>Ga0066680_10001293_pt1 | contig 10058 bp, 7 predicted proteins | sample GraSoiAngelo_129_FD_62297 | JGI IMG/M metagenome (GOLD analysis project Ga0066680, IMG submission 62297) | Grasslands soil microbial communities from the Angelo Coastal Reserve, California, USA - 14_0927_12_40cm | ecosystem: Environmental > Terrestrial > Soil > Grasslands | place: USA... | reverse complement strand
CGGCGACTTGTCCCGCAAGATCACCGTGGACGTACGCGGCGAAATTCTCCAACTCAAGGATACGATCAACACCATGGTGGATCAACTTCGCTCGTTCGCTGCGGAAGTGACGCGTGTGGCGCGCGAGGTCGGCACCGAAGGAAAACTCGGTGGCCAGGCGCAGGTGCCCGGGGTCGGCGGCACCTGGAAAGATTTGACCGATTCGGTAAACTCGATGGCGTCGAATCTTACGGCACAAGTGCGCAACATTGCCGACGTGACTACGGCAGTGGCCAGCGGCGATTTGTCCAAAAAGATCACCGTGGACGTACAAGGCGAGATTCTCGGGTTAAAGAACACCATTAACACGATGGTGGATCAGCTTTCATCTTTTGCAGCGGAAGTGACGCGCGTGGCCCGCGAGGTCGGCACCGAAGGCAAACTCGGCGGCCAAGCCGATGTGCGCGGTGTGGCCGGCACGTGGAAAGACCTGACCGATTCCGTGAACTCGATGGCGTCCAACCTTACCGCGCAGGTTCGCAACATCGCTGGAGTAACCACGGCCGTCGCGATGGGCGACCTGTCCAAGAAAATCACCGTCGATGTTAAAGGCGAGATTCTGGAGCTAAAGGACACGATCAACACGATGGTGGACCAACTTCGCTCGTTCGGATCGGAGGTTACTCGTGTCGCGCGCGAAGTCGGTTCGGAAGGCAAGCTCGGCGGACAAGCCGATGTGCGCGGACTGGCGGGCGTATGGAAGGACCTCGGCGATAATGTCAACTTCATGGCCTCTAACCTCACGACACAAGTGCGCAACATCGCCGCCGTGACCACTGCTGTTGCGACTGGCGATCTGACCAGGAAAATCACCGTCGATGTTAAAGGCGAAATTCTAGAATTGAAGAACACGGTGAATACGATGGTGGATCAACTATCGTCATTCGCCGATGAAGTCACGCGCGTCGCGCGCGAAGTGGGCATGGAAGGCAAGCTCGGTGGCCAGGCCGTGGTCAAAGGCGTTTCGGGAACTTGGAAAGATCTTACCGATAACGTCAACTTTATGGCATCCAACCTTACCGATCAGGTGCGTGGTATCGCCAAGGTGGTGACAGCAGTCGCAAATGGCGATTTGAAACGCAAACTCTTCCTCGAAGCCAAGGGCGAAATTGCCGAGCTCGCCGAGACGATCAATAACATGATCGATACACTGGCGATGTTCGCCGATCAGGTTACGACGGTCGCGCGCGAAGTGGGCGTGGAAGGAAAACTCGGCGGGCAGGCGAACGTGCCAGGCGCCGCGGGTACGTGGCGGGATTTGACCGACAACGTCAACCGACTGGCAGCAAATCTGACCACGCAGCTTCGTGCTATAGCTGATGTCGCGACAGCAGTCACCAAAGGCGATCTCACCCGTTCAATTCAGGTGGAAGCACAAGGCGAGGTTGCATTCGTTAAGGACAACATCAACGAAATGATCCGTAATCTGAGGGATACCACATTGCGGAACAAGGAACAAGACTGGCTCAAAACAAACCTCGCCAAATTTACCCGCATGCTGCAGGGACAGCGCGACTTCCTAACGGTTGGCAAACTCATTCTATCCGAGCTCGCTCCGCTGGTTTCAGCGCAGCAAGGCGCTTTCTACATGATCGATAATTCTAACGGAGAATCGGAGCTTAAGCTGCTAGCGAGCTACGCTTCACAGGAAGGCAATGGCGCGAAGAACCGCTTCAAAATGGGTGAGAGCCTCGTGGGACAAGCGGCGTTGGAAAAACGACGCATTCTTCTGACTGATGTACCGAACAACTACGCGAAAGTGAGTTCCGGCCTCGGCGAATTTCATCCGACGAACATCGTGGTTCTGCCGATTCTCTTTGAAGGCCAGGTAAAAGCGGTCATGGAACTTTCGTCGGTTGAGCGATTCAGTCCGACCCACGAGGCGTTCCTGGATCAATTAACCGAGAGCATTGGCATTGTGCTCAATACCATCGAAGCCAGCACGCAAACAGAAAACCTGCTCAAACAATCGCAATCGCTCGCCGCGGAGTTGCAGAAGACAAACCTCGAGCTCGAGGAAAAGGCGCGCTCGAATCTGGCGAAGGACCAATTTCTAGCCATGCTCAGCCACGAATTGCGCACGCCTCTAACGCCCGTGCTCGCCTCTGCTCTCGCCCTGGAGAGCGAGCCGGAGTTGCCGCAGGACATTCACGAATCGCTGCAAATGATCCGCCGCAACGTGGAACTGGAAGCGCGGCTGATCGATGATTTGCTTGATCTGACGCGCATCGATCAAGGCAAGGTGCAGCTCAATTTCGAGGTCGTTGATGCGCACACTCTGTTGCAAAGCACCCTCGAGATTTGTCAGGCAGAAATCGAGCGAAAGCATCTGAGGCATTCCCTCAACCTCGGCGCAAAAAAGGTCCATATGCGGGCAGACCCGGCACGATTGCAGCAGATTTTTTGGAACCTGATCAATAACGCGGTGAAGTTTACGCCGAGGAACGGGAAAATTACCATTACCACCAGCAATGATTCCGACGGACAACTGCGTGTCGAAATCGCTGATACCGGCCTGGGGATCGAGGCGGAAGCGCTGCCGAAAATTTTCGATGCGTTCGAACAAGGCAGCCGGACTCAGCTCGGAGGTCTGGGCCTCGGACTAGCCATTAGCAAAACCCTTGTGGAATCGCACAAGGGAACGATCAGCGCGCAAAGCGCCGGCCGAAATAAAGGCTCGACGTTCACGCTGGTTTTTCCCACCTGCGAAAAGGTGGAGGCACAAATCGCCCCGGCTGTTTCACCGACGCTACCGGAACGCCAGCCCATGCGCATCCTGCTTGTCGAAGACCACGAAGATACGAACCGCTCGCTTACGAATTTGCTTCGGCGGCGCGGCTATCATGTGCAATCAGCGCTAAGCTTTCAATCTGCCGTCGATCTAAGCGCAAAGGAGCAATTTGATGTGCTCATCAGCGACCTGGCTTTGCCCGATGGCAATGGAATCGATCTGATACAGAAGCTCCACTCCAAGCAGCCGCTTCTGGGGATCGCTCTCACGGGTTTCGGAATGGAAGACGATATTCGTAGGAGCTACGAGGCAGGATTCCAGCATCACCTTGTAAAGCCGATTGACCTAAACAAGCTCGACTCCTTAATTCAAGAAGGCGCAGCGACGCTGCCAGGCGTTTAAGACGGATTCCTTCACGCACCGTTTGCTTCAGCGCGCTCCCACATCAATTCGCGCTGCGGCGCACAGGCGATCACTGGCATGGGAGGCTGGGCCCGCCAGGATTCGAACCTGGGACCAAGGGATTATGAGTCCCCTGCTCTAACCGCTGAGCTACAGGCCCGCTTTTGCGTGGCGAACATCCGATATTCAGCATCCAACGTCCAATGTTCAATAAGCGAAGACGTACCATCGGTTAAAATTTCGGATTGCGGATTTGGGATGGAGCTCCCTTTTGGCATTCACCCGCGCCAACTTTCGAATCAGCAACGCCGGATCGCTGACGAAGGAGATAACCCAACGGCACCAAGCGAAATCGTAATCCGCTCCAGGCAAATCGTCGGTCATCAGATCGAGTTCGTGAATTTTCAAGTTTGGGAGTGAATGCGCGCGAACGTTGCATCTATCGCTCGGATAAAATTCCCGGAACGTTCGAGCGCGACTACTTCACTTGTCGGCCCGACAATCTCGGGCGTCGGCGGGTTCGCGTTCACTTAGTTAAAAATTGTAAACCGATGTAAGCGATCGCAGTTTTGTTGCCGACGATCCCGCGTCCGCCGGTGAAGAGCACGTTGACGTGCTGTCGCAATTTCCAGCTACCGCCGACGTTGAATGCGACGTCAGAATGGCCGCCGGGTTCTGTCGGCGGATTGCCGAACAACTCCGCGCCCAGCGTTAACCGCTCATTGATTTCACGTTCCAGCACAGCACTCGCGTAAAAGTAATTGTGCGTTTCGGCTGCGGTTCGCCACCAAAAACCGACGTTGCCGTAAAGCGTCCATTTATCCCAAGTTTTCTGCGCGGCCAACGGCAGCACGAATGCAGTGCGACCCTCACCTAATCCGCGGGCGTGATCACCCGATGGCACGAGCAACTGCGGAGAAATCGCGAGCTGAAGTTGCGACTTTTTGCTATTGAAAAAGCGCCATTTCACTCCGATCAACATGTCGCCGATGCCAGCCACCGTGCCGCTGCTATCCTCGTGCACGATTTTGACCGGAACCGCCAACTTCAGTTGGATGCCCGGCAATCCGTAATTCAAATCGAACAGAGGCGCGTTCATGTCCGTTGTGCCTGGCGTACGTTCCAGAATGAACGGCACATTGATTTCCCATCCGCCAGGTGCCGGCGGCTCCGGGTCGTCGGTGACGAACGGCGCGCCAGCCAGCAACAGCGCCGGCGGCATTTCCTGGCCGGATGCTGCCGATTTCTTTTGCGGCTTGGCGAAACCAACAACCGAATTTGCAAACAGAAGGAATGCAGCAATGGCCGAGATCCAAATTGTGCTAGCAGATATGATCTTTCTCGACAGCGTCGCCGTAAACGCAAACACGCCGGCGAAGACAAATCGTGGAAGGATCCATTGGGTTGGCACGGAAGGACCTACTTCTTCGATCGGACTTTCTTCTTTGAAATGATTCGGAACTTGCCGGTTTTATCATCAAATTTCGCGGTGAACTGGTAGCGAACGTCTCCACCGCCTCCGTAAAAGATGCTGTGTTGCTCAAGCAACAGGACGCACGGTTCTAGCCAGCGAATCGGGTCAACGTACTCGTTCCTGACATCGTTTCTGACATCGATGTGTAGGTTGTCGGTAGCAAGGTCGGCAAAGTTTTCGCCGGAGCGGCGATAAACAGAAGTATCACTATCGTGTACACCACTGGAAAAGGATCCGGCGAACCAGTTCGAGTCCTGCGACCAAACCGAAGGCTCGAAACCGGATACGCCATCCTGATTCTGGAGAAGCATCACGACGTCTGTTTTCGACGGAAGTGACACGAGTTCGACAGCGGTGATCAGGCTGCGATCAATATTGTCAGGATCTTCTGGTTCCCTGCTGCACGAAATGCGCACAGCGAACTTTCCATCCGGTGAGATGTCACGGATTTTTTCGAAGTTTGCAGACTCCTGGCTATTCAGTGGCCGCGTGAAGATCAGTACGCAGCTAATCAGAGCCAACGGCATAAACCTCTTCACGAGTCGAGGTTAGGAATTTCACGCGCGCATTGTCAATCCGTTCGTTGTTTTGTTAAGATTGCGACATGAACCGCAGTGCAATCGCAACAATCAGAGCGCACTGAAATTGAGAATAATTGGTTCGCACTCACTGTCGGTTCATGACACAATAATCACAACCGCGTCAGAGGGAACGATGAAACGGTATATTCTCGTTTTGGCGGCTCTGGCCGCAATAGGCTTTGCGGGGTCAGCGTACGCTGACAATCCCACCTCAACGCCGGGTGCTGTTCATTCAGGCTACCAAGCGTTCGGAAATGAGCCCATCGCAAAGACCGGCTCAAATGAAGTGAACAAAAGCAAGTACATTCGGATAGTGTCGTTCAATATCATGGCGGCCTCATGGACCGAGCCGGAGAAATACGCTCCCATTCCTGCGGATGTGGTCGATCGTGACAAGCGAATTTTGAAGGTCATTGAATATTTGAAGATGGCGCGCCAGGACGACATCGACGTGTTCGTCCTGCAGGAAGTAAATGCCCGCGAGTTCAAGATCCTACGAGAGGCTCTCGGCAAAGACTTCTATTCGCAGATGGCCTACAACGCGCCCGGCTATTGGGCTACAGAAGGGGACCTGCCCGATCCGGCCAAGTGGGAGCCGAATGGTCCCGCCATCTTCGCGAGCAAATCCAAGTTTCCAGAAGGCAACAAGCCCGATTTCAGTCAGCACGCACTAGGTGACGCAGGCAATTTTTGCATCACGATGAAAGTTCGTCTCAAGGATACGAACACAACATTGCGGGTATTTGGCGTTCACCTCGACGACACACCTACGCAACCCGACGACGACCAGTTAACGATGATGGGCAAGATGGAAACTGAGGCGCTTATGCGTCTGGTCGGTGGCCAAAAGGACAGGGTCATCGATGTCATCGCTGGCGATTTGAACATCAATCTCGGGCCGCATAGTCCCCTAACGCGAATCTTCGACAGGGAGAAATTTGTCGACGCAGTGAACGTTTTAAACGTCGATAAGGTCCCCGTTACGACCTCACCCTATCACGAATCCTTGGATGGAGTAACGGAGGCCGACATCTACGACCATATTCTCGTTCGCAATGCTAAACCTGTGTACGCCCTCGTGCGGCACTTCGGCGCCGAGAAACTAACCGACGACGACCAGCGGGCCGAGGCGTTCATGAGAGTCGCGGGATCGGATCATTATCCGCTCGAGGCTATCATTCAGATCCACTAGGCGACGCAGCGAACCTAACGCGGCCCGATTCGAGAACCCCCCGGTAAAAGTACCGGAGGTCGGTACTTCAAACGGAATTGCTTTCGGTGACTGCTTTAAGCGTCCGTTGCACTTTGCAACTGCTCTGACTGCGGCATTGAACCGCCAGGATTGATCACAGTTCCGTCGGCCAAATATATAACTCCGGTGCGCGGATCAATCCCGGCTCTAACTGGCAACAACTTCATCAGTGATGACACCATTCTTGCGTTTTCCTCATGCATCTGTTCAAGGAAACCGTCAGCAAGTTGAATTTTGAAGCTTCCCGACAAGTCTGGCGGTGGCTCTGGTGGCCGTGGCGGCAGCGGACGCTCAGCAGTCCGGCCAAACCCCATTAAGAATTCCGTTATTTCCGTTGCGGCTTACGCAAGGCGTTGACGCGATGTTGACGTTATGACGGTCTTTTGTGTTCGGTTCGTGTCGCAGTCGTTCGCAACATGTCGATCTAGTCGTTAGGCTCTCGGGGCAAAACGCTAGATTATGAGTCCCCTGCTCTAACCGCTGAGCTACAGGCCCGTTTTGAGCCGAACATTCAACATTCGGCGTCCAACGTCCAATCTTCAATGAGGGGGGACTGGTGGTTAAAATTTCGGATTGCGGATTGTGGATTGCGGATTTGGGATGGCAACGTGATTCGCGGAATCCTGAGCATCATCGAAATCGCGCTTCTCAGCGCGCTGATCCTGGCAACACGCTGCGCGAATTATCAGGATGTTTTTGTCGCCGGGAACGTTTACTTCGTCGATGCCGATTGTTACGCGCGGATGACGCGCGTGCGGATGTGCCATGCAACGCCAGGGCTGATCGTGCGGCATCATACTTTTGAGAATTTTCCACAAGGGACAATTCCACACACGACCGCGCCGCTAGATTATCTCATTCTCGGACTGTCGCTTCTGCTAAACCCATTCACAGCGCACACGCTGGACTTGGCGGGAGCGTTTATCTCGCCGTTGCTAGCGCTGCTTGGAGGCTGGTTTCTCTGGTGGTGGTCACGCCGAATGAAATTCCGGTATCGCTGGGTCATGTTGGTCTTGTACGCGATCAGTCCCATTCTGGTTCAGGGGACGGAGCTTGGCAGGCCAGATCATCAATCCTTATCGGTGCTGCTCGTGACGATCGCGATTTGCGCGGAGTGGAGCTCGCGCACAAAGGCAGCCGACACTGCTGCCTCGACAGATTACGATAGATGGAGCGTCGTCAGTGGAATCGTGTGGGGATTGGCGATTTGGAATTCTGCTTATGAATCGCTCATCTTATTTCTGCTGGTGACAATAGTGAGCGCGCTTGAAAACCGAAACGCGCTCCTGACGAAATCTCGCCGTGCGGGGTGGCTTTGTTTTGTTCTCATCATTACGATCGCGCTTTTGATTGAGCGGCGCGTCCCGTCACTCTCGATTTTCCATCCGGACACGATTTTTAAAAACTGGGCCAGCACGATCGGCGAACTCGCCCACGTTTCGCCGGCAAATCCGATCTGGTTGCGCTGGTGCGGGTATTTTCTTCTTGTCACACCGTTTTTGATTTGGTTTGGGCTGTTGAAAACGAAGAGTAAGAGCAACACTAACAGCGAGCCACCACCGCTTTTCGTCGTCGTTTTGCTTTGCGCTACTTATGCTCTGACGATCTGGCAGGCACGCTGGGGATATTTTTTTGTGTTGATTCTTGCACTTGCGCTTCCGGCTTTGCTTGAGCCAATCAAATCGCGCGCGGCAGTTTGGATCGCATTTGTATTATCGATCTTTCCAATTTTGCGCGATTGGGATGAAAGGCTTTGGCCAAATGACGCGCAGTTGGCCATGCGCATCGAACAACGCAACGAATCGGTGCAAATACGCGACCTCGCGCTCAATTTGCAATCGTCAGAGATGCGCGCGTTCCTCGCACCGTGGTGGCTTTCACCGTCGATTGCCTATTGGTCCGGCCAGCCTGGAATCGCTGGAAGTTCGCATGAAAGTCTAAGCGGAATCGAAGACAGCGCGCGATTTTTCCTTTCCGAGGATTTGCAAAAAGCGCGCGAAATTCTTAAGAAACGCGAGGCGGCGTGGGTTTTTGCGTACGATTCCGAACGCGTGGCGCAAAATTCCGCAGCCGTTCTGAATCAGGCGTTACCTTTGCACCCGCTCTGTCGCGTGTTGGACCCAACGCCCGGCCAGGCACCGCCGTTTCTGATTTTTTCAGCGCAGAACGCGGCGTGCAAACTTTACCGGATAGATACTGAACGATAGAACGACAAAAACTTTGCAGTCACGAACGAGAATTCGTTGACAGGCATCGGTGAGTGTCACAATTTATTGGATGCTTAGAAGATTCGTCCCGCAAAAGCCGATGCCGCCGGTTCGAGAAGAACCACGGGATCTAATTACAGATGACAACAATCATCCTGCGAATGACGAAGAACCCAAACTAAGACCAACAATAATCGATAACCCAAATCCAAAACCTATGGCAGATCATGGTGGCAAAGACATCCTCTCGAGCGATGTCGAAATAAAAGGCTCGATTAAGTTCCAAAAGGAACTTCTCATCGACGGAAAGGTCGAAGGGGATATTAACTCTGACGGCGTTTTGACGGTCGGTGAAAACGCTGAAATTCGGGGTGAGATAAAAACCAAATCGATCACCGTGTATGGCAAAGTGCACGGCAACATCACCGTGGGCGAGCGCTGCGAGCTAAAATCCAAATGCGTGTTGCAGGGAGATCTGAAAGCAGCGCGTCTCATCATCGAAGAGGGGGCGACTTTCATTGGCAAGTCGGAGGTCACCAGCGGAGCGATTTCCGCAAAGGCGACCCCAGCGCGTCCTGAGGTTGTGCGGTCCAGCGAGCCCATTAAAGCAGCGTTTGGAGCGCGCGCATAAAGAAAGGATCTCGGCTTAGGGTCCAGTGGCCAATCCGTCGCTTGTAAAAGTCAGTGCGGAATGCCCGCATTGTGGCTTTAGACAGATGGAATATGCGGCGGCCAAAAGCTCAATCTGCCGCCAGTGCGGCCGCTCCTTTTCTCCGTTCGCTCCCAAACCTGGCCTTAAGCTGCGGACAAGAGAAGAAGCGCCCCCGCCAGAGAACCCATCGATTCTTGGCAGATTTGAGGACTTTTGGAAGCGACAACGCAGTTCGGTTATCGAGTGTTTTGAATGTAAACGGAAACAGCAGGTCTGTGGTGCGGCGACTTCGACAATCTGCCCGGCGTGCAGCGCGCATATTGATCTGCGTGACTACAAAATCACGAGCGGTTTCAGCCGAAGCATTCGAACACGCGGCGACGTGCATCTGACGGGCAAGGGCGATCTGGGAAGCAGCAGCGTCGTTTGCCGATCCGCCTTAATAGAAGGCAGGCTGCGCGGAAATCTGCATTGCGACGATACTGCAACGATCAACTACTCGGGCAAGGTTCCCGGCCGTATCAGCGCGCGACACATCGTCGTTGACCGCAAGGCCGACATTCATTGCTTCCGCAGAGTTCGTGCGGGCAGCATTGAAATCAAAGGGAGGATGTCGGGAGAGATCGTTGCCGAAACAATGGTGACCGTTCATAAAAGGGGTGCACTGGAAGGCGATGTTACGGCGAGGGCCATTACGGTGGAAAAAGGCGGGGTATTTTC
>Ga0066680_10001291_pt1 | contig 10060 bp, 4 predicted proteins | sample GraSoiAngelo_129_FD_62297 | JGI IMG/M metagenome (GOLD analysis project Ga0066680, IMG submission 62297) | Grasslands soil microbial communities from the Angelo Coastal Reserve, California, USA - 14_0927_12_40cm | ecosystem: Environmental > Terrestrial > Soil > Grasslands | place: USA... | reverse complement strand
CCTTAACGAGCGGGTGGATGCGTGACTCGAAGTTGCGGTTTCCGGACAGCACAGCCACCACACTCAGGTTTTCTTTTATGACCGCGGCCTCGATCTCAGGCGTGGCGAGCGGGCCCGAGTTGCCGATGCATGTGGTGCACCCGAAGCCGACCAGGTAGAAACCCAGCTTCTCGAGCGGCTCCATCAGGCCGGCCGTCTGCAGGTAGTCCGTGACCACGCGCGACCCGGGCGCCAGGCTCGTCTTGACGTAGGGCTGAACGTCGAGGCCGAGCTCGACTGCCTTCTGAGCCAGCAGTCCCGCCGCCACCATCACCGATGGGTTCGAGGTGTTGGTGCAGCTGGTGATCGCGGCGATCACGACGCAGCCGTTCTCGAGCTTCGCGGCGGGATTGGCCGCCACCGCCACGGCGGAACGGCCGTTGATCGGGCCGCCCTCTTCCGAGAGTTTCGAAACCGCATCGGGGTCCGGCTTTGGTCCGTTGCCGAACGCGGCCGTGAAGCTCTCCCAAACATGCGGCAGCGAGGCACGGTCCTGAGGCCGCTTGGGACCGGCAAGGCTCGGCTCGACCTTGGTGAGATCGAGCTCGAGAAGCTCGGTGAACTTTGGAGTGGCCGCGCCATCGACGCGGAACAGCCCCTGCTCCTTCGAGTATCGCTCGACGAGGTCGATGTGTTCGCTGCTGCGGCCGGTGACCTCGAGGTAGCGCAAAGTCTGCGCGTCCACCGGGAACAGAGCCGAGGTCGCGCCGTACTCGGGGCACATGTTGCTGAGCGTCGCGCGGTCGGGCACGGAAAGGCTTGACAGTCCGTCGCCGCAGAACTCGACGAACTTGTCCACGACTCCGTGCTTGCGCAGCATCTCAGTGAGCGTCAGCACGAGATCCGTCGCGGTCGATCCGGCGGGCAGCGCGCCGCTGAAGCGCACGCCGACGATGATCGGCGTCGCCAGGTAGGCGGGCTGCCCGAGCATCGCCGCCTCGGCCTCGATGCCTCCAACGCCCCATCCGAGCACGCCGAGGCCGTTGACCATCGTCGTGTGCGAGTCGGTGCCCATCAGCGTGTCGGGGATGGCGATCTTGCGCCCCTCGATGTCGCGCACCTGCACGACCTTGGCGATGTACTCGAGGTTCACCTGGTGGCAGATGCCCATCCCGGGCGGCACCAGCGAGAAGTTGTGGAAGGCCTGCTGGGCCCAGCGCAGGAGCGAATAACGCTCGCGGTTGCGCTCGATCTCCTTTTCTATGTTGCGCGTGTAGGCGTCACGGAATCCGAAGGCGTCGACCTGCACCGAGTGGTCGATGATCAGGTCGACCGGCACGAGCGGATCGACCTTGCCCGCATCCTTGCCGGCCCGCTTCATCGCCGATCGCATCGCCGCGAGATCCACGACCGCGGGCACGCCGGTGAAGTCCTGCATGAGGACGCGCGCGGGGAGGAACGGCAGCTCCGCATCTTTGGGCGGCGGCGCGGGCCAGGCCGCGAGCGCGCGCACGCTCTGCTCGGTCGTCGACCCCTGCTCGCTCAAGCGCAGCAGTCCTTCGAGCAGGACCTTGACCGTCATGGGCAAGCCCGACGGGTCGGCGTGACCGTTCTTGGGGAGCGCCGCCAGCGGGTAGATGTCGAGCTGAGTGCCGGCGAGTCGAGAGCGTGAAGCGATCACTTCTGCATCGTACAAGCTCGCCAGAGCTCAGCTGAAGACGACGGACGGCCCCAGCGGATCGAGCTCGATGGCGTCGGCTCGACCCGCCAGTTCGCGGCGCTGGGGCCGCTTGCTGAAGTTGAGCGCCACCGTAACCGTCTCATCGCCCGCCGTGTGCCGACGGTGGCTGCGAGGCGTGCGCTCATGAGGTCGGAGAGAGGTTACGGCGAGCGCGCTTCATCACCGCGCCGATCCGGCGAGGGCCGGCCGCTTTCTCGATCTCTTCCAGTGAATGCGGTAGCGCAAGTCGCCAGTTCGGAAACTCGGTGGTGGTGCCAGGCACATTGGGACGTTCGCTCACGCCGACCGCGTCTTCGAGCGACGCCAGCACGATGCGGGATTTCGTCCGCGCCAGGGCCCGGTAAGCCGCGACCGCGACGTCGACCGCAGCCTTTCCGTCGGGTGCACGGGTCACCTCGACCAGGCGCTGGCGAAGGCCGTGCAGCCGGTGCTCGGGTTCGGTCAGGTTCCAGATACCGGCGATCGTGGGCAGGTCGTGCGTGCTCACCGCCGCAACGGCGTCTCTCGGCCACCGTCCCGGAGACGAGCGCTCGAACCACAGCAGCCGAAACGAGAGCGCGCCTCGCGCATGCAGCCGCTTGCGCACAGGCGGTTCGACCAGGCCAAGGTCTTCGCCGACCACGAACGCGTTCGCGCGGCTGCTCTCCTCGGCGAGGAATGCGAGCAGGTCGTCGGTCGGGTAGCGGACGTAGACGCCCTGCGCAGCCTGCATGCCGAAGGGAATCCAGAACAACCGGAAAAGGCTCATCACGTGGTCGAGCCTCACGCCCGCGGCGTGGGTGGCCGCGCTGCGGATCGCCTCGACGAACGGCTCGCAGCCGGCGGCGCGAAGCTTCCATGGATCGAACGGGGGCACGCCCCAGTCCTGGCCGTCCTGGAAGAACTCGTCCGGAGGCGCCCCGACGCGAATGTTCGGCGCGAGGAGGTGCTGCCAGCGCCAAGCGTCGTAGCTGTCGGACGCAAATCCGAGCGGAACGTCGGTGATGAGTCCGATCTCAGCCGACGCGCGCTGGAGCTGGCGGTCGAGGTGGAACTGCACCCATTGATGAAAGGAGACTCGTTCGTGGAGATGCCGGCGTGTTTCCTCCACGTCTTCCGCGCGGGGATGTCTTAGGCCAGGCGGCCAGTCGCGCCACGCCGCGCCGTGCCTTTCCGCGAATGCATTGAATGTGGCGAACTCGAGCAGGGCCTCGCCCTGGCTTTGTATCCAGGCGGTGAGGCCGCGCGGATGAGGGGCAGCCCTGAAAACAAGATCGAGCGCCTTCGACTTGAGCTGGAAGACTTTGTCGTAATCGATGAGGCGCTGCGCGTTGAGCGCTTGGGCTTCTGTGCGAAGCGGCTCGAGGTCAGGCGCGCATCGCTCGGCGCCGGCGATCTCCTCGACGCGAATGTAGGCCGCGTTCAGAAAGCGCCGCGACGACGAGTAGTAGGGAGAGGGCTGGTACGGAAGCACCGGGACCTGCGCTCCGAGCGGGTTGAGGAGCGTCACCGACGCGCCTTTGCGCCGCGCCCAGCGCGCAAAGTGGCGCAGGTCCGCGAAGTCGCCGACGCCCCAACTGTTCCGCGAGCGCAGCGCGTAGAGCTGGATCGCCCAGCCCCAGACGCGCTCGGGTGCCGGCGCGCAGGTCCCCTCGGGCAGCTGGCGACGCGGCATCCGGGGCGGACTTTCGGTCTTCGCCCGGAGAGCCGTGAGCACCGCCTCGACCGCTTCCGGGGACGCGACGACGCGCTCGCCCCGGTAGCTGAAGTATTCCGGAACCACACCCCATCGCTGAGCGCGATCAACCATGCACTGCAGGCAAGTATCGTTGCTGTCGTGGGACGGCTTTATCACGTGCCCTCCGAGGCGTGCACGTCCGCCACCGCGCAAACGTCTGGGATGACGCGCATGGCCGCTCTGTCAGGCGAGACGGTGGGCAGCCGGGCGATCTGGATGGGCGAGACGCACGTGGCGCCGCGCGTGTCCTCCGGACCGCATCACCATGGCAAGAGCGAAACCGGGATCTTTGTGGTTGCAGGCCACCCTGAGTTCATCTATTCGGAAGAGGGGCACGAGGTGCGGCTGACCACCAAGCCTGGCGACTACATATACGTGCCGCCGTTCGTCCACCACATCGAGTCGAACGCCCATTCCGACGAGGAGGCTGTGGTCGTGATCGCCCGGACCACACAAGAAGCGATCGTCGAGAACCTCGAAGACCTGTAGCTATCATGGGCGCATGGCGGTAGCCGACAACCTCGCTGTCGCCCCGTTCCTGAGGAGCAGCCCCAAGAAGCTCTTCATCGGCGGCCGCTGGTTTGAGGCTGCCTCGGGCAAGACCTTCCCCACGTTCGATCCATCCAACGGCGAGGTGCTGGCGGAGGTCGCCGAGGGCGACCGGGAGGACATCGACCGCGCGGTCAAGGCCGCCCGTGCCAGCTTCGAATCCGGTTCGTGGCGGGAGCTGCCGCCGGCCGAGCGGGCTCGCATCCTCTGGAAGGTCGGCGACCTGATCGAGGAGCGTGCCGCGGAGTTCGCCGAGCTCGACAGCCTCGACAACGGCAAGCCGATCAACGAGATGATGCTGGCCGACGTACCGCTTTCGGCGGCGACCTTCCGTTACTACGCCGGCTGGGTGACCAAGCTCGGCGGCCAGACCGGATCGATCTCCTTCCCGGGCCAGTGGCTCAACTACACGCTGCGCGAGCCGGTCGGCGTTGTTGGCCAGATCATTCCCTGGAACTTCCCGCTGATGATGGCCGCCTGGAAGGTCGCGCCCGCACTCGCGTGCAGCAACTCGGTCGTGCTAAAGCCGGCGGAGCAGACGCCGCTGTCGGCCCTCCTGCTCGCCGAGGTCATCCAGCAGGCGGAAGTGCCGCCCGGCGTCTTCAACGTTGTCACGGGTTTTGGGGAGACCGCCGGCGCTGCCCTGGCCGAGCACCAGGGCGTCGACAAGATCGCATTCACTGGTTCGACCGAGGTGGGCAAGCTAATCGTCAAGGCGTCGGTCGGAAACTTGAAGCGAGTCTCGCTCGAGCTTGGCGGCAAGTCACCCAACATTGTCTTCAGCGACGCAGACCTGAGCCGCGCCGCATCCGGTGCTTATCTCGGCATCTTCTTCAACCAGGGCGAGGTCTGCTCGGCGGGCTCCCGACTGTTCGTGCAGGAGAAGGTCTACGACGACATGCTCGATCGCGTCTCGAACACCGCCAACGAGCTCGTTCTCGGACCGGGCATCGACCCCATGACGCAGATGGGTCCGCTGGTGTCCGAGGAGCAGCTGAAGCGGGTGCTCGGCTACATCGACGCGGGTAAGAAGGAGGGCGCGACGGTCGCGGCCGGCGGCGAGCGCGCGGGCGGTGAGCTGTCGCACGGTTACTTCGTCAAGCCCACGGTGTTCGCGCAGGTCAACGGAAAGATGCAGATCGCGCGCGAGGAGATCTTCGGTCCGGTGCTCGCGGCGATTCCCTTCGACGACGAGGACGACCTGATCGCGAAAGCGAACGACAGCGTGTACGGACTCGCCGCGGGCGTCTGGACCAGCGACGTCAAACGCGCCCATCGCGTCGCCCGCGCGCTCAAGGCAGGGACCGTCTGGGTCAACTGTTACAACGTGCTCGACCCCGCCATGGCGTGGGGCGGGTACAAGCAGAGCGGCTGGGCGCGCGAGCTCGGCCCGTATGCTCTCGACCTCTACACCGAGGTCAAGAGCGTGTTGATGGACCTCAGCTAGCCCCTAAACCTTGGCAGGTTCGTCCTCTTCGTAGCCCAGGATCGGGCGCAGCCAGCGTTCGACCTCACCCATCGGCATCGATTTGCGGCGCGCGTAGTCCTCGACCTGGTCGCGGCCGACCTTGCCGACCATGAAGTACCGCGATTCGGGGTGCGCGAAGTACAAACCCGCGACGGCGGCGGTCGGCGTCATCGCGAACGAATCGGTCAGCTCCATACCTATTGAAGGAGCGTCGAGGAGATCGAACAGCGTGCGCTTCGGGGTGTGGTCGGGGCAGGCGGGATAGCCGAACGCGGGGCGGATGCCGCGGTACCGCTCGCTGATCAGCTCCTCGTTCGACAGCTTCGGGCCCTTCTCGTACCACGATCTCCGCACGACCTCGTGCAGGTACTCCGCAAACGCCTCCGCGAGCCTGTCCGCGAGCGCTTTGACCATGATCGCGTGGTAGTCGTCAAGCTCCGCGGTGAAGCGACCCGCCAGCTCGTCGACGCCCAGCCCCGCCGTCACCGCGAAGGCGCCGATGTGGTCGCCCTCTGGCGCCACGAAGTCGGCCAGCGAGTAGTACGGCTTGTCTTCGCCATGGTCGACCTGCTGCCGCAGCATCGGAAAGCGCACGCCGTTGTCGAGCACGACGTCGTCGCAATCAGCGCGAGCCGGCCAGAACCCATAGACGCCCTTCGCGCGCAGCCAGCCCTTGGCCTGGATCTCGTCGAGGAGCTCCTGGCCGTGGCTGAACAGCTCACGTGCTGATGCGCCGTACTTGGGGCTCTCGAGGATGTCGGGGAACTTCCCCTTCAGCTCCCAGGCAGTGAAGAAAAAGGTCCAGTCGATATATTCGCGGAGCTCCGACAGCTTTGGCTCCACCACGCGCGTACCTGTGAACGGCGGCGCCGGAAGATCGGCGAAGTCGAGTCGCGCCCGCTTCGCCCGCGCCTCCGCCAGCGTCAGCAGCGGCCGCTTGCTTGTCGTGTGCTGCGCACGCAGCTTGTCCTGGAGCACACGGTTGTCGCGATCGAAGGTCACGCGGCGCTCGTCGTCGAACAGGTCCGACACCACGCCGATCACACGCGACGCATCGAGCACGTGCACCGTCGAGCCGGTGTACGCGGGCGCGATGCGCACCGCGGTGTGCTGCTTCGATGTGGTGGCGCCGCCGATCAGCAATGGGATGGTGAACTGCCGCCTCGTCATCTCCTTGGCCACCGTCACCATCTCGTCGAGCGACGGCGTGATCAGGCCCGACAGGCCAACGGCGTCGGCGCCCAGCTCCACGGCCGTGTCGAGGATCTTGTCCGCGGGCACCATCACGCCGAGGTCGTGAACCTCGTAGTTGTTGCAGCCCAGCACCACGCCGACGATGTTCTTGCCGATGTCATGGACATCGCCCTTGACGGTCGCCATCACGATTCTGCCGCGCACCTGCTGCGTGTTGCCGGACGCTTCCTTCTCGGCCAGCATGAACGGCTCCAGGTACGCGACCGCGCGCTTCATCGCGCGTGCGCTCTTCACCACCTGGGGCAGGAACATCTTGCCGGCGCCGAACAGGTCCCCCACCACCTTCATGCCGTCCATCAATGGACCTTCGATCACGAGGAGCGGTCTGCCGTACTTCTGGCGCGCCTCCTCCGAATCCGCCTCGATGAATGCGACCTCGCCGTGCAGCACCGCGTACGCGAGCCTGTCCTCGACCGGCTTCTCCCGCCACGAGAGGTCGACCTCGCGCTTGGTGCCCCCACCCGACACGGTCTTCGCGAAGTCGACCAGTCGCTCAGTCGCGTCCGGACGCCGATCGAAGATGACGTCCTCGACCAGCTCGAGAAGGTCTTTCGGGATGTCCTCGTACACGGCCAGCTGGCCTGCGTTGACGATGCCCATGTCCAGGCCCGCGCGGATCGCGTGATAGAGGAACGCGGAGTGCATGGCCTCGCGCACGCGGTCGTTGCCGCGGAAAGAGAACGACAGGTTGGAGACGCCGCCCGAGATGCGCACCCCCGGGCACCGCTTCTTGATCTCGATGGCGGCTTCGATGAAGGCCTTCGCGTAACCGGCGTGCTCCTCGATTCCCGTCGCGATGGCGAGGATGTTGGGGTCGAAGATGATGTCCTCGGGGTGGTAGCCGGCCTTCTCGGTCAGCAGCTTGTACGCCCGCGAGCAGATACCGACCTTGCGCTCCAGGGTGTCCGCCTGGCCCTTCTCGTCGAACGCCATCACGACCACGGCGGCGCCGTACTTGCGCACCACGGACGCCTTCTCCAGGAAGGCTTCCTCGCCTTCCTTGAGGCTGATCGAGTTGCACACGCCCTTGCCCTGCAGGCATTTCAGTCCTGCCTCGAGGACGGTCCACTTCGAGCTGTCGACCATGATCGGGATGCGCGCGATCTCAGGCTCGGTCGCGATGAGGTTGAGGAAGCGCGTCATCGCGGCCTCGGAGTCAAGGAGGTCCGCGTCCATGTTCACGTCGAGGAGGTTGGCGCCGCCGCGGACCTGGTCGAGCGCCACCTGCACCGCGCCGGTGAAGTCGCCCGACTCGATCAGCCGGCGGAACCTGATTGAGCCCGTGACGTTCGTGCGCTCGCCGATGACGACGAACCTCGTGTCGGGGCCGATCTCAAAAGGCTCGAGGCCGCTGAAGCGCGCCCGAGCCAACCGCTCAGGGACTTGACGCGGCGGGATTCCGGACACCGCCTTGCGAATCTGGCGGATGTGGTCGGGCGTCGTGCCGCAGCAGCCGCCCGCGGCGTTGAGGAAGCCGCTGACGGCAAAGTCGCGCAGCAGCCGGCTCGTGATCGGGGGCTCCTCGTCGTAGCCGCCGAACGAGTTGGGCAGTCCAGCGTTCGGGTAGCAAGTCACGTACACCGGCGCGACGCGCGACAGCGATTCGATGTATGGCCGCATCTCCGTCGCTCCCAGCGAGCAGTTGATGCCGGCCGCGAAAAGGTCGGCGTGTTCGACTGAATTCCACCACGCTTCCACCGTCTGGCCTGACAGGTTGCGCCCGCTGCGGTCGACGATCGTGACCGACATGAAGAGCGGCAGTTCCGGCGCCACCTCTTTGACGGCGGCGATCGCGGCTTTGGCGTTGAGGGTGTCGAAGATCGTCTCGATCAGCAGGAAGTCGGCGCCGCCATCACGCAGGCCTCGGGCGGCCACGGCGTAGCCCTCGCGCAGCTGGTCGAACGTGACATCGCGGTACGACGGGTCTTCGACCTTCGGCGAAAGAGAGAGGGTGACGTTGGTCGGTCCGAGCGAGCCGGCCACGAAGCGATTCTCGTAAGCGTCGGCGGCCTGGCGCGCCAGGCGCGCGCCCGCGAAATTGATCTCGTATGAAAGGTCCTGCAGCCCGTAGTCGGCCTGGGAGACGGGTGTCGCGGTGAAGGTGTTGGTGGTGATGAGGTCGGCTCCCGCCTCGAGGTAGTCGCGGTGGATGCGGCTGACCAGGTCTGGCCGTGAAAGGCAGAGGATGTCGACGTTGTTCTTGAGCAGCTTCGGGTGCTCGCGAAACCGCTCGCCTCGCCAGTCTTCCTCGGTCAGTCCTTGCCTTTGCAGAAGCACGCCAATCGACCCGTCGAAGATCACGATCCGCTGCTTGAACAGCCGATCGAGACGCTCGCGCGTGGAAGCGCCGGCCGAGGTGGCGGTGGCCATGTGGACCCTTAAGAGTACCGAGGACCGGGTGAGATCAGTCCATCAGGCCTTACGTGATCGAATTCAACCACCAGACTTCGACCCCGCCATCCTCGATTGGGGGCGAGCCCTCGATCTGTGTCAGGAATGCGACGATTGCCGATCGTCCGGGGGAGGGACCGACCACGATTCCGCCCGAGACCCCTGACCGCTTGAGGTCGGCGACGAACCTGGCGCGCACCTCAGGAGTCACAGCCACCGTCTTGCCGGCGTCGAGGCCGTCGAAGACGGACTGCATGAAGGTGGGGTGCGGGCCCAGGTACGGGCCGGGCGTGAATGCGTCGCCCTCGGGCATTCGGAATCGGTAATTGGCTGCCGCCTGCCACAGCATCGCGTCGGTCGACTGCTTGCTCGAGAACGGGGTCACGATCAGCACGGACCCAGGGGCGACTCGCTCGACACCGCCGCCCGGCTTGAAGAACGCGGGCACGGCTGCGATGGCGCTCGGGTAGGGAAGGGAGGGGACGATCGTCGCCAGGCCCGCGATGAGCGCGACACCCGAGCCGATCCGCCACGGCTGTGCGGTTTTCATCACGACCGCGGCTGCCGCGACGAAGCCGACGCCGAGAAAGCCGACCACCATCAGCCGCGCCGGGAGCGCGCTGCCAATCAGAGGCAGTTGCGCCACCGCGGCCCAGGGCAGCCAGACCGGGGTCACGGTTCCATTGACGTGGAGGTGCGGGCCGAGGGAAAGGAGCGCCACGATGGACGTCGTCAAGCCGGTCCAACGAATCCACGCGCGGCGCCAGCCCAGGACCACCCCCGCGGCGAACAGCACCGCCAGCGGCACGCCGATGTAGGCGTCGTTCTCGGCGATGTTGCCGGTGAAGTGGATGAGGTTCGACGGGGCGACGAACGCCAGCAGGTCGCTCACGTAGACGTCCTGCTGCTGCACATCGCCGTACACGCGCTGTGGCCCGAAGAACTGGAAGGCAAGCGGGTA
>Ga0066680_10001287_pt1 | contig 10068 bp, 7 predicted proteins | sample GraSoiAngelo_129_FD_62297 | JGI IMG/M metagenome (GOLD analysis project Ga0066680, IMG submission 62297) | Grasslands soil microbial communities from the Angelo Coastal Reserve, California, USA - 14_0927_12_40cm | ecosystem: Environmental > Terrestrial > Soil > Grasslands | place: USA... | reverse complement strand
CCGTCGAGCTGGTAGAACTGCTGTTTGGTGAACGCGAGGGCCGACGGGCTCGTCGCCGCCAGACCGCGGAGCACCTCGCCCGCTTGCTCAGCGAAGTCCGAGTCCTCGTACACGCGGGACACGAGTCCCAGCCCTGCGGCTTCGCTCGCGGTGACGATCCGGCCGGTGGCGGCAAGATCGAAGGCGACCTTCTCCCCGGCGGTGCGCTTGAGCAGCGTCATGACGATGGCCGGCACGAACCCGCGCTGCACTTCGGGATAGCCGAACTGGGCCGACTCGGCGGCCAGCACCAGGTCGCATGCCGTCGCGAGCCCGCAGCCACCGGCGAGCGCGCGGCCGTGCACGAGTGCCGCGATCGGCTTCGGCAGCCGCCGCATCCGCAGGAAGATCTCAGCGAACTGCAGCGCCGCCTGCCGGTTCTCCGCGACGGTTCGGTCGGCCGAGGCGAGCAGCTCGCTCAAGTCCATCCCGGCGCAGAAATCGGTCCCCGCGCCGCGTAGCGCGATCACCCGCACGCCCGCGTCCAGGTCGGCGCGCTCGAGCATCGCGAGGAGCGCCTCGATCATCGGGCTGTCGATCGCGTTGCGCTTCTCCGGCCGGTTCAGCGTCGCCGTGAGAATTCCTCCCTCGAGCACCGTCAACACGCGATCGCTCACCGGGGCACCGCAATGTCGAGCTCGAGGCGCAGCAACGCGGTGGAGAACACTTTTCCCTGGGCGTCGGTCTTGAGCGACATCGTGCCCCCGCCGTCCAACGCGCCGTGCAGCAGGAAATTGAGCGCGTGCAGGTTGGGAAGCTCGTAGCGCTCGACCGGTCCTGTGATCATTCCCTGGAAATGGCGCGCCACCCTGGCTGCGGTCACTTGCTCCACCAGGATGGGATAGTACTCGGGCTTGAGCGCGATGAGCCCGACGTTCGCCGTGTCGCCCTTGTCCCCAGACCGGGCATGGGCAAGCTCGACGAGGCGGACGCGGCGACTCCGCCCCTTCCGTCCTTCCGTCCTTCCATCCTTGCGTCGCCTCACACCTCCACGATCTCCACGCATGGCTCCACCACTTGTTTGTCGATGAGCGCGGGCCAATAGGCCACGATCTCCTCCGGCCTCGGTCGGCCCCCGGCGAACCCGGTGACGCTGGGGGGCCCGTTCAGGATCAGGGGGGCGATCTCGCGCGTGAAGCGCTCGACCGCGGCCTTGTCGGGCGAGCGCACGCCGACCCGCAGCTGCACCTCGGGCAGCTCATCGAGCGCCAAGCTGTTGCGCGCCAGCGGGCCGTGCGTCGCATCGGCGCCCACGAACTCGGTGACGATCGCCTCGAACTGGAGCCCGAGGTCCGCCAGCCGCTGGCGTAGCACACGGTCGGCCGCCTGAGCCTTGCGGTACGCGTCCGGCCACGCGTACACCAGCGTCCCCACCGCTTTGTAGCCATAGAAGTAGGCGATCGACACCTTGAGCTTGTCCGTCGCCGGCCGCCCGCGGACGCCCGACACGCGAACCCTGTCCTTCCCCGCCTGCTCGAGTCGGATGGTCGTGAAATCCGCGACGCAGTCCGGCGTGATGTACGCCGTGGGATCGCCCATTTCGTACACGAGCTGCTCCGTCACCCCCGCGACCGTGATGCGGCCGCCTGTGCCCGGATGCTTGGCGAGCTCGAACGTGCCGTCCGGGTGCGCCTCAACGAGCGGGTAGCCGACGTTCGCCAGGTCCGGGATCGTCTCCCAATCGACGAGGCAATTGCCGCCCGAGCATTGGGCACCGCACTCGATCGTATGTCCGGCGACCGTCCCCGCGGCGAGCAAGTCCCACGCATCGGGGCCCCATCCGAACGCGTGGATCATCGGTGCGAGCGTGAGTCCGGTGTCCGTGACGCGGCCCGTGATCACGACGTCCGCGTGCTGGCGCAGGGCGGCGGCGAGGGGCCACGCCCCGAGGTAGGCGTTGGCGGAGAGCACCCGGTCCCGCACCTCGTGCAGCGGCCGGCCGGTGTCGAGGTTCGTGAGCGCATGACCGCGCGCGAGCAACCCGTCCAGTCGGCCCAGCAGGTCGTCTCCCGTCACCACGCCGATCCGCACCTTGCCGGCGAGGCCGAGCCGCCGGGCCGTCTCGGCGACGGCCGCGGCGCAGGCGCGCGGGTTCACGCCGCCGGCATTCGCCGTCACTTTGATCCGGCGCGTGACGAGGAGCGGCAAGAGCCGCTCCGTCAGCGGGAGGAAATCCGTCGCGTAGCCGAGCGTCGGATCGCGCGACTTCTGCTTCTGCAGGATGGACATCGTGACCTCGGCCAGATAGTCCATCATGAGGTAATCGATCGGCCCACCGGTCACTTGCCGGTACGGTGCCTCCAGCCAGTCGCCCCAGAAGCCCTGACCGGCGGCGATCCGCACGGTCGGCTGGCCGCGGCGGGGTGTCACGGCTGAGGCGCCACCCGGCGGATCGCATCCATCCCCTGGCCCGTGGCGTCGTGGATGCGAAGCTCCAGCAGCGGCGCGAAGCCTTCGGGCACGGCCACCGGCGGCGTCCTGCCGAGCGGAACGGCCGCACGCCCTCCCGCGACGACGGTGAGGGGCGCGCCCTCTCCTGCGGGGCTCGGCTCTCGCAACAAGAATCGGATCCGCACCCGCGCGCGCCACGGCCGGGCGCCATTCACGCGCGCGAACGCTGGGAACAACTCCACCGTCAGCGGATGCCCCTTGAGGCCGGGCGGGACGTCGAACCCATGGCGTCCGAAGGCGTAGTTCATCGCCCCCTGGCTCACCTGCTGCCCCGCGGAATCGAACTCCGTCACGCCGAAGTCGGTGAACACATTCCACTGATCGCGCGGCATCTGGACGTCGACGACCGCCCGCACCGCCCAATCCGGAACCCGCACCGTCAGCGTCTCGGGCGATGCGCCGCGTCCCGCCACGTCGAACGCGCCTTCGCTGCCGACCAGCGTGACGACCGCCCGACCGGTGGCCGTCGCGGTGCCGGGATTCGAGGCTTCGATGCTTCCCCCGGCGCCCGCGTCCGCGAGACCCACCGGCGCGAGCGCCGCGCGCGCCGTCGCCGTCGCGCCTGCGAGCGGCGGCGCGAACACGTCCAGCTCGTACACGCCGGGCACCAGGTCCTCCGCCCGGACCGTGAAGCGCGCCGTGCCGGGGTCGGCGCGACCGAGCGCCACCTCTTCACCGTCGCGGAACGGCTGGCCGTTCGGCTCGTACAACCGGGCCGTGGCGCGCTGCTCCACCGAGTCGGGTAGGATCACCGTGACCTGGAGCGTCGCCCCGGGCTGGGCCGCGCGCAGGAAATAGCGCTGCACGCGCGCCGGGCCGATGGAACGTCGCTCGTCGTACAGCGCCTTCGCGGTCAGGTCGTACGGCACGACGACCGTGTTCGCGAGCGTAAAGAGCGGGCCCGCCAGTGAGTCGCTGGGATTCCACGCGGTCACCGCGCCGATGTAGCTGCCCGGTCCCGCCAGCGCGGCCGCCTGATAGGTCACCGGGATCTCGGTTTCGCGCGCGCCCGCGGGGACGGTGGCGGGCGCCGAGAGCCAGCGGGCATTGCTGTGAAGCAGGAACTCCGCGGCGCGCAGGCCCGCGACGTGCTGCACGCGGAACAGCTGCAGCGTGTCGGCCGGTCCCGCGAGGCCGTCGCGACGGAAGGCGGCGGACGCTCCACCTCCCCCGGGGGCGCGCACCACGTATGCCGAGCCCTGATGGCCTCCCAGGAGCCAGCGGTAGGCGGCCTCGAGCCGCGGCAGTCCTGCCCCGTCGTCCAGCACCGTCTCCCCCGCGAACGGCAGCGCGGAGGCGCGTAACGCCTGGGTGACTTCGACGGCGCTCACGCGGCGGCCTTCCTGCAGCATCGCCGAGAGGAGGCACGCCACGAGCCCCGCCGCGTGAGGCGACGCCATGCTCGTTCCACCCTTGATCTCGTTGCCCGTGTCCCACCGTGGCACCGAAGAGAACGCCACGCCGGGCGTCACTAGGTCGGGCTTCGCCAGCTCGCCGCCGCGCGAGCTCCACCAGCCCATCACGTCCGCCGCCGTCGGGGTGCCCGGCTGCGCGGGCCGGGCGAAGGCGCCGGGGAACGCGGCCCCGACCGACAGCGCGAGGTCCGCTGAACCGGGGAAGCCCATCGTCGAGAGGCCGGGGCCGTCGTTGCCCGCACTGATCGTGAACACGAGCGTGGGATGCGCCAGCAGGAACGCGTTCACCAGCGAGTCGATCACCGCGCGGCCTTCGGTTTCGTTGCCGACGCCGAAGCTCAAATTCAGCACGAGCGGCATGTTGCGCTGCTGGGCGTAGCGTGCGGCATACTCCATCGCGCGCTGCATGCTGCCGGTCACCGAGATGCCGCCCCGAGCGGCGTTGGCGATCTTGAGACCGAGGAGCTGGGCCCCCGGCGCCACGCCGTCGAAGCCGCTCACATTGAAGAGGTTGTGCCCCGCCGCGATGCCCGCGACATGGGTGCCGTGTCCCCCGGTGTCGAAAAAGAAATCAAGCGACGGCGCGCCGTTCACCTCGTCGAAGTTGGCGGCGAGGGTGATCGGTTTGGTGCCGAGCGAGATCGTCTCGCGCCCCTGGCGGTAATCATGCAGCGGCATCTCGTCCTCGAACGAGCCGTTGAGGTTGGTGTCGAGGAAGGCGACCCAGCCATCAGTCGCCTTGACGACGATCACCGGAAAGACGTCGGTGTTCGTGCCGTTCCCGTTCAGGTCCGCCGCGGGCGCCTTGCCGAGCGGCAGCTCGCGCAGCACGCCGGCATACCAGGTCACGGCGCTCGTCAGGCGGCCGATGCGCCCCGCCCCGCCGAGGGCATGCCCGCCCACCGAGACCGTGCCATCGCTCAACGGCGTGACGGGCGCGAGCGCCACGTGCCCCTCGCTGGAGAAATCGCGCAGCTCGACGACCTTGGGGGCGCCGCTGCTCGTGGTGATCAGGCCGTCCACCCCGGGATCGACACCCGTGTCGAGGATGGCGATCAACACGCCGCGGCCGTCATAAGTCGGGTGTGCCGCGCGGAACTGCTCCACGCCGGTGCTCTTGAGCGGCATCAGCCCAGACATCAGGGCGACGGGCGGCGGCAGCGCCGGCGCGGCGGCGGGGGCGGGGGCGGGGGCGGGGGGCGCCGTCGTGGCGTCGGTGGGCGCCGTGACGGACGGAGACTTCGCCGGCACGGGGGTGAGGCGTGGCCCGCCCCCGCACGCGGCGGCAAACAGCGCGATGGGGACGATCAGCCCGGCCGGGCGGAGGACGCGAGAAGACGTCATGGATGGCTCGGCAGCGCGAAGGCCCCGAGGTGGGGGCCGGTGAATTCCGTGGTCACTTCCAGCAGGAACGCGAGTGTGTCGCGGGTCTCCTCGGGAAGCACGATCGCGTCCACGAAGCCGCGCGCGCCCGCGAACCGCGCGTCGAGCTGATGCTCGTAATCGCCGCGCATCGCCTCGACGGCGGCGGCATTGTCCGCCTTGGCGGCGTCGTTCCCGAACACGGCCTGGACGGCCGACTCGCCCTCCATCACACCCATGCGGCCCGTGGGCCAGGAGAGGATGAAGTCGGGATCGAACCCTTGTCCCGCCATGGCGTAGTAGCCGGCGCCCGAGGCGTGGTTCACCGTGAGGACGAGCTTGGGCACGGTGGCGGTGGCCATTGCCTCCACAAAGCGCGCCCCGGCCCGAATGATCCCGGAATGCTCCGCTTCGGTCCCGACCATGAATCCCGAAACATCCTGGATGAAGAGCAACGGCAGGCGCTCGCGGGCGGCGTTCTCGATGAAGTAGGCGACCTTTTCGGCGCTCTCGGTATAGATGATGCCGCCGATCTTCGGCGGCTCGCCCTTCTTTCCCCTGATCACGCCCCGCGAGTTGGCGATCAGCGCCACGGGCCGACCCGCGACGGCGCCGTGGCCGCAGATCATCTCGGGCGCCACGTCGGGTTGGAACTCGTCGAGCTCCCCGGCGTCGATCAGGCACTCGAGCACCGCGCGGGCGTCGTAGCTCATGCGGTGATCAGCGGGTAGCAGGTCGTACAGGTCCTTGGGGCTGCGCTTGGGCTTCCCGCCTGGTGCGGGCGGCCGCAGCGTGCGCGGCAGCCGCGCGACGTACTCGCGGATACGGGCGAGGCACTCCTGATCGTCCTTGGCGCGATAATGCGCCACGGCGCTCACCGTGGTGTGGGTCGTCGCCCCGCCGAGGGCCTCGGCGTCGACCACCTGCCCGGTCGCCCCCTTCACGAGGTTCGGCCCACCCAGCCCCATGAACGACGTGCCCTCGACCATGAAGATCACGTCCGAGAGCGCCGGCAGATACGCGCCGCCGGCGATGCACGGCCCCATCACGGCTGCGAGCTGGGGCACCTTGAGATAGCGCCGCATGATCGAGTTGTAGTAGAAGATGCGGGCCGCGCCGTACTGGCCCGGGAAGACGCCGCCTTGATACGGCAGGTTGACGCCCGCCGAGTCCACGAGGTACACGATCGGCACGCGCTGCCGCATGGCGATCTCCTGCGCGCGGAGCATCTTCCGGATCGTCTCCGGCCACCACGAGCCCGCTTTGACCGTCGCGTCGTTGGCGACGACCACCGCCGGCCGGCCCGCGATCCGGCCCAGTCCGGTCACGACGCCCGCAGCCGGGGCCTGCCCGTCGTACTGGTCGTAGGCCATGAGCAGGCCGATCTCGAGCCACTCCGCGTTCTGATCGAACAGCGCCGCCACGCGCTCGCGCGCCGTCAGCTTCCCCTGCTCGTGCTGGCGGCGCACCTTCTCCGGCCCGCCGCCCTGCTCGAGGCGTGCCTTGAGCTCGCGGTACTCGGCCGCCAGGGTCTTGAGTCGGCTCAACGGAGGGAGTGGCTAGGGCGACCCATGGTCCGTCGCCCACTCTGCGATGTACTTGACCAGTTCCGACGTGGGAGTGCCGGGCCCGAACAGTCTCCCGATCCCCTGGCGCTCGAGCGTCTGCACGTCCTCGGGCGGGATGATGCCGCCACCGGTCACGAGGATGTCGTCGCGGCCGGCGCGGGCGAGGAGCTGCTTCACGCGGGGAAAGAGCGTCAGGTGCGCTCCGGAGAGAATCGAGAGGCCGACGACGTCGACGTCCTCCTGAATCGCCGCCTGCGCGATCATCTCCGGCGTCTGGTGCAACCCGGTGTAGATGACCTCCATCCCCGCGTCGCGCAGCGCGGCCGCCACGACCTTGGCCCCCCGGTCGTGCCCGTCGAGCCCGGGCTTCGCCACGAGCACACGGATCGGGCGCTTGGCCCCCGCCGCGTGCATCAGCGGCGAAACCGCAGCAGCGCCGCCAGCCCGTCCACCGTGCGCCGGGCCCGGTCGTCGTAAAGCACGTCGACCTGCGCCCGCTGGCGCAGGGCCTCTTCCACCGCCTCGTCGATGTGGGGATCGTCGTTCTGCCCGTCGGCGAGCAGCGTGCGGACCTGGCCGCGGGCGAGGGCCTTCACCGTGGCCTCGATGCCGTTCACGGCCCAGCCGGTGCCCAGGGCGTCTCGCATGGCCGCGGCGTGCGTCTGCTCCCAGGCGCGCTCCCGCTCGTCGCGCAGCAACAGCGCCGCCTCGCGCACTTCTGCCGGGCTCGCCTTCTTGGGATTGAGCTTGACGACGCCGAGCAGCAGATCGTGCAGGTAATTGTGGAGATGCGGCACGAGCGCCGCCGCGTCCACGCCGATCCCGGCGACCACGAGCCCCGCGAGAGGGCGCTGGGTGTGGATCTGGTAGATGTGGTCGGCGATGTTCGCGTAGTGCCGCTGTTTCTCCTCGCGAATCCGCATGTGATAGTTGTGCTCTCCGTAGCCTCCGGCCAGCACCCCGCCGCGCCTCGCCTGGCGCTCGCCGTGGAACTTCCCCGTCCGAGTCGCGCCGGCCGTGAGGCTGGTGAGCTCCGCGACGTCGAACGCCGTCACGTCGAAGAAGCGCGCGCCCGTGCGGTCGCAGGCGGCCACGAGGATCGTCCCGAACTCCTGCTCCAGCGCGATCAGCTCGCGCACCAGTGGCGTGGCCTCCACCCGGAGCCGGGAGCGGTGGACGTGGGGGAGTGGCACGACCTCGAACAACCCTGTGGCGCCGCACGCGAACACGGCGATGCCCCGCGCCGCGGGGAGCCGCGCCGGCTCCTCGAAGTAGCGGCGGACACGCTCCAGGTCCGCCGCCACCCCGTCGCGCACCGCTCGCTCCAGGCCCTGCTGCTCCAGGGCGGCGAGCGCCTCGCGCACGCGGTTCTTCATCTTGATCAAGTACTTGCCGCGCGTTTTGTCGCGCGGCTCGAGCTTCAGGTAGCACGACACCACGCGGTAGGCGCCCGGCTCCACGGCCTGCAGCCGCCGGATGACGTCGCGGACCGCGTCGATGCTGCGCGCGGCGGGGAGTGCGGTCACAGGGTCAGAAGAACACGGGTTCGCGGTACGCGCCGTACACCGTTTCCAAGGCGTGCCGGATCTCGTACAGGGTGCAGTAGACTCGCGCGCAGTCGAGCATCGGGCCGATCACGTTCTGCTCGTTCAGCGCGGCCTGGCGCAGCGCATCGAGCCGCTGCGCCACCAGCGCCGCGTCGCGCTCCGCGCGCAGCCGCGCCAGCCGCCGTCGCTGGCTGGCTTCGGCGTCGTTCGAGATCCTCAGCACCTCGACGGGATGGTCGTCGGCGCTGGTGAACTCGTTCACGCCCACGATGACGCGCTCGCCGGCCTCGACCTGCCGTTGGAACGCTTCCGCGGAGCGCGCGATCTGCCGCTGGAACCACCCCTGCTCGATCCCCTTCACCACGCCGCCCACCGACTGGATCTCCGCGAACAAGGCCTCGGCCTCGCGCTCGAGCTGATCGGTGAGCGACTCGACGTAGTACGAGCCGCCCAGCGGGTCGATCACCTCCGGTACGCCGCTCTCGTGGGCGATGATCTGCTGGGTCCGCAACGCGAGTCGCACGGCCTCTTCAGTGGGCAGGGCGAGGGTCTCGTCGAGGGAGTTCGTGTGGAGCGACTGCGTCCCGCCCAGCACCGCGGCCAGCGCCTGGTAAGCCACGCGCACCACGTTGTTCATCGGCTGCTGCGCGGTGAGCGTCACCCCCGCCGTCTGCGAGTGAAACCGCATCATCCACGAGCGCGGCTGCCGCGCCCCGAAGCGCTCCCGCACCTGGCGGGCCCAGATGCGGCGCGCGGCGCGGAGCTTGGCGATCTCCTCGAAAAAGTCGTTGTGGATGTCCCAGAAGAACGACAGCCGCGGCGCGAAGGCGTCCACGTTCAACCCCCGCGCCAGGCCCCGCTCCACGTAGGTGAACCCGTTCGCCAGCGTGAACGCGAGCTCCTGGGCCGCCGTCGCCCCCGCCTCGCGGATGTGGTAGCCCGAGATCGAGATCGTGTTCCACTGCGGCGCATGCGTGGCGCACCACTCGAACATATCCACGATGATCTTGAGCGCCGGCTCCACCGGATAGACCCAGGCGTGCTGCGCCATGTATTCCTTGAGAATGTCGTTCTGCACCGTGCCGCGCAGCTTCTCGCTCGGCACGCCTTGCTTCTCGGCCGCCGCCACGTAGAAGCACAAGAGCATCGCCGCCGGGCCGTTGATCGTCATGGAGGTCGAGACCTGGTCGAGCGGGATGCCCCGGAACAGGTCTTCCATGTCCGCCAGCGACGCGATCGCGACCCCGCACTTGCCTACCTCGCCCTCGGCGCGCGGGTGATCGGAGTCGTAGCCCATCAGGGTGGGAAAGTCGAACGCGACGGACAACCCCGTCTGGCCGTGGTCGAGCAGGAACTTGTAGCGTTCGTTGGTGTCCTCGGCTGTCCCGAACCCGGCGAACTGGCGCATCGTCCACAGCTTGCCGCGATACATCGTCGGATGGATGCCGCGGGTGAAGGGGTAGGCGCCCGGCGCCCCCAGCCGGTTCGCGTAATCGAAGCCGGCCAGGTCGTCGGGGGTATACACGGGCTTTCGCTCGATGCCGCTCATCGGGCGCCCCCCGTCTTCATCTGGATCTGGCCCAAGATCTCGGCCGCCACATCGTACGGGCTCGTTCGGCCCTCCGCCACGTCGTCGAGCCGGCTCGCCAGCAGCTCGTCGGCGCGCGTCGCCTCGCTGATCCAGCG
>Ga0066680_10001273_pt1 | contig 10096 bp, 8 predicted proteins | sample GraSoiAngelo_129_FD_62297 | JGI IMG/M metagenome (GOLD analysis project Ga0066680, IMG submission 62297) | Grasslands soil microbial communities from the Angelo Coastal Reserve, California, USA - 14_0927_12_40cm | ecosystem: Environmental > Terrestrial > Soil > Grasslands | place: USA... | reverse complement strand
GAGGTCACGATCCCGGTGGCGCCGACGGTTGCCACCGAGGCGTTGTTGGTCGACCAGGTCACGGTCGCGTTCTGGATGGCGTTGCCCCGCTGATCGAGGACCGTGGCCGAGAGCGTTTGCGCAGCCCCGACGGCGATGAAGCTGATCGCGCCGGGGGCAACGGTCACCGTGGTCGCCACCGGGACGAACGGCTCGGTGCCCTTGCAGGCGGCCGCAGCCACGAACGCGACGACGAGCCAACGAATGGAGGGTCTCATGCGGCGTCCTTTCCGAATCTCAGAAGCCCAGCGACGCGCCCACGCGCATCAAGGCCTGCTGCACCGGGGCTTTCACGCTGGTCTTGCGGTTGATGCTCTGGAACTCGTAATCGCCGGTCACGCGCAGTCGCCCGTCGGCGCGGCCCAGAGAAAAGGCGAGCCCCAGGTCGATCGGGAAGGACGCGGTTCCGCCGCCCGAGAACTTCGCGCCGGCGAGGTAATGGGCGCGCACGGTGAGGTCGGCGCCGGGGCCGAGGTTGACGACGCCGCGGCCGCCGAGGCGCACTGCGCCGAAGCCCTGCGCGGCGAACTCGGGATCCATCTTGCGGCTGGTGACGCCGATCTCGCCGCTCACCTGGCCGAGCACCCGCCACCGCACGTTGGCGTCGAACACCTTGGCGGTGAAGTCCTGGCCGGAGGTCGCCGTGCTGTCCACCGGCGTCAGCTTGATGGACGCGAACGACACATCGGCGCCGAACTTGTGAAGCGCGAACCCGAAACTCGCCCCCACCCCGCCGCCCGTGAACTTTAGGGACGCCGACGTCTCGCGGTAATCCGCATAGACCCCCTGCACGCCGACGGTGAAGCGCTGCTGGGCGGCCGCCGAGCCGGCCAGCGCGACGAGCAGGATGGCGGCGCTGCGGACGGGGCGGCTCATCGGGTCCCCCCGGTCTTGGGCAGCGGCACCACTGTGAGGCGCACCTGCTGGCGCCGGGTCTGGTTCTCCCGGGCGATGTCGGCGTTGCGCCGCGCCAGCTGGTCGCGCAGCAACCGGTTGTAGAGGATATTGGCGCGGGCCGGCTGCGCCGACGGTTTCTTGAGGCTCATGAGAAAGCCGCTGATCAGGGCGCCCGCGCTGACGGCGAGCGCCGGGCCCGTGCCGCCGCTGCCCAGGTCGTTGTTGCGCAACACCACCGTGCCCCCGATCGCGGCGCCGCCGTACATCAGCGCCTGCGCGAGCGGCCGCCCGCTTTGCGGCGGGTATTCCGTCTCGGGCAGGTAGTCGTAGCCGGGCATCTTGTCGAGCCAGGGCAGCGTGTCCACCTGCCCCTGGGTGATGCGCACCGGCTGCGAGGCGGAGAACGTGTTCTGTCCCGCCGCGGCGTCGACGATGATGAGGTAATTCCCGGACGGCATGGGATCGCCGTTGGCGAGCCGCGCCGGCCAGCGCAGGTTCACCTGCCCCGTCGCGATGCTGGAGTCAATGACCACCGAGGTCGCCCCGCTCACCGCGCGCGTGCGCACGCGCGCGGGGCTCGTCACCGTGAAGCGGATCGGGACGCCCCCCTGCCCCACGCCCGCCACAAATCCCGCGCTGTCCACCTGCAGCTGGCGCACCACCAGCACCTGCGCGAGCGCCAGGAGGAAGGAGCTGGTGATCTTGGGCGAGATCTTCGCCGGATCGAGCTGGCGGTCTGGGTCGATCAGGATCGCCTGCTTGAAGGCGTCGACCGCCTTGAGTAACGAGTCGGACGAGCTGTAGGCGAACCCCAGCAGCTCCCACGCGCGCGCCTGCTCGTCGCCGCCCAAGCGCTGGGATAGCGCCTGGCGCGCGAGCGAGATCGCCCGCGGGATGTCGAGGTTGTCGTACGCCGCGAGCGCCTGGCGCAGCGTGGCGTTCTGGACGTTCTGCGCGCCCAGGGCCGACGCGGCGACCGCGCCGAGCACCACCAACCAGCGGATCCGTGACATGGGCTTCATCCTTTAGCGCTCATCCTTCGGGAATCAGTGTGTACCCCCGCCGGACCGGGTTGTTGGCGTCCACCTGCACCGTCTCGGTTTGCGTTTTATAGCCCGCCCGCTCCACGCGGATCGTATGCCGGCCGGCCTTCACGCGATACAAGATGATCGGGGTGGTCCCCACCTCGGCCCCGTCGATGAACACGGTCCCGAAGGGGTTGGCGTTCACCGTGATGGTCCCGTACTCCTCGGCCGGCGCCGCGGGCGGCGTCTCCACAGCGCGCCGCCGCGGCGGAGTCTGGCGGCGCGGCGGAGCCTTGGCCGAATCGGTGCCGCCCGTCTGCGACGGCGGAGTGACCGGCGCCGCTGCCTGCTGCGGCTGAGACGGCGGGCTCTGGGATGCCTTGCCGCGGCCCAGCACGAGATAGCCGCCGACGCCCAGGACGGCGACGACCAGCGCCCCGACGATGAGCCCCGCGCGCGACTTCTTCGCGACCGTCTTCGGCATCGGGAGCGGCGTGGTGGGCGCGACGGTGGAGACGTGCTCGGTCGGCGTTTCCGACGTCACGACCGGCTTGGCCCGCGGGCGCGGCGGCGTCGCGGGCCGGCCGCCCTTGGCCGCGCTGACCGGCTGCTCCGGCCACACGGCGGTGGCCAGGTCCTCCATCGTCGGGAACCGCTGGTCCGGCTCCTTCGCCATCGCGCGCTTGACGGCCGCCGAGATCGCCTCAGGGATGTCGCCCCGCAGCGTCTTCGGCGCCTGCACCTCCTCGAAGATGTGCTTGTAGAGGATGGTGTGGACGGAATCGCCGCTGAACGGCAGCTGGCCGGTGACCATGCGGTACGCGACGACGCCGAGCGAGTACTGGTCGGCGCGGCCGTCCACCGCCTGGCCCTTCGCCTGCTCGGGGGCCATGTAGTGCGGCGTGCCGATGATCATTCCGGTGCCGGTGAAGCCGCTCGCCGCCTGGAGGGCCTTGGAGATGCCGAAGTCGGTCAGCATCACCTTGCCGTCGTGGTCGAACATGATGTTGGCGGGTTTGACATCGCGGTGGACGATGCCCCGCGAGTGCGCGTGGCCGAGGGCGCAAGCGGCCTCCCACACGACCCGCTGGATGTAATCGGCGGCGAGGGGCGCTTTCTTCTGCTCGAGCACGTCCTCGAGGGACACGCCGGCGATGTACTTCATGACGAAGTAGTTGAGCCCGCCTTCGCTCTCGACCCGGTAGATGGGGATGATGTTGGTGTGGTCGAGCTTGGCGGCGGTCTTCGCCTCCTGCTGGAAGCGCTTGATGACGTGCGGGTCCTGCGAGATGTCGGGCGGCAGGACCTTGATCGCGACCTCGCGGTCCAGGGTCAAGTCTTGAGCGAGGAACACTGCGCCCATGCCGCCCTTGCCCACCAGGCGCTCGAGTTTGTACTTGCCCTCGACGATGCGCTGCAGGCGGGTCATGAGGCTCTCGACCTGCCCGCTGGTCGCGGCATCCGCACCCCCGCCCGTCTGATCCGCCCCGCACGCGAAGCAGAATTTGCTGTTGTCGGGCAGCGGCGTGTGGCACTTGACGCAGTCGATCACGGGCGTAGTAATAGCGACCTCGGATCAACCGAACGAATGGCGTTGTCCTTGTGGAGCGGCGCCGTCGCATTCGCTTGGATCGCCAATCCCGGCGGCGCGCATGCGTTCCCTCGCACGATGCACACTGAGTACCGGGTAGGGACTCCGGCGCGGTCCACCACGAGGAGGTAGTACTCCCCGGCCGGCAACGCGGCGTTGTTCAGGGTGAGCTTCTCGTTCGATCCAGCGAGTTGGGACGACCCCATCAACGCCTTGTCACTCTGACGGTAGACGTAGATGTCGATGTCGGAGGGATCGACGGCGGAGAACGGCCGCGCCTTGGTCTGGATCGTCGTCGTGGTGTCGGAGGGAGACGCGCTCGTCTGCACACGGAACCGATACCAGTCGTTGTCCTGGGGGTTGTCGATCGTGAGCGTCGAGTCTCCGAAGCTCGAGACGGAGACACTGGCGACGATGTGCTTACGCACACCGCTGGTCGAATCATTCGAGTTCAGGAATGTGGAGTCGGCGAAGAAGCAGAGGTCGTTCTCCTCGAAGCGATCGGGCCCGATGCGTGCGTCCGACTGGAAATAACCGCGCAGCGCGATGAGCGCGTAGCCGCCCGACTTTGAGTAGAAGGACAGCAGGTGCATCCTCGCGCCTGCCGGTTGTCTGAGGGCAATGATCGTGCGCGGCAGCCGCGGCTGGTTGTATCCGACGAGCGTCCCGTTGCACACTTGGCGCCCGGCTGTGGTGTACCACCCGCTCGGCGCGGCGTAGCAATAGGACGGCACCGGACCGCACTTCAGCAGTGAGTCGCTGAAGAACGTGAACGCCGTGTCGCCGAATACGCCGGACTCCAGGATGAAGCTGACCGCTCCCGGGTCCGACCGATCGAACCGGAACCAATCGACATCCTGAGATCCCGTGGTCACCGGCTCGTAGAACAGGGCCGGGTTGAAGAACAGGGTGGGGTGACCCAGAACCGTGCGCGGCCCACCCAACCCATTGATGTCCAGGATCGTGGGCTGCAGCGTGTCGGGCTCGAAGAGGTCCGTCGTCCCCACTGTGATCGAGTCAGTAGCGCTCCCGAAGAATCCCGGCCCGATGAAAAACGGCTTGCCGGAGGTGGACGGATAGGGCACCCAGTAGTCGATCTGGCCCAGACCTTCGAGGCTGCCGGTGTAGGAGAACACGTCCGGGATGAGGTTGCCGAACCCCTGGTCCACCGCAAAGAGGTCCTGAATCCGCACCCCGTAGAACCGCAGCTTGTCCCCGTATTTGATCGAGAGCGGCCGGATCGAGTCGATGATGAAGCGGTCCGCCACCCGCACCGTCGCCGCCCCGTCCTTCGCCTTGTCGAACGGCACCGCCCGCGCAGAGATCTGCACAAAGCCCGGGTTCACCCCCGTGACCTCGGCCGCGCCCTCCGCCCCACCCTCCACCGTCGCCACGTTCTTGTCCGAACTGAACCACGCGAACGCGATGTTGCTGAGCTGCACCGAGTCGCCGTTGGTGAGCCGGTGGTAGGCCCGGGCGAACACCTGGTCGCGCCCCCCGCGGTCGAGAATACCGTGGGCCGCAAGGGAGTCCGACGGGACTACCACGACGAACACCTCGTCGCTCTTGTCGGTGGGGAAGGAGCACATGAGTGGCACGGCGGCCACACCAAGAACCGCCAGCCAGGACAGGCGAACCGAGACGCGCATCGATGGGCTCGTGGTCGAGCGAGCTATCAACCTATTGCACAACGGGTTCCGACGCTAGGAGCGCGGTCACAAACGGCCGCGCCGTTTCAGCTCGAGGTACTGGTCGACCACGGCCCGAGCCGCCCGCTGCGGCGGCACGTCGAGTACCAGCACGCCGGCGCGACGCATGTGCCCCACCGCCTCCTCCCGAGCGCGCAGCAATTCCTCGGCGGCGGCCTTGCGAAACGCGTCGCGCGCGTCCGGCGGCCGCAACGCCGCGACCGCGTCGAGCTCGGGGTTGCGCAGCGTGACCGCGAGCGGCAGGTGCCGCGGCCTGAGGGTGGCGATGTTCGCGACCAGCGCTTCGCTCGCCAAGCGGTCGATCACGTCCGTGAAGACGACCGTGAGCGCCCGCTTGCGATTGCGCGCCGCGAGATAGCGGAACGCGCCGGGATAATCGGGCTCAACGAGCTTCGCGGTCGCGACCGCCAGCACATCGAGCACCTGGCGCAGGCCGCGTCGCCCGCGCTGCGGGGCGACGAAGTGCTCGACGCCATCGGCGAACACCATCACGCCCACGTTGTCATCGTGCTGCACGGCCGCGTGCGCCAACTCCAGCGCCGCCTGCACCACGTACTCGAGCCGCGCCACCCCGGCGACGTCGGCCGTCAACAGGCGGCCCGCGTCGAGCACCAGCAGTACGTGCTGGCGCCGCTCCGCCTCGTACTGGCGGGTGATCACCTTGCGGCGCCGCGCCGTCGCCTTCCAGTCGATGTGCCGCAGGTCGTCCCCGGGAACCCATTCGCGCAACGACTCGAACAGCCGCCCCTCCCCTAGGCGGCGAAACGGCTGGCGCCCCAACTCGCGGCGCCTGAGCGCCTGCGCCACCGAGGCGCGTAACCGCATCGAGGCGAGGGGCGGATACACCGTCACGGCCCAGGGGAGCGCGAGCCACGCGCGGCGCCGGCCCAGCCCCAGCGGCCCAGTGCTGTCCACGACGAACGCACCCGCCGTCTCGCGCCCGCGCCGCACCGGCACGACGGGGAGCTGCTCGCGCCGCGCCCCGCGGACGGGGAGGCGCAGGTCGCGCGCCGGCTGCGTTCCGCCGAGCAGGTCGGGACGCACTTCGCGCACGCGCAGCCGGGCGGCGCGGGGCGAGGAATTGCGCCAGCGATAGACCACTTCACCGGCATGCCCCACAGAAAACGCCGGCGGCACGTCCCGCTCGACGACCACCGCCGCGCCCACCCGCGGCGCCAGCGCTGCGTCGATCCACACGACCGCGAGCAGGGCGATGTCCCCGAGCAGCATGCCGTCCAGCGCTTCCGGCCACCGGTAACCGGCAACGGCGAGAAGGGAGAACAGCATGCCGAGCAGGAAGGCCCGCCGCGTCGGGAGAATCACGCCGTGGGCACCTCGGTGCGCTCGAGGATCGCTTTCAAGGCCGCGTCGGGGGTGACGCCCTCGAGCTCGAGCTCCGGCGCGACGCTCACCCGATGCCGCAACACGGCGGGGGCGAGACCCTTCACGTCGTCGGGGATCACGAAGTCACGCTCCTCCAGCAGCGCCGTCGCGCGCGCCGCCTTGAGCAGCGACACGCCGGCGCGCGGGCTCGCCCCCAGGGTCAGCGACGCCGCGTCGCGCGTCGCCCGCACGATCGCCGTGATGTACGCCGTGATCTTCGGCTCGACCCGCACCGCCTCGACCGCGCGCCGCAGCTCCTCGAGCCCCGCCGCGTCGATCACGGGGGACACGCCGTACGTCGCCGGCCGGTCCGCCTCGAAGCCCTCGACGTAGCGGGTGAGGATCCCCTGCTCCACCGCGGCGGGCGGATAGCCGAACAGGGCCTTGATCATGAAGCGATCAAGCTCCGCCTCGGGGAGCGGGTAGGTGCCCTCGAACTCGATCGGGTTCTGCGTCGCGAACACGCTGAAGGTCGCCGAGAGCGGATGCGACACGCCGTCGGCGGTGACCGTGCGCTCCTGCATCGCCTCGAGCAGCGCCGCCTGGGTCTTGGCCGGCGCGCGGTTGATCTCGTCGGCGAGCACCAGATCGGCGAAGATCGGCCCCGGCCGGAACCGGAACTCCTGCGTGCCGGTCAGCATCGAGATGCCGGTGATATCCGCCGGCATCAGGTCGGGCGTGAACTGGATGCGTTGGAACTTGACGTTGAGCGCGAGCGCGAGAGTGCGGACGAGCAGCGTCTTGGCGGTGCCGGGCACGCCCTCGAGGAGAGCGTGCCCCCGCGCGAGCAGGCACACGACGACATCGCGGGTCGCCGCGTCCTGTCCCAGCACGACCTGGCGGAGCGCCGCTACGAGGCGGCGCGCGTCGCCGGCGGGCGAAGATCCTCCCACACGTCCTCCACAGCTTGCGCGGCGGCGAGCACACGCTCGGCGCCACCGGGTTGAGTGATGACTTCCTGAAGCCGCCGCACCGCGCGGCGGCCCCGGACCGTTGGCAGCGCCAGCTCCAGCGTCGCCAACCACGGCCCGATCTCGCCGCGCGGCACGTATCCCGCGCGGCTGAGCCGGCGGCGCAGCCCGCCGACCGTCAGCGCGACGGCCGTATCCACCCCGCCACCGACCGCGCTCTCCAGCCCCGCGGCCAGCGCCTCGAGGTGCTCCAGCGGCGAGCGCCGGCGGCGCTCGATCACCCCACGGGCGGGACCGAAGCGCACGGCGAGCGTCGCGAGCCCGACCAGCCCGAGCGCCGCGAGCTGCAGCAGCGCCCACCCCAGCGGCGTCCCCCGCAGCCAGCGGATCACGGCCGCGGTGAGCGATACGTCTTCGCCGTTGCCGTGGTGGTACTCGTCCCAACTCACGCGCCCGCGCCGTTGCGGCGTGAGCAGCGGCACCAGCAGCTGCGGCACGTCACTCTCCCGCCAGGCGCGGTTGCGGAAGTACCCCGCGTCGGCGACGAGCGTCAGCCCTCCCCCGCCAGCGTAGCGCAGCTGTAGGATCACCGGGCGTCCGTCGCGCGTGGTGAGCAGCGTATCGGTCGTGGCGGTGCTCAGGCCGCCGCAGCGCGTCTCCTTGCGCAAGGTCTGCAGCCGCTCGATCGGGGACCGGGAACGAGCCCGCGGCGCGGCGCTGTCTCGCACAGGCCGCAGGTACGTCAACACGCGCGGTAACGCCAGTCCGGGCCGCGGCGGCAGCACCCGCAGACTCTCGGCTTCGAAACGGACGAAATTGCGGGTCGCCTCCCACCCGAAGCAGAGCGTGATGCCACCGCCGCGGCTGGCGGCGACCACCTCGCCGCCGCCGCGCACGAAGTCTACCACTTGGTCCAGCTCCGCCGGCTCCAACCCCAGCGGCGGCGCCACGACGACCAGCAGCGCCGGCCGGTGCCGCGCGTCGCGCGTGAGGTCGAACAGCGGCCGACGCAGGCGCTCCTCGGCCACCCCCAGCCGCGCCAACACCTCGTACGCCGCCTTGGTGCCGCCGGGGCCGGTGAGCAAGGTCGAGGGCGGCTGGTCCTCGGACACCGGCTTGGGCGCGCGGCGACCCGCGACGATCGCGACCGTGATGGCGACCGCCAGGAACAGCGCGAGCCCGATCTCAGTCTTGTACGACATGCTCCCGGAGACCATCGGCCGCGGCGCCGAACTCGAGATAGCCGGGCTCGTCGCACGGCACGGCGCCGAACACGTGGCGGTACAGCCGGCCGACGAGTCCGGCCAACGTGGCGCGGCCCGTCTGATCGAGCCGCGCTTCGCCGACGTACTCGGCGGGCGTCTTGGACGGGTGGTAGCGGAGGGCGCGCGCCCGCTCGAGCTCGAGCACCACCGCGATGAAGCGGTGCGCCAACGCTTCGGCGAAGCGCCCCTCCAGCGCCAGCGCCTCCGCGAGGCGCCGGTGCGCCGCCGGGTCGAGGAGCACCGGCACGCCGGACGCCGTGCCCGCGGCGGCCACGCGCACCGTGGCGCGGTAAATCCGCCACGTCACGTACCCGGCGTGCACCACGATCGCGGTGAGGGCGACGATGGACGCCCATAACAGGATGTCGCCGAGCAGGGGATGGCGGTCGCCGAATCCGTTCACCCACGCCACGAAGCGGCGCCACCCGTCCTCCAGCCACTGCAGGGTATGGCGCGCGGGCTCCCACTGGAACTCGGGCCGCGCGAAGACGTCGGTGACGGCGCGGCGGACCGAGTCCGCCGGCACAGCCTGCCACCCCGCGAACACCTGCGTCAGCCGATCCCCAGCTGCTGGCCGAGGAGCTGAAGGTCGAAGCCCTCACGGCGCATGCGCAGATCGTAGTACATCAGGGTGTACACACACGGGAGTGCCGCGGCGAGGGCGATGCTGACGACGGTGTTCACGACCACCAGGGGCAGTTGCAGTGACGGGGCGCGCAGGCTCACGAGCACCCCGAGGCCGAAGAAGAACAGGAACGGCACGAACCAGGTGAGGAGCCAGCCGACCAGCCACAGGCCGAACACCTTGAGCTTGTGCGAGCGCGTCAGGTCCCACGACCGGCCGAACGCGTCGAACGAGCTGCTCAACTCCTCGAGCACCACCGCGGGGGTCGTCAGCGCGTAGCCGCTGAGCACGAAGGCCAGAAACCACAACAGCGCGATGCCGCCCCCCACCGCCACGACGACCACGAAGACCGGCCCGCCCATCCCGCTCACGCCCACGAGCAGGACCCAGATCACGACGCCCACGATGTAGATGATGAACACCAGCAGCCACTTCCCCAGCCCGACCAGGATCAGCGGCACGATTTTCGAGGCCCCCAGCCGCAACGCCTCCCCCAGCGTCGCCGGGCGGCCGAGATACGACGCGGAGATCACGTGAATCGCTCCTGCGGTGAGCATCACCTTGGCGCACATCGCGAGCACCGCCCACAGCAGTCCCAGCCCGATCAACTCCCCCAAGTGGGTCTGAAACACGGCCATCGACTGGTCGGGG
>Ga0066680_10001272_pt1 | contig 10097 bp, 8 predicted proteins | sample GraSoiAngelo_129_FD_62297 | JGI IMG/M metagenome (GOLD analysis project Ga0066680, IMG submission 62297) | Grasslands soil microbial communities from the Angelo Coastal Reserve, California, USA - 14_0927_12_40cm | ecosystem: Environmental > Terrestrial > Soil > Grasslands | place: USA... | reverse complement strand
TCACAATCAACCGCACCGAGCGCGCCTTCGGGACGTGTCGTGGAAACTTTGAGCGCCCCAAAGGTCCCAGCCAGTGATGTCAGCCCGACCGGCAGGGTAGCGCAGGCCACTTCGTGGCTGGGGCCGACTCTAAGAGTGAAGGGAGAAATCTCCGGCAACGAAGACCTGCTGGTCGATGGTAAGGTCGAGGGGCCGATCTCGGTGGGGGAACACAGGCTCACCGTGGGGCACAACGGTCAGGTTAGCGGCGGGCTTGCGGCGCGCGAAATCATCATCTATGGCAAAGTTGATGGCCATCACAATGTAGTAAGTGAAAGCATCGAGATCAAGAAGGGCGCTTCGATGATCGGCGACCTGACCACCCAGCGGATCGTCATTGAGGACGGCGCCGATTTTAAGGGCAGCATCGAAATCGCGAAAGGCACCAAGGAGGTTGACTCAAAGCTGGATAACTCTTTTCTCGTTCGGACAGCTTCCAAGTCTGCCTGAGACCTCTCTTCGGCCGGCGACGTTATCGACGATCCTGGGAATAAAAACCCATCTCAGCCTGCGCTGCTTTTTACCAGGGACGGATGACGACACCCTGCCCGCAACCCCGAATTGCTGCGTCAAAAATTTCCGCTTCCGCACCGATCCAAGCACATCGGAACGGCAGGCCCTGAGAGCTTCTCGCCGACGGTCGCGGCCATGATACGAGGACCTAACAATGGCGATTGGGATAATTTTCTGGGGCTATAATGACCGGCGCGTCGTGCTGGCAGGCTTGGTTACCTATCCCAAAATGGAAGGAGAATTTCGACATGGCACCAGCTAATTGGTTCCGCGGCGCCGCCTTGCTGGCTCTCGGCGCGATCCTGGGTGGTCTATTCGTTTCGTCGTGGGAACACCCCGCCGCGGTAGCGCAACAGAACAATCCGCCAGTCACTCAAGCGACGCTGTTGGCGGACGTGACCCGCCTGAGAGACATTACACCGCCATTTTCTCATCCGATGGTTGATGTCGCCATGTTCGCCGCTAATCTTTGGTTTGCGGGCGATAAGAAAAATTGGCCGCTGGCTAACTATTATCTGGGCGAGATGCGCAACCGCTTGGGTTGGGAAGTGCGCCTGAATCCCTCTCCGAAGGGCGCCGACGGCACTCTTATGGATATGAAAAATATCTTTGACGGCATTGATACGGGCAGCTTGACCAAACTGAAGACCATTATCGCCATGAAGGACAGCAAGCGATTTGCCGCGGAGTACAAGAACTTGCTTGAGGATTGCTATTCTTGCCACAAGACGGCTGGGCGCCCGTATATACGCCCCATGGTTCCGACTGCGGGTTCGCAACCTATTGTGAACCTCGACCCTGGAGCTACGTGGCCGCAATAGCAACGCGACTGAGGGTCCAGGGGTGGGATGTAACTTGCACCAATGAGAGAGCGCTGAGCGTATGCTAAACACCAACAGGGGACCTGAAATGGAAAGTCCGGCTAAACCGATTAAGAAATTGAGAAAGGAGTTGCGTCCGTGATGAAAGTTGCTCGCCTCATCTGCCTCGGATTGCTGGCAACCGCGAGTGGTGTCGGCCATGCGGGGCAGGCCACTAGCCGAACCACCGGCAAAGAACGCTTCGAGGTTTCCGGCATCAAGGCTGTTCGGCCAACCCTGGTGAACACTATCGCCGCCTTGAAAAAAGGAGAGGTCACGAAAGCCAGAGCTGCGTTCGAGGATTATGATTCTGCGTGGAATGGCATCGAGGTGTACATCAACACGCGGGATAAGAACATGTATGACGAACTGGAACACCATTGGCAGGCCAAGATCGAGGAGGGGCTCAAGTCCTCGCGACCCGATACGGCTGCGCTGCTCTCCGACGCGCAAACAATGCTTGCCAAATACGACGAAGCGATCGCCATGGTCGCAAAAGCGCCTCCCCTCAATCCGCTATACGACGATGTGGCCCGCCTGCGTATCGTTCGAGCCAACCTCCGCGAGGTAAGTCCCGCATTGAAGGCTGGGAATATGGCCAAGGCTCGCAGGTCCTTCGCCGCGTTTGAAGCCAAGTTGCCCAGCGTCGATGGCCTCATCAAGGCGCGGTCCCAGGAAACCTATGACAACATCGAGAAGGGCCTGCCCCAGCTAAAGAGCGCGCTCATGCCGGACAAGCCGGATGTCGACCAGGCGGTTGGTTTAGTGAACGGCGTGATGGACAAGTACAACATGGTTGTAACCGAGGTTACCAAGGACGCCCGAAGTCGCTAACGAACCCCTGTTTCCAGGCTACGTACGCATTACACGGGATTGTCGATAACCGAGGTCGAGGAGGTTATTGGAGATCTACGGGCTGGCCTTGAGCGCCACTTTTTTCGCCGACTTGTCAGGAGTTACCCGGCGGAAACCGACTGCGGGATCGATCGCCAGAACCACACCACCAGAATCGCATTGTACGCAATGACGATGGCCAAGCTCACCAGAAATGTAGTTCGCCCCCTGCCGAGGCCGGCGTATTGCCGCTTCCAGCGATAAGCACAGAAGGAGATCAGCAACACAGCCAGTATCGTCAGGATCACAACCATCACGCTGACTTCACTAGTAGGCCGTTGCGCCCGCATCAGCCTGGAAACCTGGCGCATTGCTCCGCCCAACAACCCGACACCATACGCAAGGATCAGCCACACGGCAGGAGCCACCATGCCGAGCATGTAGGCCCATTTATCTTGAAAATAGAACAGCATCAGGACAATCGCCAGATACATCAGCGACTCATAGAAATGCAGAAGGAAAAACTCCGGTTCCATCGCGCTGAGGATGAGGAAAGAAAGCATCAGAGCGCTCGCCACTGTGGCAATTCCCCGGTGAGCTGACATGAGGCACCTCGCGGCGCATACAATAGGCGCTCAAATGGGCGGAAATCAAGGAACAAATACAAGCGGCGTTCGGCGGCCAATGCTCCCATAAACGGGGTTCCCGTACCGCGATTGGGCACATTCGGTTTTCTATGCGGGCTCGAGCGCATGGAGCTGACCGGCTGTTTTGCGCATGAAAGCTCGTGAGCAGGTCAGCGAAGGCCGGCGGACCAATACGTGTATAATACCGAGCCGCATTGGGTTAGAGCGCGCGGCGTCGGCGCCCTTTGGCGTCTACGGGCCGATTTTCCACTCGATTGGCGTTTCAGTGCGGAGGCCTTATGGCTGATTATGCAACTACGAAATCGCTAGAAACAGGTACGAATCTCGCGCAGGACTGGAATGTCGCTGGACTCCCATTGATCTAACCGCGGTTACTACTCTGCGCATCAACGGAGCGGACGTAAATAAGCTCAGAGGGTGAAACACGACGTGAAATACATTTACTTTTTTGGCAAGGGCAAGGCGGAAGGCACCGGCGTTATGAAAGAGATTCTCGGCGGCAAGGGGGCCGGCCTCGCCGAGATGACTCGCATTGGTCTTCCTGTCCCCGCCGGTTTTACCATCAGCACGGAATGCTGTGATTACTACCTGAACCACAATCACAAGCACCGGCCGCAGCTTCGCTCCGAAGTGGAGAAGAATCTCTCACGGCTCGAGCGCGCAGTTGGCAAGAAATTTGGTGATGCGCGGGACCCGCTGCTGCTGAGCGCGCGCTCCGGTTCGGCGCGTTCCATGCCGGGAATGATGGAAACGATTTTAAATCTGGGCCTGAACGATCAGAGCGTGGAGGGTTTGGCCCGGCGGACTAATAATGCTCGCTTCGCGTGGGACGCCTATCGTCGCTTCGTGCAGATGTATGCCACGGTGGTCAGCGGTCTGCCCAAAGAAGAACTGGAGGGGCGGCTGCGGGCGTTGAAAGAGCGGCTGAAAGCCAAAGACGACACGCAAGTGGCGGCAGAGAATTGGCAGAAGTTGGTCGCAGAGTATAAAGACTATTTCAAAGCGAAGTGTGGCCAGCCGTTTCCCGAAGATCCCATGGAGCAACTGTGGGGCGCCATCGGGGCGGTTTTTGAATCCTGGATGGCAGAAAAAGCGGTCACCTATCGCCGGGTGGAACACATCACGGGCCTTTTGGGAACTGCCGTGAGTGTCGTGCAAATGGTCTTTGGCAATACCGGCGATAACTCCGGAACGGGAGTGTGCTTCACGCGAGATCCTTCTACCGGCGAAAAGAGTTTTTACGGCGATTTCCTTCCGAATGCGCAGGGTGAAGACGTCGTGGCGGGCATACGCACCCCCGTGCCCCTGCGGGAACTCGAGCGGCAGATGCCGAAAGTTTATAAACAGCTCGAGCGCGCTCGGCACGTGCTGGAGAAGCACTATCGCGATATGCAGGATATGGAGTTTACCGTCGAGGACGGGAAGCTTTATATGCTGCAAACGCGCGCCGGGAAGCGGGCGCCGGCCGCGGCATTCCGCATCGCCGCAGATATGGTGCAGGAGGGCTTGATCAAGCGCGAGGAAGCTCTCGAGCGAATCCAGGCGCAGGATATCGAGCGGCTATTCTATCCGGTGATTGCGGCTTCAGTGCTGCGGCACGACTTGGTTCAGCGCAAAATCTGCACCGGCATCAACGCCGTCCCAGGAGCCGCCGTGGGCCGAGCCGTTTTCCTGGCGCACGAGGCTGAGGAATGGGCCAAGAGGGGCGAAAGAGTCGTGCTGGTTAGACGGGAGACGAGTCCGGAAGACGTAGGGGGCATGGCAGTGGCGCAGGGCGTGCTCACCGCCACGGGCGGCAAGACCAGCCACGCGGCCGTTGTGGCGCGCGGCTGGGGCAAGTGCTGCATCGTCGGCTGCGAAAAGCTGTTTATTGATTATGCGGCCAAGGAGATGTCGTCGAACGGCCGTGTGATTCATCAAGGCGATTGGATCACCTTGGATGGCAGTGACGGCACGGTTTATGCAGGCCAGGTGCCGCTCGCTTCGCCAGAAATGCCCAAGCATTACCACACGATCCTCAAGTGGGCTGACGAAATTCGCAAACTGGGAGTTCGCGCCAATGCCGATACGGCGCAGGATGCGCGCAAGGCTCGCGAAATGGGCGCGACGGGAATCGGGCTCTGCCGCACCGAACATATGTTCTTCAAGGATTTTGAGCACCCCGAACGCAGCGCGGACCGGCAGCTTGCGATTCAAGAGATGATCATTGCCGACAGCCGCGAGGCGCGGCAGAGGGCGCTCGACCGGCTTCGCCCGTTTCAGCGCGGCGACTTCATCGGAATCTTCCGCGCGATGGACGGTTATCCGGTGACGATCAGGTTAATCGATCCGCCGCTGCACGAATTCGTGCCACATGATGCGGAGAAGCAGAAAGAGCTGGCGCAGAAGATCGGACTGTCGCCCGAGATGGTGGCTCGCCGCGTGGAGCAGCTCAGCGAATCGAATCCCATGCTGGGCCACCGCGGATGTCGGTTGCTGATCACCTACCCGGAAATTTTGGATATGCAAGTGGGGGCGATCATCGAGGCGGCATTGGAATGCCGCAAGGAGGGAATCAAGGTCATTCCGGAGATCATGCACGCGCTCACTCTGGATAAAAAGGAGCTAAAGATCCTCGTGGATGAGACGCGGCGCATCGCCGATAACCTTATCCAAAAGGCCGGCATTAAGCTCCATTACTTGGTGGGCACGATGATTGAATTGCCGCGAGCCGCGCTGCTTGCCGATGAACTCGCGGAGGAGGCTGAATTTTTCAGCTTTGGCACCAATGACCTTACGCAAACCGTAATGGGGCTTTCACGCGATGATGCCGGCCGCTTTCTGCCTGAGTATCTGGACGAAGAGAAAGCGGCCATTTTCAGCACCGATCCTTTTCAGACTCTCGACCTCGCCGGCGTCGGCATGTTGGTGGAGTGGGCCATCCAGCGAGGCAGGCGTACCCGTCCGCACCTCGAGGTCGGAATTTGCGGCGAGCACGGCGGCGATACCGAGAGCGTGAAGTTCTGTTATCGCGTGGGGATGGACTACGTAAGCGCTTCGCCATTCCGCGTGCCCATTGCACGGCTAGCCGCGGCACAGGCCATTATCGAGGATAAGAAGCGCGGCAAGCGCGCTAGCCGGTAGGCTGGCGCTATTCGCGAGCGTGCGGAGAGGCGCTGCGCGAAAGAGTTTGCGCCCACGCGCGTACGGATTGCGCCAATTCATGCATTATCTCTGCATCGGTCTTCCCCGAACTCTTCAACACGTGAAACGAATGGTCGGCTGTTCCGATTTCGTGCAAGGTTGCCCGAGCGCCGAGGTTTGCACAGATGGGGCGCAGTAGCTTCAAATCGGCGAATTGATCGCGTGTGCCTTGCAGGAAGAGCATGGGTGTCCTGACCTGAGCGAGGTGTTCCGCGCGCTTTGTGCCCGGGCGGCCGGGCGGATGTAGAGGAAAACCGAAAAAGACCAAGCCCTGGACTTTTTCCAATTCAGGCGCCAATTCGGAACCATGTTCCGCCGCGGCCTGCGAAGTCATGCGCCCTCCCATGGACTTGCCTCCGGCGAGCATGGGGAGATCAGGCGCGGTCTCGCCGGCCATGCGCACTGCCGCTCGAACGACGGATTGGAGCACGGCTGGCGGGTCTGGGACGCGGCGCCGCTGCTCCATGTAAGGGAATTGATATCGGAACGTGGCCACCTCGGCGCCAGCCAGTTCATGGGCAAGCTTACCCAGAAACGGATGATTCATTCCGGCGCCGGCGCCATGCGCCAGTACCAGCGCCCAGCGCGCATTGGCAGGCCGCAACCATAGCGCGGATACGTCGCCGATATGGGGCACGACAACCTTCAAATGGACATAGTACGCTGAGTACTCTACCCCAGAAAACTGTTCGCTCGAGGTGCTAAGAAGATCTATCTCAAGGCCAGGCTGTGGTACATTTCTCTTAGGCGAGCTTGCAGCCATACTTCCCTGGAGTCCCGACGCAATCATGATCATTTTTCGCAAAGAACGGTTAGAGGGTGAGTTGGCCGCCCTCCGAAACGAGTGGCGAAAAGAAATGGAACGCTCCTTGAGGGCAGTGGGGGAAGCGACTGCCTCGCGTTTGAGAGGCGATTCCGAGGCCATGGAAAAGGAAGTAGCTTCGCGCGTCGCCGGAATGGGCCAAGCCCTCACTGAAATGACCTCCCAGACAGAAGACAAACTTAACGTTCTACGTGAGGCGCTAAATCAGCAAGACGAGCGGTCTCAGCGGTCGCTCTGGCGACTCGAAGATGCCGAACAGCGCATCAACGAGCAAACATCCAGGCTGGCACAGGCCACCGGCGAAATCGACCTCAAGCTCATCGGGCTGCGCCAGTATCTCGACGAGCAAAACGATCGTCTGCACGAATCGCTGAGGCAGTTGCAAGCCGCCGATGAGCGTCTGAGTGAGCAACTCTTGAAACTCGATCGGGCGGCGCAAGCCGCAGAACAGAATCTCGAATCCCGCGCTGCTGCCATACTGGAAACCGCCAGCCAGGAAATGACGCGACGCGCCGAAGAGGCGATCGTCGCATGGGGCGAACAAGTGCGCATCGCCCAGGAAGCAACCGGCCGCGAGATCGATCGGTTTTCAAGTGAGCTCAAAGGCGAGCTGAGCAGCCGCCTGGATCGCACCAACGAGACACTAAGAAATATCGACGCGGCCATTACAGCCGCTCAAGAATCACTGCGAAGCACGCAGGAAAACCTCGGCAGGATTTCGGAGCACGCCCTGGAAGGCGCCTCAGGGCGAATGCAGAACTTCATACAGGAGTTGATCGCCAATTCGGAGCGGCAGATGGAGGAATCCGGCCGGGCGGTTGCGGCCAAGTGGATCGCCCAACTCGAGGATAAAGCTACGGACACGACCTATACCGCCTTTGGCTCTCTCTTCAAGGTTTCGGAATGGTGCGAGAAGAAAGCCCAGATACGCATGCAGGCCGCGCTGGAAAAAGGGCTGAATGCGGCTTCCGATGACGTCAGAGAAAAAGCCGAGACCGAACTTCGAGAATTCTCGGCCAAAGTGGAGGCCGCGACCGGGCAAATCTCGGCATTTATCGAAACGCAGCGCCAAGAGGTCCGCGCTGCCTTGGATGCGGAAGGGGAACAGCTCACATCGCGGCTGGGCGCCGCCTTTGCGGAGGATGTGCAGGCGACGCTGAACAGAGCCAGCGAGAATCTGCGGAACGAGATAAACTCCGTACTCGAGGCAGTTCGCGCGGAAACGCTGGCCCAGGAAAACAGATTGAGAGATGTGATCTCTCAACTGGGCGATCAGGCCATCCAGGCTCACGAGATGCGGCTCGAGCAAGTTTCCCGTTCATCCCTGCAAGAAACGATCGGCAAATTCAGCCAGGAATCCAGTGAACTCCTGGAAACGATTGTTCGCGCGGCCGAGCAGCGCCTGCGTCACACCTGCAATGAAGTTTTTACGGATGCCGGTGAGGCGCTTCGGCAGAGATTACTGGAGCTTACTTTTTCTCGCCCCGCCGCCAAAGCCGCGACCGATTCAGCCTAATCGCTGTCCTGCGCGGCTAGAAGCCTTCGTCCTCTGCTAACTTCATTCGGCGAAACGTCAGATTAACGCGAGTGCCGCACGCTATCTTCGATTTTGGCACGCAGTGCTGGTATTTCTGTTGGAATCCAGCGGGCATCACGAGCAGGCTTTCAGAAGTAAGGACGTAGGTCTGCACAGAGTTTTTGTGGGTGATCGGACGGACCAAGAATGCGCGCGAAGCCCCGAGGCTAAGCGATGCGATGAGGTGCGCTGAATCCATCTCCGGCTCATCATCGGAATGCCAGGAGACGCTATCCCGAGCATTCGCGTACCGATTGAGCAGCACGCTGTTGTAATCGCCGCCGTACTGCGCCTGAATCTTATCCCGGATTGCCGCTATTTCCGCTGTCCAGCCGGCAGGCTCGAGCGTACGACCCGAAAACTTGTAGGCGTAGGGTCCGATCCAAACTTCCTCCCGGGGAACAGGGTGGCCCCGGAACTGGCCGCGCGTCCAAGGCAAACACTGAACCGAAGCGAGCAGGGCTTCTGCTTCTAATGGCGTGAGAAATGACTTCACGAAAATGGGGTTCATTTATCGACGCTTTGGCGTGCTTGCTTCTGCCGCAGCAGACCAACATTCGGCGTGTCTTCGTCGACAATTCAACCACGCCTGTAACGTGTTGGGTGGGCAACAACCACGGCGCTTCGATTATGAAGCTGGAGCCGACCGATGAGGATGTTCTATCGAGGGCCGCGGCCAAATAAAATCAGCGCTGCTGGGCCAGGATCTTCTCAACTTCGGTGCAGGCCATGTGCAGAGATTCGAGCTTGGTCCCGTAACTGGTGAGTCCCAGTTTCCCCGGCGTGATCTGGTGGCAGGTGGTGCAACCGAACTCCTGAAAACGCGCGGCCTTCTGTTTTTCCTCCGCCGTGCGATCAACTGATTTCACCTGCGCGATTACGTTCATCGAGGTGAGCAGAGAGATGCACCCTTCAAAGCCTTTGCCCACCTGCTTGCCGCGTTCGGTGAAACCGAGCTTCCCGTTAGCGCCCAGCGTATGACAATTATTGCAGCCGTGGTGCTCGAAGACGTAGTGGGCGAGCTCATCCGAGCTCATCTTGGACATTTGCACGTCGGTCAACGTGTTGGGTGAGGCTGTAGTAGAGGCTTTGGATGACTGCACAGGTTGAGAACTCGGCTTGGATTGAGAGAACAGCAGAACGGCGCAGAGCACAAGAGAAGTCGCGCCCAACCCGATCGCCGCAGTTCGTGTGAGATTCACACCTTTTGTGACATTAGATCTGAGCATAGTAAATTGACCCGCTGCCTTTGCAATCCTGCGTCGGAAATTCATCACTTGTCTACTCCTTTCGAAAATTGACGCGCTCGCAAATTCCTATCGCGCCGACCGAGTCGTTCCGTTTCCCAAGGTTGATTGGGATCGGGGACGCTCCGGAAAAAGATTCGGAGCCAGGAAACTGAATAATCCATTGCGAATGCTATCGGTGCCGAAAACTTCGCCGTGCTTGGGATCGATGGCCACGCCGCCGGGATGAACCAAAAACGTGTTGTCACCTTTGATAATCGCGCGCGGCGGCACATCCCCGTCGTCATTTACATCCCAAACGCCGATAAATCCGAGAGCGCCGCTGTTCCAGGGCGATGGCAACTGGACATCATGAGGCAAGTCGGCCCTGGGTTT
>Ga0066680_10001263_pt1 | contig 10123 bp, 1 predicted proteins | sample GraSoiAngelo_129_FD_62297 | JGI IMG/M metagenome (GOLD analysis project Ga0066680, IMG submission 62297) | Grasslands soil microbial communities from the Angelo Coastal Reserve, California, USA - 14_0927_12_40cm | ecosystem: Environmental > Terrestrial > Soil > Grasslands | place: USA... | reverse complement strand
CTCGCGCACCCCCGGCGGGTAGCCGCGGATGTAGCCGGGGTCCTGGGCGGAGGTGTCGAAGGGCGGCGAGAGCAGCAGCACCACCCGGATCGCGCGCCGTACCAGGTGGGCACGTACGGCATCGATCGCCCGATCGCCGAAGCGAATGGGCACCGCGCCCGACAGCACGGCCCAGGACTGTGCGATCGAATCGATCTTGCACTCGTCGTTCTGGGCCGACCCGAGCGGGGTGCCGTCGTCGTAGTAGCCGCGCCGGTACCACTCGCCGTCCCAGCTCAGCTCCAGCGCAGCGGCCAGGCGGCGCACCTGGCCCCGGTAGCGCTCGGCCTTTGCCGTGTCCCCGCGCGACTCGCATAAGGTCGCGAAGTCGCCGAGGATCCCGTGCAGGAAGAACCCGAGCCACGTGCTCTCCCCCAGGCCCAGGTGGCCGACGCGGTTCATCCCGTCGTTCCAGTCTCCGGTGCCGATGAGGGGAAGGCCGTGCGGGCCGGCCGTCAGTCCCCGGTCTATGGCGCGGAGGCAGTGCTCGAAGAGCGAGGCCTTCTCCGCGCTGACGGCGGGCTGGAGGTAGGCTTCGTGGGCGTCGGGCGCCAGCGGCGGCGCTTCGAGGAAGGGGATCAGCTCCGCGAGCACGCCCGTGTCCCCGGTGGCGCGGACGTAGTGCGCCACCGCGTAGGGAAGCCAGAGCAGGTCGTCCGAGCAGCGCGTGCGCGTGCCCTGGCCGCCCGGCTCGTGCCACCAGTGCTGCACGTCGCCCTCCACGAACTGGCGGGAGGCCGCGCGCAGGATGTGGGCGCGCGTGAGGTCCGGACGGGCCAGGACGAGCGCCATCACGTCCTGGAGCTGATCGCGGAAACCGAACGCTCCGCCCGGCTGGTAGTACGCGGAGCGTGCCCAGACCCGGCAGCTCAGGCCCTGGTACAGGAGCCAGCGGTTCATCAGGACGTCGAAGGAGTCGTCCGGCGTCTTCACCTGAACGACGTCGAGGACGTCATCCCACGCCTTCTGCGAGGCCTCGCGCGCCGCCTCCGCCGCCGCCACCGACCCGTGCCGGGCGAGGAGCGAGCGCACCTCGCCGAGGTCCTTGCCCTGGCCGAGGAGGAAGACGAGCCGGCGCTCCTGGCCCGGCTCCAGCGTGACCGAGACGTGCAGGGCCGCGCAGGGATCGAGGCCGGCGCCGAAATGCGGGGCGAGGCCGGTCCGGGTGAGGGCGAGCGGCGCGGCGATCGATCCGTTGCGGCCGAGGAAGACCTTGCGATCGCCCGTCGCCGACTGCAGGGGCTCGCTCGCGTGCGCGAAGGCCACGCGCCCGGCGAAATCGCGGTTGTAGGTGGTGCGGGCGAAGACGGCGCCGCTCCTCGCGTCCTGCTCGGTGACGACGTGCAAGTGCTGCCCGGGGCGGGGCGGCCCCAGCACCCACTCGTTGTAGGCGAACACGCTCAGGCGGCGGGGCCGGCCGCTCTCGTTGCGTAGGCTGAGCAGCGCGAACCGGACGGGATCCCGTGCGTCCACGAAGACGTCGAGGTCGTGGCGTATCCCGCGCTGGGCGCGCGCGAACCGCGTGAGGCCCGCGGTGTGGCGGACGACCGAGCGCCCGCTCTCGTGCGTGCGGCGCATGGGGCCCGGCGTGGGCGACCACGCGTCGCCCGTGTCGTCGTCGCGCACGTAGATGGCCTCGGAGGTGGCGTCGGTCACGGGATCGTTGGCGTGGGGAGTGAGGCGGTTCTCGCGGCTGTTCTCCGCCCAGGTGTAGGCGGCGCCGGAGGCGGTCACCACCGTCCCCAGGCCCGGGTTGGCGATGACGTTGGCCCACGGCAGCGGCGTCTCTTCGTCGCCCTCGAGGACGACCACGTAGTCGCGGCCGCCCTCCGCGAACCCGCCGCGTCCGTTGGCCAGGGTCAGCGACGGCGCCTCCACGGCCGCGGGACTCTCCGCCGCCTTCTCGTCCGCCGCCGAAGGGGACGGGGCGATGAGACGGTCCGCCTCCAGTACGTCGAGCAGGGGGTGGGGCCGGTCGAGCTGGTTGGCCAGCTCTCCGCGGTCCCCGCTGAGGACCGCGGTGGCCACGCTGGCCAGCAGCGTCCGCTCCGCCTCCGTCATGCGCTCCCCGCGCAGCAGGTACGCGCCGCCCGGGCGGTGCTTCCACGACCGCCAGGGCCCCTGGTCGAGGAGAGCCTCGAGCGCCGCGTGCATCTCGTCGAGGTAGCTCAGCGGATGCTCGTTCAGGATCACCACGTCCGCGCTCAGGCCCTTGAGCCGCCAGTACTCCTGCGCCTGCAGGACCTGCCGCACCAGGGGCAGGTCGTCCTGCTCCACCACACGCACGAGCAGGATGGGAAGGTCGCCGGAGATGGAATGCGGCCAGAGCCCCTCCTGGCCGAGCACGTTGCTCGCCCGCACCTCGGGGGCGGCGCGCAGCGACGTGTCGGCATAGAGCACGCGCGAGGCCAGGCGCTCGAAGAGCAGCGCCTCCTCGCTCGAGATGCCCAGGTGGCCCAGCCCGCTCTGGGCGTGCACGAAGGCCAGCGCGAACGTGCGCGCGACGGCGCTGGGGCCGTGGTACTTCTGGGCCAGGGCCAGCGCCGTCTCGCGGCTGGCGGCCATCCCGGTGGAGAAGGAGAGGCGCACGAAGCCTCCGGGCGCGAGGCGGATGCGCTGGCGAAGGCTGGCGATGGGGTCGAGCACGGCGCCCGTGGTCCCGGACAGCGAGCGTCCGTCCAGGGCCTGTGGGTCCTCGGGTCCGCGCCCGCGCCCCAGGAAGCGCGCGCGATCGGTCTCCCATTCCACCGGTCCCTGCGGCCGTCCTTCGAGGCTGAGGACGTGCACCGCCCAGGGGGCGGCCTCGTCGCGGGCGCGCGGGCGGCGCTTGCACACCAGGGCGGCGCTCTCGGGCAGGTACTCCGTCTCCACGAAGAGCTTCACGAAGGCCGGGTGCGCCAGGTCGTCGGCGGCGGGCGCGAGCACGATCTCCGCGTAGCTCGTGACCTCGATCTCGCGCGGGCGGTCACCGTGGTTGGTCACGGTCAGCCGCCGCACCTCCACGTCGTCTTCCGTCGAGACCGCGATCTCGAGGTGGGTGCCGATGCCGTCGTCGAGGCGCCGGAAGGTCGCCTTCTCGGGCTGGAAGGTGACCAGGTACTCCTCGGTCTCCTTGCCGATGGGGTGGTGCGTGGCCGACCACACGGAGCGGCTACGCACGTCGCGCAGGTACAGGAACTGGCTGCCGGGGTCGCGCGTCAGGTCCTGGCGGAACCGCGTGACACATTGGCCCCGGCAGAAGCTGGCCCCGCCGCCCGCGTTGGTGACCACGGCGGTGTAGTTGCCGTTGGAGAGGAACTGCGCGTGCGGGAACGTCGTGTGCGGCGAGCGGAAGCGGCGGGCGGCGGAGGTGGGCGTGGGCGCCGACGTGCGCGTCTCCTCCACCGGCCGCGGCTGCATGATGGGCGACTGGCGCGGCACGCGCTCCTGCAGGAGCAGCTCGGTGGCCCGCACGCGCGGGTCGGCGTGGAAGCGGTCCACCATCCGGTCGCCGAGGAGCGCGTTGGACAGCGAGACGAGCGACATCCCCTGGTGATGGGCCAGGTAGGACCGGATCACCGCTCCCTTCGCGTCGGGCCGGGGCCCGGTCTCTTCGCCGTCCTTCTCCGGCCGCGTGTAGTCGATGGCCTCGTAGAACCCGAAGCCGCCCTCCAGGCCTTCCGCGGCCAGGCGGCGGAAGTTCCCCGCCGCCCGCGCCGGATCCACCATGGCCGCCAGCGCGGTCGCGTAGGGCGCCACCACCAGGTCGTCGCCGAGGCCGCGCTTGAGCCCGAGGCCCGGCACGCCGAAGGCCTTGTACTGGTAGTTGTCGTGACGGTCGACCACGTTGTAGCCCGACTCCGAGATGCCCCAGGGGACTCCGCGCTCGACCGCGTATTTCACCTGCCGCCGCACCGCCATCCGGCAGGTCTGGTCGAGCAGCGTCTCCGGATAGCTCCGCATGACGAGCAGCGGCATCAGGTACTCGAACAGCGTCGCGCTCCAGGACAGCAGGGTCGGGGACCCGTCGACGCTCGTGATGAGCCGTCCCAGGTGGAACCAGTGCGCCTGGGGCACGTCGCCCTTGGCGATGGCCAGGAAGCTGGCCAGCCGCGACTCGGACGCCAGCAGGTCGTAGTACGACGCATCGAGCCGCCCGGGGCCGTCGGCGTCGGCGAGACGATATCCGACGGAGAAGATGCGACGCTGCGTGTCGTAGAGGAACCGGAAGTCCATGCCTTCGGCCAGGGCGGCGGCGCGCCCGGCCAGGCCGGAGAGGCGCTCGCAGAGATCGTACGCAGGCGGCACGCCGGCGGCGATCGCCGCTTCCAGGCGGCGCGCCCAGTAGGCCGCCTCCGGGTCCGCCTGCTCCAGGCCGCCTATGGCGGCCGCCAGCGCGGGCAGGCGCGTCCTCGCGGGGGTGAACACGTCGCCGCCCGCTCTTTCACTCCTGAGGAGCGCTTCGATCTCCGCCGTCACCTCGTCGAGGCGCAGGGCGTCGTCGCGGTGGCGCGTGGGGGCGCGCTTCGCCGGCGCCAGCTCGTGGCGGACCAGCGCCGCCAGGTCGGCCAGGCCGGCGAGGTCCCGGCCCGACGACGCGGGCGCTCGCGCCACCCCGCGCAGTCCCTCCGCCAGCGCCATCAGCGCGCCGGCGAGGTTGCCGCTGTCCACGGTGGAGACGTAACGCGGGAGCAGCGGAGCGAGGGTGAGCGTGTCGTACCAGTTCAGGAGATGGCCGCCGTGCCGCTCGAGGCCGTCGATGGCGTCGAGCGCTCTCCCGGTCCTCTCGACCAGCTCGCGGGTGGCGATGAACCCGAGGTCGTGGGCGGCGAGGGTGGCCAGCAGGCCCATGCCGATGTTGGTGGGCGAGGTGCGATGCGCAACCCGTGGGTCCGGCACCTCCTGGAAGTTGTCCGGGGGCAGGCCATGGTCCTCGTCGCCGGCGAAGGTCTCGAAGTACCGCCACGTCTTGCGCGCCACCAGTCGCAGCAGCCGGCGGTCCTCGGGGGCGAGCTCCTGACGGCGCGGGGGCACGGGCCGGCTCAGCTCGTGCGCCACCACCGGTGCCAGCGCCCACAGCGCCAGCACCGGCAAGGCGGTGGGCAGCGCGGACGGCCGCGCGAGCAGGACGAGCAGCACTCCCAGCGCCGCGATGATCGGGCTGGCGCGCATCTCCCGGAGGAAGAAGCGGGCGCCGGCGCCGTGCGCGCGGGCGGCCGCGGCGGCGGTCTCCCATTCCAGCAACCGGCGCTGGGTGAGAGCGAGACGGACGAGAGTGAGAGAGATGGCGTGGACCATCTCGTGGGCCTGATAGGCCACGAAGGTGAGCTGCAGCACCACCTGGGCGACGGCGGTCCTCGCGTCGTCCCACATCGCGTGCAGGAAGACGGCCACCGGCTGATGGCGCCGGGGTCCCGCCAGCACGCGCAGCAGCAGCGCATAGATGGGGAAGGCCATGGCCAGCAGCACGGCGGCCGACCAGGCCTGCGGACTGCCGGGCAGCATCGTCCAGGCCGCGAACAGGAGCGCCGCCGTGGCCGGCGGCATCAGGCTGCGCCGCAGGTTGTCGAAGATCTTCCATCGCGAGACGAGCGGCAGGCGGTTCCGGCCCCAGGCGCCGCCCCGCGTGGGCACGAAGGGGAACAGCCACATCAGGATCTGCCAGTCGCCCCGCACCCAGCGGCGCTGCCGTCGCGCATGGGCCAGCACGCTGGAGGGATAGTCGTCCACCACCTCGAGGTCGGAGACGAGAGCGGTGCGCGCGTAGACGCCCTCGAACAGGTCGTGGGACAGAAGCGCGTTCTCGGGCACGCGCCCTTCGAGGGCCTTGGTGAAGGCGTCGACGTCGTAGAGGCCCTTGCCGGTGAAGATCCCTTCCCCGAACAGGTCCTGGTAGGTATCGGAAACGGCGGTGGTGTAGGGGTCGACCCCCGTGTGGCCGGCGTAGATGCGGGCAAAGAGCGAGCCCGCCGCGCTGGCCATGGTCACGCTCACCCGCGGCTGCAGGATGCCGTAGCCCTCCGTGACCCTGCCCACCGTGGGGTCGTAGTAGGGGCGGTTCAACGGATGCGCGATGATCCCGATGAGCTTCCTGGCCACGTCGCGAGGCAGGCGCGAGTCGGAGTCGAGGCTGATGCAGTAACGCACGGTGGGCAGGATCTCGAGGGCCCCGAGCTGGACGGCGTAGCTCGTGTCGATGGCGCCGCGCAGGAGTCTGTTGAACTCCTCGATCTTGCCGCGCTTGCGCTCCCAGCCCATCCACGCGCCTTCGCCCACGCTCCATTGGCGCCGGCGATGGAAGAGGAAGAAGCGGTCTCCGCGCCCTTCCGACAGCCGCGCGTTCAGGGCCTCGATGCCGTCCTGGGCCGCGGCCAGGATCGCCTCGTCGTCCGGCATGTCGCGCGCGGGCGCGTCCGTGAAGTCGCCGAGGATCGCGAAATGGATCCGCGGGTCCAGGTTGCCCAGCGCCAGCACTTCGATGTGGCCGACGAGCGCCTTCACCTCGGCCACGCTGGCGAGGAGCGTGGGCACGATCACCATCGTGCGCGCGTCCGGGGGAATGTTCTGCGCGAAGTCCAGGCGCGGCAGGCGGCGCGGCGGGGCCAGACGCGCGGCCAGCCGTTGCACGAAGGCGATGGCCAGCTCACTGGCGGGGAGCAGCAGCAGGACCGCCACTGCCGCCTGCATCCACGCGGAGGCGCCGTGATCGCGGGCATGGGCGAGACCCAGCCCCATCAGGAGGACCGTGAGCAGCGCGACGGAGCCGAGGTAGGCGGCGGTGGCGTGGAAGAAGACGAAGCGCCGCACCCGCCGGCCCAGGCGCGGGCGATAGGCGAGGTCCGTCTCCAGGTCGCGGCGGCCCCTGCCGATGAGGTGATGGCCGACATGGGCCGCGCGGTCCGTGACCTTCCCGCTCTCGGCCGCCTGGCGCGCGCTCTCCACCGCGCGCAGGCTGACGCGCACCTGGGCTTCACCGGTGGGATCGGCCAGCTCCTCCACCGCCTGGCGGTAGCGGTCGCGGCTGAGGAAGTCCATCCCGCCATACATGCCCGCCGGGTCCTGCTGCAGCACCCGCTCGACGAGGCTCACCGATTCGAAGTACTGGCTCCAGTCCAGCGTCGAGCACATCCGGAGGCTGGTGATGACGTTGGCCACCGACACCTGCGCCGCCGCCTGGCCCTGGTGCTCGCTGCGGATGGCGTCCTCCGAGCTCATGTGCTGGGCGGCCAGGTGCTCGTCCACCGCGGTGCGGACGGCGGCCAGGCGCGGCCCGTACTCGCGGATGCGCTGGAGGACCTGGACCACGAACGCGGTGTGCAGCACCGGCGGCAGCGGGGGCAGCGCGCCCTGGCCCGCGCTGTCGATGCGGGCCACGTAGGCGTCGGCGGCGCGACGCGCGGCCCGGCTCTCCAGCGTCTTGTCCGCCAGCCGCCGGAGGTTCTCGATCAGCGCCAGCTTGAGCATGCTGGGCCAGGCCCACAGCTCGCCGATGGTGAGGGGGGCCACGGTCTGGAAGCTGTTCATGAACCGCACGAGCATGGGCCGGTCCAGCCGGCTGTCGCTGTGGCGGATGATCTCCACCGCCATCGCGTACACGCGCGTGGTGCCGGCCTGCTCGCGCAGGGCGAGCTTGGGCAGCTCCCGGTAGTAGCCGCGGGGCAGGTTCTGGCGGACGTCGCGGATCTCGGAGGCCACCACGTGGAAGTTGTCCAGGATCCAGTCCGTGGCTGGAGTGACGAACGCGCCCTGGTGGACGTCCTCGGCCATGATGCGGTACGCCTCGCGGAGCGCGCGCTCGTTGTCGTCGAGGCGAGGGAAGGCGCCGCGCGTGCGCCGGCGGGGACTGGGATCCAGGGTGAAGCGTGCGGCCAGGGCCTTGGCCCGTTCCTCGAGGCGCTCGATGCTGAGCAGCTCGTCCCGCAGCGGCTTCTCCGCCCGCAGGCCGAGGCGGCGGTCGAGGCGGCGCAGCAACCGCTGGAGGGTGTCAGGCAATCCCCCCCATTCTGGACCCATCGCTGGTGCGATGTAGCCGGCCAGCGCAGACGTGCTAACGTGCGGCGACATGGGCAAGCGGGCGGACGCCGATCCGCCACCGGTGGTCGCGGCGCATACCGCGTCGGGCCTGCCACGCGAGCCGGTCTACGGGCCGGACGCTCTTCCTCCTCCCGACGCGATCGGCAAGCCCGGCGAGTACCCGTTCACGCGCGGCCTCCATCCCGACGGCTACCGCCGCAAGCTCTGGACGATGAGGCAGTACGCGGGCTTCGGCACCGCGGCGGAGAGCAACCGCCGCTACCGGTATCTGCTCGAGCGCGGGACCACGGGACTGTCGGTCGCGTTCGACCTGCCGACCCAGATCGGGTACGACTCCGACGATCCCCATGCGGCGGGCGAGGTCGGCCGCGTAGGGGTGGCCATCGACAGCCTGGAGGACATGGAGACGCTCCTCGACGGCATCCCGCTCGACCGCGTGTCCACCTCGATGACCATCAACGCCACCGCGGCCATCCTGCTCGCACTCTACGTCGCGGTGGCGCGGCGGCGCGGGACGCCCGAAGGAGCGCTCTCCGGCACGGTCCAGAACGACGTCCTCAAGGAGTACGTGGCGCGCGGGACCTACATCCATCCGCCGGCGCCGTCCCTGCGGCTGGTGACCGACGTGATCGCGTACTGCGCGGAGAAGGTACCCCGCTTCAACCCCATCTCGATCTCCGGCTACCACATCCGCGAGGCGGGAGCCACGGCGCCGCAGGAGATCGCCTTCACGTTCGCGCACGCGCTGGAATACGTCCGCGCGGCGCGCGCGGCGGGGCTCGATCCCGGACGGTTCGGCGAGCGGCTCTCGTTCTTCTTCGCCTGCCACTCCGACTTCGTCGAGGAGGTGGCGAAGTTCCGGGCCGCGCGCCGGCTCTGGGCCCGCCTGATGAAGGAGCGCCTCGGCGTCGACAACCCGCGGGCCCAGCAGCTGCGCTTCCACGTGCAGACGGGCGGCGTGACGCTCACCGCGCAGCAGCCCGACAACAACGTGGTGCGCGTCGCCCTGCAGGCGCTGGCCGCGGTGCTCGGCGGCGCGCAGAGCCTGCACACCAACGGCAAGGACGAGGCCCTGGCCCTGCCCACGGAGGACTCGGCGCGGCTGGCCCTGCGCACGCAGCAGGTCATCGCGCACGAGTCGGGGGTGGCGGACACGGTGGACCCGCTGGGAGGGTCCTACGCGGTGGAGGCGGCGACGGACCTGCTCGAGCGCGAGTCGCTGGCCATCCTCGACCGCATCGAGGACCGCGGTGGCGCGCTGCGCGCGATCGAGAAGGGCGAGATCCAGCGCGCGATCCAGGAATCCGCCTATCGGTTCCAGCGCGAGGTGGAGGCCGGGGAGCGCATCATCGTGGGCGTGAACCGGTTCGAGGAGGAGGAAGCGACGGCACCAGCGGACATCCTGCGCATCGACCCCGAGCTGGAGAGGGCGCAGATCGCGCGCGTGCGCGCGCTGCGCGCGCGGAGACCCGAAGGGCCATGGCGGGCCGCGCTCGAGGCCCTGGTGTCGCGCGCGCGCGAGGGCGGCAACCTGGTGCCGGCCATGGTGGACGCGGTGATGGCCTGGGCCACGGTGGGGGAGATCGCGAATCGCTTGCGCGCGGTATTCGGGGAACACCGCGAGACGCTGGTCCTGTGATGGCTGAAGTTAGTGGGGGGGGCACTCACGCGTCACCCCGATGGGCGTTCGCACTGCGGCCACCGACAGGCTCCTTGGCTGCGACCCCCCCCAACCCCCCCCTCGCTCGCCGCCGCGCTGCGCGCGCCGCCGAGCTCTGCGGTCGGCCGTCGGCTCCATGACTCGAATCTTCCGACTGAGGGTCGAAGAAGTCATCGCGCTCGTCTTCCTGCTTCCCACCACGTACCTGACCGTGGTCGCGAACGTGTACGCCAAGCGCGTGGGCGATCTCGGAGACCGCCATCCTGGTGGAGTCGTGCGTCTGGCCTGCGCGGCCGTGATCCTGGTCGCGTTGCTCGCCGCGCGCCGGATATGGCCGGAGTCGTCCTACGTCAAGGCCCTGCGCGAGGTGCTGCCCTTCCTGACCTGCATCCTCATCTATACGAACCTGCA
>Ga0066680_10001256_pt1 | contig 10131 bp, 10 predicted proteins | sample GraSoiAngelo_129_FD_62297 | JGI IMG/M metagenome (GOLD analysis project Ga0066680, IMG submission 62297) | Grasslands soil microbial communities from the Angelo Coastal Reserve, California, USA - 14_0927_12_40cm | ecosystem: Environmental > Terrestrial > Soil > Grasslands | place: USA... | reverse complement strand
AGGTCCCTCGAACGCGCCGCTGCCGAGTTTCATGGTTCCCCTGCCCTGCTTCAGTGTGCCTTCCCACACAGCCGATCCAGTTCGTGTTGCCATTGTTTTACCTCCTTTGATTGTTGCTTAGTTAATTCGTCCTCGAACGAAACTCGCGCAACTGTTCGGACGCGGCTGAGTAAAAACAGCTGAATGGATGCGGACACTAGCGAAACGATTACGCCGGTTCCGGCTGCGAAGTTTCGGGGAAGGGAGCAACCTTACGACGTTGCGCGTCAGCCAAAGCGCGCTGCGCACGGGCGAGCCAAAGACTAAGGACGCACCAGCCAGCCACGACTGGAACGGCAACAAAACTGATGCTTGCGAGTCCCAAACCGACCGCGTGCAGACCGCCATACGACCAGGCGCCTAACTGGTCACCGACGCGGTATCCTAATGTGTCCGTCACACTTTTGACTTTGTACTTATCTTCACGCCGCAAAACCGTGAACAGGATTTCGCGAGAAGGTCGCATCAACGCATAAGCGGCGGCGCGGCGCACCACTTGAAAGGCGGCGAGCAAGCCCAGACTTGGCGCGATACCCATCGCACCGAAGCCGACCATGCTCAGAAAAGGCATGGCCACGAGCGTGAAGCCAACACCGAACCATTTTAATAAGCGTCCGGTCAGGAAAATCTGGATCACTACAGTGATGCTGTTGACCCACATGTCCAGGCTGGCAAGAAAGGCGGTGCGAGCATTGCTGTCCTGAAGAGCCGCACGCGTCAGGTCCGATTGTTGAAAATAGGCCCAAGTCGACGTGGTCGTGTAGATGAGCATCGAAGCGGCTAATCCGAACAAATAGGGAGAACGCGCAATGTGCGTCAGACCGGACCAAATGGATCCGCCGATAGGTTTCTCATTGACGGCGGTCGCTCTCCCCGCCTCCGTGAAACCGCTCGGGAAAAATCGAACAAGTAAGATCGCTAGCAAGAATATTACTGCGGAAATCACAAGAAGATTGGCGGGACCAATTTGCTGAACGTAATGCTTGGTGATGTACGGGCCGAGAATACCGCCGAGAGATCCACCGACCGCGATGAAGCCATAAAGCCGCTTACCCTGCTCGACCGTGAAGAGGTCCGTCATGAAGGCCCAGAAGATGGCGGTGTTGAAGAGATTGAAGACGCTGACCCAAACAAAAAGCGCTCGTCCGATCCAGACTTGTTGCTCCTGCGAGCCGGTCCTCATCAAGATGAAAAAAAGCGCAAGATTAAAAATGAAAAACCCATAGGCCAGTGGGATGAATCTTCGCCGCGACATGCGCGCCACGATGGCGGCGAACACGGCGTTGGCGATCAGCATGGCCACGAGCGTGGCCGTAAACATCCACGGTAACGTTTCGAGCTTATTGGCGCCGGCGATACTGTCGCGGATCGGCCGCATGATGTAATAGCCCCCGAGAACCAGGAAATTAAAAACGAACGCGAGCCAGAGCGCGCGGATTTCGTCCGGTTTTACGTCAACGATCTTTGTCAGCAGCTTCGTCATGCTGTAGCCACGGTCCTATGGGGCGTCTCAGTCAAGGGTCCACAGGGCCGTGGCTACATCTGTTTTCCTCACACGGCAAGAACTTCTGCGTAGCAAACACGCGTTATCTCACATGGAAATACGCGTCTTTTAGTGCGCCGCCAGCTCGAGGGATTTCTTGCTGATGTTGGCCAGCAATGATATCCACTTCGGTCAACATGCCAGGCCGCAATCTTACGCGTCGTGAGGCGTCCAGACTGATTGGTGCCGGTGCAGCCGGCTTGCTATTGCATATTCCCACATTGCGGGCGCAAGCGGCAACCCAATCATCAAGTATGCTGGCACGAGCGATTCCTTCTTTAGGTGAGAAACTTCCGGTCATTGGACTCGGAACTTGGAACGTGTTCGATGTCAATCTTACGCCAGAGAACAGAACGCAACTCGCAGAAGTGATGTCCCTGTTCGTGAAGCGCGGCGGACGCGTGGTTGATTCCTCGCCGATGTACGGCCGTGCCGAAGGCGTCATCGGCGAACTCGCCGCCAAATTGGGTTTGCGCGATTCACTCTTTATCGCCACCAAAGTTTGGACGGCGGGTAAAGAGGCAGGGATCGCGATGATGGAACGCTCGATGGATCGTTTTCGAACCAAGCGAATTGACCTGATGCAGGTCCACAACTTGGTCGATGTCGAAACACAGATGTCTTCACTTCGAGAGTGGAAAACAAAGGGACGCATCCGCTACACAGGTATCACCCACTCACAGGCGCGCGGCTTTTACGAAGTAGAAAGAATCATGCGTAGTCAGAAACCCGATTTTGTCCAGATTAACTACTCGATCATGGAGCCCGAAGCGGCCCAACGCATCCTGCCGCTGGCTCAAGAGCTTCGCATGGCGGTGATCATTAATCGGCCATTTGGTGGCGGCGGTTTGTTTGGGCGGGTCGCCGCAAAATCGCTGCCGCCCTGGGCTGCCGAAATCGATTGTCGATCATGGGCTCAGTTCTTTCTGAAGTGGATTGTGGCCCATCCCGTGGTCACCTGCGTGATACCTGCAACAAACAATCCGCAGCACATTGAAGATAACATGGCCGCCGGGCTACGCCGACTTCCCGACGCAAAAATGCGTCAGCGAATGATCGCATTTGTCTCCTCGCTGTAGGACCAGTTCTCCAGAGTCAACTGGGTCTCCAGGCTTCAACGAGAAACTGCGATTTTTTTAAAAAAACCGCTTGCGGAGACAGCGAATCTCATCGATAGGTCGGGCGCTTTATGCGAAAAATCTCCCCCTTTCTCCTTATGAGCTTTTGTTGCGCAGCGTTTTGTCCGCGTCCAGCAGAAGCGTTGATCGCGCAGGCGGCTAAACCCAAGTTTACCTACAAGGATACGTCCGGGAAAAAGCAGTCGGTAGAAATCGTGGACAAGTATTATCCGAAGAAAATTGTTCAACCATTTGCCAAGATCGATCCGAAGATTGACCCGAAACTGCGTCAGGCTGCCACGATTGCCCAGGAACGCGCGCACGCCCATTCCCTCTCGAAGTGCTGGCATTATGTGAAGGAAGCGCTTGTTGCCGCTGGCGTGGTGCGTTCGCGACCGGCAACGCTGTTGGCGAAGCAAGCGGGGCAGGAACTGGTGAACAATTATGGGTTCAAGAAGCTGCCTGTATCGGATCCTTACCAAGCGCCAGTCGGTGCGGTGCTGGTTTATGGCGCGACTAGCGCGGCTGGCCACGTGGAGATTCGCACGCAGGATGGATTTGTGAGCGATTTCCGCTCCAAAACGCCATCCCGTCGTCCGCTGATTGGGGTTTTCGCGAAGACTTAGTTCGCGTTGGTTCGGCGCGGTTAAGGGCCGTCTGATATTCGGACCGCACGAGCCGCGGTGATTCGGGCGTCCAAAATTCAGCGTTGGCAAATTGTTCGGCGGCGCTGGAATCTTGACTTATCATGCAGCCGATTCGCATCGCCATGTGGTCGGGCCCGCGGAACATCTCGACCGCCATGATGCGGGCCTGGGGCAATCGACCGGACACAGTGGTCGTCGATGAACCGTTTTATGCCTATTACCTAAAGGCGACTGGTAAAAAGCATCCATGTGCGGATGAAGTGATCGCCGCTGGCGAAATCGATTGGCGAAAAGTAGTGGCGCAACTAACTGGCCCGATCCCAAAGGGTAAACACATTTTGTTTCAGAAGCAGATGACGCATCATCTCCTGCCGGAGGTGGATCGACAATGGCTCGATGCCGTGAAGAATTGTTTCCTCATTCGCGATCCGCGCGAAGTGATTGCCTCATATGTCAAGAAGCGAGAGGCTCCAGCGCTGGAAGAACTCGGCTTTGTACAGCAGGCGGAGATTTTTGGTTTCGTCCGCACTCGCAGGAATTCGACTCCGCCGATCCTGGACGCGAAAGACGTGCTGGAAAATCCTGAACGAATGTTGCGTCTGCTTTGCGAGGCAGTCGGTGTCGAATTTAGCGAATCGATGCTTTCCTGGCCGCCAGGCTTGCAAGAAACCGACGGTATTTGGGCAAAGCATTGGTACGGCGAAGTGGCAAGATCGACATCGTTTCGGCCGTATCGCGCGAAGCATGCTGAGATACCGGCGCATCTGCGCGAAGTCCACGAGCGCTGCCGCGAGTGTTATGAGCGGCTTTATGAATACCGATTATGTTAAGAATCATCCACAGATTCACAGATTTACACAGATTGGCGCTCAAGAATGGTCCTCCGGGGCCGAGACCGTTTCTGAAATAATTTCCGAAAATCTGTGTAATCTATGGACCTAAAAATGTTGCAGAAATTCGACGAGCGAAACCGCGACCTGATTGTGAACATCAACGGGCAGTTGATGCATCGCGATAAAGCAGGGATCAGCCCATTCGATTCGGCGGTGCAGGGCGGCGATGCGGTGTGGGAAGGATTGCGACTCTACAACGGTCGGATTTTCAAGCTCCACGAACATCTCGAGCGGCTGGAGCATTCGGCCCGAGCCCTGTCGTTCGCAGAAATCCCACGGCGGGAAGAAATCATTGAGGAAATCAAATGCACGCTTGCCGCGAACAAAATGCGCGACGGTGTTCATATTCGCCTCACACTAACCCGCGGCGTGAAAATCACCTCCGGCATGGACCCGCGGCTGAATCAGAGCGAGCCGACGTTGATCGTGCTCGCCGAACACAAAGCGCCGGTTTACGCGAAGACGGGACTGACTTTGATCACGAGCAAGATCCGCCGGCCGCCTCCGGAGATTCTCGATGCGCGAATTCATCACGCGAATCTGCTGAATTCCATTCTCGCGAAGATCGAAGCGAACAACGCAGGCGCCGACGATGCCCTCATGCTAGATACACGCGGCTTCGTCGCGGAAACGAACGCGACGCACGTGTTCATCGTGCGCAATGGCGATCTCGCGACGAGCCGCGTCGTGGCGTGCCCTGAGGGAATTACTCGGGCGACTGTGATCGAGATTTGTGCTGCCGAAAAATTTCGTTGCATCGAAACCGATTTGTCGCTCGTCGATGTTTATGGAGCCAATGAGATATTTTGCACCGGCACGATGGGCGAACTCGCTGCGGTAACCAAGATCGACAACCGCCAGATCGGTGGCGGGCAAGTCGGTCCGATCACAAAACGTTTAAGCGATCTTTACGCCCAACGTACCGCGAGCGAAGGAGTCCAGGTCGTTTAGCTGCTTGGCTTCCATCAGATCGATGGGCGTCTTGGGGGGTTGTTGGCGTAGATGTCGGCGTCGGCTTGCCAGTTTCGGCAAAGAGGTCTAAGAGAACAGTCTTGTGATCGACTACATTCAAAAGGGCGGTTTGTTGATGTGGCCAATTCTGGCATGCAGCATCATCTCTATTGCGGTGTTTGTCGAACGGCTCTTTTACTTGCACCGGGCAACAATTCATGTTGGTGAATTTTTGAAGGGCCTCTCGAATATCATCCGGCGACGCAATTTCGCTGAGGCGTTGCATGAATCGGCCGGCACGCCGGGACCGGTCGCGCGGGTGATTCACGCTGCAATTATCCGGCACGATGCGCCGCGTGCCGAACTCCGCGACATTGTGCAGGAAGCGGCGCAATTGGAGGTACCGAAGCTGGAACGCTTTCTTCCGGTGCTGGCTACGATCGCTTTCCTCACCCCGCTGCTGGGCTTGCTCGGAACCGTTGCCGGCATGATCGACGCTTTCGGCACTGTCGCCTCCAGTGGCGGCTATGCCAGCGTGACCGAACTCTCCAGCGGCGTTTACAAAAGCCTGTTGACGACCGCCGCAGGCCTGGTCGTCGCCACGCCAACTTTTGTTGCCTACAGTTACCTCTCCGCGCGCGTTAACAGCATGCTGCATGATATGGAACGCGCCGGGATTGAGATCGTTCACATGTTGACCGAGAGTCGGCCAGTTAGCGGTATCATCAGTTTTCAAGCACCGCAGGAAACGGTCGAGTCCGAGGCACGTATCGACTGATTGTTTTGCTAAATCGAAAAGCATCCCTGCCATATGAAACTGAGTCGAACGAGGGACTATAACTTCGGCTGGCTAGTGCTCCTAGCACTGGTCGATGCAGCGTTCCTTCTGGTTTTTTTCCTGTTGCTGAGTTCGAATTTTATTTTGCAACCGGGAATCTCCGTTTCCATGCCGTTCTCGCGGTTCACACTTGCACCGCAGATCAACCAGCAAATCATCAGCATCACTGGCGGCGCAGCGCCGGCCATTTACTTTCGGGACCAAAGGGTCACGATCGAACAGCTCGGGCCGTTACTGGACGCGGCGAAGCGCGACGGTCAATCGGTAATCATTAAAGCTGATCGTTTAACTCCCTACGAAACGGTTATCCGGGTAACAAACGTTGCGCTCGAACACGGGATCACTTCGGTAGCGCTGGCTGCGAGTCCGCCCCAATGAACGCCTCTGCCCTGGATCCGGCTGCCGACCCGCTTCTCTTTAACTGGGAGCCACCGCAGCGCGAGCGATTGGCGATCGCGGGTTTCCTAGCAGTGTCGACTCTCGCGCATGCCATCTGCTTCTATCTTTTTCAGATCGTATATCCGCCAACGGTTTCGTTGTTGCCACCGCCAGCGCGGGTGAGTGTAATCAGCTCTAGCTCGGAAGAAGGACAAAGCTCGCTTCGCTGGATTGACGCAGAAGATCCAGCGCTCGCCTTTACCACTCAGCGCCCACCCGAAGCCAGGTTGCGCGCCTCGCCCAAGGTCGAACATGTCCCATCTTATCTTACCGTTGCGCCGGTCCTAAAAGAGGTTTCGTCTCCGGCTGTCGATCTGCGCATTCCGAGTGCGCATCCGCCAGGGCCCGTGCCGTTTCTTCATCGCCAGCCAACGCCAGCCGTTGGCCCGACCAGAACGTCCGTCTCGTTTTCGGAGGAGCTTCAGCGTTTAGGCGGTCTGACTCTGCCGGAGCCCAGTTTTAGCGCATCCAATAACGAAACGCCTGAAGCGATCCGGTTTCGCGTGGCTGTTGGCGGGACAGGCGAAGTTCGCTATTGCTTTCCCCTGAACTCTTCAGGCGATCCCGTTCTCGATGAACAAGCGCGTCGCTATCTGACGCTGTGCCGATTCCCTTCACAGCACGGGCAACCTTTCGAACTCGTTTGGGGAATTGCGACAGTCGAATGGGGAACCGATGTCGCTCGCCCGCAGCCGGGACCGATAGAAACCGCTACTCCGTGATCCGCGTCAGTCTCGCTGCCCTAGTCACGATTTATTTGCTCCTTTTTCTTGCGATAGTTTTCTTACTCTGGATAGTGGGGGAATGGAGCCGCCGGCGGCGGGAGCGCCGGGCCTTACAATACCGGCTGCGCTGCGTGATCTGCGCGTTCGAATTTGACGATCGAACCGACGCATTGCTGCCGCGGTGCCCGCGGTGCGGAAGTTTAAACGAGCGATTTAGAATGGAGCAAATTTAAGCATGGGAATGTGGATTGGTCGCAATCGCAAAGCACGAGTGACTTACGGATTTGACGAGATCGCCCTCGTGCCGGGCCGCGTAACGATCAATCCGAACGAAGTGGATATTACCTTCCGTTTACTGCGCAAAGAAGCGGAGCCGCTCGCGTTGAAGATTCCCATTCTGGTGAGTGCCATGGATGGCGTGGTCGATGTCCGCTTCGCTATCGCCATGAGTAATCTCGGCGGCCTTGCTGTTCTGAATCTGGAAGGCGTGCAAACGCGCTACAAGAATCCGCAAGAAGTTCTGCAAAAAATTGTCGAGGCCGATAAAGCCGACATTACCGCGCTGCTACAAAGAATTTATCAGGAACCCATCCAGGAGGATTTGATCGCTGCGCGCGTGCGACAGATTAAAGACGGCGGCGCGCTGGCAGCGGTCAGCTCCATTCCGCAGCGCGCGGCGCAATTTGGAAAGATCGCGCAGGAAGCCGGGGCCGATGTTTTCGTTGTACAGAGCACGGTTTCCACTGTCCGGCATATTTCGTCGGAATATAAATCGCTCGATCTGGAAAAATTTTGCCGGGAGATGCGCATTCCAGTGGTCGTCGGCAATACCGTCGGCTACGATGTGACCTTCGAGATCATGGAATGTGGACCGGCTGCGGTGCTAGTCGGCGTTGGACCTGGGGCAGCTTGCACCTCGCGTGGCGTCCTCGGCCTCGGTGTTCCGCAAGTCACCGCCACAGTCGATTGCGCCGCGGCCCGCGACGCTTACTTCAAAAAAACTTCGCGGTACGTGCCGATCATTACCGATGGTGGGATGAGCAGAGGTGGCGACGTTTGCAAAGCGCTCGCTTGTGGCGCGGACGCCGTAATGGTGGGCAGTGCTTTTGCCAGGGCGGAGGACGCGCCCGGCCGAGGCTATCACTGGGGAATGGCGACTCCACATGCAAATCTGCCGCGAGGAACGCGCATCAAGGTTGGCGCCACTGGCTCGTTAAAACAAATCCTGTTCGGTCCAGCAGAAGTGGACGATGGCAGTCAAAATTTAGTCGGCGCAATCACGACGTGCATGGGAAACGTGGGCGCGCGTAACATTGCTGAATTTCAGCAAACTGAGATTATCATCGCGCCCTCGATCAAGACCGAAGGAAAACTCTTCCAAACCGTTCAAAGCGTCGGAATGGGAACCAGCTGAAAAAGTGACAAGTGACCTGTGACAAGTTAATTGTCGCTCGCTGCTTTTTCACTTAACACTCATCACCCATCACTTATGAATGATCGCAGGGTCGTCATTACCGGTCTGGGCGCTGTCACCCCCATCGGGAACGACGTGGAGACATTTTGGTCGAACCTGAAGAACGGCGTTAGCGGTATTCGCAAAATCGATGCATTCGATACCACCGGTTACGATTGCCAAATTGGCGGGCAAGTCCGCGATTTCGATCCGAAACCATTCTTCAAAAATCCAAAGGATGTCCGCCGCACCGATCGTTTCGCACACCTCGCAATGGCAGCAGCAAAAATGGCGCTGGAGGATAGCGGGATTGATGTGGAGAAACTGGAGCGACGAGATCGTTTCGGTGTCCTTGTCAGCAGCGGAATCGGCGGACTGAAAACGCTGCAGGATCAGTTGCAGATCCTGTTGGCAAAAGGACCCGGGCGAAACTCGCCGTTCACCATCCCTATGTTGATTAGCAATATGGCCAGCGGCCTCATCTCAATGGAGTTCGATCTGCACGGACCAAACATGTGTATCGTTACCGCCTGCGCGACATCGAACAATGCGATCGGCGAATCCTGGCGAATCATCAAATTTGGCGATGCGGATATTTTTCTTGCTGGAGGCTCGGAGGCTTCGATTGTCGAGATCGGTCTGGGCGGATTCTCAGCAATGAAAGCGCTCAGCACACGCAACGATGAACCTGAGCGTGCTTCCCGGCCATTCGATCGCGACCGCGACGGTTTCGTCATGAGCGAGGGCGCAGGAATTGTGGTCGTGGAGGAATTGGAGCATGCCAAAGCGCGTGGCGCGAAGATTTACTGTGAAATTATAGGATACGGTCTTTCTGCCGATGCTTATCATATGACGGCTCCACCACCGGATGGCGAAGGCGCGGCACGCGCCATGCAATTGGCGCTTGAGCATGCGCGGATATCACCTGAGCAGGTGGATTATATCAATGCGCATGCCACTTCGACCGATATTGGCGATCTGTGCGAGACGCGCGCCATCAAGCAGGTCTTCGGAGAAGATGCGTACAAACTCTCCATTAGCTCTACAAAATCGATGACGGGCCATTTGTTAGGCGGCGCCGGTGGAGCAGAAATGGCAGCGTGTGCGCTTGCGATCCGCGATTCCGTAATTCCGCCAACGATCAATCTGGAAAATCCCGGGGAAGAATGCGACCTCGATTACACTCCAAACGTTGCGCGTGAAAGGAGGGTACGCATCGCCCTGAATAACTCCTTCGGTTTCGGCGGTCACAACGCCACTCTGGTCGCCGCGGCATTTGAAGAATAGGGAGCAGTCGCCGCGGCAACCTGTGGTTGATGCCTTCGCTAATCGCTCATTTCTTTGACTATTCACCAGTCACCGGTCACTATTTACTCGCGAAGGCTTTCGGAGTTCACTACCTACATCACACGCGGGCATAGCTTAATGGTAAAGTTCCAGCCTTCCAAGCTGGCCATGCGGGTTCGATTCCCGTTGCCCGCTATTT
>Ga0066680_10001239_pt1 | contig 10159 bp, 6 predicted proteins | sample GraSoiAngelo_129_FD_62297 | JGI IMG/M metagenome (GOLD analysis project Ga0066680, IMG submission 62297) | Grasslands soil microbial communities from the Angelo Coastal Reserve, California, USA - 14_0927_12_40cm | ecosystem: Environmental > Terrestrial > Soil > Grasslands | place: USA... | reverse complement strand
AGCGGGTTGTACTTGGGATTGGGTGTATTGACCTGGGCCAGGTTCGAGCGCAGACGCGTTCCATGCTGCCCTACGTACCCGATGGCGAAGATCAGGTCGGGTGCGAGTTCGTGCTGGACCTCCAACTGCCAGTTCTGGATCATGCCGGGGCGGCGGTAGTCGAAAGCAACGTAGCTGATCGTGTTGTTTGTGAACGTGTTCAGCGTTGGATCCTGGGTGTTGCTCGGTGGCGTGTAGGCGGGGAAACCTGCCTCCAAGGACGAAACGGGCGTAAACTTATCGGGATTCTGGAAGTTCGGATCGGCGGTCGTGCCGCTGCTGAGGTTACTTCCAAAATCTGAGTATGTGAGGGGCGCGTAGTAGATGCTGTAGCCACCCCGAATAACGGTTTTTGCGTTCGGGGAAGGCGACCAGGAGAAACCGAGCCGCGGGCCAATGTTCTTGAGGTAGGTGCCGGCACCGGTTGCCCCCTTCCCATAAATTAATGCGCCAGGAGACCCGGGACTGGCGGAATTGGCTGCGCTAAGCGATAACACGGATTGGGCCCCGATCGCCTCATGCCGCGGTGTTTCAATGTCCCACCTGAGACCGAGATTTAACGTGAGATTTCTCCGCGCCTTGAAGTCGTCCTGCACATAGGCAGCATAGTAGTTCTGCGCCCAGCGGGAGTAATGGGAGGAGACCGATAGAGTTTCCCGGTCCGGCAGGCCGAGCAGGAAACCCGCCAAAGGATCTCCGGTGTTGCTGGCATTGGGGTCTTCACTGGCCGGGGTGAATGAGGTTTCACGGCTCTCGAAGTAGTAATGTGGCGAGGTCGCCCCGGGGCTTTCAACGGAATATTGATAAGACCGCCAGTCGAAACCAAACTGAAAGGCGTGCCGCCCCTTGGTCCAGGCAACACTGTCGGCCACAACCAATGCGTTCGGGATCTGCAGGCTTAAGGCGCTGCCTCCCAGCTTGCTATAACCGATCGTATATTGGCCGCCGTTGAATTCGAACGTCGGGAACGTCGGCCCGTCTGCGCCCGTAATGCCCAGAACCCGTGGCCAATCCGATCCGTTCACAGCCGGGGACTTCCCCGCAGTGTAGATCCGGTTGAAGCCCACCGTCAGGTGATTCAGGACCACGGGGGTAGGCAAGTAGTCCCACCCCAGTCGGAGATAGTGGGTGAAGTAGTAGTTGTAGTAGTTGTCGGGTGTGATGGGCGCCGGCAAGGGAAAGTCATTGCCATTGAGAAAATTCTGTTCGCGGCTGTGGTAAGTAAAGAAAATCTTGTTCTTCTCGGTTAGGTTCTCATCAATCCGGAAACTGGTCTGGGTGGTCACTACATGATCTAAAACTGCCGGATTGAGAAAATTTTGTATAACACCAGGTGCACCGTTGCTGGCAGAAGTGCCCGGGCGATTGGTGGCGGGTACATAGCTGAGGACCTTCTGGGCTACCCCGCTCAGATTGGGGATCATGTTGTTCGCGAACGGCAACCTGCAAGTCCGGCCGTTCACGATCCGGGTGGTAGAGGGATCAAAGATCTGGCCTTGCAACACCTGCTGCTGCGTGCAAGGGTTGATGACGGGATGCACGACGTTGTTGGCATCTGTGAACGTAAGACCCGGGCCCAGCAGAGCCGAGAAATCCCCACTACGTTCCGCGGCTGTGGGCAAGGTCTGCACGCTGTTGGACAAGCCCCTGCGGTTACGGTATTGCTCCCAGGCAAAGAAGAAGAACGTCTTGTCGCGGCCGTTGTAAAGTTTCGGGATCCACACCGGGCCGCCGAGCGCGCCGCCGAAGTCGTTCTGCCGGTCACGCGGCTTCTTGTTGCCAAAGAAATCATTCGTCCAGGAATTAGCGTCCAGCACCTCGTTCCGGAACAATTCGAAGACGCTTCCGTGATAACGGTTGGTGCCAGACTTGGTGGTAAAGCTCTCTACGCCGCCGGAGGTGTGTCCATATTGCGCGGTGGGTGTTGCCGTCGTGACCTTGAACTCGGTTAGAGCCTCAACGGAGGGCGCCGTCTGGTCAAATGCTGTCCCTGAGTCAGAGCGTTGCACGCTGGCGCCATCGAGCAAAATCTCCGAGCCGAAGTTCTGTCCGCCGGACAATTTCGTTTCAAATACCCCCGCCGATCCGTGATCGCCTACTGTCCCTTGGCCCACGGTACCAGGCACCAAGAAAATAAACGTTTCCGGAGAGCGCACGAAGCTTTGTCCAGTGGAGTTCAAGGCCAGAGGCAGGTCGTGAATCTGCTTATCACCCACCACTGAGCCGACATCGGAGCTTTCTGTCTGGAGCGTGGGAGCATCCGCCTGGACGGTCACTTGTTCGTTCACACTGCCCGGCTGCATCGTGATATTCAGCGCCGTGGTGGTGTTGATCTGGATCTGGACTCCGGTCTGGACTGAATTCTTGAAGCCGCCAGCCTCAACGGTGACGTCATAACGGCCGATCCGCACATCCGACACGCGATAGACACCTTCTGCGCTCGATTTGGTTTGATAAACCGCACCGGTGTCGACACCTCTGAGGGTAACCGTAGCGTCCTTGATAGCGGCGCCCGTGCTATCCACGACCGAACCGGCAATCGTTCCCCGATCTGATTGAGCAGCGGCGCCCACAGCCATCGAAAGAACCAGAAACACAACGCACAGTCCAAGTCCCCAACGGCGCTCAGTCCGCATAGCTGCGTCTCCTTACACACAATTTTGCTTCCCTACATCAAGCCAGATTTAAACCTTAAAGATTGAATTCTGCCCGTCCCACATCCCGCGCGTCAGCAGAAGGCACTTGCACACCACCGCGGCCCCACGCCGCCTGCCCGCGGTTGGGAGATTGTATGCAGAACATGCCGCCATATCAGTACTGCGTTCGCTCCGAACTCCTAATACTTTTCGTACAGGTTGAAAAACTCGAATGAACATTTACCTTTAGGCGCATCGTGAAATGGCTGGATTGCCCCGACTGATGGCCACGATTCCGTCAATTGGGCGAGATTATACCTCGTTGTACAGCAGCCGACGCGGCTTCCGTGCGGGTCTGGCGGTTCTGGGAGAGGCGTCAGAAGCTTCTCCCCATATCCATTCACGCGCTCGCTTCCGATCACCGCCTATTTCCATAGTGATAGGGACAACTTCTAATCATTGCAACGCAACCCCTCCGCAGCCGCAAAGGGTAGAACAGGGCCTTTGGCCGGGTATAATTCATCCCTCTTAAAGGAGCCGGTTTCAGCCGCTGAGGAATTTATGCTGGAACTTCCTCACGCCGTAACCGATCGTTTCCCTCCTACTGTGGAAAACTGTGCTCCCTCGACATCAGGAAAGATGTCATTCACGTAATCATGAGCATCCAAGGCGGCCTTGCTCAGGGTGCCGGCTTGCACGCGGCGGACAATTTCTTGGCGCGAAAGATCGAAGATCGCGTCCAGAATCTGCCCGCGCTGCTGCGGGTGTGCCTCGCCCACGACAAACAGTGCGCGGGCGCTGTGCTGAATGTAGCGAGCTGAAAGCAGCTGCCGCTGCAAGAGCTCCATGATGACCGGCGCCTTGCTGCGGTCAAAGCGGCCGGGCTCGCCGCGACGGTCGAGCTCGGCGAAGAATTCCGCGGTCCACTCGTTATGGTATTCCCAGACCTTGTCGAACAGTTCCCGGGTAAAGCGGGTCGCGGCCTTAATGGGTTCCGCATTTTTCGCCAGCACCACTCCGTCATCGGTCAGGGCCGCCCTTTGCAGATATCCGTCCTTGGTGATGACAGCCTGGTAATGCACAAGAGTCCACAGCCAGGAAACGTCGATGCGGTACGTTGCGAGGTCATTCATGAACCGCAGCTTGAGTTCGTAGTCGTCGATCGCTGCTGCGAAATTCCCATTCAGGATTTGGAAGCCGTAGTTCGCCGCCATGTAGAACGCGTGTTGGATGTGCTCAATGGTGACCTCCCCTTGGGGTACGCCGTAGATGGAATCCCAAAGCTCCGGAGTGAAGATTTTCGCTGGTGTGCCCACCGAATCCTTGCTGATGACCCAGGGTGTAATCTTCCCATGCGCGTTCAACAATCCTCGGGACTCGAGGAGCTGCCGCTCCGGCTCAGTCAGGCCACTGGCAACGGTTGCGACTGGCTTGCCACTTGTGTTCTCGGTCTGGGTTGGCGCATCGAGGAGTGCTTGTAGCTGGTTCACGGGCGCACGCAAGGGTGCGTTCCCGGCAGCCACGTAAGCCGGCTCTGGGCTGGCGACCCAGCTTTGCCGATAGGCGTCGTAGAGTCGGCCTTTCACCCGGCCACCGAGGATGTCCTCCAGGGTGGGTGGTTGACCTTCCGCAACCGGCTTTTCGGGCACAAACATCAGACCGAGCAGCCGCTCTCGCAGCTTGTCAATCACCATGGCGCGCAGCGCCAAGGCGTTATACCTCGAACGTCCGTAGGTGTCGCTGGGCTGATAAATCATTACCGCCGCCATCCCACCAATGGGCGCCGCTTGGCTGAGTTCGCCATTCTTCATGCCGGCCATTACCATCATTAGCGCGTTGTATCGCTGATACGCAATCATGTTCGGGGAGGCCATGCCGATCGATTGCGGATCAGGGAAGATGCCTTTCGGATCGTCCTTCCACATTTCAATGATGCTGCCCAGATAATCCCAGCGCCCGACATTGGTCCCCAGCAGCCGTCGCCGCAAAACCCACGCAATCGCCGGCAAGAACCGCCCCGCGTTCCCCTCTTCGTAGAGCACCTTGATCTTGATCGTTCCGAGAGGGACTCGAATCATTTCCTCCAGGCGCGTCAGCAGCCCTTCCAGGATGAGCGCCTCCTGCGGCGTCTGAATCTTCGGGATGTAGAAGTACACACCGGTACCCGCATCGCGAAGAGAGTCGTAATTGTTGAACACCCAGAGGACCGTAACTGGGATCAGACCCGGCACCGGCTGGCCGTCAACCGTGATGTGCTCATATCGCACGTGGATTCCGGGAGGGCGACCAAAGCGAGTCGGCCACTTCGCGCGCGGCGTAGTGATCTTGTAGGTACGCTTCTTGCCCTTTTTCACAACCTCATAGGCACGGTCGGTCCAGCGGCCCTCGAGAATTTCCTTGGCATTCCGCATAGCCGCAAAGATTCCTATGGGCTGATTGCGCGGCGTGCCATCGGGCCGGAAATGCGGCGGCGACGCGTCTTCGAAGTCGGGCATATTTATCGGTGCTGGACTATTCAAGGCGTTGAACGCCATGTCCAGGGGATGCCAGGGGCCAGTGAGTTCCAGCCCGGGATTCGTCAGCGGATGTGCGTCTTTTGGAATGGGCACGTCATCATTGAGCCGCCAGCGCCATTGGCTGTCGCGACCGAGAAAATTGTCGATCATTCCCTCGACGATCTGGCCGAAGGTCCAGTCCTTGCCGCTTACCGGATCCTCAAATTGCTCATTCCAGTTTGGCCAGGCATATTTCTTGGTGACCGGTGAGGGAGACGCGAGAAGCGCTTGTCGCGCGGTCAAGGCAGCAGCAATCTCGGGACGCAGCTCTCGCGTAAGCGTTTCAATGGCCTTTTCGACGTTGACCTCTCGGCCATTCACCTTCTTGGTGCCGAAAAGGTCTGGGAAATCACGCAAAACGTCGTCGCGAATCATAAATTCTCCCCCTCCGCTTCTATGATACGAGCAAGCCGAGTGCCCGGTTGAAATAAGCAGCATTGCCCATAGATGATGAATCCCAACCCGGCACTTGGGCAAAGGCTTCCGCAGAATGAACCAGAGGAATCGCTCTCTACAATCTGGTGCAAGGATGATTAACCAGGAAAACTAGTACTAGTCCGTCGCAGGACATCAGATACGCCCAGCAAATGCAACTCGCGGACGTATGCCTCACCTGACCAGGCGCAGTCTTTTGAGCTCTTTGACTTCACCTTCCAAGGCGGCAACCGCTTTCTGAGCAGACGAGTCCAGCGACTCTTTTCCCGAGACGTACAGCCAGTGGTCAAGGAATATCGATTCTTTAGTGCTGTACACCGCGAGGCTAATGGCGGTGCTGATGCCGTTAAGGTCCGCATCGGTGCCCAACATACTCACCATGACAACTGCTTTGTCCTTTTGATCGACCAGGCAGTAGGAGCGCGACTTTTGAATCAGCTCACGGAAACGCGATGCCCATTCCTTGGCGGAGCTGTTGCCGCCAGTGGATTCAGCCAGGTATAGAGTCGCGACTCCCGCGTGATTTTTCCCTTCGCAAACTTCGGCACGACTGGAACTGAGGGCAACAGAAACAACGAAGAACAGCAGAGCGAACGTCTTTCTCATGACGAGGAGTACGCTTTTGCGGAAAACCCCACGGGGCGTCATTCTACACCGGGTTGACGTGCCGTGGGGGGAGCACCGTAGACCGGGCCACAAGCTGAAACTAAGGTAGAGACGGGGCTTGCCCCGCCTCCCGGGATGGCAAAGCGCTCTTCGGTATTTGCAGGCTGTGTCTGAGACGCGGTAAGCCGCGTCTCTACCGTGGCTCCATAAATATTGCGGGCCAACCGGGACCTTGCCACGACTTAAGGCTAAGGCTAAGATTCTGAACGGGAAACCCCGATGTGAGACTATCATGTGGAGGCGGGTCTCTGACGGCCAGTAAGACCGCATTAAATTGAACGGTACCGGCACGTTCTGTCCCGGTCTGGGCTATAATGATGTCACTTTTCTCTCCCCTTCCGGCGTAGATCCATGGACAACGGCACAGCCCTTTTACTCTCGAAAACAGGTGCTCACGTCGAGGGAGAACCCCGCCTCAGACTGTTGCTGGAAGTGGAGCCCGCTCATCGCGTCTTCCTCCGTAACTTGGTTGACACCTTGCTATTCCGGCCAGTCCCGCGGGTTCCAGCCACGTCGAAGCCAGCCCCTTTCTGGCACGACGTGTTTATCGATGCCGCACTCCCATGGCGGTCATTCGCCGAGTCAATCCTCTGGCATGTGCTAGCAGTAGTCGCCGTCTGGAGCCTAAACCAGGGGCCGAAGCTGCAAACATTCCCGCAGCGCCACAGTTTCCAGGGATCCTACGTCGTCTATTACACGCCGTCGGAATCTTTTCCTGCGAGAAAGAGCAGTCCGCCGCAGGTGCAGGCCCGTCAGAAAGCTCCGTCCGGATCGGCTCGTCAGGCTTGGTCCGTGGCACATGAGCGGGCACGCGGCGTCGCTGCACCCCCAAATATCAAGTCTGGCGCGTCGGCACCCAACCTGGCGGCCTCAAATTCGCCGGATCCGGCGATGCCCTTATCCGCTACTGCCCGCTCTCGCTTCAGCGTGCCGGGGAGCCCAACTTCGATCGTCGCTCCTCCTCCTGAGGTTTATCAAACCACCGGTCGCCAGGGAGGTTTCCCTCAAGCGTCCGTCGTTGCTCCTCCTCCGGACGCGCAGGCTCTTTCTGGACAACGTGCGATGAGCGCGCCCGGGGTGGGGGTGGTGGCTCCGGCCCCGACGGTGCCGGGTTCGATACGCAAGTTTGGAGACGTGAACGGGGCTCAATCGGCGGTCGTCAGTCCGCCTCCTGCATTGCCCATGCATGAGGGTCGTGGAGGTTCGGGAGTGCAGTCGGCGGTAAGTGGCGTGGGCGCATCGGTTGTGCCTCCACCGCCGTCCTTTGGGCACTCGGGAACCATCGCCAGTGCACGGAGGGGCTCGCTGTCTGGTACAGGTTCCGAGATTGTGCCGCCCCCTCCATCATTTCAGGGCGTCGGCAACTCGACTATCACGCGGCGTTTTGGCCCGGTTTCCGGCACCGGTTCACAGGTCGTACCCCCGCCTCCGTCGTTTGACGGTGTGGGCAATTCCCCTGGCGGTCGACGTGTAGGCCCCCTATCCGGCACCGGCTCGCAAATTGTGCCACCGCCGCCATCGCTGCAAGGGACGGGAAATTCGACCGGCGGCAGACAGGTGGGCTCGCTGTCCGGCCCAGGTTCGCAGGTTGTGCCACCACCTCCGTCGGCTCGTGGGATCGGCAATGGTGTGGGAGTTGGACGGACAAGTTCGCTGGCGGGAACGGGCTCCGCCGGGTCACAAGTGGTGCCACCGCCTCCTTCGGTTCAGTCGGTAGGGGGATCTGGCGGAAACGGACGTGCTGGAGCGTTGTCCGGTGCTGGCTCTTCAGTAATTCCCCCGCCTCCATCGGTTCAGGGACTGGGCAATTCTGCTGGAGACGGGCGCGCGGCGTCCGCAGGCCTCGCGGGGGCAGCAGCTGCCGGTTCTTCCCCCGTCCTGAGCGCAAACAATTCCCTGGCAGGCGTTCCGTTGCCGCCCATGGACATTCCACCTAATACTCCGCCCTCGCCTCCACCCACGGTGGAGAAGCCTGAAGCCCGTCCTGGTGAGGATGTCCCGCTCCGCCTTATTGGCATGGCCTTAGCCTTGCCGGGTTCTTCCTATTTTTCCAACTACGAGGTTTACCTGGCAGAGAGAAGGCTGCGCAAAGGTGAGTTCCAGCTCATCAAACTGGTTTACGAATTTCTACCCTATCAGAGGCGACTTTCCGAGTATGTCCAGGACAAGAAAGCGAAAGTCTACAAGCTTCGCGTCAGGCGAGATGAAACCTGCGACGAAAGCTTGATGCAGATGACTTGGCCGGACCAGGATCCCTCAGGGAAGCAATCTGCCGCTACGCCGCCAGTACCGTCCGCCGCCGATCGAAACAGCCTGCTGCCTTGCTATCGCACAACGGCAGATGACTACCGGCGAGCGATTACCCAAGCCCGCTGAGACGCAGCGAAACTGGAATACAAGAAAGCCTATTCTCAGATCGCAGTTGGTTTCTCCGAGCGCCCAGAGCCGAGAGCCTAGCGCCTTTTTATTTCAGTGTCGAGGCTGAGTTTCGCGCAGAATCGCGACGAATGTGCGTCCTCCGAAATTGAATCCCTGCTCAAGCTTGCCCGTGACCGACACTTTGGCCCCGTTACTTGGTACACCGTAGTTCTGGCTGTACACCCACATCGTTCCTGTGCCGTCGTCAACTTGAAAGACACCCGTGCTGAGTGCCCCGAAAGAATCAGAGACGCGCCCAGCAATGGTCAATTCCTTGCCCATGTAACGCCCAGGATCACGGTTGATTTCGGCAATTGAGGCGCGAGGGGGACATCCTGTTAGGCAGAGAACCGTTACCACAAGTATCACAGCCGCCACAATCCTGTTTCGTAATATGGACACCGAATACCTCCACAATTCCGAGTAGCTACGCCGTTCGAGAAAAATTGTATAACGAAGAGGTGACGGCGCACTGCAGTGTGCCAGCTACTTACCGGAGAGCCAACTCATGACCATGCTCGACCATCTGCGCCGCCTCTTTCGCTATGACGAGTGGGCCAACCGGGAAGTGATTGCCTCGCTCAAAGCCGCGGGGCGCCCGCCCGCTCGATCGCCCCAGCTTATTGCCCACGTCCTCGGAACCGAGTATGAATGGTTCTCCCGAATCGAAGGAAGTAGATCACCGCTCGTGGTCTGGCCCGATCTAGAGGTGGCGGAGTGCGATGAACATGCAGGGCACTTGCACACAATGTGGTCGAATTATCTCGACAATTCGATGGGCGAGCACCTCTCTCGTCCCGTAAGTTACAAGAACAGTAAAGGTGAAAGCTGGACGAATTCAGTCGAGGACATCCTGATGCACGTGGTGATGCATTCTGCCTACCACCGCGGCCAAATTGCTGCCGACATGCGAGCCGCCGGTTATACTCCGGCCTACACCGACTTCATTCACGGCGTCAGACAAAAATTAATGGGATAGATTCACGCGGTTATGGATGACCTCAAATCCCGATTTTTATGCGCTCTCCAACCGTCGGCGGCTCTCGCCCTGTTGCTGTTCATCATCCGTGGTGCGGACACTCTCACACTCTCGCCGGCGAACTTTCCCCAGCCCAGCCCGACGGTGTAAGCTTCATCCTTACTTCGCGCGGAGAATGCACCTCATGCCTAGCAGATCGCCGGTTTCAGCAGTGCTGTGCCTCGTGCTCTCAGCAACGGCCCAGTCTTCTATTCCCCTGCACGCCACAAACTCTGACAGGCCGCTGTCAGAACGCGTTGTTGCTTACGACATCGATGCCCGCGTCGACGTCCAGCGCCACACTATCGACGGCATGGAAACACTCACCTATCGCAACCTCACCGGCAAACCCCAGGACACATTTCCTTTCCACCTGTATCAAAATGCTTTTC
>Ga0066680_10001236_pt1 | contig 10169 bp, 3 predicted proteins | sample GraSoiAngelo_129_FD_62297 | JGI IMG/M metagenome (GOLD analysis project Ga0066680, IMG submission 62297) | Grasslands soil microbial communities from the Angelo Coastal Reserve, California, USA - 14_0927_12_40cm | ecosystem: Environmental > Terrestrial > Soil > Grasslands | place: USA... | reverse complement strand
ACCGGAGACAGCGCGACGAACGCGAGCGTCGCGAGGATACGTCGGCACCGGCTCCGCATTGACTTGTCTTACAGCTCCGTCGGCGGTCGTTTGAAAGCTGGCAGTCAGACTACGCTGTCGCTCGCGACGTGCTCAATTCAACGGTAGGTAGAAGGGGCTATCACCTTCGGTATAGAAGAGAGCCCGGAGGCCTCTTGGTGCCGGAGGAAGTGGAAGATCTACCGACACCTGTCCCTGACCTGGTTATCTCAGTCGTTCGGCGAAATCCGTATGGGCATCCCCGATGGACGACAGTCTTTATTTTGATTTGCTGATCGAACGGCGTTGGCTCTATAACCGGGCGCATGAGGATCCGGCGCTTGAGCGCCCTCGTCCTCCTGATTGTCCTCATCAGGCTTCCCGTCCGGACCGCGGAGGCCCAGCGCACCGAGGCCGACGTCTACGTCGGCCAGGCCATCGTCGAGTTCGACGACAAACGGTACGACGCAGCTCTAGAGAACCTCCGCAAAGCTTTAGAGGTCGAGCCCGACCATATACAGGCCCTCTACTACTCGGGCGTTGTGTACATGGCACAACGGCAACCGGCGAGGGCTGTGCCGTTCCTCGAGAGAGCCCGGACACGGGCACCGTCAGACGCCGTCATCGCCTTCCAGCTTGGACTCGCGTACTTCGCCCAGGAGCAATATGACCGGGCCGAGCCTCTGCTGGATGACGCCCTCCGCGCGCAGCCCGATCTGGATGGGCTCGGCTACTACGTCGGGTTCCTGCGCTATCGAAAGAAGGACTACCGCGGCGCCCTGGCCGCGTTCCGGGCCGGACGGACGAACGATCCTCAGATCCAGCAGCTCACGCGGCTCTACACAGGACTCGCCCTCGCCGGCATGGGGTTGCCGGCCCAGGCGGTCGCCGAAGTCGAGCAGGCCATCCGCCTGGCACCGGCCTCGGCCGTCACCGGGCCGGCAGAACGCCTGCGGGACGCGATGGTGACCGCACGCGAGCGAGAGCGTCGCTTCTCGGGGCAGCTGCGGCTCGGCGGCATTTACGACGACAACCCACGGGTGCGGCCGAAATCCGTGGTGGGATCGAGCGAGACGAACCCGGACCCGCTCGTGACGACACTGCGCGGCCAGAGTCATAAGTCGACCGACTCGGCAGGCGAGCTCCTCAGTGTGAATGCAGAGTACGTGTGGTGGCGCACGCAGGAGTGGGAATCGTCCATCGGTTACTCGGGATTCCTCAATTACGAGAATGACGTGCCGAGCTTCAGTGTGCTCGACCACCTCGCTTCAGCGACCCTCGTGCACAAGAACACGCTGGCCAACATGCCGATCCAGATCGGGCTCCAGTACGCCTACGACGCGGTCTTCCTGGGCGGGCCCATCTTTCTCCAGCGCCAGACGGCATCACTGTTTGGGTCGCTGGTCGAGAACGACCACCACCTCACCCAGGCCTTCGGACGGTATCAGCGCAAGGACTTCAACCAGCGGGTGCTGACCTTGGAAGTGGAGAACCGGAACGCCGATAACTGGATGGCGGGGTTCCAACATTTCTTGCGGTTCTCCGAGGATCGTCACTATCTGAAGCTCGGCTACCAGTTCGACTGGGAAAACGCCGATGGGAATGACTGGGCGTACCGCGGCAACCGGATTCTGGCCGGCGCCCAGGTTACCCTCCCCTGGAGGGCGATCCGATTGAAGTACGACTTCGACCTGCACCTGCGTGACTACACCTTCAAGAACGCGCTCCTGCCTTCGAACAATCCCGGGCGCGAACGGCGCTTCGACGAGGAATTCAATCACGCGATCCGCGTCGAGGTTCCTTTGGGAACGTTCCGGGTAGGCTCCCGCGATACCGGCTTGACGTTCGCGATCGAATACCTCATCACGGACAACCATTCCAACCTGGATGTATTCTCGTACCGTCGGAACGTGACATCGGCGTCGATCGCCTGGTCGTTCTGATCCCCTCTTAGCTTTCTCCGCTCACAAACAGGCCCGCGGAACGCGCTACGGGCCGAGCCTGACCTTGCTCGTAGCGCCGTCGAGCACGAAGAGCGCGCCCGACGCGCCACTGATGTTCACCTTGTTGGACGGGCTCAGACCCGCGAACGGCGTGAAGCCCGAGCTCACGTTGACATTGCTCGCGGACGCGCTGTTCTTCAGCAGGACCGGAAAATTGAAGTTCACGATGCTCGTAACAATACTGCAGCCACTGCAGAGTGGTGCGGTGTTGGTGATGTTGATCGTGTTCGTCCCGGTGCTGCCGAAAACGCCGAGCGAGCCACCGGTGAGCTTGAAGACGGACCCGCCGGAGACCGAGAACAAGCTGCCCGCCAGGATGTTCAGGATGCTGTTGTTGTCGAGGCTGACGAGGTTCCCGCGCAGATTCACGAAGCTACCGCCGGCGACATTGACCAGCGACCCCGAGTTGATGTTTAGCGTGCTCGCATTGAGTTTGACGAGCGCATCGCCGGGCACGAGCGTCGCCGACAGCTTCGCCCTCTGAGAGAGGTTTAGAGCGTCGGCGCTCGAGGTCAGCGTGCTGTTAAGGAGCTTGATGATCGGGGCGGTCGCCTCGAGGAGCGCCGTGTCGAGCTTGACGACCTGGGTGGTGGAGAGCGATGTCGACGTGCCTTCGAAGAGTGCCCCGCCCTGCCGGAGTGGCCGGTCGGTGCCGAGCAGCGTCGGCGTGGGCGCATCAGGGTCCGGATCAACCGTGGTGGTGGCGATGCCGGCGAGGTCGAACATCGCTCCCGCGATCCGGTGCGAGGCACCGGCAGGGGTGCCCGTGAACGAAATGAGGGAGGCCGTACTGCCATTGGTCGTGACGACGCCACTGTCCGCCGGTGTGGCGGAGCCCACGGACAGCAGAGGCCCCCCGATGTTGAGGACGCCATTCGTCACGCTCAACAACGGACCGGCCAGGCTCATCGTCGCGACGGTCGTGGCCGAGGTACCTCCGACACCAGCAACTTGCACGAGAGGCCCGAAGATCGACGGTGTGCCCGTCGTCACGGTCGTGTCCGTAAGCGACAGGAAAGGCGAAACCGTCGTGCTCGAGAGCGTCGCGCCGTTGAGAACTGCGACAAGACTTCCCGTCGCGATGATGTTCGCCTTGTTCGATACTAGGAGCGGCCCGGCGAGCGAGACGGACGCTGGCGAAGGGGCCGCGACACCCGAGGACGACGAATCGATCAGGGTGAGCAGCCGTCCGGTCGCTGTTGCGTTGCTGAACGGATTGAAGCCGCCCAGCGTGACGCTCGGCCCTGTCGCCCCTCCGAACAGAATCAGCGGTCCCGTCCCACTGCTCGTCACGCTGCTGCGTTGGACATCCAGGAGCGAAGTGAGGGTTTTGAGCGACCCGTCGGTGACGTTCAGCAGTGAGCCGCCAGTGTTCGTCAGGCTCAGGCGCGCCGCGGCAATCAATTCTCCTGAATTGGGGGCAGCAAGATTACAGCACGCGTCGAAAATTCCGAAGAAGTCGCCGCCGGACCGCACGTTATCCTGCGAGATGAACGTCGATCCGGACAGCTGGATCAGCGCCGCGGCGGCGCTGCCCGAGAGCTGTGCTCCCTGTCCGATGAAAAAGCCCGAGCAGCAGGCGTTGCCACCGCCGGAACTCGTAGTATTGAACGTGCTGCCGCGGTCGGTGAGGAGAGACCCGGAAAGGTTCACTGTCGTCGGAATCGACACCGACGGCGAGCGGCGGACAGTCAGGACGTTACCGGCCGTGGTCACCGTGGAGGTGTTGAACGACATGAGCGACGACGCACCCTGAGTCGTCAGCTGGGCGCCGTCGCCGACGAAAACGTTCGAGAAGGCGTTGCTGGCGGGGTTCCCGCTCGTGAGCGTGACGTTCGTCGCGCTGAGAAGGGGACCCGAGAGCGTCAGCGACGACCTGGGCGCCCCGGCCGTCGTCGTGCCGAGGAAAACGACGTTGCTTGCAGCGTTGACGACGATCTTTCCCGAGCTCGTGCCGATCAGGTTGAGGAAGCCGTCCGTTCCCGTATCCGTGACGGTGGCCCCGTCGAAGATCGACACGAACGGCCGCCCGTTGCCGCTCGAGAACGTGAGCGCCGTCCCGGTGTCGGCCGCTCGCATGAACGAGCCCGCAAATGAGACGCTGGGCGCGACGTTGGTCCCGGTAGCGCCGTTCGCGCCGCTCCCCGTGCCGAACGCGGCGAAGATCGCCGCCGCGGTCGCAACCGCGTTGTTGAAGTCCAGGAACGGCGCGCTGCCCGTGCTCGTGAGCGTCGCACCGTCCCGGATGTCGATAAAGTTCCCGCTGGGCGAATTCAGCGTCGCCCCGCCCGACGCGCTGAGGAACCCGTTGGCCAGGGTGAAAGAGTTCGGGTTCTGCCCGGCCAGCGAGCTCATCCGCAGCAGCGATCCCCCCGACCCTGTACCCGCCGTGCCTGCCGTCCCCCCGGTGAAGCTCCCGCCCGCGAACTGGATGAACGGTACCGTCGCCGTGCTCGTCACCGATCCGCCGTCGGCGATCCGGAAGAAGTGGAAGAATGCGTCGACGGTCGTGCCGCTGCTCGAGAACAGGGGCCGCGCGAGCGTCATCGCCGCCGTTCCCGCCGGGAAGCCGTTGCCGCTGACACTCAAGATGTTGCCGGCAGTCGACGTCAGGGTCCCTCCTGTGAACGTGAGCAGGGCGCTCGGCGAGGGAACGGACGCGGTGTCGATCAGCGCGCCACCGGCGAACACGGTCAGGAACGTGAAGCCGCTGCTCAGCGTCGCGTTCGCGGCGTCGATCAGGGGGCTCTGGAGCTGAAGCGTCCCGCTGATGCCCGCGAAGTTCTTGCCCGCGCTGACCGTCCCGCCGTCGAACCTGACAACCGGTCCGCTGCTGGTGCTCGTGAACGCCGCCCCTGACGCGACGTTCAGGAATCGGCCCCCCGCGTCGCTGTCGACGACCGACAGGCTGCTCGAGCCCGTGTTGGCCACGAAGGCCCGACCACCATCGGGCGCGATGGCGAGGCCCTGCGGGCTGCTGCCGACGGTGACGCTGCGGACGACCGTGTTGTTACTGATGTTGAGGACGACGACCGTTTCCCCGCCCTGCGTCACGTACGCGCGATTGCCGTCGGGCGTGATGGCGACGTTGAGGGGACGATTGCCCGCGCCCACCGGGATGGCGATGACCACCGTATTCGTCGCCGTGTCGATCATCGACACCGAGCCGGAGCCGGTATTGGCCACGTACGCTCGCGACCCGTCGGGCGTGATCGCGATACCACCCGGCGTCGTGCCAACGGTGATGGTCTTCACCACGCTGTTCGTCGTCGTGTCGATCACCGACACCGTGTTCGAGCCGGCGTTCGCCACGTACGCACGGAACCCGTTCGGCGTGATCGCCACGCCATCCGGCCCCGCGCCGACGCCGATCGTCGCGCTCACCGCGTTCGTCGTCGTATCGATGACCGACACGGTGTTCGAGCCGGCGTTCGCCACGTACACTTTGGCCCCACTCGCCGTGATCGCCAGCGGGCTCGTCCCCACTGTCACCGTACTGATCACCGTGTTCGTCGCCGTGTTGATGACCGAGACATTGTTCGAGACGGTGTTCGCGACGTAGACCTTCGCCCCATCCGCGGTGATCGCCAGCGCACGCGGGCTCGTCCCCACCGCCACCGTGCCGGTCACCGTGTTCGTCCCCGTGTCAACCATCGACACTGTGCCGGCCCCGCCGATCGTGTCCGAACCCCCGTTGGTCACGTAGGCGCGGCTGCCGTTGGGCGTAAAGGCGACGCCCGCGGGTGTCGGGACCACGGCGGTGGCGCGCACCGTGTTGAGATTCGGGTTGACGGAGTTGATCGTCTGGCCGGTGGCCTTGAACAGCCCGCCAGCCAGCGACAGGTTCGCGCCCGAGGCGAGGCGCAGGACGTCGGCGTTCGGCACCGTCATGCCCGTCGAGGCGAGGCTGATGAACGGCGACGACATCGCGGCACTCGTCAGAGTGCCATTGGCGAATTCGAAGAATGGGCCGGTCGCATTGAGCGTGCTGCTCGCCGCCGTGAGCAGCTGGCCCGTTGTCGTGCCGCTCTTGCTGTTGAAGTCAACATGAATCAGCGGGTCGTCTGTGACCGTCTGATTCACCATTGTGTGATCGAGCTTGACGAGCGGCTCCGTCGCCGTGAAGTTCCCGGCCCTCAGATTGACGAGAGTACCCTTCAGATTAAACGTACTCGGATTCGTGGAGGTACCCGCGGTGATGATTCCCACTCCGGGTATCGTGGGCAGCGTCAGGGCATTGTTGTTGCCGAGTTCAACCAACGCCGCGCCGACCTCGGTCAACGTCAGCGTACTGTTCGCCATGCGAATGAACGGCGATGCGTGCCCGAGCGCGTCGAGAGGAAGCGTCAAGTTGACGGTATCGGTCGACGCGGCCGGTTCCTCGGCGAGCCGCCGGAGGGTGACGGTCGTGTTAGTGAGATCGAGCACAGGCCCCGTGATGTTCAGTGTGTTGCCTGCGCCATCGGTGCGGGCGAGCACGTCGGCAGTCAACGAACCGCCGCTGATCCTGACAACCGGCCCCGCCGTCGTCGTCAAGTGACTGGCGCCGGACATGTTGACGATCGTGCCCGCCGTGCCGAGGTCGAGCGTCGTGTTCATGAGGTCGAGCACAGGTCCGCTCGTCGTCACTCTCGATCCGCCGGCGATGTTCAGCAGAGGGCCCGATCCGAGCGCGAGCGTCGCCGCGTTGGCCCTGAGGAAGGGGCCGCCGGTAATGCTGGCGCCACCGAGGACATCGACGAGGGGACCGGACCCGGTAAACGATAACGTGCTGCCATCCACATCGAGCATCGCCGTGTCGGCAGCCGTGGCGATCGAATGCGTTCCTCCGCTGATCGACACCAGCGACGTCGCGGAGGGACTCGTGAGCTGGCTTCCGCCTGTCATTTGAAGCAGCCCGCCCGAGACGGTCAGTGGACTGTCGATCGCGCTGAGGAGCTTCCCTCCCAGCGTCAGGTGAGATCCCGTTGACAGGGCAAAGAATGATCCGCCGGTGACCGTGACCGGTGCGCCGACGAGCTCGACCAGCGGCGTAGTTCCACTTTGGGTGACGACAGCGCCGTCAGCGATCGTGATGAACCCGTTGGCGAGGAAGTTCGACACGAGCCATCCGCCGAGCCCGTCAGGCGTGAAGACAAGGTTCGTACCGGTCAGGTCGAATGTGTTGGGGGAGAACAACTCGTACACCGTCCCGACGGCGCCGGTACTGAATGGAATGGCGCTCGAGAAATTGACCGACCCCGGATCACTGACGCCACCGCCGGGCGTGACGCCGACGAGCACCGAGTGCGTGACCTGACTGGCGCTCATGTACCCGAAGATGACCCGGCCGTCCGAGAGGAGCTGGATCTGGTACGTGTTGTTGCCACGCCCAAAGAACTCAGGAACGTGGTCCCACGTCACGACGGCGCGACCGGCGAAGGTGTTGAAGCGGACTCCATTTCCAAAGCGCGGGTCCGGGTCATCCCACAGAACCGAGATGCGTGCGGCGCCGTCCAGAAAGCCGCTGTTGAAACCCCTCAGGAATGGATTGCAACAGCCCTGGCCGTTCGAGCCGCCGAGCGAGAGAAAGGCGTTGCTCGAGAGCTCAGCGCTTGTGAAGGTCCGCCCCCGGAAAGGAAATGAAAACCCCAGAGCGATGTTTGTGGTGCAGTCATCACATCCGAGAACTTGTGGCCCGAAGTTCGGCTCCCAGATCGGAGGAGCGCCCACAGTGCTCCGGCCGAAGCTTCCCAGTGTGGAGGCGGTCAACATCCCACCGGAGGCCTTAATGAGCGACGCATTCAGCAGTGAGCCACCACTGATCTTCATCAGCGGGCCTGCCACGTTGACGTTGGTGTTGTTTAGCTGGACCACCGGAGAGGCGCCCGTGCTCGTCAGCGAGCCACCACCCTCGACGCTGATGAGGCTGCCGCCCGCGGTGAGCGTGCCGCCGGTGTCGCTCACGAGCGAGCTGTTGATCGACACGCTGCCGCCGGAGACGATCCGTATGAAGTCGCCGCCAGTGGTGATCGTTGTCGGATCGGTGCTCAGCACCGGCAGGCTCGACGTGCTCGAAAGCGACCCGAGGACGTTCAGGAGATTGCCGCCGATCGTGAGATTGGCGTCGGTCGCCTGGAACAACGGTCGATCTAGATTAGCCGGAACCTGGGTCGTCGTCTCGACTTGAAAGCCGCGGGCTGGAATGGTCAGCGGCGCGACTCCAGCTGGGATCATCACCACCGGGATCGGAACCGCAGCCAAGGCCGCTGCGAACGGGGCAAGGGCTGGATCGATTGTAATGTTCGAGGGAACCGCGGACGGCGCTGGCGCGGAAGCGGGCGCCGCGACCGGGGCGCTGGCCGCCGCCGACGTGGATACTCCGCAGGTCTCCGTGGCGCAGTTCTGCGTGGGGACGACGAGTGATGTGATCTGATTCGGGTTAGACGGTTGTGATGCCACCTGCGGGACGGTGACCGCCACAGCGGCCTGACCGCCGGGGCCACCGGTGAGCACGCCCAGGACCGCCGCGGTCGCCTGCGCGACTTGAGTCTTCACCTGCTCCTGATTCGCCGCCTCCTTGTGCTGGATCCCCTTACCTTCGAGGCCCGCGGTGATCTGGCTGATCTGCGTGGCGGGGATCGGATCGATGCGTGCGGTGGAACCGACGACTTTGAACGCCTCCAGCGGTTTGAGGGTGACCGGCGCTCCGATCGGCCGGCCGGTTTGCTGATCGATGACGAAGCACTCGCCGAATCCGCGAAGGAAGTAGACGTTCGAGACCACGGCGGCAGCGGCCGGAAGCACCTCGGCGACGATGACGGTGCCGCGAACTCCGACGACGGCATTGGGAGTGCGGACGTCGACCGACTCCCCGGGCGCCATCCTCTCGTGCGCCACGGCAAGTCCGATCTTGCCGGACTCGAGACTGATGAACGAGCGGCCGGGGCTCTCGGTGATCGTCACGACCGAGCGCTCACGAATCGTCACGATCGACTTTCCGCCGAGGAGAACACGCGCGAGTGACTGATCACCGGTGGTGATCGTGTCCCGGAAAAACACATCGTCCTTGAACTTCAGCGGAACCGGCAGTGGCAGGACCGCGCGCCGGGCGGTGACGTTGCCTTCAAGCGTGGTGACGACTCCGACCTTCTCCGCCTGACCGAGCGCCGCAGTGGGCGAGAGGATCGCGAGCACGAACAATGCGAGGGCAGGATGACGAAACTTTCGCATAGTCCTTCCCGTCGTCCGAACGGTTCAGGGAGCGCGCTTGATCTTCATGTACCGCTGGCCTTTGTTCTCGAACATCCATTCGTTCGCATCGCCGACGTCGATCCGGCTCTTCTTGGCGGCATCCTCGATGAGCTTCTTCCGGTCCTCGAGGATCTGCTTCATCTCCTGCTGCATGTCTTGGGCTTGCCGCTGGAGCAGCGCGAAGTTGGCAACGATGGCAGCCATCCGGGCCTCGAGAGCGGTCGCTTTCAGCGTCGTTTGCTCGTCGAGCTTTATCTCCGACGGCTCGGACGCCGGCCGGCCAGCCTGAGCCCCTGCGCTCGACGCCGTGAAGGCAATGAAGGCAAGGAGTAGCCCAATAATGCGCCCCAAATGCATGCTGCCCCCCGTCAGTGGCGTGGCCGTCGATCGGACTCCCACCGGTGGGGTATGTCGACGACGCGCCGGAAAGTGGCCGGAAGACTAGTACGTGCGATCAATGTCGTCAACACCGGTTGGGAAGCGGAAAAAGGCGCAATTATTTTGGGTCTACGGGGACCCCCATCGTAAGTATGTTGACTCTTGGATACGCGTCGCGCGCGATCAGCGATGTATCCCGGCCGGTGCAGCCGCAGCGGCAACGGACTTGCACCTCCACACGTCGTGGCCCGTTGCGCGCCGGTCCTTTCCATCGTCCTCGCGCTCGGCACCGTGCTGTCTGGCTGCGTCTCCACTCGGATGGCCGGGGTCGGCACGCTCCCGAATGGCGAACGCCTCATCACGCTGGTCGTCTCCGAGGATCGCCAGATCGTCCATCGCCAGTGCCAGGACGTTCCCGCGCTGGGGCCGGTCCTCGGCTGTCAGACGAGTCGGGCCCTCGCGCTGCCCAATGGCGTCGCCGTGCGCGCCGTGAAGATCGTCCGCTACACCGACGTGCTGCCCTCGCGCATGGCGTTC
>Ga0066680_10001232_pt1 | contig 10186 bp, 14 predicted proteins | sample GraSoiAngelo_129_FD_62297 | JGI IMG/M metagenome (GOLD analysis project Ga0066680, IMG submission 62297) | Grasslands soil microbial communities from the Angelo Coastal Reserve, California, USA - 14_0927_12_40cm | ecosystem: Environmental > Terrestrial > Soil > Grasslands | place: USA... | reverse complement strand
CGAATCACCCGTGCACGTTATCCCTCTTAAAGGAATGCAAACTTATTGTTGGAACCAGCGCAAATTATTCTGGAAATCCACCATATTCTGATCCAAAGAAGGTACTAGAGAATTTTTCAGGATTTGATGTTTTTCTAGATGGAGGAATAATACCAAATTCTATTGAATCTACAGTTGTAGAAATAGTTGAAGGAGATTTGAAAATATTAAGACGAGGAAAAATTTCCGAAAAGGAGCTAACAGCATCATTTTGAATTTGATTATAACATGTAGCCGCCATCTTGAAGACGAAACATCTCAAGAGATATCTATATTTCTGGAAAATTTGGGTGATAAAAATAGTAAGATAACCCCTACAAATCTTTCAGGTATTGTGACTGGTATTACTACACTTGATCCATTTTCAGTAGTTAAAAAAATTAAAGAAAAAATGCTTGAAGAACCATGGAGTATGAGGTATTGTCATAGGATCATTCCAATCCAAAAAACAGTAATTACTGAAAAACAAAACATAGTGAATGCTGTACTCAACCACTCAAAAATAATGAGAACAGAAGAAACCTATAGAATAACAGTAGAAAAGAGACATTCTTCCATTTCAACAAAGGAGATAATTGATGCTATTGCAGATAAAATATATAATAAAGTATCTCTTGAAAAATTTGATTGGGTGATACTAGTAGAAATTCTTGGAAATAAAACAGGTATTTCAGTATTAAAAGAAAATGATATTCTGAGTACTCAAAAATTGAAGCGCAGCTTATCTGAATAGAACAGCTGATTTCTCTGCAAGTAAATCCTCAAGTGGTGTAGGAGAAATCACTGATTGTAATTGTTTTGTAGATATTCTAAACTCTTTTTTTAGAAAATCAAATTTATTCTTTGTAAAAGAGATAGGTGTCATAATTTGTCTTAATTCGGAATAGAGTTTATTAAGAGAAGAATTTTTTCCAATTACTATCAAAATAAAATTTTCTCGTCTTTTTATACCTGCTTTATGAATTGCTTTGCTAATCTGTCTAGTACAAGCAAACCGCATCAAAAGGTCTGTTTCAGGTTTGTTGGAAAGCATACTACCGATTTTTTGAGCTACAAGGGAAATTGTTATAACTTTTTTTGCATGATCTAAGTTCAGAATATAAGAAGATCGTATACCTTGAATTATCAAATCCTTATGCTTTTGACGTAAATCCTCAAGAAATTTTATTGGATCATCCAAGTCATTTTTTATTTCTACCAACTCTATTCTAGTTTTAAAGATATCTAACCAAGTTCTTTTAATATTACCGCCATGAACCACAGGGATTATGCTTACTACATCCCTATCTTTAAGAACGGTTGCCAAACCTTCCAATGTAGAAGAGTCAACGCCGTTTATTGCAATTAAAATATTTTTTATATCTAATTGAGGCAAGTCTTTTGGAACACTTTTCTGAAGGAGTTGTATTAATTGGGAGACGGTCAATGAATCATTCTCAATATCAAAGTTATCCGTAGGAAAGGATTTTTTTGCTCCTCCTAGAAGTTTTATCTTTATCATCAGTTGAAAGTAGCCTCTTACCTATATTGAATTTTTGATTAAATAGGTAAAAGGAGTAAATTAAAGTATAAAATTAATTGAGTATTTCTTCTTCGTGTAGTTCTTCTGGTTCTTGAACAGATTCTTTCGCTTCAATTCTTTGAGCTTCTTTTTCATTTCGTTCCTCAATTTCACGTTTAATGTATGTTGTAATGTATCCTGCAACCTCATTTTTGAGTCCTTTAGATCGAACAATAGCAATTTGATCAAGTACTTTTTTATTTTGTGCAAAATCAGTTCCGAACTTCTCTTTATAAAGTGTCAATACTTCTGTTGAAATTCGTTTGATTCTGTTCACGCATTCGATGGGAGTAAGGGTTTTTTATACCTATACACCAAGATAGTGCTTGCAATTTTGTTCAATTTGACAAGCCATATCATCATATGACATGTGAAAGACTTTTGCAGCACAAAATACAACACTTGGAAGAAATGCTATCTGCCCTACTTTGAATCCAAAACATCGTGAGAATTTAACAGGACCGTCTGTTTCAACAAGAATTCTTTCTGCATTAGTTTCCGAAAGTAAAACTTGTTTATCTTTTGCATATACCATTGCAGGTCCATAGGAAACAAAATAATTGCGTTCCATTGCTGTTTTTAGTTGTTTTTTACTACCTGCAAACCAATGTAGCAAGATGCCAGAAATTGAATATGACGGCAAAATAGTCAATATTTCATCTAATGTGGCTCTAGAATGGATGGAAACAGGTTTTTCCAGTTTTTCAGCAATAGATAACATTTTATGAAAAACTAACTCCTGATTTTTGAATCCAACTAAATCTGAAACATATGTTTTGTCAAGTCCAATCTCACCAATTCCTGAAATATATTTTGAGTTTTCTTCTATTAGCTTTACAACAGATTCTAAATCATTGGAGGATGCATTCTCAGGATGAACCCCAACAAAAGGTAATATTAGATTACTTTTCTGACCAAGCTCAAGTGTTTTTTCCGAGCTTTTAAGATTTACAGAAACACAACAAGCTCGTATTCTCAATTTATCCATGCATTCAAGAATAAATGGAATATCTTTTGAAAATTCGTCATCGGAGAGATGTATATGAATATCGGTAAGCCAAATCATGTGAAACCTTTGTTTTTGTCCTTAAAATAGTAACAGATACAATTAGGTCAAAATTAGATATTAGATTAGTCTGTAGAAATCGATTCCTACGTAGGTTTTTTTCCACTTGAAGTCTTTTATGAAAGTTAAGAAAAACCATCACATGACAGCATCTGAATTTGGCCTTTCTGTAATGTATCGTATTTTAAAGAAATCTGGAGCAGAACGAGTTAGTGATGAATCAGCAGATGAATTAAGAAGAATTCTAGAAGAGATTGGCGTTGCAATAGCAAAAAGTGCCATTGAGATGTCAGTACATGCAGGAAGAAAGACCATAAAAGCAGAAGATGTCAGGCTTGCTGCAAAACAATTTGCAAAATTCTGATCTAAAAGATTTAATTGTTCATTGAAAGCTTTTTTGAGTGCGGTGAGGTGGCAGAGCGGCTATGCGTTCGCCTGCAAAGCGAATCTATAGGGGTTCGAATCCCTTCCTCACCTTTGTAATTAATATCATAATAACCAACTTTTCTAAATACACCAATTCTAACCATGAGTAATTTGACTGAAAGATACGACGGTCTATTAGAATTCATTCCTGGGGCCCGTCCCGTTTTGCAACAAATTACAAATGGACAACCTCTTGAGGGTTTTGCGCAAAATATTCGAGACAGTATAAGAGAATATGCTGAAGATGCTCAAAGTGAAGTAGAAAAAGGACATAACTTTCTTCATTGGGTGCTTACTAGGGTTTTTGAAGCAACCGAAGATGATGCTACAGATGCGATAGTAGATGGTGCAAATGATCTTGGTATAGATGCATATCTTCCTGTTGATTTTTCTGACGATAAAATTTACCTCTTTCAATCCAAGTATGGTACTTCTCATTCTATGGAAGCTATAGCCAAATTCAAAGAAGATGTCAGGAATTTACAGTACAAAGAAATTTCAAAAATGCGTCCAGAACTAGCTCGTTTGGTAACTCAAATTCGAGAAAAGAATCTAAAAATTGAATGTGTTTATGTGACTGATCAAAAAGTAGAATATCAGAATCAGGATTCTCTTGAGATATTTGATATTGAGACAATCGTTCAACGACTTTGGGATAGAATAAAAAAACCAGCTGCAGGTAAAAAAGCTTCTATAAAACTTGAAAGTAAATTAAGATATCAAAACACTTTGCTTGGAATTTTAAAGCTAAGGGAATTAACAAACTTTGTAACAAAAAACCGAGATTATGTTTTTGAATCTAATATTAGACAATGGATGCAATTCAAAACAACAGTGAATAAAGGTCTAAGAGAGACCCTTCAAGAATCACCTCACAAATTTTTCTATTATAACAATGGAATCACGATTGTTGTAAGCGACTTTGAAGAACTAGAGGAAAACTCGGTACTTTTACATGCACCACAAATAGTGAATGGAGCTCAAACATCGAATTCTATTTTGGATCATGCAAAACGCACACATAATTTGGATGGCAGTATAACGGTAACAATCATCAAGGCTGCTGATGAACAGGATCAAAATAACATTACAAAATACAGGAATTCTCAAAATGCAGTAAGAGGAAAAGATTTAGTTTCTCTCATGGATTTCCATAAATCTATTAAATCACAGATGGAAAACTTTGGATATTTCTATGAGATTCAAGCTGGCTCTTTTGATTCCAAATCAAAATCACAACAAAGTGAGTTTGGTGGAGATTCAACCTATAACAAGTATCTTCCTGAAAATCACAAAAAAGTATTTGTTGCAAAAGATGCTATACAAGCATTTGTAGCTGGAATAGAACAACGTCCTACAGAATCATATAGTTCTCCTGCCCAATTTTTGCCACGTGGTAGTAAATATGATGAAGTCTTCAATGAAAAGCTGAAAGATGATTTAAGATTACTTTTGTATCCATATCTTGTAAAAGAATATGCCAAGAGAATACTAAATTATGGAAAGAAGGGCGGTCATAAGACAAAGAGATATGCAACACTCTTTTTTGTAGCAGTATACTTTAAGATCCTACATGAAAAAATTTTACTTACAAAAGGAGATTTCAAGGAAGACATAGCAAAGCTTGAACCAGTTTTCAAGAGTTTCAAACTAAATCAACGGATTTTAAAACTCACCGATATAGTAGTAACAAAATTTCTAGAAGATACAGTGGTGGATGATGAAATGACTGCAGCAAACACATACCATAATTTCTTTTCTCATCACGTCTGGCAGGACTCTATGGTACGAGTAATTGAGAAGAAGATAAAACAAGAAGAAGACGAAATAAACAGTATAAAAAAAGATAGTGCAGGATCTTTTCTAGGTTTTTAAATAAATAGCGGCAGATGGGTGACCGATAAGGTCTCTTGCAGGAGGTCCGCATCTAGCCATCCAGTCTACCGCGATTTTATTCTATAAAATAGTAGTATTTAACATGATTTTTATAACGAAAATTGAGGAATGTTATCGTTTTGGAAGAAGAGCAAAAGTGTTCCTTATGTAATGGACCATTGGATCATGCCTATTGTCCAATGGAAAAGTGGAATGTCAAAGGATTTTTGTGTAGTAAATGTTACTCAAAAAAAATCTTTGAATTCTATCCAGGAACTCATGAAAGAGTAAATAAATATTAAATTTCTAAAAACCAACCAGTTGTAATTTCATTTTTGTTTGATTCATCTCCTATGCCTGTAGCATATCGCCATACAAAAGGAGCATTAGTTATCATTTTATTTTTTATTTTAACAAGTGATCTCACTTCTTGATTTACATTCGTTGCAGTAGACCCACAATTTTCACAAAATTTACATTTTGAATCCAAGACTATGGGAGATGATGATTCAATTACAGGGTATGCTTTGCAAGCAAGAGGTCTATTTTGATATATCTTACATATATAGCCACCATGAGGAGACCTTTCGATACTTTCAGTATCCAAAAAAGGACAAGTATTGCCGTTTGATTCTTTTCCCATAAGCTGGTATGCAATTATTGTTGTTGGTCCATCAGATTTTTCATGTGAAATACCAATACGAGGAAGAATTGTGATTTTTAGATTGTGGTTTTTTGCATATGATTCTATTTTCTCCTTTTCTTCTGGTAAAATTAGAACACCAACTTTGCCAAACTTTATTGTAGGATAATATTCTCGTTCAATACAACATTTTGAACAATCTTTGACACATTCAAAATTCACACTGTTATTGCGTTAAAAATAGATAAAACTCTTGCATTACTTCGTATTTTTTAGCTCAAGGGTAATTATGACCTCGTATGCGTATAAGAATGGAAGATCAGGCGTAATACCCTTATATCACCAGATATTATATTCCGTAAATATGGTTACCTATAGAACTAGTATGCAGATAGTTAGGGATTTACTTATGGTTACTGAAGAAAGTGGGGTAAGTGGCATAAACGTAACATCCCTTCTGACAAAAGCAAATCTTTCGCATTCTAGACTAAGCAAATTTATCGATAATCTTACTGGCGCAGGCCTGATAAACAAAATTGAATATGATGGTAAAAATGCCTTTGTAATAACTCCAAAGGGCAAACAGTATTTGGAATCATACAAGAACTTTCAAAGCCTTGCAGATTCCTTTGGTTTAGATCTTTAAATCAGGACAGTTTTCAGAAAAATATTTTAAAACCAGTCTAATTTTGAACTTAATATAATACTCAGATTTTAGAAATTTATGAGTAAAATACTTGAAGCCATTGGTTTTGCTTTGATTGGAGGTATGATTTATGCTATGTTTGGCGGAGGAGCTAGTGGTCCCATGTGGAATCTTTTTTGGCCTTGTGCTGTTAGTATTTTAGGAATTGTCATGTACAGAGCAAAAAAGAAAAAATCTAATAAAAAAAATGTTTGAAAATTTTTGAATAAATCTTTTGATCGATCATGCTTTTTATTTATACAAAGGAATTTTTTATTTAAATTAATCAAATAGAAAAGAACCGACAGATCTATAAAGGCGGATCTTGGTGTAAGTGAAGAGGAAAAGACGTGACAGAGATTTCAGTATGGTGGAAGGGATTGGGTAAGGAACTCGAAGTAGACATAGAAAACCTAGAGGAATCTGAAACATAGTCCTAGAGTATAGATTTTTCCTTACTAGCCAAATTAAGCATTAATCTTAATAGAAAAATGATAAAAACAGATTCCGAATTTTTAACGATAAAGCCTCGAGTGGGATTCGATCCCACGACCTAACGCTTACGAGGCGTTCGCTCTACCAGGCTGAGCTATCGAGGCACTGGTTCGCAATGTCATCAGAGTTTATAAAAAGCCTTTGTGCTTTGGATTCGTTGAAAGTATCCATCTCTGGTGTGAGAGGAATTTTTGGTCATGATCTGAACCTTAGTGACATAATAAAATTTTGTCAGAATTTTTCTTTGCTAGTAAAATCAAAAAAATGTGTTGTTGCTCAAGATACAAGACCCTCAAGTAAAATTTTAAGTGAAGTTGTTATTGCCTCTTTGATGGAGAGAGGACTGGACGTTTATAATTTAGGAATTGCACCAACACCGGTTGCTTTTAGAGAGTCCAGAAAATATGGCAGTGGCGTAATAATCACTTCATCACACAATCCTTTGGAATGGAATGGTCTCAAATTCATTATAGATGGAAGAGGCATAAACGAAAAAGAGTTAAAACAGATTACACGGAAAAGCAAGTTTTCAAAAGAAAAAATAGGTTCTGAGTTCCAATCAAATTCCAGCTATATATCAGATGCCATAAAATTAATTGGCAAGGTAAAAGGATCACCAGAAGTTGCCATAGATATTGGTGGCGGAGCAGTATTTGAAGTTGCACCGAAAATGCTAGAAAAGCTCGGTTGTAATATACAGAAAATTAATGGAAAGCCTGGAATTTCTTCTCGCGGTCCTGATCCTACCTCCGAGTGTCTTGGCGAATTAAATTTGGCAACAAAAAGATGTGACATAGGATTTGCCTTTGATCTGGATGGCGATAGACTAGTAGTTGTAAAAAATGGAAAGAAGCAGGCACCAGATGTTACTCTCGGATTAGGCGTTGCAAAAGTACTTGAGATAGGATACAAGCGTTTTGTTCTAAGTATAGATACGAGTGTCTCTGTTGAGAAATTCATTAAAACACATGGAGGTCAAGTTCAAAGATCAAAAGTAGGAGAAGTAAATGTTGTTGATTTAATGTTAAAGACCAACTCACAGGCTGGAGGTGAAGGTAGTAGTGCAGGATTCATCTTACCAGAATTCAACATGTGTAGAGACGGTCTATTGACTAGTGGGTTGATAGCTTCTATGTTAGGAACCAAAACCTTTGTTGATGTTATGAAATTCATGGAGCAGTATATCCAATTGAGATCAAAAGTTGAGGTAGAATCAAAGTTTTATAAAAAAACGTTACAAATTTTGTTAGACAAAATGAAAAAACAATACAGCGAGATAATTACACTTGATGGAATAAAATCAATCATTGATGAAGATAGTTGGGTATTAGTGAGACAGTCTAATACTGAACATATCATAAGAATATCTACCGAGTCAGATGATTTGAAGAAAGCAAAAGATATTCAAAAACAAGTTACAAAGTTGGTAAATCAAAGCTATGAGCAAGCTAGACGAAGCAGAAATAATTAGGATATTTCAGCAAAGTTTTGGAAAAAAGTCAAATTTTGTACCTGAGGATGTAGAAATTCTAAGAATGAATGAAGTTACTGTCCTAGCTAAATCAGACATGCTGGTTGAAAGTACAGATGTACCGCCAGGTATGAAAATTAAGGAGATTGCTAGAAAAAGCATGGTAGCTTGTGTGAGTGACTTTGCATGTAAGGGGGTAAGACCACAGTATGCTACAATTTCTCTTGCAATTCCAAGAGGATTTTCCAGATCCAAAATAAAGGAGTTAGCTTCTGGCTTTTCCACGGCATCAAAAGAATTTGGAGTCAAAATTGTTGGAGGAGATGTAAATGAGGGAAAAGAAATAGTTATCGATGTGTCCATGTTTGGGATTTCAAAAAAAATAATCAAACGGAGTGGTGCCAAGATAAATGATATTATTATTACATCTGGTCCGTTTGGTTATTGTTCCGCGGGTTTGAAAATTTTTCTCAATCATTTAAAAGCAGATTCAAAGTTTACCGGAAAATGCAGAAAATATGTCAACAGGCCAACTCCCAGATTAGGATTTGGCTTGAGAATTGCAAACTATATTTCATCCTCAATGGATTCAAGTGATGGACTCTCTATTACTCTAAATGAAATGAGTAGACAGAGTAGGAAAAAATTTGTGATTACAAAACTTCCTACCAACCCTGAAGTGGCAGGGTTCGCAGAGACAAATAAAATAAAATTAACTGATCTTGTTTTTTGCGGCGGTGAAGAATATGAAATAGTAGCAACCGTCTCAAAACACAATTTGATAAGAGTTAGACAAATTGCAAAAATACACAAAATTCCCTTGTGTGAAATTGGATATGTTGCAAAGGGCAAAAACGTTGTTTTCTGTCAAGAAAATAAACTAATTCCTGTAAAAAATTGTGGTTGGCTTCATTTCAAATCCTAATGTTTTTTAAACCCATAAAGGGCTTTTGAAATGTTGTCAGAACAAGAAGTTAAAGAAAAATGGGGAATTGCCCATATCTATAGTAGTTATAACAATACAATTGTTCATATTACAGACCTCTCAGGTGCTGAAACTGTTGCAATTAGTTCAGGAGGACGACATGTAAATGCCGATAGATACGAATCTTCGCCATATGCAGCCATGAAATCTACAGGTGCTGTTGTTGAAGTTGCACATGACAAGGGTTTTACTGGTCTTCACATAAGAGTGAGGGCAGTCGGTGGAGTAGGTGCCAGAGTTCCAGGTCCTGGAGCCCAAGCAGCAATAAGAGCATTAGCAAGAGGTGGTTTTAAGATTGGAAGAATTGATGATGTAACACCAATCCCCCATGATACAACCCGCAAGAAGGGCGGTAAAAGAGGAAGAAGAGTTTAATCTTCTACTAGTTTTATTCTTACTTTACAATTCTTATATTCAAAAAAGTTCATTAGAAAATTAACAAATTTATCTTCAAATTTTTTTCCTTTGGAAATTGCAATATGATCAGCAAGTTTTTGTTGCATAGCAAAAAGCAATTCTCCTTTGAATAATATTTTAAAAAAAGCCCATCCAAATCTTTCTATTGGATTACTGAACAAAAAACCATCTTTTATTCCACATAATGATTGAAGGCTTTCCATTGCTAATGAAACAAGTTCTTTATCACTTTGATATTTTGTTGTAGCAATTTCAACAGTTACTGCCTTATAGCTCATAGCATATTCATTTCTTTACCTCTTTTTGTCTTTAACTAAAGTTCCTAAAGCCACATATTCTTTGAATGGCAGATCCAAGATTTCGATCTTGTGTTATTCTTTGTTAATTATATCTGAAGGTTACAGAGTGTTTTGTTCAGAAGTTTCTTGCGAAGAGCTTTCGCCAGTTTCTATTGTGCGTTCTTTCAATTTATCAGACCACGAAACAAGCTTTCCATCTTCTTCTACATGAATAGTAGTTTCTA
>Ga0066680_10001229_pt1 | contig 10194 bp, 9 predicted proteins | sample GraSoiAngelo_129_FD_62297 | JGI IMG/M metagenome (GOLD analysis project Ga0066680, IMG submission 62297) | Grasslands soil microbial communities from the Angelo Coastal Reserve, California, USA - 14_0927_12_40cm | ecosystem: Environmental > Terrestrial > Soil > Grasslands | place: USA... | reverse complement strand
CGCCTAAAGGCGCCCCTCCCAGACCCACTACGGGGCGCACGAACTTGCATAGCACCAGGAAAGCTTCCCGGTGGTCCCCACGGTAACCCGATAGTTCTGTCCGATGCTGTTTTTCAAATTGATGGCCTGCGCGGTCCCCCCGCTGCAGGCGGTGTAGGCTCCGGTAGTGGTGATGCACAGGTTGTTCGCGGCATTCGGAGTCGTCGAAGGATTGACCGGTCTGCCTAACGAGGTAAATTGCACGTCCTGCGGAGAACCCACCGTTCCGTTGGCAGCATTGGTCAGTGAGATGTCACCGGCAGCCGAACTGGTGAACCCGGTGGACGGCGGCAGTGTCAAGTCGGGCATGACGGTCGCCCCTCCACTCCTGGTGAAAGTCACGGTCACCGCCGAAGTTGCAGCGGGCTGGGAAAGCGTGACCGTCACGGTTGTACTCTGGTTCATCGCGATCATCCTCGCCAAAGCGAGACTCGACTGTAACGAGGCAATGGAATCCTTGAGCCGGTATTTCCGCTGCCAGTCCAAATAATTCGGGATAGCGAAAGCAGCCAACGCAGCAATGATTCCGACCACAACCATCATCTCGGTGAGAGTAAATCCCCTCGCCGTTCTAAGACGGTCGATTGCTCGTGGCCGCATGTCCACCCCCAGCATTAAGCCTTTACTGTGCAAGGCAAGTGCCCAAGGCGAGGACTGCGAGGGCATGCGCGAACATTACCGCTTGATTTCAACAGGTTACGTGTGGAATAGCCCTTACTGGCGGGTATGAGAAGAGGCTGGGGGGCCGTTCGATTTAGGTAGTTCCCTTCCGTCTTTTGGGGAGCCGGTTACATGATTTCCACACGAACTCTTGTCAGGTTTATTCAGTTCCCCCACTCTCGCCAGGTTCCCCGCAGAGGATAGACGACGGGAAGCCCTCGCACGCGCCCCCTGCCAAGGTCAGCGTCGTACCAGACTTCCAGGAGCCCTGCCCCGGCCAATCCACGCTCCGCGGCGACAGATCCGTACACCCGCACCTCCCTGCCAACCCGGAGCGTCCCGGCCGTGTACAGCACCCCATTGATTGTCACCCCCACAGTGCTCGCCGGTCCGTACAAGGCCGTTGCCGACTGTCCCTCCGGCGGTGGAGCAAAAGCCGGGACCATCCGGCCCGTTCCCAGCGGCTGCAGCACGACGTGCGCGTTGATGTAGAAGGTTCCCTCCATGTACGGCGCTTCCAGCGTCAGCGTAGCCTGGTTGGTCTCGTTGGGCGGTTGCTGGTCGAGGGTATCAATGAACACCAGACCGCGCTGATCCCCGACCTCCTGCGATCCGAAGACCTGCGACGGCGTCAGGGCGTGGGACGGATCTGTCATCCCGTTCCTGTAGAGCAGGCCCTCCCGATCCGGGACGTAGTAGCTTCCAAAGCGTTGCGCATAGTCCTTGAAGGTCTGATACTGCCAAGGACCGGGCGGGCTGTTCGAGACGATGTCGCCCCAATGAGCCTGGACCTTGGGAAGGGAGCCAGATTCAGCAACGCTGCGGTCGGCCGGGGGAACATCGGCTTGGACAGCAGCACGAAGGGGCGGAATTCTCCATACGCCTAATTCGACGGACACCGTTCGGCGGGTCCCGCCCCGTGCCTGCGCCGTCACCTCCAGCGCGCAGTAGCCATCGGGGTGTCCGGGGCCGTAGAGACGAGCGTGCGTGACCCGCCCGAAGTCGGCCAGCGCGCCTACTGCGCTCGCATTGTTGAGCACACGATCGTCTTCAGGGCGGCCGGCATCATACGCCACATCAGGAGCGTCCGGCGTGCCGGTAAACCGAAGAGGCAAGAGCGTATCGTGGGAGGCAGGCAGTGCGCCTTGCGTGATCCAAGCCACCACTTGCTCCACGCCGCTTTCAGCCAACAACTGAGCAGTCTTTTCGTCCACGTGCCGGCTCGAAGCCGTCACTTCCGTGACCGCCAAGTTCATGGCCGTCCCGCCCAGCATGGCCAGGAGCAGCCCGACCAGCAGCGCCCCGATCAACACCCAGCCCGCCTCAGCATTAGGTATCATCATAGTGCCCTCACTCCGAGTTCCTGCCTATGGGTTCGGTGAATCCGTCCTCCACGGCCATCCGGGCGGCTGGTTTCCAGATGAAGCCGGATCAGCTTGATATCATCCGCTCGTCCGGCTGGACGTCCGTCCGCGGCGAGATAGCTGAAGGATATCCCGTCAACATACTCGACGAGGGGATTGGCGCCGGCGTCCACTTCACGCATCAGTTTGGCATTCCGGGGATCGCGGCGACTCAGATAGTAGCGGACCCGGTTCACGATCTCGACCGGACTGCCGAGCGGAAAATCTCGCGTGAGCTGACCTGACAGGGCTAATTTCCCTGTCGAGCTGTCCCGCGCCAACACGTGTTCTTCGCATCCCTCGAGTCCGCAGACGACGATTTTTTTGTCTTTTGTCCACCCTGATCGGGAACCGACCTGCACCCAGCCCTGACCGGCGACGGCGGCCGCCACCAACACTCCTCGGACATCGTTCACGTTGGCGTCAAAGGCAACCTCCTCGCCTGCCATCACGGTCATGGTCGGTCGGCCTACCAAGGTCCCGGTCCCCGCCAGGCGCAGCTCACGGGCCAGCATGTGGACGCCACCCCGTAACTCCTGTTGGAGCTCAGCCTTCGTCTGCTGTCCTCGGTAGTGCTGGTGGTGCGAGACAAACATGTCCAGCGCCCCTCCCAGGACGAGAGCCCCCAACGTGGCGGCAATCATGGCCTCCGCCAAGGAGAAGCCAGCATGGCCTGATACGATCCCTCCGTCACTGGCCAGTCTCATCAAACAGCTCCTCCGCTGAATACGGGATTCGCTCTCCGCATCCCTAATCGGACCATGCGAGGCCGCCCTGCCTGGTCGGACCACGCAGCGGTCACCGTGATCGTCGCCGTTCGTGAGTTCGCCAGGTTCGGCCGGTCCGGACGGACCGTCCACGTCACCATGATGCCGTTGCTGGCTTGCCGAGTTGTGTACTCGCCGTCATCGGCGACAGCGTCCCCCTCGCTCCCCAAATCCTTCAGCCCCACATCGACAACGCCATCGCTATCCAGATCGGCTGTCAAAAGGGTGTGATAGGCCGCCACCCGAAGCCGCTCAATCCTGGTCTCAGCCAGCGCCATAGCCTGGAGCTTCCTGGCGCCCACTGTGATGCCATCCTGGGCCAACGCAAACATGCTGACCGAGCCGAGCAGGCTGAACGAAAGCACCACCATTGCGACCAATGGCTCGACCAAGGACATGCCGCGTTTCGAGTGCAACGACCCGCGCTTCATGGCAGCGTCACTGCGCCCGGACGATGCCGGTCAAGCTGACTGTCACCACCCGCTGTACACCCCGCCGGTCCTCAAGCGTTAACGTCGTCGGCGTCGAGCTGGTGCCGCGAGGATGGAACGACAACACGCGTCCTCCTGTCGAACGGATCGTTCTGATGCCCCGGTTCATGAGGTTCCTCATCGGGGCCACCGGCTGCGAGGCATCGCTGGAACGGTACAGGGTCATTCCTGGTTGGTCAGGATCAAGGGCAACCTGGATAGTCTGTCCCTCACGTACTGCGAGGCTCCTGGCATACCGGAGATCGCCAACCACCTCTGCCACCGCCGTATCGCGATAGACCCGGTCCGCCACTGCCTGGAGCTCCGTGCCCAGAAACACGGACAGCGCTCCGGTGATCGTCAGGGCAATCACCAGCTCCGCCATCGTCATTCCCTCTTCCTGTATCATGAGATTTTTCGCCGATGCCATCGTCATCGTAGGCCCTCCGATTACGTTGTCGAACGAGATGCCGGGAGAGTGATCAAGTACCGTGCCATCGACGACAGAAGTTCGCAGGCCCACATCAGCAACGGGACTGTCAACGATGGTGGTTGGGAAACCAGGCTAGGAGCGGTCAGGAAGAAGCGATGTGAGTAGGAAGCCGATCAGTACAAGCGTTTGGGGCAATCGGAAGATTTCGTCACGAGCCGACAGGCTCGTCAGGCCCTGAACGGACGTTCAGGGCAATTGTCTGCTCGTTCACGGTCTGTGTCTTTGAAGGTGCTCCAAGCGAGAGTACGGCAGGTGACTGAGCGCGAAACGCCCCGCTGGACGCGAAGATTGGCGTCGCAGCAGGGCGTTTGCATAATCGCTGAGGGCTTACGAGCGGGACCAGTTGATCTCAATCACGTTGTTCCCGGAGAAGACAACTTCCACGATCCAGTTGTCGGACGTGGTGTAGATCCAGCGCTGCGTCCCCCTGTTCTGGAAGCGGTGCCGCGGAGATCCGGCGCGGCTCAACACCTCCGCTTTCGTCATGCCGGTCGAGAGCATCCGCAGGGTCTCGAATGACATCTCTTTTCTAGAGCCGCTCCGTGAGAGATGACTGTGGCTTTCATACACGGGAGGCAGATGGAAGTGTTTCGTGTACCGCCAGGCACCAGCCTGAGCCAGATCAGGGGCGAGAAGCCCGACTCCTCCTCCAACGAGAACCGCAATCCAAGTCCACCACATAGGACACCTCCTTCTCGACATTGTTTGTAAACAGCCTGTAATCAGCCCGGTGATTGAGCAGAAACGGTGCCAGGCGGAGCTCAAGGTAGGAAGGATGCCAGTGGAAGGAAGACGAAAGAGGGATTTTCAATGAGTTCTGCTGGAGCTGGACGGAATGCAATCAGAACAGGTCGAGGAATGAAAACAATTCCGCCCTGAACGAGCGTTCAGGGGGCAGCGCGACCTTCAGGAGGCGGTCATAAGCTGATCGACTGAGCGAAAGCCGACGCCCAGAGCCTTCAAGATGAGATACTTCCTGTCGAACCGATTGTTCGTCCTGATGATCGTCCTGAAATCCCGCAACCCGATCCGCCCCCAGCACGGCCAGTGAAACACAGCGAGTGGATAGTCGGTCCCGAACAGGAGCCGTGCATGCACTTCCGGATGGCGCTGCAAACGCCATAACATTCCGAAGCGGTTCGGCAGCGTCAGCGCGGAGACATCTGCGAAGAAATTCACATAGCGCCGTACCAATCCCAAGAGCGTCCGATAGTATGGCTCATACGCGACCAGGCCGTTGCTGCATCCGTGGGCGGCGATGACCGTCGCGCCTTCCTCCAAGGGAACCCGCAACTTGTTGGGGTCACCGGCGGATTGGTCCTTGCCAATTAAGCTGAACTCGTAGCCAACATGGCTGAGGAGCGGAATGCTCAACTGTGCAAGCTTCCGGTAGAACGGGATGTACTGCCGGTTGCCGGGGTCAAACCCTTGCGAATTGGGCAGCACCTTCACCAGAGCGGCCCCTGCTTCGGTGCAGCGTTCCAGCTCTTCGATGGCATCTCGCCGTTGCGGGTTGATGGAGACACCCGGCAGGAACTCATTTGGATACGATCTGGCAATGTTCAAGACGTAATCGTTAGCGATGAGAAATTCCGTGCTCTTCAGATCCAACTTTCCATTAGTGTCATAGACACCATCCATCCCTAGAAGAACCGCTTTGTCCACGTACTTCGCTTTCCGCAGCTCTGCGAGCAGGTCGTCCACGTACTTCTGATTGGACCACGCCGCATCCTGCGCGTTCAGATTGTGCTTCCACGCGAGAAACTTGAAGATCGGGCTACGGAGTATCCTGGGGGAAATGTAGCACCCGTTCTCCTCTGTCCGGAGCGCCGCCAAGTGAACATGGCAATCAATCACCCGGTCTCTCCGTCTCGGCCTTGCGCAACCATCGGTAGGTCCGGCACAGCAGTCGGGCGGCGGCTGTCTTATTGCCCGCATGTTCCTTGATGGCCCGCCGGATGAGCGCCCATTCGATGCGCTTGATGAGGCCGGTGAGCCCGCGCCCGTTCTTGAGCGCATGGACGATGAGTGGCCACTCGACCCGGTCCATGAGATCGTCGAACCCTCGGGCGGAGATGGTTTCGGGCGTCTCGCGGATGGACGGCGGCAGGAGGTCGGGCCCGATGATGGCGGTCTTCGGCCCGGCGAGGGCGACGGCGCGCTCGATGGCGTTCTCCAGTTCGCGGATGTTCCCGGGCCAGCGATAGCGGACCAACGCCTCGAGGGATTCGCCGGTCAACCCCTTGACAGCTTTCTTCTGCGCTGTGGCATGCCGGTCGAGCAAATGCTGGGCGATCAGCGGGATGTCCTCGCTCCGTTCCCGGAGCGGCGGGATGTGGAGGGGAAAGACATTGAGCCGGTAGAACAGGTCCTGCCGGAACTTCCGCTCGGTGACGAGCGCGTGCAGGTCCTGGTTGGTGGCTGCGATGATCCGGACGTCCACCTTGATGTCCTCGTGACCGCCTACCCGCTGGAGTTCCCGTTCCTGCAGGACCCGCAAGAGCTTCACCTGCATGGCTGGCGAGATCTCGCCGATCTCGTCCAGGAAGAGCGTGCCGCCGTTGGCCTGTTCGAACTTGCCCTTCTTCTGCGCCACGGCCCCGGTAAAGGCACCCCGCTCGTGCCCGAAGAGCTCCGATTCTAATAAGTTTTCCGCCAGCGCGCCGCAATTGATCGCGAGGAACCGTCCGGTCCGCCGCGGACTGAGCTGGTGGATCAGCCGCGCCGTCTGTTCCTTGCCGGTTCCGGTCTCCCCGGTGATCAGCACGGTAACGTCGGACTGCGCGACGTTTCGCACCAGACCGAACAGGTCCTGCATGGGACGGCTCTTGCCCACCAACCCGCCCGTTTCCGTCGCCCCGTACAGCTCCTCTCGAAGATGCTTGTTCTCCTCACGCAGCTCGCGGTTGCGAATGAAGACCCCGAGGGCCCGCCGCTGCGTGGTCTGCAATCCCACCAGGTGATCGAACAGCAGCCGCGAGATCACGCCCTTGGTGGCCCGGCCCGTCGCGCTGTCCGCTTGCCGCTGTACCGCCTCGGACGAGGAACGCTCCCGCCACTGGAAACGGTACCGCGTGTACGGAGCGTCGTAGATCGTCCCCTCATGCAAGACATACTCCAACGACCCGGCGCGCAACACGCCCGGCTGTTCGATCCGGAGAGCCCGGAGGTGTTCGCTCGAGCGGCTCGCTGGACGATCAGCGGCGTAGGCTTGTCCCCCGTCCCAGCCGGCGGCCGGTTCAACTTCCATCCAGAACGGGAGGGCCGTCGCCACTGTTCTGCCGGTCTTTCCCTCCTTGATCAGCCAGTCGGTCGGAGCGCTCCTGGATCCTTCAGTCCTCAGCACGTAGGCCCCACCAAACTCGGCGACAATGGTCGTCAGGCGCAGTTGCGAGTACTGCTCCTCACAGGACGCGGATTCCACGAACGGATAGAGCTGGGAGAACCCCTCGATGTTGCCCTTGACCAGCAGGCTGTTCCCGATTTGCGGATCGACCGGGGGTAGAAAACGGACCAGCACGTACAGCGTGTGCGTCTCGTCAGGGCGGGCGAAGGCCTGCATGCGAAGGTAATTGCTATAGGCTGATGCCCAGAGCCCGGAGCACCGGACGGCCGTGTCCACATCATCGAGGTACCGGGCGATGGTCTCTATCAGCGTCGGCTCCCGCTTGTCGGAGGAAGCGAAGTAGGCCAGGGCCGCGCGGTAGGTCACATCCTTGCGCCCGCTCGCCTCCTCGCTGCGGTGAATCAGCTCGCGGAGCACCACGTGCGGGACCCAGTTGTTCGGATCGAGGAGGAAGGCCTTCGGATCGTGGATGTGGTCGAACCCTTCCACCACCCCGATGACCCGGTGGTAATCGATTCGGTCACCAATCCCCGGCAGGCTGTCCAGGTGGCGGATCACCATCCCGGTCAAAAAGCACGTGACCCACGGGTCCACGACCGGCTCGTCACTCTTAGTCGAGGCCATAGTCCTTGATCTTGGTGAGCAGCGTCTTGTAGCTGACCTGCAGGATCTCGGCCGCCCTGGTCTTGTTGCCGCCGGTCTCGCGCAGGACCTTCTCGATCATCTTGGCCTCCACGGCCCGGGAGGCCGCGCTGCTGGCTTCCTGGAGGCTCCCGACCGCCGGCACGTCCTCCCCGGCCGACCGCGCCAGCACGCGCAGGCCGATGTGCTCCGGGAGGATCTCGCGGCCGTCGCAGAGAATGACGGCCCGCTCGATGCAATTCTGCAGCTCGCGGATGTTCCCGGTCCACGGATGGTGCTTCATCACGTCCATCGCTTCGGACGAGAGCGCCAAGCCCTCTTTCTTCACCTCCCGGCTGTACACCGCGAGAAAATGATCGACGAGCAACGGGATATCCTCCCGGCGGTCGCGTAGAGGCGGGATGACGAGCGGGAACACGTTCAGCCGGTAATACAGATCCTCGCGGAAGGCGTGTTTGGCCACCGCCGCGTGCAAATCCTTGTTGGTGGCCGCCACGACGCGGACGTCCGCCTTGACCGGAGACGTGCCACCGACCCGCATGAACCGATCGCCCTCCAGCACGCGGAGGAGCTTGGCCTGGAGGCCCATGTCCATGTCGCCGATCTCGTCGAGGAACACCGTGCCCTTGTCCGCCAGTTCGAACTTGCCGATTTTCCGTCCGGTGGCGCCGGTAAACGAACCGCGCTCATGTCCGAACAACTCGCTTTCCAGCAGCTCCCGGGGGATGGCCGCGCAGTTGATGGCCACGAACGGCCCGTTCTTGCGCGGGCTGAAGTCATGGATCATCCGGGCAAAGAGCTCCTTACCGGTGCCGCTCTCCCCGAGCAGGAGCACGGTCGTGGTGCCCACCGCGACCTTCTTCGCCTTCTCCTGCGCTTCCAGCAGAGCGCGGCTCTGGCCGACCATCTTCGCGTACTTTGTCTGTGAGAGCTCTTCCTTGAGGATCAGATTCTCGGTGACGAGCTGGCGGGTCTCCAGCGCCTTCCCGATGATGATCAGGAGATGGTCCGGGTCCACCGGCTTCTGCAGGAAATCGAACGCCCCTTCCTTGACGGCCTTCACGGCGCTCTCGATCGTGCCGTGCGCGGTCATGACGACGATGGGGACCATGGGATTCTCGTCCTTGACGGCTTGCAAGACTTCCAGGCCCGACTTCCCCGGCAGCTTGAGATCCGTCAGGACCAGGTCCACCTTCTGCCGCCGAAACTCCTCGATGCCCTTTTCCCCATCGGCCACCAGGACGACCGCATGCCCTTCCATTTCCATGTGCCGGGCCAGCACCTCGGCCATGCGTTCGTTGTCTTCAATGAGCAGAATCGTGGCCACGCCCGTCCCTCAGGCAATCGGTAACGAAATCCGAAAGGTCGTCCCCTTGCGCTCCTGGCTCTCCACATCGATCCGGCCGTTATGCAGCAGGACGATCTTGTGGACCAGCGCGAGTCCCAGGCCGGTTCCTTTCGGTTTCGTCGTAAAGAACGGCAGGAAGATCTTGCCGAGCCGGTCTTGCGGGATGCCGGCGCCGCTGTCGATGACCCGCACCTCGACTTCACGCCGCCGCCCCAGCGGGGGCCGCAGACCGGCCGACACGGTCAGGCGCCCGCCACCCGGCATGGCCTCGACGGCATTCTGGACCAGGTTCCCCAACGCCTGCCGCATCAGCACTTCATCGATGCGGATCCGCGGCACGTCCGGAAAGCAAGTCACTTCGACATGGGGATGGGGGGGCGGCACCTGTTCCAGCACCTGCTCGACCACCCGCTTGAGCCACGGCCCCATGTCGACCGGCTTGAGGTCGGGGTCGGTCTTCCGCGCAAAATTGAGGAACTGCGTGATCAGATGGTCCATGTCTGAGATGACGTGGGTGACGGTCTGGATGCTTTCGTGGACCGGACTGTCGGGCGGGGTTTGCCGGGCGATCAGCTTGACCGCGCCCAGGATGGTCCCCATCAGGTTGCGGAACTCGTGGGCGATCCCCGCGGACATCTGCCCCAACACCGTCATGCGCTCGCGCATCTCCACCTGCTCCTGCAGCGCCTTGATCTCGGTGAGGTCGGTGCACACAAACGTGGTCCCCATCAGGCGGCCCTCGCGATCCTTCAGCAGCGTGGTGCTCACGCCGATCCAGATCCGTTCCCCATGCGGCAGGTACAGCTCGAACTCCTCCCGCGTAATGGCTTCCCCGGTGCTCAGGCACCGGTTCAGCAGCCCCGCGACCGTGCTGTTCGCGCCGAAGACCTCGCCGCACGTCTTGCCGATCACGTCCGCCCGATTGAACCGCAGGATGCGGCCGGCGGCGTCATTGAACGTGGTGACCACGCTCTCTCGGTTGAAGGTGATGACGCCGCTCGAGACGCTGCGGAGAATGTTCTCGTT
>Ga0066680_10001227_pt1 | contig 10200 bp, 9 predicted proteins | sample GraSoiAngelo_129_FD_62297 | JGI IMG/M metagenome (GOLD analysis project Ga0066680, IMG submission 62297) | Grasslands soil microbial communities from the Angelo Coastal Reserve, California, USA - 14_0927_12_40cm | ecosystem: Environmental > Terrestrial > Soil > Grasslands | place: USA... | reverse complement strand
TAGCCTTCTGCAGACGAACATCATCGCCGACGCACTCCTTTCCATGGTCACAATGTCGGTCTTCGCGCTTGGCACCTTCACTCTGATGGGTTCAATGCGCACCGGGCGCAGAGAAACCAAGGAATGGCGTCTCCTCTCAAAGCAAGCAAGGGCGCAACCTATGCCATCATTGCCGGTTCTAGACACGGTCGAGCGAGCCGCGAGACCACGGAGCACAAGCGGTCGACCCCGCACGCGAAAACCGAGAGCCGATATGGATAAGCTCCTTGATTCAATGCGCTATTTCGCGGACGATCACCGAGAAGGGTAGAACGCGAAGAGTTCTCAACTCTTAACCCGACGCCCCTTGGCAGTACCATCGCGTCGAGGTCTGGGTTGCAGATCAAAAAAATGATCTAACTGCTATCGAAGGAGGAATCCAAAATGGCCGCGCAAACAAAAGGTAGAGAGTCGTGGACCGAAGAAGAGTCCCATACGACAACTATTCGGCAATCGAACCCACTAAAACTGTCACGGGTCTTCCGATTCGTCGACCCACAAACGAATGCTTCTCAGATCTCAGATTTTCCAGACTCCAATCCTACGGGAGATACTCCGCTGGAGGTTCGGATGAAACACTTTACGGAGATCGAAAACTTCACCTTTCTGGGTTACACTCTTGCTCACGAGCTTGGAGGGACGACTCCAACCCCCATTCGTACGTTAACAGATCTACAGGTGCCTGACGAGGAATTTCAGAACTTCGTCAACGAGGCAAAGACCGCTACTCTCACTGACGAGGAGCTGGCTGACACTGTGCTCGATGTGGGAATCAACTGGGAGCACTTCGTAGCCTCAAACGATAATCTGCTCATCCCGGAGCATCCGCTGAAAATAACTGATGTTCTGATGCAAGAGAAGATCGACTCCCTCGACATCATCACCGAAGCATTCGTCCGAGAGGTCAACCTTCGTAGCGTAGAGAAGAAGACTGGGCGAAAGACAGACAAGGCCTAAGAACGTTTAGTGCAGAAAATCGGCCGAGGATATCATCCGATTCTTCTAGTCATGCTAGATGGTTGTAAGCCATCAGTGTCATGAACTCGGGGAAACCACTGCTAGTCGTCAGCTTGTCAAGTATGTCTTCAGCGCCTTTGTAATTGCTCGTATCATAGGTTCGCAATCCGATCTCGTCCATTATTCGCGCCGTCTCCTCTCTCAACATCGATCGGAATAACTCGCGATTAATGGTGGGTCCTTCGACTAGTTTGGCGGAGTGATGAATCCACTGCCAGATCTGTGCTCTACAAATCTCGACAGTCGCCGTGTCTTCCATCAGGTTGTTGATCGCGACGCAGCCGAGGCCTCCAAGCCAAGACTCTAGATACCTTAGACTAACTGCAATATTCGCTCTGACAGCTTGTTCGCCTATTTTGGGCTCTGGGACTTTCAGGAGATCTTCTCTGCTGACTACCACCATACTGCCGTTGTTGGATTCTATAGATGAGTCCGCGAAGACTCTCATGACGACAGGTACCAGTCCAGGGTGAGCGACCCAAGCGCCCTGATATCCCTCTGAAAGCTCGCGCCTCTTATCGGCGACCACCTTGTCGATGGCCTCGTGAGAACGTGGGTCGCCTCTGATCGGCACTTGGGCTGCCATTCCTCCAATCGCGTACGCGCCACGTCTGTGGCACGTTTGGGCGAGCAGTACGGAGGAGGACTTGAGGAACGGAGTAGTCATAGGGAGGAGTGGTCTTTCAGGTACGACAAATCTTGGGTCCTCGCCTAGGAATTTGATCATGCTGAAGATGTAGTCCCACCGGCCGAAGTTGAGGGCCGTTATCCTCTCGCGTAATGAGTGGAGGATTTCGTCCATCTGAAAAGCTGCAAGAATCGTCTCGATAAGTACGCTGCATTTGATGCTAGCGTGGGGAAGCTTGAGAGCTTTCTCCGTGTAGTCGAATATGTCGTTCCAGTGACTGGCTTCTTGATAGCTCTCCAGCTTAGGGATGTAGATGTAGGGTCCAGTCTCGCGACCGGCTAGCTTCTTTGCGTTGTGGTAGACGTAGAGGCCGTAATCGAAGAGGAAGGCCGGTGTCGGATTGGACCCAAAGTGCACATGCTTCTCGGTAAGGTGTAGGCCGCGGGGTCGAACGAAGAGAGTCGCAAGTTTCTCTCCAAGCTTGTAGTCTCTTCCCTCTGGACCCGTGTATGTGATCGTTCGGTCAATTGCGTCTCGAAGATTCACTTGACCCTGGAGGGTTCCTTTCCATGTTGGCGAGTGGGAGTCTTCGAAATCCGCCATGTAAACATCCGCCCCAGAATTGAGAGCATTAATCACCATTTTTCGATCTACGGGGCCTGTGATCTCCACACGGCGCTGGCGAAGGTCGGCTGGAATCGACCCGACCTTCCAATCGGAATTCCGAATCTCAAGAGTCTCGTTGAGAAAATTGGGGAGTGTTCCGGTTCGAAGGTTCTCATGAACAAGGATTCTCTGTCGCATTAGAGAATCTAAGCGCGGGGAAAATTCTCGGACCAAATCGCCGACAAACGCCAGTGCGTCAGGCGTCAGTACGTCTTCGAAGCCTTTCGAGGTTGGAAATAGTGTCATGAGGCTCGGTTTTGAGTCTGGTCGTGATCGGGTTCGGAGCGGCGGATCGGAGGTGTGACAACAGATGTCTGCTGTTTGAACTGAGCTGTCTCTGTTGATTCGTCCATCGCAGTGGTTGAGGACGATCCGCTTGATATTACGGTGGAGACCTCGTCGAAGTATCCCGTTCCCACGAACGCCTGATGTTTCACCGCGGAGTAACCTTCTTTCTCAGCCTCGAACTCCTTCGATTGAACACGAACGTAGGCGGACATGCCCTCAACAGCGTACTGTCTTGCGAGTTCGAACATGGACACTGATAGACTGTGGAAGCCAGCGAGGGTGACGAATTGGAACTTGTAGCCCATCGAGGCTAGTTCCTTCTGGAAGCTACGGATTGCATGTGGTTCGAGGTGTTTCTCCCAGTTGAAGGAGGGTGAGCAATTGTATGCAAGTAGCTTACCTGGGTAGACTCTATGGATGCCTTCCGCAAACCTTCTAGCCTCATCTAGGTCCGGGGTTGCGGTCTCACACCATATCAGGTCGGCGTATGGGGCGTAGCTTATTCCACGAGCAATTGCCGCCTGCAATCCCGGCTTTAGTCTGTAGTAACCCTCCGGCGTCCTCTCCCCCGTCGTGTAGGGAAGGTCTCGCGGATCAGCGTCAGTGGAAAGAAGTTTTGCGCCCATGGCGTCGGTTCGGGCTATTAGATAGGTTGGGACGCCCATCACATCTGCTGCGAACCGGGCGGCGATGAGCGTCCTGATGAACTGGTGGGTCGGGACCAAAACCTTCCCGCCTAGGTGGCCGCACTTTTTCTCGGAAGCCAGTTGATCCTCGAAGTGTACTCCCGACGCTCCTGCTTCAATCATTGCTTTCATCAACTCGAATGCGTTGAGCGGGCCTCCAAATCCAGCCTCGGCGTCGGCAATTATCGGCGCGAACCAGTCGATCGCTCCTCTGCCACTCATGTGTTGTATTTGATCCGCTCTCTGGAAAGCCTGATTGATCCTTCTTACTAGATGCGGAACGCTGTTGGAAGGGTAGAGGCTCTGGTCCGGATAGGTCTGTCCGGAGAGGTTAGCGTCCGCGGCTACCTGCCAGCCGCTCATGTAGATGGCCTTTAGGCCGGCCTGAATAATCTGAAGCGCTTGAGCGCCCGTGAGTGCACCTAGGGTTGGAATATACGGCTCGTCTCTTAGGAGGCGTCCGAATTTTTCGGCGCCCAGTTTTGCGATCGTGTGTTCGGGGTTGACTGTGCCGCGGAGTCTGCAGACGTCTTTTGCTGAGTAGGGTCGCCGGATACCGTTCCAGCGTTCTGAGAGCCAGCTCTGCTCTATTCGTTCAGCCTCTCCGCTGCCACCATTTATTTTGTCGGTCACGAGCCGTTCAACCTTCGATTATTTATTCCGTTGATAATAAGGCTTGATGATTAGCCCAACCCATTTCTATCCTTGGATATACTTGTATGTCCCGCTGAACATAAGATTCGCTGGCGTCTCAACGCTGCTGTTCGATTCCATGTAGACTTTGTCTCTCCGACATCCGAAACGAGAGAAGCCGAGGTCAGTTCGCGTCGGGCTGGCGGTCTACGAAGAGACTCTGTATAGGCAGTCTGCCAACTGCATACTGGATCGAGTGCTCTATCAGAGAGCCGACGACTAGGAATGCAGGACCAATCGGTGCGTAGAGTAGCCAGAGGCGTGCCCCGACTCCCTCACTGAGAGTCTCAAGAATGACCCCTCCTGTGATCGCGGCTCTTCCATTTCTGAAGCGAAGATACGGCTGCTGAGTTATAACGTTCTCAGTGATCTGGTGTTCAATGTAGAAGCCTACCAAGAAGTAGAGCGAGGCGAGGAGCGAACTCATCGAGGTCAGAGAAGAAGTGTTGGACAGGAGGGTCAGCCATACGCTCCAGTTGACCACTTCAAGCAAACTAAAGCCGAATATTTGGGCGAATACTCTGCCGGTAAAATTCGGATTCTCGGCGCGTTGCATGATCGAATGCTCGATGAGGAGTACGAGCAGGAGTAGGAGCGGGGCGATTGGGATACTCTTGTAGAACATCGAGGCGCGGGCTAGTACCAGCCATGCAATCAGTCCTGCATCCTCTATGATCGTGACTAGTAGAACAACACCAGCCGCTCCTCTCTTCGAATACGTGCTCATCGGTTCCGCATGCTACTCATCAGGAGCCTGCATATACTATCCATGTACACAAGTGCATCAAGAAATCACTGTCACATTCATGCGTCAAAAATGTGCAGTCCAGAAAAATGCTCCTCGCAATTAGCGAAGTAATTTGGACTCTTAAGATGGAAGCTCTTCATTGGGTAAGAAGGAGAGGGAGGTTCGTCCACAAAATGTCACGTGGACACCACTCATGTTTGTGGATTGACCGCTTCAGTCGCGATGCGAATTGGGACAAGCTACACTTTTTCTGACGTTGAAACTATTGTTCCGCTTTTATACAGGAAGCGATTACACCACATGTCAAGATGAGGTAACATGACGATGCAGCCGGAGCGGGGTATCAGCCGCGAGCTGGGTCTCGGCGAGGTCGTTTCGAAAACCTTCGAGGTGTATCGACGAGACTTCGCCAAATATTTCGTTCTCTTTGCGGTAGTCGGAGTGATCGTCCAGGTCGTTACCACGCTGGCACAGCAAGCGTTCGTCCTCCCGACTCTTCCTGTCAATCCCACGCCCCAGCAGGTCTCCAGCTGGTTCTCTGCACTGTTTGCAGCGTTTTTCCTGCTTTTCGCCGTGATCTTCATTGTGAATATCGTGTTCTCTACAATTGCAGAGGGTAGCGCAATCAAACTGGCCTCCGAGCAGATTACGAAGGGACAAGTCGACTTCGGAGCATTCATCAGATTTGCTGTCTCAAGACTTCTCTCGATCTGGGCGCTCAGCATAATCGTCGGGATCATCGTCTTCCTAGGCCTCATCGCTCTAGTCGTCCCCGGAATCATACTGGCGATAATGTTCTCCCTAGCACTCCCAGTCCTTCTGATCGAGAACAAAGGAGTAACCGAGAGTATGGGGAGGAGCCGTGAGCTCGTCAGCCATCGGTGGGCCAAGACCTTCGGAACATTCCTCGTCCTAGGAATAATCGTCCTGATCGCCTCGCTCATCTTCAGCGCGATAACCGCCCCCCTGGGCATCATCATAGGCCCAGTGGTCAACGGGATCCTCTCAGCACTCTACCAACCACTATTCCCGATACTCATGGTCGTCTATTACTACTCCAATCTTGCAAGAATCTCACAGCCTCCTCCTGGCCAGATGCCCATAGGACCAACGGCGACGTTCCAGGCTGGAATGAAGCTCTGCCCCACCTGCGGCACGCAGAATATCTCCTCGTCCACCTTCTGCACAAAGTGCGGGGCCAGGCTCAACTGACCGGAACGTGGGTCCTACCCATCCTCTGGGGTGAGAGGCTGATAGGTAGAGCTGACATGTTAATGGACAGGAAGAGCGAGAAGTTGCTAGTCAACTTGGTACATGCCGAACCAGGCGCACTAGGAGAGAAGGAGGTCGCATCAAAGGTCGATAGGACGATGCAGCAGTTCGCAGAATTTCTGGGTGTTAGGGAAGTCGTATACACGGCTCGCGTGCCGAAGGCTTGGAGGAATTCGTTTCGCTGATCCATTCTTCCAAATGTTACAAGGTGTGGATATCGGAATCATGAAAAAGTCAACCTCTCCGGCTACTGTCTAGGTGCTGGGCCTGCTGAGCTCTCTGGTTTCTACGTCATAGATTAGGCCATAGACCATTATGTCCTTCGGGACTACGGGATGGCTTTTGACTTTCTGGACTTGGTCTTTGACATTCTGTTCTAGGCTAGAGAACGAGTAGAACTTCATGGCGCCTGCTTCTTTTCCGTACTTTTTCCCGAGTCTTCCCTGAAGTTCCGGGTCCGTGAATTTGAGCATGGCACAATCGGTGTGGTTGATTATCAGAAATTCCTTTACACCGAAGAACTCGTTGGACACCATGAGAGATCGAACGACATCATCTGTTACGACGCCGCCCGCGTTTCTGATGATGCTAGTGACTCTTTCGAACCCCGGTACGAAATCAGGGCCTACCCGAGGGTCCATGCAAGTGAGGATGGCCAAGCCTTCTCCTGATGACGATTCTTGGATTGGGAATAGAGTTGGAAAGAGAGTCTTTGGAAACAGCGCTGGAAACAAGGGTCCTGACTTTGCCCGATCTTCATTGGCCCTCATCAGTTTCTCCGTCTCACTCATCTGCCAACACCCATCATTTTGAGAATTTCTATTTCCTTGTCGAACTCCGGAGTTTGAGCCATGAGATATTTACGGTCCACACTACTCATTAAAAGTGTCCGAATTCAAGGGAGGCCCATCTGAATTTCCGACTACGCAATGAATCGCAAAACATCGGAAATCGCAAGCAACGCGTTCACCATACGTTGGGATGTTGCCTGATTTGTTACCAGTTCCAGTAAGAGTAGATTTTGTTAGACGCTCTTAATGCTGCTTCATATGGCGATAGAGTTGGAGCGCCTCGGTCAGGCGCAGTCGCGCTTCGGGAGTGTAAGGCTCGACTTGAAACATAATGTGCTGGACGCCGAGGTCCGCGTAGCCGCGAATTGCCGTTGCGATCTCTTGTACCGTTCCTGTCAGGGGATTGTCGAAGAAGCCTGGTTTCTTTGCCTGGAGCTCTGGATACCAGAGGCCGATGAGCGCCGTAACGCCTAGCGTCGCGGGGTCGCGCTTGGTCTCGTGGCAAGCGGCTTCGATCTTGGTTCGCCGATCGGCCAAGGTCTCAGGTTTGCCCATGTAGCATGTGTTCCAGAGGTCGGCGTACTGTGCCGTCAGTTTCAACATACGCGGTTTGTCGGCTCCGACCATCAACGGCGGTCCTTCTGACCGGGGTCCGCGTGGCAAGATCTCACAGTTTGGCGCCTGATAGTATTGCCCCTTGAAATCGACGTGACCGTCACGCAATAGTGCCTTGAGAATCTGCAAGGCCTCTTCGAACCGGTCGACTCAATGATCGAAGGGCAATCCAAACGCGTGATATTCCGGCTCGTTCCATCCCGCACCGACACCAAGGATCAAGCGGCCCTGGCTTACTTCGTCGAGGCTCGTCGCCATCTTCGCAAGAATCGCCGGATGCCTGAAGGAGTTGCACGCCACCAAAGTGCCGATCTCCACTCGACGAGTCGCCTCGGCCAACGCCGACAGCACGGTCCAGCACTCCCAGATTCCCCGCGTTGGCTCACCAGGACTACGATAGAAGAAATGGTCAGGAAGCCAAATACTGTCGAAACCATCCGCCTCCGCCCGCTGCGCGACGGCCCGGATTGAATCATAAAGGACGCGGCTTGTTGGTTTCGCGCTCGTTCGCGAGAAAGACCATCAGTCCAACCTTCATCGATTACTCACTCCAACCTTCCACTCCAATATTGATTATTTCTAGCAGTGAGGAGAGAAAGTGATCAGGCTTCTTCTATAACATTGCCGAGAGGTGATGGATGGAGAGAGTCCATCTGCGGCTGGTTCACATTGGGTTTAGAGGCGCGCCGTGCTCTTGGTTCCACAATTCTCGGAATCTCCTCTTCCCTCTTCGTCGAATCAGGGAAACAGTGGCAATTACAACAACCAACAACGCTAATGCTAGTAAGGCGAAAACCTCGCGAGATAAGTTGAGGCGACCTGCGTCGCTAGAACCGACAAAGGTAGAAGCGATAGAAGAATACCAATAACGTACATCCAAGACAATCTTCTATCCCAAGCCTCGCATTCCGGATGGACCGTGTGAACATGAACTTTGTAACGGGACCACGCCCCCGAAGAGTGGTTCTGTCCTCGCGGGACCAGATCTCTTCCCGGCAGATCGGACAATTCTTCGGCGGAGGACCCTGAGCAACAGGCATTGTATCAGTTGTTGCTGTTCGAACCAGTCTATTAACGAAGAAGATTCGCTTGACTTGCGTTCAGAATCTTCATCGAATGAGAACTCGGAACAGCGTTAGGGCCGACCCGGAGAGACCCGAGCCCCGTCGGGGCCCGGATTCAACTCGATGCGAACTCGAACTCGTCTTGTTTCTTCAGCGCATCAGGTGATGTCGTGGGAGCCAAGGATGATCACTTCTCGCGTGTCTGCTTGTGGCCTCGGTTCTTCGACGGGACCCACCCTCCGTCCTTCGTCCTCTTGTATCCTTGGTCGTAGTGGCTGAAGAAATCCTCTGGCGTAATCAGGGACTCTTCCGGAACGATGGCCCCCCAGCCAGACCCGCTCAATAGGAGCTCCTTGAAGTCTGGGTTCACTAGGATATCCTTGGAGACTTGAGCGCGGTCGTGCCAAACCTCCATATCGAGTATTCGGAGCCGCTCTCCTCGGTCGGCAATGAGTTGCGTAGCGACCTCCGGCCCGGCCGGTTTGCCGATTAGGTCCCCGGCTTTCACTTCTGTCTCCGAGCCATTGTATCGCAGCGTCCCTTTCCCCGTGAGGATCAAGTAATATTCGTCCACGTGCGAATGACTGTGGAATCGAGCAGCGCTCTCGTCCTTCTCGACCACTCTGACCCTGAAGAAGGCGCGCCCAGGCCCGAGGAGCGGCATCAGGAACCTGTCGATCGAGCCCGTCTCTTTCCTCGAAGTCAGCGGGCGCTCGGCTCCTTCAAGGGTGTCATCGTCGAGAACGTTCACCACCGGCCTCCTCCACATGTTCCCCGACAGAGACCCTCTCTTCCTCACATAGACCTCGTCAGCCCAGAACGATGCCAGACGCACCACGAAGTCTAGGGCTTCAGGAGCCAGAGGAGGGATCGTGACAGTTGCCTCCCCTTTGGAGTACTTCATCAGCCGTCCTGCCCTCTGGCCCATCTCGTCCCAAAACCAGTTGGCGAAGGGGAGCAGAGGTTCGCCGTGTCCCTTCGGCATCTCCGTCTTCGACTTGAAGAACAATTCCCACGCTAGGTCTGCGCGCACCGACCGTTCCGTAACCTGGTCGTCGAGCACGATTTTCATGTTCATCAATACTTCAAGCCAAGAGGTCTTTAAGATTGTATAGAAGCAACCTCGCTCCTCACTCGGAGAAGGATTCCCAGAGCCACTCCTAGCGTTACGGAGGCCATGATTGCCGGACCAGAGAATGCTCGCAGCCTAAGAATCACCAGAAAATTCCACGAACTAATCGGTCTGGTTGTCGAAAGCGCTGCGAACTGATTGCGAACTGATCGCGAAGAATCTTGGTCGCGAGCCGCGAAGATCTCTCTCGTTTGGCGTTCAGTCTTTGCGACTGCTGAAAGGTCCCCAAACATGGGCTTCTTCCGTACGGTTGATCATCCCTAGTAATGCAACCGATTCCGCGTTGGATTTCGATCGATCAGATTCGTTCTTAGATGAACGGCGCCGACAATTAGGAAGTTGCTCAGAACGAAGCGTCGCCACTTATATACCACGAGCAAGCAGTGGAAAGCTGAAGATTTCTTTGCAAAAACCCTTCTCCATATTTGCAGCAATCGCCATACTGCTGACAATCACGTCCACGGTACTCCCAATCTACGCGACTGTTACGGCAGTAGGAAACGCTCCAACCCTTCATCCAGCAATTGGCGACTGGTTGTTTCTGTCGAGCGGCACCACACC
>Ga0066680_10001212_pt1 | contig 10246 bp, 8 predicted proteins | sample GraSoiAngelo_129_FD_62297 | JGI IMG/M metagenome (GOLD analysis project Ga0066680, IMG submission 62297) | Grasslands soil microbial communities from the Angelo Coastal Reserve, California, USA - 14_0927_12_40cm | ecosystem: Environmental > Terrestrial > Soil > Grasslands | place: USA... | reverse complement strand
CTCAGGCCTGCGAGGCACGCAGTCCGTAGAGTCGCGCGTGCAGGTGGTCTGCATCGGACTGGCGGGCACGATGCTGCTCAACCTGGTCCGCGTGTCCGCGGTGGCGGCGATCGCCGCGACCGTGGGCGTGACGCCGGCCATCCTTTTTCACGACTACGGCGGCACCGTCTTGTTCGTCGGCTTTCTCTTCGCGTTCTGGGCTTTCGCGCAGCGCTGGATTCTCGATTCGCCGGCGTCTCAGCAGGAGATGACCGCATGAACCGCTGGCTCCGGCTCGGGCTGCAGACAGCCTTCGGGCTGGGTCTCCTCTGGCTGTGGCTGCGTACCGTATCGCTGCCCGAGATCCTCAGCCACGCGCGCGTGCACAGCTGGTGGGTGGTCGCGGTGATGCTCTTGCTGGCCCTCACGACGAGCGTGATCCGCGCCCGGCGCTGGCTCATCCTCCTGCGACCGCTGGCTCCCGTGGGCATGGTCAGGGCGTTTGCGATGAACGCCGGGGCAAGCCTCCTCAACTATGTCCTTCCCATTCGCTCCGGGGACGCCGCGCGCTACTGGTGGCTGTGGCGCCGCCATCGCGTGCCGTCAGGCTCGGCGCTGGCCACGATCGTCATCGACAAGTCCTGCGACCTCGCGGGTGTCGCGATCGTCCTCGGCGGGCTGTCGCTCGTCGCCTCGACCGGGCTCGTGAGCGCGCCCCGCGGTCTGTTCGGCGCGGCGGCGCTCGCCATCCTGCTGCTGGCGGCTGTGTTCGGCACTGCCGTCCTGGGTCCGCGCATCGCCGGCTCGGCACGAATCCGGCGCCGTTTGCCGCTGTCCGTGGCAGCCGGCATGTCGGGCCAGGCGTTCGCTTTTCGGGCCGTGGCCCGGGGGCTGTGGACACCTGCCGTCGTCGGTCGCCTTGCGGCGCTCACCGGGATCGCCCTCGTGATCGACGCCTTCAACTTCAGCCTGCTCTTCTGGGCGCTCGGCGTCTCGGTGCCGACGCTGAAGGCGATGGCCGCCTACCCGGCGCTGCTGCTGGCGTTCGCCGTGCCCGCAGGACCTGGTTACGTGGGCAGCCTCGAGGTCGCGGGAGCGCTGGTGCTCGGCGGTGGACTTGGCCTCAGCTCGTCGGTCGCGGCCGGCGCGATCGTGCTCTACCACGCGATCACGGCGGGGTACTCGCTCGGGCTGGGACTGTTGGGCCTGCTCCTGGTCGGCGGCAAACGAAGGACGAAGGCCGGAGGACCGCGGCGAGTCGCCGTGTTTCACTGCGGTTTCACCTACGCGGGCGGTGGCGAGCGATTGGTGATCGAGGAGGTGCTCGGCCTGCGGCGTCGCGGCTATGACGTCGAGTGTTACGCGCCCACGATCGACGCGTCTCGCTGCTATCCCGACATCATTGGTGAGGTGCGGGTCAAAACCTTCCTGCCCCAGCTGCCCCGCTGGTTTCCTTACCGAGAGGCGGTCCAGATGGCGGCGACCTCTCTGCTCATGCCTCTGTATGCCTGGCGCTTCAGGGGAGTGGACGCAATCGTCGGCTGCAACCAGCCGAGCGCATGGATCGCCTGGTGGGCGGCACGGCTGATGGACGTGCCCTACGTCGTCTATCTCAACCAGCCCAACCGGCTGGTCTACCCGCGCAACATCGACCGCCAGACTGGATGGATCTCCAACGCGGACTACCGGCTGCTCGCCGCGATCGTGCTGCGGGCGACGCGCTTTGTCGCGTGGGCGGACAGGCGCTCGATCCAGGAGGCGGACCTGCTGCTCGTCAACGGCAAGTACATCGGCGACATCATTCGCAAGACGTACCGCAAGGAAGCGCTGGATTGTCCGGCGGGTTGCCACGTCGCAAGCTCTGGTTTTCCGCTGCCGGTCGAATCGCGTTTCAGCGGAGGGCTGACCATCAACGGGTATCCCATCCGGCGCCCCTACGTTCTCCTGACCAACCGGCATTACCCGCAGAAGCGATTCGACCTGGCGATCCGCGCCATGGCCGAGGTCCGAAAGAAGCATCCCCGCGCGCAGCTCGTCATCCCGGGTCCAGCCACCTCGCACACCGCTTCGCTGAAGACGCTCCTGGCCGAGCTCGGCATGGACGACGCTGTTCTTTTCCTAGGTCCGATCAGCGAGGACGAGCTTCAGTCGCTGTACGAGGGAGCCGCGGTGTACGTCTACCCCGCGCCTGAGGAAGACTTCGGAATGGGCGTGATCGAATCGATGGCCAAGGGCGTGCCGGTGGTCGCGTGGAACCAGGCCGGCCCGACGGTCACGGTGGCCACGGGGACCGGGCACCTCGCCGAACCGCTCGACGTAAGCGATTACGCCGCCGGAATCATCCGGCTGCTCGACAGCCCGGCCGAAAACCAGGCGACTGGCGAGCGCGCGTTTGCATGGGCGCGGCGCTTCGACTGGGAGCGGCACATCGATGTCCTCGAGGAAGCCGTGCTGGACGTTGCCCGAGCGCACGAGCAGGTCGCACTGGAAGCAGCAACCGCTTGAAGCTGCGCTTGCCGCGCATCCTCGCCAGCGAAGATGAGGACGAGGAGGAGGACCGGCCGAGTGCTGCCATCTCGGGAGCCGGGCAGGAGGAACATCCGCAACCTTCGCCACTGCCGTGGGGTTGGATGGGCCTGGTTATCGCGGCGGCGCTGGTCACTCGGCTTGGTTACCTGTTTTTGTTCGCCGATCCGCAGAACGCAGGCGACGGTTTCACCGACGCTTATCACCACTGGCAGATCGCTTACCTGACCAAGGAGGTAGGGCTTTCCCATGGCCCGAGGCTGTGGGACATGCGCGGCTGGGAGTACTTCTGGGGACCTGTCCACCCGCTGTTGATGAGCTTGCTGTTTTTCGCGACCGGGTCGACCTCCATCGTGCTCGCACGGTTGCTCAGCCTCGCGTTCGGCACCTTTGGGGTGGCATTGATCTTTCTGCTCTGCAGGCGGTACTGGGGACTTGGCGTGGCAGTCTTCGCGGGTGCGTTCGCCGCGCTATCACCGGTGGCGATCTTCAACGACACCGCTGGTATGGCGGAACCGATCGCCATCGCGCTGCTCCTCTTCGGCATCTGGCTTTTGCCGCGCTGGGGCTTCTGGGCCGGACTCGTGTGGGCTGTGGCCGCGATGGCCAGGGTCGAGGCGTGGCTCTTCGGGCTTGGCCTGGTGGTGGCCTGGCTCGTCGGAGCCAGAAAGCTGCGGGGGTCGCGCGCGCCGCTAGTGATTGGATGGCTGCTCGGCATGGGCGTTTACGCGAAATTCCTGCTCGACCAGACCGGAAACCCTATCTACCCGCTCTACATCAACTTCCAGTTCGTTGGCCTTTCGGCCGGGGGAACGGGTGGTCAGGCGGCTGGGGGAACTGTGTTGTGGTTGATGTTCGGCCTCGCGTCGACAGCATGCATGGCGGTCGTCGTGTGGTCGCTGTGGAAGCGGCCGGCATCCTACCTGCTGCTCACGCTTGGCTTCGGCTACTCAGCCCTCAGCCTCGCGACCTTTCTTCGTTATGCGACGGAGTGGAAGGAGCGCCGCTTCGAGTTTCCACTCGATTTCGCCGCGATCCTCGTAGCCATCGCCCTGGTCAAATTGCTTCCAGAACGAAAGGCACTTCCGCGCGCGGTGTCGTGGTCGGCAGCCGCCGCGGGCTTGCTCGCGGTTCAGCTGCTGTGGGTTCCGGTCCAAACGACATATGCGTCGACGGAGCCCTTGTTCGCCTATGAGGTGAGTCTCGCCCACCAGATCGGCGCCGTCTACAACCAGCCCCAATATCGCGGTGGAGTTCTCAACATGCCAGGCGACGAGCCCACGCTTCTGTATGTGATGGTCCGCGACGAAGGCTTGAAGGGAAGCAATGTGACGAGCCAGTTCTACGATCCCTTCTACTACCTTCCGGCCGGTTATCACTATGCCGACCATCCGAACGTCGTCGGGCCGCTACTCCAGTGCTGGCTAACCGACAGCAAAACCCGTCTGTTCCTGGTCTCGCCCCCAGGTCCGCTCAGCCGATCCGTCCCCGACTACAAGGCGTACTTCGGGGACCACCCCCAGTGGTTCGAGGACTCGGGCGCGAAGCTTCCGAACGGCTGGAGCCTCGTCGCGGTGAATGCTCCGAGCCCCACCCAAGCAGAATGTAAGGCCGCGAGATCAGCGAGCCGGTAGCGCCCGCCGCCTCGTTCGATTACGAGGCCAAGCGCTGGGGCGCCGCGCCGCTGCGGCCCAGGCCCTGGTACATGAACGGTCTCAAGCTGCGCTACCTGCTCGAGGACCTTGCCGGCGTTCACGGCCACGTGCTCGACGTTGGATGCGGCGGGGGATCGGTCGCCAAAGCGGTCAAGCGCGAGCGTCCGGACCTCGTCGTTTCCGGCTGCGACGTCAGCCGCTCGGCATTGGCAGCTGCCGAAGCCTCGCCAGCAGGTGTCGACTTCCGCCTCGCCACGGCGGAGCGACTTCCATTCGCGAATGGCGAGCTGGACTTCGTCTGGATCTTCGACGTGCTCGAGCATGTCGACGAACCCGAGCGAGTGCTTCGTGAGGTCGCGCGCATCTTGAAACCCGGCGGAGGATTCCACATCGTCCTGCCGCTGGAGGGCCAGCCGGGCACCCTATACCGGCTGGTCGGGTGCGGCAAACGCTGGACGGCAAAGGTCAGGCACGGCGGACACATCCAGATCTTTTCCGCGAAGCGATTCAGTGACATCGCAGCCACGTGCGGCCTGCCATTGACGCGGACGCGGTGGAGCTATCACGTGACGCTGCAGGTCCTCGACCTTCTCTACTTCTCTTGGCTCGACCTGCGAGGGCCGGTCGGTGGTTCGGTGGAGGACATGTCCGTCGCGCGGCGCGGCGTCGGCGGCAGCCTCATGCGCGGCGTCAGCAGGGCGGTCGCCACGACGGCGTGGGGCGAGGCTCGACTGTTGCGCCGGCTACCGGGCGGATGCGGTCACTTCACGTGCAAGCGCTCGGGCTAGTTGACCGACTCAGCCCAGGAGATGAGGTCGCGCAGCCCTCGATCGAATGCGACCCGTGGCTCCCAACCGAGGTCGCGTTTTGCCTTGGTGACGTCGCTGACGTAGAACTTCTGGTCGCCTTCGCGCCAGCCGGCGAAGGTGAACTGCGGTTTTTTCCCGGTCAGCTCCCCGATCTGGTCGATCACCTCAAGCAGGTTGCGCTGGTTTTCGGGGCCTCCGCCGACGTTGTAGATCTCTCCGCGCGTGATCCCGATCTTGTCGATGACGGTCGCGTAGAGCGCGCTCAGGTCGCGAGCATCGAGGAGGTCGCGGACCTGCGTGCCGTCGCCGTAAATCGTCAACGGCCTGTCCTTGAGGATCGAGTGCACGAAATGCGCCACCCATCCCTGGTCTTCGGTGCCGTACTGGTGCGACCCATAGATGCAGCTCTGGCGCAGCACGACCGTGTTCATCTGGAAGCAGCGCGCGTAGTCGCGTACATACTGGTCGGCCGCGCCCTTGCTGCAGCCGTACGGGCTGTGGAAGTCGATCGGTTGGCTTTCACCGCAGGGGCCATTGTTGTGGTCTAGCTTTCCGTAGACCTTGTTCGTCGAGGCGAAGACCAGCGGCGCGTCGTGGTTGTGCAGACGCACCGCCTCGAGCATGTTGAGCGTGCCGCGCGCGTTGACGTCGAAGTCAGTGTTGGGGTCGGCGAGCGACGTGGTGACCGCGACCTGACCGGCGAGATGGAGGATCGCGTCCTGGTCCCTCACGTGCTCCGGGAGGGCGGCGGCGTTCCTCAGGTCCTCTTTGACGAAGGTGATGCGGTTGGGGTAGCGCGTGAGGAGCCACTTGAGGTTGCGCTCGGTACCAGGCCGGCTCAGGTTGTCGAGCACCGTCGCGTTCCATCCTTCCTTTACTAGGTGGATGGCCGCGTTGACCCCGAGAAAACCGGCCCCTCCGGTGATCAAGATTCTCCGATCGGGCTCGGCTGGCATCGGCGGTCGCGATTTGGTCTTGCTGTTCCGTGCGGAGGGGTCCATCAGCGGCGCTTACCTTAGCCTGTGAAGATCCCTCTCAGGTACGCGATGCTGACGATCCAGCACGCGCCGGCCAGGATCAGCGTCTCGCGCCGGTCGTCATTTCCGCCTCGCGAGTAGAGGTACGCACCTGGCAGCGCCAGCACCGCGAAGACTCCGTACACCATGTGCAGGAGCCCTTCACGTGCGCTCCCGCCGGCAATCAGGGCAGCCACGCCAAGCAAGCCCTGCACCGCAGTCAACCCGGCCATGATCAGGTAGCTCGAGCGAAAGCCACCGCTCAGCCGCTGATTGCGGAAGTAGGTGTAGGTGCCCCAAAGACCGAGCACCACGGCGAACGTGAGCAAGGCCCGCGCACCGAGCGCGTGGGAGAAGTTGAGGGTGTTAAGCACTGAGGCGTGAGATCTGGTCCCGGAAGTAGTCCACCGTCAGGCGCAGCCCTTCTTCGAGCTGGATGCGCGGCTCCCACCCGAGCTGCATCTTCGCGCGCGTGTTGTCGAGCGCGATGCGGTACACGTCGCCCTTGCGCGATGGACCAAATCGGGGCTCCAGCCTGTACTCGGTGAGGATCGCCAGCTTGCGAAAGATGTCGTTGACGGTGACCGGGATCCCCGTGCTGATGTGGAACGTCCCTCCGTCTCCTCGTTCGAGGGCCGCCACGTTGGCCATGGCGATATCGCCCACGTGCAGCATGTCGCGCGACTGGTTCCCGTCTCCGTCGATGGTCACGGGCTTGTTCTCGATCATCCGGCTCGCGAAGATCGCCACGACTCGTCCTTCCTCAGCGGCGAAGTCCTGGCGGGCGCCATAGACGTTCGCGTAGCGAAGGGTGGTGAACCGCAGGCCGAAGGTTCGGTCGAAGGTCGCGAGATACTGCTCGAACGCGAACTTGCTCGTGCCATAGGGGGACAGCGGCCGGATCGGATGGTCCTCGTCGGCCGGAACCAGGTCGGGCTCGCCGTAGAGGGCACCGCCGGTGGAGCTGAAGATCACCTTCCGCACCGAGCTGTCCGCGGACGCGCGCAGCACGTTGAGCCCGCCTACGACGTTCACATGCGCGTCGTAGCCAGGATCGGCCACCGATTTCGGCACCTCGGACTGCGCCGCGTGGTGGTTGACGACCTCTGGCTGGAAGGAGGCGAAGACTTGCTGCACCTGGGCGAGATCTCTGATGTCCACGCGATGCAATCGCGCGTCTGGGTTGACGTTTTCTTCGCGCCCCGTCGTGAGGTTGTCGATCACCGCGACCTCGTGCCCGGCGGTCACGTAAGCGTCCACCACGTGCGAGCCGATGAAACCGGCGCCGCCAGTGACGAGAATCTTCACCGACCGTGACTGTAATCGAAGCGGAAGTCGTGAAGGTGGTGCCGGCCGACGTGCCCCCTGCGTTCATCCGCGGCGTGCTTGCCCGCGCGGCAAAACTGCCTGAGATCGCGGCGCGCCTGCCTGAAGGGCATCCGACCGTGGCGGTCAGGTTGACCAGCGATGAGGAGCTGCGCCATCTCAACCTTACGTTCGCGGGGGAAGACCGTGCCACCGACGTGCTCTCGTTCGCCGGCCAGGGCGAGCATCTTGGAGACATCGCGATTTCGTGGCCGGCCACGGTTCGCCAGGCGGCGGGGTTCCGCCAGCAGGAGAAGACCGAGCTCGCCCTTCTGTCCGTGCACGGCCTGCTCCATCTCTTGGGGTGGGACCACGCGACGGCGACCGAGCGCACGGAGATGACCCGCCTCACGGTCGCTGCACTGCAGGCGTCTCGGATCAAGCTCGCTCCTCGGCGCCTCTAGACTCAACGACAGGTCTGCGGCGCTCGCCGCGGGCCTTATTGCGTCTGCATGGAACAAGAGAAACGAGAAATCTTGATCGTTGGGCTCGGCAACCCCGAGTCGGAGTTTGCCGATACGCGCCACAACCTCGGTTTTGCCTGCGTGCGCGAGCTCGCTCGCAGGCTCGGCACCCCGATCGAGAAGAAGCGCTGGCAGTCGCTGGTCGGAAGGTCGGACGCGCGCGGTGTCTGGTTCGTCCTGCCCCAGACGTACATGAACCTCTCCGGCCAGGCGGTGGCGAAGGCGCTGAAAGACACGGGCCTGACACCGGAGCAGACCTGGGTGGTCTACGACGAGCTCGACCTGCCGATGTGCCGCATGCGGATCCGGCGCGGCGGATCGGGCGCGGGGCACAACGGCGTGCTCTCCATCATCGACTCACTCGGGACCGACGGCTTCATGCGCTTTCGCGTCGGCATCGGTAAGCCCGCGCGCAAGGGTTCCGCGTCGGGCGTGCACTACGTCCTTGGCCGTTTCACCAAGGCCGAGGCGGAGCGCGTGCCCATGGTGATCAAGGGCGTGGCGGACGCGCTGGAGCTGGCGCTCGACACCGGGATCGAGCGCGCGATGGACCGCTACAACCGCGCCGGCGCGTTGGGCTGCGAGGAGTTGCCTTAAATGAAGCTGTGGCAGGCCACGATCGGCGCGTCGCCGCGGCTCGAAGGATGGGTCGGGCGAGGCTCGTCCGAGGTGCACGTGGCGCGACTACCCCGCCCCGCATGGCCGATCGTGGCCGGCGCGGTGGCTCGAGCGTCCGTGGAACGCGGAAAGCCAGTCCTGGTGCTGGTCCAGAATCCAGAACGATTCGCCGACGAGCTCCGGATGTGGCTGGCGGGCAACCCCAAGACCTACGTCTTCGCCGAGGTCGGCGTTTCGTTTCTCGACCGTCCACCCGCCTTCGATGAAGCGGTCAACCGCCGGCTCGAAGCATTGACATCCCTCGCCAACGCGCACGACGAACCAATCGTCGTCGTGTCCTCGCGCCGCGCCGCCACGCGGCAGACGATCTCGCGCGACGATCTCGTCCGGAGCACGGTGGTCCTGAAGCCAGGTCAGGGACCGGACCCCGTTACCGTCGCAGGACGGCTCGTCGAGCTCGGTTACACCCGCGAGGCGTTGGTCGAGCAGCGCGGACAGTTTTCGCTTCGGGGCGGAATCCTCGACGTGTTCGGCTCCGCCGAGGACGCTCCGGTCAGGGCCGAATGGTCGGGAGACGTGGTCGACACGCTGCGCCTCTTCGACCCGGAGAACCAGCGCTCCGTGATGGCGATCGAGGAGGCGGTCATCCGCACTGGTCGCGAGCTGCTCATCGGACCCGAGCGAGGCGGCGCCGCCGTCGAACGTCTGCGCAAGACGGTCTCGCTGAGGGAGCTCCGCGGAGATGTCCGGTCGGAGTGGGAGGACGAGCTTGGACGGCTGGCAGAAGGCGCCGCCTTCGCCGGTGTGGAGTTCTACGCCGCCTACCTGGACCCCTCCCGGGCGTCGCTGTTCGACCACCTGCCCGAAGGCACGGTCGTGCTGGATTTCGAGCCGGGCCGCCAGCTGGCGGAAGCCCGGACGGTGCTCGACGAGACCGCGATGCTGGCGGCGGCCGAGTCGGGGGGCGGGGAGCTGCCGCGTGAGTTCACGCTGCCGACCGTGCACCGGCTCGAGGAGCTCGGCGAGAGGCCACGACTGGTCCTGACCGCCGGCGAGGGTGCACCTGACGCGCTCGACCTGGGCTGGTTCGAGGGCGAGCCACTGGTCGGCCAGTCGCGCGCCCTGGCTGGGTTTGCGGGCCGAGGCGAAGGCGCGGACGTCGTCTTCGCCACCGAGCAGGCCGAGCGGCTGCGCGCGCTGCTGGACGAGGCCGGCGTCAAGAGAGCCCTTCAGGAGATCGACCTGGACCTGGACCTCGATCTCGAGACCGCGATTCACCACGCGTCGGTCGACCTCGTTGCGGGCTGCGCCCAGCCGGCGATCGGTTTTCACCTGGCCACCGACGCCGAGCTCTTCGGCCGCGTCCGGCGGCCATCCCGGGGCAGCCGCGCCGCGCGCACGCGGGCCGAGGACCTGACCCGCGAATTCACGCTCGACTTTGCGCCGGACGAGCTCGTGGTCCACGTCGACCATGGGGTCGCGCGCTTCAAGGGGATGCGGCTGATCGAGTCGGATGGCGCGCATCGCGAGTACCTCGAGCTCGAATACGCTGAGGGAGACCGCCTCTTCGTGCCGGTCGAAAACCTCGACCGGGTGCAGAAGTACCTGGGTGGGGCGGAGGGGACCCCCGCGCTGCACCGGCTCGGCACCTCCGACTGGACGCGCGCGCGGGGACGCGCCCGCAAGGTCGTCCAGGACGTGGCGGAGGACCTGCTGAAGATCTACTCGATGCGCGAGGCCCGACCTGGCATCGCGTTCGCGCCGGACACCGCATGGCAGCAGGAGCTCGAGTCTTCCTTTCCTTATGAGGAGAC
>Ga0066680_10001203_pt1 | contig 10265 bp, 6 predicted proteins | sample GraSoiAngelo_129_FD_62297 | JGI IMG/M metagenome (GOLD analysis project Ga0066680, IMG submission 62297) | Grasslands soil microbial communities from the Angelo Coastal Reserve, California, USA - 14_0927_12_40cm | ecosystem: Environmental > Terrestrial > Soil > Grasslands | place: USA... | reverse complement strand
ATAGCGGCCGGCGAAGCTGAAGCCCTGGCCGTTATCGTCGATGACGAGCACAACCTTCGCCTCATTTTGCCACAGTTTTACCACGACATGCGTGGCGCGAGCATGCTTTTTTACGTTGTGAAGTGCTTCTCGGTAAATCTGGAACAATTCGCGGCAGATGCGCTCCGGCAGGTCCAGCACGGCCGTATCGGTCAACAGGTCCAGCGCCACGGCGGATTCATTGCGGAAACGCTCGGCGAACCCGCGCATCAGCTCCACCAGGTCGGCGCTTTGCACGCCCAGCGGGCGCATGTCCATGACCATGCGCCGCAGCTCCTGGGTTTCGTTGCGCACCGTATGCTGCAGCGTCCCCAACTCCATGGCCACGTGCTCGGGAGCCTGCGGCAGCCTGCGGCGCAGCACATCGAGCTGGATTTCGATGCTCAAGAGCGTTTGCAGGATGCCGTCGTGGAGATCGCGCGAGATGCGGCTGCGCTCACCTTCGATGGCCCGCACGCGCAGGCGGCGCAGCAAAAGCAGATTTTCGAGCGGCGGGCCCAGATGCCGCACCACACGCTCGAGGCTCCGCAGGTCTTGCGGAAGATGCGGTCGCCGCGAGTTTGCCAGCATCAGCTTGCCTACGGGCTGGCCATCGAAATTCACGGTTACGCCGAGCAGGGAGCGCAGGCCAAGCTCCTGCCTGGTTTGGTCGGGCATGCGCGGCAGTTCCGGCAGATGTTGCCCGTCATTGCGATTCCAGCCGAAGGCGGCGCGGAGCCCGTTCCCCTGATTCCAGCAGACGCTGGCTTCCGGATAATCGAAGAGAAACACCTCTCCTTTCGAGAGCGGCAGATTCTCCGGCGTCAGGCGCTTGGCCTCGCCCGGCTCGACCGTCCACACAAATATCCGCTCCACTTCCGTATCGCGAAATGCAAATATCCCTTTTTCGCAATCAAAACTGCGGGCCAGTTCCCCGAGCACCAACCGCAGCGACTCCGCCACGCCCTTTTCCACCTGCAGCAAGGCCGTGAGCCGCACCAGAAAATCGTGCTCGGAGGCGTGCAGGCGATTGCGGTAACCCATAAACGAAAGGCCGACGCCCCCCGTGAATGTGCCGGCCACCAGGGCAACCCAGGAAAGCACCTCCATCCACCCGAAGCCGCCTCTCCAGGTGGCTCTGAACAACACGGCCAGGGTCACTCCGCCGGCCAGGAGAATCGAGCGTTCCAGGCCCCAGCGGATGCCGGCCGCCAGGGCTACAAAGAGATAAACGAACCAGAACGCGGCCGCCGAGTTCGTCAGCAGGAGGAAAACCGCAAGGGCCGCAAGGTCAAGCAGGAGTGGGAGTTGCCATTCGCTCAAGCGCGGAATGTATTCCACCAGCAGCAGCGCGAGAGCCGCTCCCAGGTAACCCAGCACGAAGGCGACGGCGTGCGGCCCGCGCGCCTGCGGCGGTTCTTCCAGCAAGACCCCCAGAGCCAGGACCATGAAAATTGGCCGGGCATAGGTGATCTGCCGCTCGAGATGCCGGTGTTCGACGCTGTGCGGGTGCATGTGAATAGAAGGGAGCTTCTATTGCAAACCAAGCGCCCGCGGAGCGCCAGAGGGGAGCAAAGACCGTTTTCCAACATGCTAATGGCAAGTAGAATGTGAAGAATCCGGGGGTTCGGAAAGCCCAAAATGGGAGTACAATCTGGCCGTGAGCGGACGGGAACGGCAGCGCGAGGGGCAGTTCAGGCGCAGAAGATTGCACATCGCAATTGCTCTGATTCTAGTAATCTGCGCAATTTCGCCTTTCGTTGAGTCGGCTGCCAATATGAATGACAGCGTTTTCGCCACGGGCTACGATAACGAAACCACGCTCGCGATCCTGGTGCTTTTGTTGGAGCTGGTTATTTCGCTCGCAGGCCTGCTTGTTTGCCTATGCCGGAACCTGCAGTTGGGCGACCGAGTGGTCATAAAGCATTCCCCCCTTACATGCGAATCGGACTTCGGCACCAAGATTCCTGAACTCTCGCCGCCCACTCCCCTGCGCATCTAGCCTCTCGCTTCGGGAAAATCGGCTTCGGCGTTTTGCCCTTGAGTTGATTTCCATTTGTACGGAGCGAGATTTCCATGAATTCAGCACTTGTGCTTTTTTTGTGCATCGTCAGTGTTTTGCCGCTCACGAGTTGCGCGATCCAGCGATATCGCGCGGCGCCTATCGTTCCGGCGGAGACAGCGTCCCGTTTCGAGGCGCGCAATCTCAGCGACCCCGGCTTGCAACCATTCGTGGAGAAAAGCTTGGGCCAGCCCATTTCGCCCTGGCCGCCGAAGCTCTGGGACCTTCCAACGCTCTCGCTGATGGCGCTGTATTTCAGTCCCGAAATGCAGGCGGCCCGCGCGCGCCTGGCGGAGGCGGAAGCTGCCATTGTGACCGCGGGGGCGCGGCCCAATCCGGTCTTCGATCTCTCTCCCGGTGTTCCCAGTCCTTATCTACTGACGCTGGATTTTGCCGTCCCCATCGAAACCCGGGGAAAACGCGGATACCGCATCCGTTCCGCTCGCAGCCTGGACCAGGCCGCGCGGTTCGATCTTGCCGATTCGGCCTGGAAAGTGCACAGCGGGGTCCGCAGGGCCTTACTGGATCACTTGTTGGCCTCGCGAAGTTTGGAACTGCTTCGCTCCGAGGAGCAGATCCGCACCGAGCAAGTAAGGCTCCTGCAGGAAAGGTTTGTTGCCGGTGACATCCCCAGACCGGAACTTGACCTCGCCCGCATCGAGCTTTCCAAGGCGCATTTGTCCATCAGCACTGCCGAGGGTCAGGTGGCCGAAACGAAGGCAGCTCTGGCCGCAGCCATGGGAATTCCAGTGCCCGGAATTGCAGGGATGGATTTCGCATGGACCGAGCTGGAGTCTCCGCCCGGCACACAGTCCTTTTCGCCTCAGGAGATTCGCCGCGACGCGGTTCTCGATCGCCTGGACATCCGCCGCTCACTTGCGCAATACGAGGCCGCGGAATCCAACCTGCAACTCGAGATTGCCAAACAATACCCCGACGTGCAGATCGCTCCGGGTTACACCTTCGAGGAACGCAATAGTTTCTTCACCCTGGGACTCTCCATGACTCTGCCCCTCTTCAACCGAAACCAAGGGCCCATTGCCGAAGCCCAGGCAAAACGCAAAGAGGCGGCGGCCACTTTTCTGCAGAAGCAGGCGCAGGTCATTGGGGATAGTGAACGGGCGCTGGCTACCTATTCGGCGGCGCTCAATGAATTGGAGGAAGCCGACCAGTCTCTGCGCCAGCTTCAGGACACACAATTACGCATGACGCAGCTCGCGGTCGCCGTGGGCGAAGAAGACCGGCTGACTCTCAACGGAGTGCAGCTCGAAAATGCGGCGGTGGCGCGAGCCCGGCTCGATGCGCTGGGCCGCGCTCAGATCGCTCTCGGCAACCTCGAAGATGCTGTCCAGCGGCCGCTCAGTCCGAACGACAGCTTCCCCCTCAGTCCCGAATCTCCAGCCTTGAGCGAGGCGGCAAGGGAGTCACGCCGATGAAGACGAATCGCAAATTCAGGAAGACGAGTTCGATCTGCCTTTTAATCGCGACGCTAGCGGCGCTGACATTTCTGGGCGCTTGCCAGAACACCGGCAAAGATCCGGATGACGAAGACCGCGTCCGGACTGCTCCGGCCACGCCGCCTCCGGCGCAGATCTCCTTTGAGAATGGCGAGGTGATTCTCACCATGGATGAACAGGCACAGAAGCGCGTTGGGATCGAAGTGGGCGCTCTGACGGGGACCTCGAACCGGCCGCAGGCCGATGTGCCCGCGACCGTCTTGTCGGCACAAGAGCTCGCCAGCTTTCGGAACGGGTACGTCGCGGCCGCCTCGCAGATTGAAAAGAACCGCGTAGACATCGAAGTGGCCCGCAAACAATACAACCGCGCGAAATCACTATTCGATAGCGAACAAAACATCTCCGCGAAAACGCTGGAATCCGCGGAAGGAAATCTCCGTGCGCTCGAAACCCAGGAGCGTGCAGCAGAGCAACAGTTGAGTCTGCAGGGCTCCATGGCAGAGCAGCAATGGGGCGGCGTGGTGGCCAAATGGGCCATGGATGGATCGCCGGAACTCGATCGCATTCTGGGCATGCACGAAGTGCTCATCCAGGTGACTCTCCCGTTTGGCCAGAGTTACACGGCCCCCAAAACGATTCTCGTGGAAGTTCCAGGCCGCACCCGCGCCGAGGCGACTTTGATCTCCGCATTTCCTCGGGTCGACCCGCGAATTCAAGGCCGAAGTTTTCTCTACTCGGCTCCCGCCCAACCGGACTTTACACCGGGGGTCAACCTGGTTTCGCATTTCGCGGTAGGTAATTCGACGCACGGCGTGGTCGTGCCGGCTTCCGCCGTAGTCTGGTCCGAGGGCAAGGCCTGGGCCTATTTGCAAACCGGTGCGCGTCAGTTTTCGAGGCGCGAGTTGGCCACGGATTCACCGGTGGATGGGGGTTACTTTGTGACAGCGGGTTTCTCCACAGCGAACAAAGTCGTGACCAAAGGCGCGCAATCGTTGCTCTCGGAAGAGGCCGTATTGGAGGGCTACGGAGGTGGGGGCGATGAGAACTAAAACGCGGAGGACGGGATGCTGAATGCCATTGTCGGTTTTTCGATCCGCTTTCGCGGAATTGTGATCGCGCTGGCCTGCGCGCTGCTGGGATACGGAATCTTTTCGCTCTTGCGGTCCTCGTATGATGCGTTTCCCGATTTCGCACCGCCGGAAGTTTCCGTACAGACCGAGGCGCCGGGTCTTTCTCCGGAGCAGGTGGAGGTTCTGGTCACGCAGCCGATAGAAAACAGCATCAACGGCGCCACCGGCATCGGCTCTCTGCGGTCGCGATCGATTCAGGGCCTTTCGGATATCACCGTGGTATTCCGCGCCGGTACGGACATCTATCGCGACCGGCAGTTAGTGGCCGAGCGGTTATCCGCAGTAGCGAACGAGCTTCCGACGGGCGTGCAGCCGCCGCTCATGACCCCGCTCACTTCCTCCACGGCCTGGGTCATGGAAGTGGATTTCACGTCGGAAAAGCAATCGCTGATGGACTTAAGGACGATTGCGGACTGGACGATCAAGCCGCACATCCTGGCCGTGCCCGGAGTGGCCGGAGTCGAGCTCTTCGGCGGCGACGTGCGCCAGCTTCAATTCCAGTTCGATCCGGAGCGACTCGTGCAGTACGGCGTCAGCGTGGAGGACGTGATTGCGGCGGCGCGAGAGGCCACCGGAGTTCGCGGAGGCGGTTTTATCGAAACCGCCAATCAGCGGATCGTATTGCAAACGGAGGCTCCATCGGCAACGCCCGCGCAACTTGCCGGGACGGTGCTGGTCCATCACAACGGCGCTAATGTCACGCTGGGCGATGTGGCGCGCGTGCAGGAGGCGCCGGCGCCTCGGATCGGTGCGGCTTCCGTGAAAGGAAACCGCGGGGTAGGCATGATCGTGGATGCCGCCTACGGAGCGAACACGCTGGAGGCCACGCAGGGCATAGACAAAGCACTGGATGAGCTACAGCCCGGCCTGGAGGCTCAAGGGGTCACCATCCATCGAGATGTACTGCGGGCGGCCGATTTCATTAGCGTCGCGCTGCACAATGTCCGCGAGTCCTTGCTGATTGGCGGCATCCTGGTCGTTGTGGTTCTCTTTTTATTTCTCTTCAATCTACGTACAGCGGCGATCTCTTGCACAGCCATTCCTCTATCGCTTTTGACCGCGGTCATCGCGCTCAACAAGATGGGGCTGAGCCTGAATACCATGACGCTCGGAGGACTTTCGATTGCCATCGGCGAAGTCGTCGACGACGCGGTGATCGACGTCGAGAACATCTACCGGCGGCTGCGTGAAAATCGCTCCGCGGCAAATCCCCGCTCGTTGTTTCGGGTGGTGTTTGACGCCTCCATCGAAGTGCGCAGCGCGATCGTGTACGCTACCTTCGCGGTGATCCTGGTATTTTTCCCGGTGCTGAACATGTCGGGACTCGCCGGAAACCTCTTTGGGCCGCTGGGCGTGGCCTATATCTGGGCCATCCTGGCGTCCCTGATCGTGGCCCTGACCGTCACGCCCGCTCTCAGCCTGATTCTGCTCGGCGGTCGCGATCTTCCTGCCAAAGAACCGCCCATCGTCCATTGGCTGAAGCGCGGATACGAAGCGCTTCTGCTTCGAGTGGAGCGCGCGCCGCGTTTGCTGGTCCCGGCGACGGTGGGCCTGCTGGTGGTTGCGGGAGTGGGAGCGTTGTTTTTCCTGAGCAGTTCATTTCTCCCCGAATTGCGCGAGGGGAACATCACCGTGCACATGACCGCGGTTCCCGGCACCTCTCTCGAAGAGTCTTTGCGCTTGGGAGACCGGCTCACGCAAACCCTGTTGCAGGTTCCCTTCGTGCGATCGGTGGCACAGCGCGCGGGCAGGGCCGAACTCGGTACGGATACGATGGGAACTCACGAGAGCGAGATTGACGTCAATCTGCAGGCGATCAACGGAACGCAAGTGCAGGCCTCGCAGGATCAGATCCGCCGCATCCTGGCGGAAGTTCCGGGCGCGGTCCTTACCTCGAACAGCTTTTTGACCGAGCGCATCAACGAAACCTTGTCCGGATATGGCGCCGCTGTGGCGGTGAATGTTTTCGGCAATGATCTCGATCAACTGGACCGCGAAGCGGCCCAGATTGCCCGAATCCTGGCCGCGACTCCGGGCGGAGCGGAAGTGCAGCTCCAGTCTCCGCCGGGAATGCCGGAAATCCTGGTGCGGCTGCGCAAAGACGGGATCGCGCGCTGGGGATTCGATCCGCTTTCGGTTCTGGACGTCGTGCGCACGGCTTACGGAAGCGAAGTCGTCGGGCAAACCTACGATGGCAACCGCGTGTTTGACGTTTCCGTGCTGCTGGCCTCGAGCAAGCGGCCGCAAGTGAGCGAATTGGGAGCGCTGCCACTGCGGAATCCGGACGGAAAATTTGTCGCACTGAGCGAGCTGGCCGACCTGCAGGAATCGTCCGGGCGCTACGTCGTCTTGCACGAAGGAGCGCGGCGAGTACAAACGATCACCTGCAACGTGCGCGGGCGCAGCGTGGATTCGTTCGTGCAAGAAGCGCGGCGACGCATCGCGAGTATCAAATTTCCGGCCGGGACTTACGTGAGTTTTTCCGGAACGGCCGCGGCGCAGGCGCAATCGCGTCATGATTTGATGGTGAACTCACTGCTGGCCGGCTTGGGGATCATTCTTTTGCTGTCCGTGGTGATGGGCAATGGGCGGAACCTGCTGCTGGTTCTGGTCAATTTGCCGTTTGCGCTAGTGGGCGGGGTGATTGCGGCGGGAGTGACCGGAGGCGATTTGTCGCTGGGGTCGCTGGTCGGGTTCGTGACGCTATTCGGGATCACGTTGCGGAATTCGATCATGCTGATCTCGCATTACGAGCATCTGGTGGAGTCAGAGGGCATGAGCTGGGGACTACAAACCGCGATGCGAGGCGCTTCGGAACGGCTGGCGCCCATTCTGATGACGGCTCTGGTCACGGGACTTGGTCTTTTGCCTCTGGCCATCGGCAGCGGTGACCCCGGGCGCGAAGTGGAGGGTCCCATGGCCATCGTGATTCTGGGAGGCCTGGTGACTTCGACGCTCTTGAATCTATTGGTGCTGCCGACACTGGCGTTGCGCTACGGGAGATTTGAGGCCCGCGAGGCAGTGTGAGCAGGAGTTACTCGAGCCGAGGGAGGCGGAGGAGAGCCTATGTGGGAACTCCGAATCTTGCCTTCAGTGGCTAAAGCCACTCTGATCTTAGACGGTTAATGTCGCCGCTAAAAGCGGCGACCCCCTAAGAATACGGGTTGCCACACAAACCCGCGGGAAATTTGCACAGCCGCCGCGTCGCTGTGAAAAATTCAACCGAATTCGCTATTGCGCAGGGAAGCATTGCTGCCTATTCTTGGGGCGACTCGATCCACAATCAAGGTCCGGGGAGTGGAGCAGCAATTCACGCGCAGTGAAGTGGAGCGCATGACCGGCGCTACGCGGCAGCAGCTCGAGTATTGGTCCCGCCTGCGGCTGCTGCAGCCGCGCTCCCGTTGGGGCGAGCGATTCTTCAACTTCAGCGATCTGGTTGCGGTGGAGGCGCTGAGGCGCCTGACCGCGCAGCGGATTCCCGCGCAACGGCTCAGCCGAGTGGTGCAGGCGCTGCAACGGCAGCTCGGCCGCGCGGCAGCCCCGCTTTGCTCCTTGCGCATTTCGGTGACCGGGGATGACGTGGTGGTGCGCGAACCGGGGCCGCAGGGGCGGCCCATCGAGCCGCTGAGCGGACAATTTGTGATGGACTTTGAAACGGCCCGGCTGCAGAGCAAGGTCCATTCACTGGGCTCACGCACGGCGGAAGAATGGTTCGAGCTGGCGATGGCGCTGGATGCCAGCCCGGCGACACTCGGCGAATCGGTGGATGCTTACCGGCAAGCGATCAAGGCCGCGCCGGACTGGATCGAGGCGCACATCAATCTCGGTACGGCGCTTTTCCACCTCGGGCGACTCCAGGAATCGCGGGATGCGTTTTGGGCCGCCGTGAAGATCGATCGGCGCCATGCACTGGCGCATTTCAATCTCGGATGTGTTAGCGATCGCCTAGGCGATAGCGCTCAGGCCCTGCACGAGTTTCGCGCCGCGCTGGCGTGCGCGCCCGAAATGGCGGAAGCCCACCTGAACCTGGCCTTGGTCTACGAAAAGCTGAATCGGAAGGACGAGAGCAAGCGCCATTTCTCCGCCTATCTGCGTTACGACCCGCAGGGGCGCTGGGCGGAGTTCGCACGCGGGCGGCTGAACTCGAACGGCCGAGCGCGGCGCCGCACCGCCAAAGTCACACCCTTCCGGCGCGCCCGCAACTAGTGCCGTTCCAACTTCTTGACCCCCGAACCTGATTGGTTCTGGGGCATATTCTGTGATTAACCGATTCCCGTCAGGTTCGGGGCCGGCTAAAATTCGTAGCAACAAGTTGGAACGGCACTAGCCACAGCCATGGGTCATCGCGCGGCCCTCGCCCGATCCTTCATATAGAATGGTTGAGGCTGGAGGACCGCACGTGAAACCGAAGAGCTGCTTGACAGCATTGCTGATTCTTCTTTGTGTCCCCGCCTTCGTGTGTACCATGCCCGCACAGGATACGAGCGCCGGCGCTTCCAATGCCGGGCCACCGAAGTTCCTGAATATGATTCATCAGGAGCTCAAACCCGGAAGAATCGGAGCCTACGACGAGCTGGAGACGTCCATCGCACGAATCTACAACCGCGAGAGCATAGCGGTTTTTTGGGTGGAACTGGAATCGATAACCGGCACCCCCGAAGTGCTCTATCTGAATTTGTTTGACTCTTCGGAAGAGATGGCCAAAGCCATGGAGGCGTTGAATGCGGGATTGGCGGCGCATCCGGATCTGGTGCAGATGCAGGACCGGCTCTTGCAGGAGAACACCTCGAACGGAACCACCGTGCTCGGCGTGCGGCGCGACGATATGGGCTATCGCGCCAATACCATCGATTTCTCGAAGATGCGCGTGCTGCGGCTATCTACGGTGTTTGCCCATCCGGGTTACGAACGGGCGTTCCTGGAAACGGAATGGTCTCTGAGCGAGGCGTCGGAAAAAGTGCATGCGCGGGCCGCTTGGGCGGTCTACGAAGTGGTGGGCGGGCTGCCCGAGCCTGCGTTTGTAATCGTGACGCCCATGCAATCGCTGCGGGAGATCGACGACGTATTCGAGACGAGCGAGTCGCTCAAGAGAACTAACGGGGGAGCGCTCCAACAGCACCTGCAGGAACTGGCTCGAGTTGCCTATGGCACCAGCGACACCCGTTTATTCTCCGTGGGGCCAAGGATGAGCCATGTGTCCAAGAAATGGGCCCCGGGCGATCCGGATTTTTGGCAGCCGGCCACCATTTCGGCGCCGCCGGCGGGCGCTGGAAAAAGTGATAAGGCTCCGCCGAGAAGTACCGGCGCGCCGGCCCCGAAACCGTAGTGCCTACTGCCTGGGAGGAGTAATCGGGCCTGGCGGCGCGGGCACCGGGCCTAGCGGAGCGGGTGCGGAAGCGCCCGGGGCGGCACTGGGCGCTGGCGTCAAGGTGAAGGTGACGCCTCGCGCGGCATTGGCTTCGATGGTCTTCCGCAGATCGAGGAGATCCACGGCGAGATCATTCTCTTCGCCGTAAGCGGTTAGGTAATGCAGCCGGCCATCGGAAACCGTGTAGCTGGCCACGGAGAACACCGAACCGTCGTTGAGGTAAAGCAGAA
>Ga0066680_10001202_pt1 | contig 10271 bp, 10 predicted proteins | sample GraSoiAngelo_129_FD_62297 | JGI IMG/M metagenome (GOLD analysis project Ga0066680, IMG submission 62297) | Grasslands soil microbial communities from the Angelo Coastal Reserve, California, USA - 14_0927_12_40cm | ecosystem: Environmental > Terrestrial > Soil > Grasslands | place: USA... | reverse complement strand
TCGCCGCCCCAGTCGCTCAGCAGCGGGAAGGTCACGCCGATTTTTTCCGCCCACGCGCCATTGCTGAATGGGCTGTCCATGCTCACACCCAATACTTGGGTGTCTGCAGCTTCCAGCTTCGCCAGGTTCTGCTGGAAGTTCTGCATTTGCTTCGTTCAACCACCGGTGAAGGCGAAAACATAAAACGCCAGCGCCACGCTCTTCTTGCCGCGGAAATCATGCAGTGACACTTCCTTGCCATGCGTGTCGCGCAGCGTAAAGTCCGGAGCCACATCCCCTACCTTGACGGTGGGTTCGGGCATGGCGTCCTTTTTCTCCTGCGCAGCCAGCCGGTTCAGGAAGGCGAGTCCGCCCAGAACGATCACGATCATCCCGAATACCGGGACCAGAAGTCCTCTTCGCATTCGATATCTCCTCCTTGGATGTTCTGCTGCGTCAGCCGTCCCAAGAGCTGGCCGCGGGCCAGATCATACCAAAGGATGCGCCTTTTCGCAGGTCAAGATTCGCGGTATCGTCAAAGCGCAACGGAGGTAAGGCAATGGCGGTCCAGAAGGTTCGACAACTTGGGGACCCCGTCCTGCGCGAGATGTGCAAAGAAGTACAGGATGCCTCTGCCCCGGGAATTCGCGCGCTGGTCGAGGACCTTGAAGACACGCTTGCCTTTTGGCGCAAGACTACCGGCTATGGACGAGGAATCGCCGCGCCGCAAATTGGAGTTTTGCAGCGCGTGATCTTTTTACGCCTGCCCGGCGAAGACCCGTGGCCTCTCGTGAATCCAAAAATTATCGAGCGCAGCGCCGAACGCATCGTCGTGTGGGACGCCTGCCTTAGTTTCTTGTCCATCTTCATGCAAGTAGAGCGGAATCGCGAAGTCACTGTGCAATATCAAGACCTGCAGGGAACAACGCACGAAGTGCGCGCCGGAGAGCTCCGCGACCTTTCCGAGCTGCTTCAGCACGAAATTGATCATCTGGACGGAATCCTTTGCATCGACCGGGTTACGGACTTGAAGACGGTTTGCACCAAGGAAGAATTTGAAAAGCGATATCGCGCGGAAAGCCCGTACGCTACAAGCGCAAGCCAGTAATCGGATGCCAAGACAACAAGAGGAGAGCGTGTGAGCGGACAGAAGGTCCAATGGGGTGTGCTGGGGGTGGCAGGAATCGCGGTGAAGAAAGTGATTCCCGCAATGCAGAAAGGCAGCTGGAGCGAAATCGCCGCCATTGCCTCGCGTGATCCGCGCAAAGCGCACGAGGCGGCAACGAAGTTCGATATTGCCAAAGCTTGCGGTTCCTACGAGGAACTCCTCCAAGACCCTGAAATTGAAGCTATTTACAACCCGCTGCCCAATCATTTGCATGTGCCCTGGTCCATCAAAGCCGCTGAGGCAGGGAAGCATGTCCTGTGCGAGAAGCCTATCGGCTTGACCGTCCGCGAAGCCAGGAGCTTGCTTGCGGCGCGCGACCGCACGGGCGTGAAGATCGGCGAAGCCTTCATGGTCAAGACGCATCCCCAATGGGTGAGAGTTCGGGATCTAATTAGCAAAGGCGTTGTCGGAAAGCTGCGCTCGACGATCGGCGCGTTCAGCTACTTCAACCGCGATCCCCAAAACGTGCGCAATGTGGCGGAATGGGGTGGCGGAGGCTTGCTGGACATTGGCTGCTATCCGATTACGATCTCGCGCTGGATCTTGGGAGAAGAGCCCTTGCGCGTGGTTGCGCTGCTCGAGGCAGATCCGGAGTTTGGCACGGACCGCTTGAGTTCAGCAATGATGGAGTTTCCCTCGGGGCATTCCATATTCACCTGCAGCACACAACTGGTTCCTTATCAGCGCATGCAGTTCCTGGGAACCGAAGGGCGCATTGAAATCAAAATTCCTTTCAATGCGCCGAATGACCGTCCGTGCGAGATTCTGATCGACGACGGCAAGGACGTATTGGGAAGCGGCATCACAGTGGAAACCATTCCGACTTGCGACCAGTACACCATTCAAGGCGATGCCTTTTCGAGGGCGATCCGTGAGGGCAGCGAAGTACCCGTGCCCCTGGAAGACGCCATTGCCAACATGGCAGTGATCGAAGCCATGTTCCGTTCTCAGCAAACGCGGCGCTGGGAAACCCCGCGGATTTAATGTCGTTGCAGGGGCCAGAGCACCGCCCCACTCTTGGTAAGCGATCAAACACACCGCACAGGTTTGGGAGGAAGGGAATCTCTAAATGTCTTGCCAGTCAGAGAAGAGGGACGCAATCGCTCGCGCCGGGGCGTAAAAGGCCAGCAACACCAGCGAAGCCACAGCGTAGATGAGTAATCGAAGCCTCATACTTAAATAAACACTTCCTTCCTCAAAAGGTTGCGGCGACCGACTGAAAATATAGGGAGAAACACTCAACGCAGCGTCAGGTCGCCTGCCCCTACGTGGGCATGAAGCCGGTACTTGCCGTTTCCGGTCTTCTGGAAAGAGCGAAACAGTCCGCCGTGGTCCTCGTGAAAGGGCGGCGCCTCCAGACCGCCGCTGGTTATCGATGCATCCACGCGGGAATAATCGGCTGGGTTGCCCACGTGAAGAATCAACTCACCGGCGTGAAGCTGCACATCCTTGTCTCCGGTGATGTCGCTGATTTCCAGTTGACCGGCGGGCATGCGAACAAAAAGCCCGGTGTTTTTTGGCACTTCTACGATGATTCGAAGGTCGTTTCTGGGACCGCCCGACACCCGCAGTTCGGCTGAGTTGTCGAACCGCTCGAAGAATACTTTGACCTCTCGGGCCCTCTCCGAGTCACGGGCCTCCAGGCGGACCGAAATCTGGTTGTCCGCCTTGCCCACCACGCGGACGTCGCCGGATCGCAAGCGAAGGCTTAGTTGGCGGCCGGACGGATAGTCCACCTGAAAGGGATGCTCTGGGAGGTCTGTCGCCTCCATCTTCTTGGATTGTGCCGTGAGTGGCGGAGTCGAGAAAACCGCCAGGGATAGCAGGGAAAGAAAGCAGCTGGCTTTACGCATGGACACACTCCTTCCGCCGTCACAGGATAGAACGAAGTCTCCCGCCAAAATGTTTCCGGAATCGGAGGGTTGGGCGGTGTTCGCGGGAGATGCGCCCGCCGAGCGACCTGCGGGAAGAGAAAACTAGCAGCCTTCGGAACCACCTGCGATCGAGGGCACGAGCAGCACGCGGTCGCCTTCCCGTAGAGCACAGGATTCTCCGCCGAGGAAGCGGATGTCTTCCTCATTGAGATAAATATTGAGGAATTGGCGGATTTGCCCGCTGTCGTCGCGGACGTGGCGCGAGAGGCCTGGAAATCGCTTGGTCAGCGTGTCGAGCGCTTCCGCAACGGTCGAAGCACTACAGTCCACTCGTGGGGCGCCGTCCGTGAAGCGCCGAAACGCGGTGGGGATTTCAATCGTAACTGGCATAAGTCCTAAGCTCCTTCGTCCAATAAAATTTTTGGTCCTCAGTTTCTCAACTTTCAGCGCACAAGTCCCGATATTTCTGTCAAAAGCTTCTTCATGGCTGCCTAAGCCTTTGCTGCCGCCGCAGCCCCAATGTGCGCGTCCAGATAAGCCTCAAACGCTTCCAGCCGCGGCGCAATCGCTTCCGTCGCAGGAAACTCAGTGGCAATCGCGTCGGTCGTCTTCAACCCATTCCCAGTAATCGAAACCACCGTGGTTTCATCGGGCTTGATGCGGTTCTGCCCGATCAGTTTTTCCGTGACCCCTGCGGTGACTCCTCCGGCCGTCTCGGTGAAAATGCCTTCGGTTTCGGCCAGCAGCTTGATCGAGTCCACGATTTCCCGATCGCAAACGTCTTCCGCCCAGCCGCCGGATTCGCGGACGAGCTTCATGGCAAACGGGCCGTCGGCGGGATTGCCGATCGCCAGCGAACGCGCAATGGTGTTGGGTTTCTGCGGTTCGAAGCGCGCCAGGCCGCGCTTTACGCCATCGGAAATTGGCGAGCAGCCGGTCGCCTGCGCGCCAAAGAACTTCACCGGCTTGTCCTCGACCCAGCCTAGCGTGACCAGCTCTTTGAAGGCCTTCGCGATTTTCGTAATGAGCGAGCCGCCCGCCATGGGCACGACCACGTTGTCCGGCAGCTTCCATCCCAGCTGTTCGGCGATTTCGTAGCCATGCGTCTTCGAGCCTTCCGAGTAGTAAGGTCGCAGGTTCACGTTGACCAGGCCCCACCGATACCGGTCGGCAATCTGCGCACACAGGCGATTGACGTGGTCGTAGTTTCCGTTGATGCGCACGATGCGCGCACCGTAAACCGCGGTATTCAGCACTTTTGCCGGTTCGAGATCCGCGGGGATGAACACGCAGGCGTCAAAGCCGTGTTGAGCAGCTTGTGCGGCCACGGCATTAGCAAGGTTCCCGGTCGAAGAGCAGCCGACGGTTTCAAATCCGAAGCGTCGCGCGGCCGCTAACGCCGTGCCAACCACACGATCCTTGAAGGAAAGAGAAGGGAAGCACACCGCATCATTTTTCAGATAAAGATTCTTCAAGCCCCATTGCCGAGCGAGCTTCTGTGAGCGAACGAGCGGCGTCCCGCCGATGGCCGTTCGTGCGGCGAAATCCTCGGTCAGCGGCAGCAGCTCGGAATAGCGCCACATGTTGAATGCCCGGCGGGAAAGGTTTTCGCGCCGGGCAATTTTCTCGACCGCATCGTAATCGTAGGCGACTTCAAGCGGCGAAAAACAGTCTTCGCAAAAAGAACGGGGCACGTTCCCCCAGGTTTTGCCGCATTCGCGGCAGCGCAACTGATAGAGCGAGTCTTGAGACATGGGAGCGATTCCTTAGTTTGCAGCACTCCGTGATCGGCACTCGGCGGCGAAGGGCAACGCTGCTCTCGCATGCGCTGACTGGCTTCCGGCTCAAACCACGGCTGCTACGGAAGGGAACACGCGAAGGAGAATTGATTCGGGCAGCAAGGAGGGCAAAATGAAAAAACCCTCCGTGCCAAAGTGCTCGGAGGGTCTCTAAGAAACTCTGCCAGCTCTTTAGCAGTTTTTTACGTGGAGCAAGTTGCCCTAAATCGCCACGTGTCGCCGCAACCGCAGCTACTCCTTTTATGCCGCAAATCACTGTAAAAGTCAAGGTCTTTGAACTTTGCTAGACTCCCCTAGTTGCGTCAGGCTGTCCCACAATTTCCATGCTTGAACCAGCTTCCCTGTTGTGTCAAAGAGTCAGGAGGGCCTGGCTTGGTCACGCAAAGTACAGGGTCTCGCCATCTAGATGGCCGGACCATCTGCATGATGGCGGCACGGTCTAGATGGCGGATTTCCGCTGGCCGCCCACTTATCTCGGCAAGGACCTGCATCACTTCGTAGTCGAACCCTTCGCGAGCATTTCCGACACGGTCTGCTCCTTGCCGCCGAGGAAATGCGTGGCGAGATTCTGTGCGAGCAGGGCATCCATCTTGGCACCCGCGATCGCTTTTTGCGCGTGCTGGGCATGCTCGTCGCGAGGTCCAGACAGAGTTATCAGCGCGGCGGCAAATTCCATTTGCGGGTCATCGCCGCGAAGCGCGATGGCCTTCTTGACCATGGCGTAACCATCCACTCCCGCGGCCGGGTTCGCGTCCATGGGCATGCCGTCAGTCATGTGCGGCAAATCCCTCCCAATCCACTGCTTGTAGGTTTCCACAACGTAGCCGGCGTCGAACCACGCGAGCGCGTCGGCGTGGCCCGCAGATTCCGCGGAACTGGCGCGGGAGTAAAGCTTTGCGAGCAGTTCCTTCGCCGCGATGGGATCTTTGCGCGCATAGAGAGTTGCGCGGCGAAGCGTTTCCATGCGAACGAGCACCGGCGTTTGCGGTGCAAGAGTGTCCAGGGTGTCTTTCACCAGATTCTTTGTATCGTAATTCTCCGAGCCGCTGAGATTCCAGCTGTGGCTGGCCAGCGGCAGCGATTTGGCGTGGCCAATTTCAAACACATGGCAGACGAGCGGCGGTCCCGCTAGCGCTGCATTTGCAAAAAGCAGCACCGCCGCGGCAGCGGCGAAGAAATGTCTGAATGGCCCAATTTCTTTCTTTGCTTTCATTTTGTCTTGTCTCCTTTTCGGGCGTTCGATTCGAGCGTGTTCGAACTTCAGAACAGGAGACGCTTCCTTTTCGTGTATTGTTAACTGTTCCTTAGCGCTCTGACCAGGTGCGCTCGTACATGTGCCACAGGTAAACATCCCCGTAGCCCAGCGAATTCCACCAGGAATCCAACATCTTCTGGTCAAGGCGCAGAACGCCTTCGCGCGTAACGTCCATGGGTGGCGGAGCAAGCGCAGCAAGACGATCATAAACGTTGGGGCGCTCCCGATCGCTCACCCGAGAAAGCAAATGCCAGAGCGTCAGCGCATCTTGCTTCCTCGCATCGGTCAGCAACATCTCGAGCAACGCCTGGCGCTCCTCGGGCGTGACCTTCGCAAAATCAAATTTCGTCAATCGATCGCGGAAGGCAGGCGAGGCGTCCTCAAAGTACGGCGTACCTGGCCCAATTTGGGGACGCGTTCGACAGACTGCGCCAGCGGGGATGAACGACTCGTGGCCATTCAGCTTGAAGCCAACCCAGCCCATCGTCGTACGCAGCAGTCCCGCCCCGGAATCATCCACTTGCAGCGTGTAAACGCATCCCAAGTCCACGGCCACTGCAGAAGGCGTGTCCACAACAAACTCTCCGGGTGGCGCCCAGATGGTGGCATGAATGGTTCCGCGCTCGAGCGACAATCGTTCGTGGCCGAGGCGGCTTGCAATCACGCGGAGTCGTGATTGAGGATCAACCTCGATTCGGCCGGTTTCTTCGAGCGTAATGCTGGCGCGCGAAGAATTGTCGGTCACCAAAGTTTGCCCAACCTTCAGTTTCGCGGTTTCCGAATTTGCGCTGAGCACATGCCAGCCAACCCGCGGCGCGCCCGCGATGCGCGCAATTTCCCAAGCGGGCCCTCGACTGTTCGCTTGCTTCGCGCGCAAAACAAGGAATGTCGTGATGCTCATCAAAACGACGGCTGCGGCGGCCAACGGAAAGGAAAAGCGAAATGCAGGGAAGCGCCAGCCTCGCGGTCGAGGTTGTTCCTGAGCGAGTGGATCAAACGCCGGCGCGGGCTGGTCGTGGCGATAGCGCCGCAACAAGCTTTCCAGTTTCTGTACTTCCGGGTCCGGCTCGCCCGAGCCGTCCCACAGGTAACCTTCTTTCATGGCAGGATCCTTCTCTCTTTCACTCATGCCCATTCGCTTGGTTCTACTCCTTCGTTCGGCGCCCGTCGCGCTCGAGCGGCGTAAAGCCTGCCCGCGGCAGGCGGGCCGCCGCTACAATGCTTTGCCCATGTTTTGCGCCGCGCTTCGCGCTTTCTCCGCCAGCTTTTCGCGCAGCATTTGCATCCCACGATGCAGGTTCACTCGCACCGAGCCATGCGTCAGTCCCATCCGTGCCGCGATCTCCGGGCCGGTCATCCCCTCTACCAGCCGCAGCGTGAGGGATTCGCGATACGTGTCCGGCAGGGTCCGCAGCACAGCCAGAGTCATGGCTGCCTCTTGCTCTACGATATGATCATTCGTGCGGCTTTCCGCCTGCTCTTCCGCGACAGGGTCGGTCGCGCGATCCACGGGACTAGCCTTGCGGTAATAATCGTTGGCGCGATTGCGCGTGATGGTGCTGAGCCAAGCCCCAAAGCGCGAAATATCCCGCAGGGAATGAAGCTGGCGCAGCACCAGCAAAAAGACTTCCTGGACCAGGTCGTCTACGTCGCGGGGCGGCACGCGGCAGAGCAGAATGCCATGTACCATCCGCGCATAGCGGTCATAGAGCAGGCCAAAGGCCGACCGGTCGCCCGCCCGCGCAGCGCTTACCAGCACGTCGTCCGCGCAGGTTTCTGTAATCGGCTGGCCTGTCACGGCCTGACGTTCCATGCTCGCCGCTCGAAGGTCAAGGATGTATCCCACACGCAAGCCTGATCCGGGGTACAACTCCATCAGGGATTCCAGACGCGCCGAACGCCTCGAGTGTTAACAACAAGCTTCGGCTCGCCGGATATTCCGCTTAGATTACTCCTTGGGCGCCAGCGATTTACACTGTCGGCCCCCCGAGCGAGCCGAGCGCACTGCCCCTTGACAACAAATTGGCGGGTTCGTGCGTCCAATGGAGCATGGGTAAACGCGGGATTCTCTCCGCCAACCGGGTAGTTATCCTTCGATGACGTCCCGGAAAGGCAGCAACCACGAAGAAATGACAGTGTTATACTACCCAGACGGGCACGGGGGTTTGCCCGGAATGTTTGGCGATGAGTCCACTCTGGTCGAAGAGCATCTGCACACACTCTACACCGGCGCGGCCGCCAGTCAGAAGAGGAGCAAGGGGACATGGGAGATCAAGTTAGGGAGCTGTTGAACTGGGCGCGCCAGCGCAAGATCCTGGCTGCAGCATTTGTCGGCTTCACCTTGGTTGTGGGAATCCTGATCGGCTCGGTGGTTTCCGGTCGGGTCTCCGCCACGAAGGGATTTGGGTTCCCGGGAACAACGGCGACAACGCTGACGGTGCCGGATCCCATTCCTGCGACAAATACTTTTGCGGGCATCGTGAACAAAGTCGAGCCCGCGGTGGTCAATATCGCCACGACGCAGGTGCTGGAGCGCCGGCAAGCGCGGAAGCGCCGGGCGCAGCCTTATGATCAAGATGATCCGATGCAGGATTTCTTTGACCGCTTCTTCGATGGCCGGCCGGACAGCCCCCCGCCAGCAGACCGCAGCCTTGGGTCAGGCGTGATCGTGGACAAGCGCGGCTACATCCTCACCAACAATCACGTCATCGAGCAAGCCACCAAGATTCAAGTGCAGTTGAACGGCGAGACCGCGAGGTACACCGCCAAGCTGGTGGGCGCGGATGAAGACACCGACCTCGCCGTGATTAAAATCGACGCCAACAAAGAACTGCCGACTGCAAAGCTGGGCAATTCGGATGGTGTGCAGGTAGGCGACTGGGTTTTGGCCATCGGCAGCCCGTTCGGACTGCAAGCCACGGTTACGGCCGGAATCATCAGCGCCAAGGACCGCAGCGGCATCGGGCAGCAGTTCCAGAGGTTTTTGCAGACCGACGCGGCCATCAACCCCGGCAACTCGGGCGGGCCGCTGGTCGACCTCTCCGGCCAGGTGATCGGCATCAACACCGCCATCATTACGGGCAGCCGCGGCTATGAGGGAGTGGGCTTCGCCCTGCCGTCCACAACCGCGATCCGCGTCTACGATCAAATAATCAAGCAAGGGCGCGTGACCCGCGGCTCAATTGGCGTGAGCTTCCAGGAAGAAATCAGCACCAACCCGATTACCCTGAAATCCCTCGGTGCGCCCTACGGCGTCGTGATCGAAAGCGTACAGGCCGGCAGCCCGGCGGAAAAAGCTGGACTGAAGGGCGGGGACGTCATCACCAGCGTGAACGGCCATGCCGTCAAGACCGGCAACGACTTGGTCAATCCCATCGCGGAAGCGCCGATTGGAAGCAAGGTCAAGCTAACCTACATGCGTGACCGGGCGCAGAAAGAAGCCACTGCCACGGTCGAGGACCGTACGCGGGTTTTCCCGAATACCGCCGGCCGCATGAGTGATCAGCCCGGCGAAGCGGTTCCCTCCGAGTTCGGTTTGCACGTCGAAGAACTGACGCCGGAGCGCGGGCATCGCGTGGGCATTGAAGGACAAAAAGGCGTGATCGTGTCGGAAGTTGAACCCGCGTCGTTCGCCGAAGACCTTCTGTTTACTCGCGGCGACGTGATAACCGAAATCAATCGCCAGCCGATCAACTCAGTCGCGGACTACCGGGCTGCGGTGTCCAAGCTGAAACCCGGCGACGACGTGGTGTTCAAGGTTCTTCGCCGGCAGGATGGCGACCGGATGCTGACGGTTTATCTGTCCGGCAAAGTCCCGTCAGACAATCAACAATAACGCGACACGACCCGATCGATGCGCATGAACCTTCAGAAGGCAACGCACCTGGCTTCGTCGCTGCTGCTGGCAGCGTGGCTGGGTGCGTTTTCTCCCTCCGTGCAAGCCAAGCCTGCCGGAAGGAAGGCTGCCGGTTCCACCGCGCACAGCAGTTCACACAAAAGACAGTCTTCGAGATCCAAACGGAAGGAACGCGGCCAGCAAGCCCCGACTCCCGAACGCGTTACGGAAATCCAGCAGGCGCTCGCAAAGGACGGTTCGTACACGGGGAGACCCAGCGGGAAATGGGATGAGTCCACCGCCGAGGCCATGAGGAAGTTTCAGGAGGCTCATGGCCTGAGCCCGACCGGCAAGCTCGATG
>Ga0066680_10001199_pt1 | contig 10280 bp, 8 predicted proteins | sample GraSoiAngelo_129_FD_62297 | JGI IMG/M metagenome (GOLD analysis project Ga0066680, IMG submission 62297) | Grasslands soil microbial communities from the Angelo Coastal Reserve, California, USA - 14_0927_12_40cm | ecosystem: Environmental > Terrestrial > Soil > Grasslands | place: USA... | reverse complement strand
CTGGACAAGGACGACGCCCGCTGGCCGCTCGTCAAGGTGGCCATCGAAGACAAGACCGATGCGGACGGCGACCTGTCGCGCCTGGCGGAGCTGCTGCGGCGCCGCGAGGACCGGCAAGCGCTGAACGAGCGGCTGCTCGAGCCCGGGCAGTCGTTCCAGCTCTGGTCGCGCGCGCTCGGCCAGCTCTTGCCCCGGCTCGACGTCGCCGACCTGGGATGCGGGACCGGCGCCCTGAGCGTGGAGATGGCGCGCTGGGCGCGCTCGGTGCTCGCCATCGACAAGAGCCGCGACGCGCTGGAGGCCGCATGCGCGCGCGCCGAGCGCGAGGGTGCCCGCAACGTCGAGTTCATCACCGGCGATCTGCACAAGCTGGACGTCAGACGCCGCTTCGACCTGGTGGTCGCCTCGCAGAGCCTGCACTTCGTCGACGATCCGCCTCGGGTCCTCTCCCAGGCCCGCAAGCTCCTCAAGAAGGGTGGCAAGCTGCTCGTCCTGGAGCTGTTGCCCCACGGCGAGGAGTGGGTGCGCGACCGGCTGGGCCACCGCTGGCTGGGATTCGAGCCGGCGCAGCTCGCGGCGGCGCTGGAAGCGGAGGGGTTCGGCAGCATCAGCACCGAGATGTTGCCCGGCGGGGCGGCTGCGTTCAGGCCGTTCCTGCTCTGCGCCGAGGTGCCGGAATGACGCGCGCCGGACGGGTGGCCAGGCTGCGGGCGGAGCTCGACCGGCGGGTGCTGGTCCTCGACGGCGCGATGGGCACCGCGCTGCAGGACCTGGCGCTCTCCGCCCAGGACTTCGGCGGACCTGAGCTGGAGGGATGCAACGAGTCCCTGAACCTCACCCGGCCGGACGTCGTCCGCGGCATCCACCGCGGATACCTGGAGGCTGGCGCCGACATCCTGGAGACGAACACCTTCGGGGGCACCCCGCTGGTCCTCGCCGAATACGGGCTGCAGGAGAAGGCAGTGGAGATCAACCGCGCGGCCGCGCTCCTCGCGCGCGCGGAGGCCGACGCCTTCTGGACGGAGGACCGCCCGCGTTTCGTCGCCGGGTCGATGGGGCCCACCACCAAGGCCATCTCGGTGACCGGCGGAGTGACGTTCGAGCAGCTCATCGAGCACTACCAGGCGCAAGCGCGCGGGTTGCACGAGGGAGGCGTCGACTATCTCCTGCTCGAGACCTCGCAGGACACGCGCAACGTCAAAGCGGGCCTGATCGGGATCGATCGGTTCCAGGATTCGCTCCCACCCGAGGAGAGGATCCCGGTCGCGGTGAGCGGCACCATCGAGGCGATGGGGACCATGCTGGCCGGCCAGTCGGTCGAGGCGCTGGCGATCTCGCTGGAGCACCGGGAGCTCCTCTACCTGGGGCTGAACTGCGCCACGGGTCCGGAGTTCATGACCGACCACATCCGCACGCTCGCCCAGCTGGCGCGGACCCGCGTCGCCTGCGTGCCGAACGCGGGGCTGCCGGACGAGAACGGCCGCTACCTGGAGACCCCGGAGATGCTGGCGCGGACGCTGTCGCGCTTCGGTGAGAACGGGTGGCTGAACCTCCTGGGCGGATGCTGCGGGACTCACCGCGGGCACATCGCCAGGCTGGCGGAGATCGCCCCCCGCCTCACGCCGCGCGCGATCCCGACGCGTCTCCGGAGCGCACTCTCCGGCGTGGATCCGCTGGAGATCGGCGACGACGTCCGGCCGGTCATCGTCGGCGAGCGCACCAACGTGCTCGGATCGAAGAAGTTCCGCGACTTGATCGCCCTGGAGAAGTGGGACGAGGCAGCGGAGGTCGCGCGGGCGCAGGTCAAGCGGGGGGCGCACCTGGTGGACGTCTCCACCCAGCAGACCGACCGCGACGAAGTGGCCGACCTGTGCCGCTTCCTCGAGGTGCTGGTCAAGAAGGTGCGCGTGCCGCTGATGATCGACTCGACGAACGAGAAGGCGGTCGAGATCGGGCTCACGTACTCGCAGGGAAAGGCGATCGTCAACTCGGTCAACCTGGAGGACGGCGAGAAGCGATTCGAGAAGATCGCGCCGCTCGTTCACCGGTTTGGTGCGGCGCTGGTGGTCGGCTGCATCGACGAGCGCGGGCAGGCGATCAAGGCGGCGGACAAGCTTGCCGTCGCGCGGCGCAGCCACGAGCTGCTCACGCGCAAGTACGGGCTCGCCGAGCAGGACCTCTATTTCGATCCCCTGGTGTTTCCCTGCGCTTCGGGCGATGCGGCGTACACAGGGAGCGCGGTCGAGACCATCGAGGCGGTCCGCGCGATCAAGGCCGCGCTGCCTTCGTGCAAGACGGTCCTGGGAATCTCCAACGTGTCCTTCGGACTCCCCGCGGCGGGCCGCGAGGTGGTCAACTCGGTCTTCCTCTACCACTGCGTGCAGGCCGGCCTCGACCTGGCGCTGGTGAACGCGGAGAAGCTGGAGCGCTACCCGTCCATCCCGGAGCACGAGCGCAAGCTTGCCGAAGGCGTACTCTTCTGCCGCGAGCATTCCGCGCTGCAGGGCGTGGTGGCGGCATTCGCCGCCCACTTCCGTGAGAAGAAGCCGGAAGGTCCGGCGCGCAGCTCGCTGCCGCTCGACGAGCGCCTGGCTCGTTACATCGTGGAGGGATCGCGCGACGGCCTCTACGACGACCTCGCCGAGAAGCTGCGCGAGGGCACGAAACCCCTCGACGTGATCAACGGCCCGCTCATGCGTGGCATGGACGAGGTGGGCCGGCTCTTCAACGCCAACCAGCTGATCGTCGCCGAGGTCCTGCAGAGCGCCGAGTCGATGAAGGCGGCCGTCTCCTTCCTCGAGCCGCACATGGACAAGGTGAACAGCGCCGCGCGCGGCAAGGTGCTGCTCGCGACCGTGAAGGGCGACGTCCACGACATCGGAAAGAACCTGGTCGACATCATCCTGTCCAACAACGGCTTCGAGGTGGTGAACCTCGGCATCAAGGTGCCGCCGGAGGCGCTCATCCAGGCGGTGCGCGACCACCGCCCCGACTTGGTGGGGCTCTCCGGCCTGCTGGTCAAGTCCGCGCAGCAGATGGTCGCGACCGCGACCGATCTCAAGGCCGCCGGGGTGGACCTGCCGCTGCTCGTGGGAGGCGCGGCGCTCTCCCGCAACTTCGTCGACCGGCAGATCGCGCCCGCGTACGGCGGCACCGTCGCCTACGCCCAGGACGCGATGAGCGGCCTGGACCTGGCCAAGCGGGTCACCGAGACCGAGAAGCACGAAAACCTGCGGCGCGAGCTACAGGATCGGCGCGCGCAGCTCGCGGCCGTCGATGCAGCCAGGCCCGCGCCGGTGCGTCCGAGCACGGCGCGGCGCTCGCGCAAGGTGGCCTCGCTGGTAGAGCTGCCGCGGCCGCCCGATCTGGACCGGCACGTGCTCAGCAACACGCCGCTCGACCACATCTGGCAGTTCATCAACCCGGTGATGATCTACGGCCGCCACATGGGGCTGAAGAGCAGCGTGGTCAAGGACGTCGAGGCCGGCAACCGCGCCGAGCTGGAGAAGAGCGAGGCGGGGCGCAAGGCGCTGCAGCTCAAGGGGGCGCTCGACGATCTCAAGGCCGAGTGCCGCGCCGGCGCGATGCACGCCCGCGCCGTCTACCAGTTTTTCCGCGCGCGCGGAGAAGGGAGCGATCTGGTCCTCCTCGACCCCCGCGGCGCCGAGGCGGCGCGCTTCACCTTCCCGCGACAGGAGGGCGCCGACGAGCTCTGCCTGTCGGACTACGTGGCCGCCGACGACGCGGTCGCGCTCTTCGTCACCACGGCCGGGGCCGGCATCCGCGGTCGCGCCGAGGCGTACAAGAAGAACGGCGACTTCCTCAAGAGCCACCTCCTCCAGGCGCTCGCGCTCGAGACGGCGGAAGGGTATGCCGAGCTGCTGCACGCCAAGTTGCGCAGCCAGTGGGGTTTCCCCGACCCGCTGGAGATGACGATGATGGATCGCTTCAAGGCGAACTACCACGGGAAGCGATATTCGTTCGGTTATCCGGCGTGCCCCCGGCTGGAGGATCAGCAGATCCTCTTCCGCGTCCTCCGGCCCGAGGAGATCGGCGTCGAGCTGACCGACGGTTGCATGATGGATCCGGAGGCGAGCGTCTCCGCCGTCGTCTTCCACCACCCCGACGCGACGTACTTCAGCGTCGCGGGTGGGGCGGGTCTGTAGGCCCCGCCGTGCTCCCGGCGCTGGCCACCAGCGGCATCGGCAGCCTGCCGCACACGCAGCTGGAGCTTGCTCTGCAGCAGGCGCTGCTGCTCGACATCCCCGCCGCGCCCCAGCTCCCGCGACGGGACGCCGCGGAGTACATGGTTCCGCAGGCCCTGGAGGGTCTGCACGGGCTGCGCGCGGACGCCGAGGGCAACGCCAGCCTCGACCTGGGCGACTGGCGGCGCGGAGCGGCGACGCTCGACGCGCGCCTCGACCACGCTCTCGAGCGCGACGACGGCATGCAGCGATTCCTCCCGTCGACGGGCGCGTGGCAGGCGCTGCGGCCCTTCCTCTGGGAGGTCGAGCAGCGGAAGCTGCCGTTCGCGAAGGTGCAGATCGCCGGGCCGTTCACGCTGCGCTGGGTGCTGCGCACCACGCAGGGCGAGCCTCTCGCCGCCACTGGCGACGGCAAGGCCATCGAGCGCCAGATCTTCCGGCTGGTGCTGGCCCGCGCGCTCGCCCTTTCCCGCAGGCTGCGGGAGACCGGCGCCCGGCCGGTGATCTTCCTGGACGAGCCCGGTCTCTATGCCTTCGACCGGCGCGATCCGCAGCACCTGGTCAGCTTGCAGGAGCTGCGGGTCGTCGTGCTGGCGCTCCGGCGCGACGGCGCGGTGGTCGGCGTGCACTGCTGCGGGAACACCGAGTGGGCGCCGCTCCTCGGGCTGGGATGGGACGTGGTCTCGATCGACGCCCGGCTCTCGCTCGAGGCGGTGCTCGCCACGGGGCCCGCTTTCGAGAGATTCCAGGCGGCGGGAGGCGTGCTCTCGCTCGGCATCGTTCCGACGGACCTGAGCGCACCGGACGACGTCGATGCCGTCCTCCAGGACGCTCGGGCGCGGCTCGGCCGCGAGGTGCTGGCGCGCTCCCTGCTCACTCCGGCCTGCGGGCTGGCGATGCGCAGCGTGCCGGACGCGGAGCGGATTTTCGCCGAGCTGCGCCGCGCGCAGCAGCAGCTTCGCGGCGGCGACAGCCGGCCATGATCGAGGCGCTCGTCCTCGGCGCTGGCGCGGCGGGGCTGCGCGCCGGCGCGGAGCTCTTGCGCAAGCGCGTCCGGGTGCTGGTGGTCGAGGCGCGCGACCGCGTCGGAGGCCGCGTCCACAGCGTCGAGGACCGCGAGCTGGGGCGCGTGGTCGAGCTCGGCGCGGAGTTCGTGCACGGGCCGCGCGTCGAGCTGAAACGCGCGAAGCTGAAGCTGGAGGAGATGGACGGCCGGCAGATGGCGCTGCTGGACGGGCGGCTGCGCGACGTGACGCGACAGTTCCACTCCGTCATCCGCAAGCTCGCCGGCGCGCGCGGCGCCGGCACCGCGCAGAGCTGGCTGGCGACGGCGAACCTCGACGACGTGGAGCGCGAGCTGGCGCGGAGCTATATTGAAGGGTTCTTCGCGGCGCCGGCGGCATTCGTCGGGATCGAGGGCGTGGCGAACGACCAGGGAATGCGCACGCGCAGGGTCGTCGGCGGATACGACCGGGCGCTGCGGGGCCATGCCGATGCGCTGCGCGCGGCGGGAGCATTGCGGCTCTGCCTCACCGTCGAGCGTGTGCGCTGGCGGAAAGGTCACGTCGCCGTTCAGGCGCGGACGGTCAGCGGAGCGGCCGAGGAGATCGAGGCGCGCAGGCTGCTCGTGACGCTGCCGGTGAGCGTCCTCGCGGCGAGCGACGGAGTGGGGTTCGACCCTCCGCTGCGCGGCAAGCGCGAGGCCCTTTCGTGGGTCCGCACCGGCGGGGTCGTCAAGGCGCTGCTGCGCTTCCGCGAGCCGTTCTGGCTCACCCGGGCGCTGCGCAAGGCGGACTTCTTCCACGCGCCCGGCGCGCCGTTGCCGACGTGGTGGCGCGGCTCTCCCCGCGAGGTGCCGCTGCTCACGGGCTGGGCCGGAGGTCCGGCGGCGGAGCGCCTGAAGGAGGGCGATCGGCTCGCGGGCGCGCTCGACTCGGTGGCGCGCATCTTCGGCCGCACGCGCCACGAGATCGAGTCGCTGGTCGAAGGCGTCCGGATGGTCGATTGGAGCGAGGATCCTTTCGCTCGCGGCGCCTACGCCTACGAGCTGGCCGGCTCCCCTCTCGACTTGCTTCCGCGGCTCGCCGCGCCGGAGGAGGAAACGCTCTTTTTCGCCGGCGAGGCCACGAGCCTCACCGGTCGCGGCGGCACCGTCGACGGCGCCCTCGAAACGGGCCTCCGCGCCGCGAAGCAACTCCTCCAGACGCTGTGAGGTGTCGCGCTGGTATCCTGGGCCAGAATGACGCCGACGCTCCACACTGCACGGCTCTCCCTTCGTCCACTCGCACGGGCCGAGGCCCGCGTCCTCGCGCAAATCGAAGCCGGGACCGCGATGGGCTGGAGTGTGGTGCCAGCCGGGACGGACTCGATCATCGGCATGGTGGGCCTTCACCACATCGATGGGACCGCCGCTTTCGCGCAGATCGCGTACGAGATTGATGGGGAGTATTCGGGCAAAGGCCTGGCGACGGAGGCGGTGGAACGCGTCATCGAGCACGCGCGGACCGAGCTCGGATTGCTGCGGCTCGAGGCTCACATCGGACCTGACAACTCGCGATCGATCCGTCTCGCCGAGCGGCTCGGGTTCGTGCGCGAGACCGAAGTGGAGAGCACCGTCGTCTACACCAGAACGCTGTAGGCGTGCAGGTTGGCCTGACGATGCCGGGCGAAACGTTTCCGGTCTACCCTGCGGCGATCACGTTCAGCAGGGTGTCGCGGTAGGTGCGGCCGAGGACGCCGCACAGGGTGCCGAGGAACTTGAAGGCCACGGTGAAGTTCACGTGCAGCGCCTTGTCGAGCGCGTCGGACTCGACGCGCGCCAGGCGCGACGGAGTGACGCTCACCACCGAGGCGGAGCGGGGCTTGCCGTCCACGAAGGCCATGAAGCCGAACAGATCGCGCGGGCCGAGCCGGGCGAGCGTGCGGTTTTCGCCGGGCCCCAGGTGCTTGCGCACTTCCAGCTCTCCGCGTTGCACGACGTAGAAGCTGCGCGTCTTCTCGTCCTCCTCGACGACGGTCTCTCCCGGCGCGACCTCCAGTTCCTGTCCGAGCACGGCGAGCCATGCCGCCTCTTCCTCGGACAGGTGCGGCGCGCGTCCCCCGCCTGCGGACTCCGGCGGAGGAGGGCGGCTGATCCCCGGCCGCGGAGAAAGGCGGACGGCGACGTCGTTGGCGGCGCGCAGCTTCTCGCTGATGGAGCGCGCGTACACCGCCAGCAGCGCGGTAGCCAGCTCGCGATGCGCGAGCAGCTCGTGCCGGAGCGGGTTCTTCTGGATCGCGCGCACGATGGTGCCCTCGCGAGCGACGTGCCGCACACCTTCCGGCATCTCGGCGAACGGCTCGACCTCGCCGAACAGATCGCCCGGTCCGAGCTGCGCGAGCGTCAGGTCGCCGGACTTCGTCTTGGCGCGGAGGTCCACGCCGCCGGAGGCGATCAGGTAGATGCATTCCGAGTGGCGCCCGGCGACGAGGATCTCGTCACCCGCGGAGAACTCGTCGAGCTTGGAGAGCGCTTCGAGGCGGTCGCGGTCCCTGCGGTCGAGCTTCTCGAAGCGCTCGCTGGTCGCGAAGGCGAACATGGACCCCCCGGTCGCCTCCCAAGCTGCCTCATCCCTGACCGCGCCGCAAGGCGTTAGCGCGCGAGCCGGAACCCGATGTTCGAGTAACGGGCATCGGCCGGCCACGCGTTCCGGTTTGCGCAGCGGAGCTGCGGAGGATGCGCGTTCCAGGCGCCTCCCCGGGCGACGCGCAGCGCGGGAGCCGGCGCAGCCTGCCGCGCGCCGAGACCGAGCAGCTTCCGGTGCAGCTCGGGATCGAACGAGTCGGTGACCCATTCCCAGACGTTGCCCGCGGCATCGAGCAGGCCGTGCGGGCTCCGGCCCGAGGGAAAGCAACCGACCGGCAGCGTATGCCGGGGCCCACCCCTGGCAGCGGCGCGCGCCGGGTCCCACTCCTCGCCCCAGGGATAGCGGCGTGCGTCCTCGCCGCGCGCCGCGCGTTCCCATTCGGCCTCGGACGGCAGGCGCGCGCCGGCGAACCGCGCGTACGCGTCGGCCTCGTACCAGCTTGCGCCGACCAGCGGCTGGTTGGGGCCCAGGTATGCTCGCCAGGCCTCGTCGTCCCAGAAGCGCGGGCGGTCGACCCGGTTGCGCTCGCGCCACTCCCAACCGGCATCGCACCAGAGCGCCCGTTCCTGATAGCCGCGCTGCACGAACTCCGCGAACTCGCCCACCGTCACTGGGACGAGGCCGATCTCGAATGCGGCGGTGCGCGCCCGGAGCCGGGGTTGCTCGGGCGGCTCGCCTTCCGGCGGGTCGCTCCCGCGCCAGAACTCGCCGGCGGGGATGGCCAGGAACGTGCCGGGCCGCGGATCGAGCTCGCCGAGGGCCCGCGCCGCAACGATGCGCTCCTCGAGCGGCGCGGCGGGGTCTTCGAGCACCGGCGGTACGGAGCGCACGCCCCGGAAATACCAGAGGGCGCCCCGCTCGCGCAGGGCGCCCGCCGGCTGCTGCATCCGACGATCCCTACGGGAAGGGTAGAGGGTCGTCCGACGTGAAGTTGAGGCTTGCGAAATCGTAGTCGTTGTCTGGACCATCGATCGAGGGGACCGGTTTGAACACGGGATCGCATGCCGCCGCGGTGGCGACGGTGTTCTGCGCGGAGCGCGCGAACACGGTGGCCCCAGGCGGAGTGCTGCTGGTGTCCTCCAGCTTGATCATCCAGTACGTCTCGCGCGGATCGTGGCCCTGCGCGCAGGTGACGGCTTCCCACTTCCGCTCGGGGGGAATCTGCCCGCCCACCGCCCCGGCGTCGGCGCGGAAGTGCACTCCGTCGCTGGCGACGATCCAGCGCGCCACGGCCGTCACCGGGGTCGTCCCGGAAGCGGGCGGCGTCTGGCCGGTGCAACGAAGCGTCATGTCGTCGATGAACTTGAGGCTTCCGCCCTTGCCGGTCTGCTTGAAGAACACGTAATGGCCGTTGCGCGGCAGATCGGAGTTGACCTTGAGGTTGGTCATCGTCACCAAGACCTTCTTCTCGGCCGGAGTGACGTTGAAGTCGAGCGTGAGCTGACCGGAGACGCTCTTGTCGCCGGTCACCGAGGCGAGGTTGTCGAGGTTGAGCGTCGCGCTCCCCGAGCCGTCGTGGTTGGACGGGTCACGCTGCACGCTCGCGTCGTACACGGTGACGAACGAGGTGTCGGGGTCGGCCACCTTCTTGACCTGCAGCGTGGCGGTGAAGGAGTGATCGTCCGTCTTCACGATCGAGTACTTGTAGTCGAACCCGTCGACCACCCTCTCCCAGACGTGCGTTCCGCCATCGCGCCGGCGGGGCGAGAAGGGGATGATGCGGCGGATGGGCCGCAGCACGCGCCAGATGCTCCCGTTGGTCGCCGCCACCACCGCGTGCGTGCGGACGAACAGGTGCGGGTGGCAGGGGTCGTCGACCGCCGCCTGCGCGGCGTCCGCCGCGGCGCTCAGCGACTGCGCGCCGGTCGCCTCGAAGTTTTCCGGCACCGCGTCGGCGGCGCTGATGTCCAGCGCCACGGCGTCGAAGGAAGGCGTCGCCTTCGCGAAGTCGTCCTGCGCCGGCCCGCCGCACGCTGCCGCCATCACCACCACCGCCGCCAGGAACAGGATCTTCTTCATGACCTCGGTCCTCCAGGAAGGAATCCGTCGCGCCCCGGCGTCGGACACCGCAGGGGCACGGCGGGTTAATCGGCCGCCCGCAGTCCAGGAGCGGACATGCGCCTGAAGGCCGTCGTGTACGAAGAGCTGGCGCGCGGAATACGCGCGGCGCCTGCTGGTGAAGACGCGGCCGCCTGCTCGTCCGCCGGGCGCGCGCGAAGGCGCGCCTTCCGTTTCGATGGCGGGCTGTCCGGAGCGCCGCGACACTTCACGGCTTGACTCTTTCGCCGCTGCGGGCGAGAGAGGGGCGCGCTGTCGAGGGATCGGGAGGCATACGGCCGTGGGAGAGAACGCTCGCATCACCGTCGACGGAAAGGAGCTCGAGTTCCCGGTCGTCACCGGCTCCGAGGGCGAGAACGGCATCGACATCCAGAACCTCCGCGCGAAGACC
>Ga0066680_10001190_pt1 | contig 10306 bp, 9 predicted proteins | sample GraSoiAngelo_129_FD_62297 | JGI IMG/M metagenome (GOLD analysis project Ga0066680, IMG submission 62297) | Grasslands soil microbial communities from the Angelo Coastal Reserve, California, USA - 14_0927_12_40cm | ecosystem: Environmental > Terrestrial > Soil > Grasslands | place: USA... | reverse complement strand
CGCCGTGCCCACCGGCGCGCGCGCCGCCTCGGAGGGGTCGCTCGTGATCTGGACGAGCTGCGCGTCGGGAGGGAGCAGGGGGCCGGGGATGTAGGGGTAGTAGGGGAACACCGAGGAGCCGATCACGAGCACGAGGTCGTGGCCGCTGAGGGTCTCGGAGGCCGGGCCGATCGCCGGCGGCAGGATGCCCTGGAAGTTCGCCTGGTCCTCCGGGAAGCCGAGGCGGCCGCCGCCCGGCGCCGGCGTCGCCCACACGGGCAGACGCTGCTTCTCCGCCAGCGCCACCGCCGCCTCCCAGCCGCCGCTCGCGTCGATGTCCGGGCCGGCGATCAGGACGGGATTGCGCGCGTCGGCGAGCAGGCCCGCGAGGTCCTCCAGAGCGACCGGGTCCGGCAGTGCGCGACCATGCATGGCGCGCGCTAGCGCGCCCCTATAAAGATCCTCATCCGCCTGCGCGTCCCAGTCGTCCATCGGGATCGACACGAACGCCGGGCCGCGCGGGGGCAGCGAGGCGTGATGGATCGCGCGCGCGATCGCCTGCGGCACGTCCTGGGCGCGCGGCGGTTCGTGCGCCCACTTCACGTACGGCTGCGGCGCCAGCACCGCATCGCGGTTGGTCAGGTTGGCCTCCATCGTGACCTGCGCGCGCACCTGCTGGCCGGCCGTGATCAGCAGCGGGGACTTGTTCGCCTGCGCGTTGCCGATGCCACCCACCGCGTTGCCCACGCCCGGCGCCGTGTGCAGGTTGACGTGCGTCGTTTTCCCGCTCGCCTGCGCGAAGCCGTCGGCCATGCCCACCACCACCAGCTCCTGCAGGCCCAGGATGTAGGAGAAGTCCTCCGGGAAGTCCTTCAGCATCGGCAGCTCCGTCGATCCCGGGTTGCCGAAGATCGTCGTCATCTCGTGCGCGCGCAGCACCTCGAGCGTCGCTTCGCGGACGGTCGGCATGGGGCCGGACGCTAGCTGAAGGGCGCAAGCGGGAGAATCGCGGCGTGGCACAGTCGCCGCCCAACCGTTTGTTACTGGCCGACGTCGACGGGACGCTCGTGACCAAAGAAAAGGAGCTGACTGAGCGCTCGGTGCAGGCCGTGCGCGCGCTGGGTGACGCCGGCATCCTGTTCGCGGTCACGAGCGGGCGCCCGCCCCGCGGCATGGAGATGCTGATCGAGCCGCTCGCGCTCAGCACGCCGATCGCGGCGTTCAACGGCGGGCTCGTCGTGGAACCCGACATGACCGTGGTCGAGCAGAAAGCGCTGCCACATGAGCTGTTCGCGCCCATCGTCGCGCTGCTGCAATCCGCCGGCCTCGACGTGTGGGTCTACCGCGGCGCCGACTGGTTCGTGCGCGACCGTAAAGCGCCGCACGTCGACCGCGAGGCGTTCACGGTGCGGTTCGAACCCACGGTCGTGCAGAGCTACGACGGCCTGGAGCGCGGCGTCGTAAAGATCGTGGGGGTGAGCGACGACTACGCGCGCGTGGAGTCCGCTACGAGCGAAGCGCAGGAGCGCTTCGGGGATCACGTCTCCGCCGCGCGCTCCCAGCCCTACTACCTCGACGTCACGCACCCGCGCGCCAACAAGGGCGAGGTGGTCAAGTTCCTCTCGGCGCGGTACGACATCCCCGAGGCGCAGATCGCGACGATCGGCGACATGCCCAACGACGTGCTCATGTTCGCTCGCTCCGGTCTGTCCATCGCCATGGGGCAGAGCGACCGGGAGGTGCACCGCGCGGCGCGGCGCGTGACCGCCTCCAACGAGGAGGAGGGATTCGCCAGGGCGGTCGAGCGTTTCGTGCTGCGGACGTGAGCCCGGCGCCGCGCATATGCGTGGTGGGTTCCGCGAACGTGGATCTGGTTGCGCGCTGCGAGCGGCTGCCGCGGCCGGGGGAGACGGTCACGGACGCCGAGCTCCAGCGCGTGCCCGGGGGCAAGGGCGCAAACCAGGCCGTGGCCGCAGCGCGCCTGGGTGCCCGCGTGCGCTTTGTGGGCCGGATCGGGTCCGATGACCTCGTGCTGCGCTCGCTGAAGCGCGAGGGGATCGACGTGCGCGGAGTCGTGCGCGACGAGGGCGAGACCGGCGTTGCGCTCGTGCTGGTCGAGGAGGGCGGCGAGAACCTGATCGTGGTCGCGCCCGGTGCAAACCGGCGTCTGAGCGCGGAGGACGTCGAGGTGGGGGAGACCGACGCGGTGATGTGCCAGCTGGAGATCCCCGGCGAGGCCGTGCGCGCCGCCGCCGCGGGCGCGCGGTTCTTCTGCCTGAACGCCGCTCCCGCGCGCGGGGAGCTCGATGCGGAGCTCGAGCCCGATCTGCTCGTCGTCAACCGCTACGAGTACGAGCGCGTGGGCCCGCGCGGCAAGCTGGTGGCGCTCACGCTCGGCGCCGAAGGCGCGGTGCTGTTCGCGGAGGGGCGCGAGGTCGCGCGAGCGGCCCCGCCTCGGGTCACGGCCGTCGACGGCACCGCGGCCGGCGATGCCTTCTGCGCGGCGCTCGTGATCTCGCTGCTCGAGGGCCGGGACCGCGCGCAGGCCCTGGTCCGCGCGTGCGCCGCCGGGGCGCTGGCCGCCTCGCGCATGGGCGCGCAGCCCTCGCTCCCGTCCGCCCGCGAGCTCGATGAGATACTCGCCGCGTGACCCGGATCATTCTCGACTGCGACCCGGGCCACGACGACGCGATCGCGCTAATGCTCGCGCTCGGCAGCCCCGAGGTCGAGCTGCTGGGCGTGAGCACCGTGTGTGGCAACCAGACGCTCGAGAAGACCACCGCCAACGCGATCCGCGTGCTCGACCATCTCGGGCGTGACGACGTTACGGTTGCCGCCGGCGCCACCCGACCACTCGTGCGCGAGGCCCAGGTGGCGACGAACGTGCATGGCGAGACCGGCCTGGACGGGCCCGACCTGCCGCCGCCGGCGCGCGGTCCGCTGACCGAGCACGCGATCGACTGGATCGCTGCCACGCTGTCGGCGCAGCCGGACCCGGTCACGCTCGTGCCCACCGGACCGCTCACCAACATCGCGCTCTTTCTGGCGCGCTACCCCGAGCTGGAAGCGAAGGTGGAGCGGATCGCGTTGATGGGCGGGGCGATCGCCGAGGGCAACGTCACCCCGGCCGCCGAGTTCAACATCTGGGCCGACCCCGAGGCCGCGCACCGGGTGTTCTCGAGCGGGCTCAACGTGACCATGGTCGGCCTCGACGTGACGCACCGGGCGTTGATGCGCGACGCGCACGCCGAGCGGCTCGCCGCGGCGGGGCGCGCCGGCAGGCTGGTCGCCGACCTGTACCGCTTCTACTCCCAGCACCACAGGCGTAAGTACCTCTGGGACGGCGCGCCCGTGCACGACGCCGTCGCCGTCGCGCACGTGATCGACGCGAGCCTGCTCGAGACCGTGCACTGCGGGGTGAAGGTCGACACCGGCCCCGAGCTCTCGCGCGGGCGCACGTACGTCGACCGCTGGGGCGCCGCCGGCTGGGAGCCCAACTGCCACGTTGCCGTGGACATCGACCCCGAGCGGTTCCTCGAGCTTCTGATCGGGAGGATCAGCGGACTCGGGTAGGCGGACGATGCGCTTCGACCGACGCGCGCGAGGATTCTCGGCTCTGAGGGGCTAGCGCCGACGCCGCTCTGCGAAGCTCGCTGGCAAGCCTCCCCTCAGAATCGGTGAGGTACAGAGCGCTCCCGCCGTTGGTGAGAAGTGCCTGGAGCCTTGCCACGCCCTGAGCCCGAACGGGATCGGGCGAGCGCAGGCGGTGGTCGATGGCCGCGACTACCGCCCGAGCGGCGAGCAGCTCGTTGGCGTTGGGTCGCACGGCTGCGCTGAAACCAGGCCTCGCCTGCGCGCTGCGCCACGCGCGGCGCAAGCCTTGGGCGACCCGCTTGCGGCTGCGGGGAGTCGTGAGCCTGCGTGCTCGCTCAGCCAGCAGCACGCTGGCATGCGGGTCGGCGCCGGCGGCAAGCAGCCCGTCGAGCTCGGCCCCATGCCAACTGACGAGAACGCCGAGCCGCAAGCGAGCGAGACGCCTGTGCAGCGACGAAAAGATCCACACCCATATCGGGTCTCGGACGCCCCCAACGCCCGGTGCGGCGCGTGATTCGCCGGCGAGGAACACGGCACCACATATGGTCGCCAAGCACGCGTCAAGCTCGCATCAAGAAACGTACGTCGCGTGTGGAGATTTCATCAAGATTCGTTCGCAGTGGGCCTGATCGCCATCGACGCTGCGTAGCATTGGCCCAGGTGTGCCGGGAAGCCTGGTCGGCGAGTTTCGTCGACCACTCGAAGGAGGCTTCATGGCTTCTCTGGACACCGCCGTTCAGTTCCCCCGAAGGGTTGGGCGACGCGCCAAGGCGCTGCTGTTCTTCGCGTTTGCCTTCGCGGTGATGGCGGATCCCGTCTCCTCGGTCGCGTACGCGATCGAGGCGCCGCTGCGCGCGCTCGGAGGGCACCTGAGTCTCCTGCTCCCGACGATGGGCCTCGTGATCGGCATCATCGCGCTGGTTACGCTCAACTACTGGCAGCTCGTGCGCACCTTCCCCGAGGGCGGCGGCTCTCCCGAGGCGGCCGGACGGGCGTTCGGTGAGGAGTGGTCGTTCCTGCCGATCGGCGCGCTCGTGGTCGACTTCGCCCTCACGATCGCGATCTCGATCGCGGCAGCCGGCAGTGCGCTGATCGCGTATGTCCCCGCGCTCGCCTCGGCGCGCATCCCGCTCGCCCTCGGGCTCGTGGCGTTGGTAGCCGCGCTGACGTGGTTCGGCCACGGCGGGCGCATGGTCTTCGCGATCATGACGTGGCTGTTCATCGTCGCCTCGGTCGTCGTGCTGGCGCTCGGCTTCACCTCGCCGCACGCCACGCGCGGCTACGCCCCGATCACCGGTTCGGCAAGTCCCGCGGTAATCGCGGTCGTGCTCGCGTTCCCGGTCGCGATGGCACTCGCGACCGGCACCGAGGCGCCCGCGACCTCGATCGCCCAGCTCGGCCAGCTTTCGAATCGCGGGCGCTGGCGGTTCGGGCGCGGCACGCTGGCCCTGACGATCGGCATCGTCGGCGTCTTGACGATCGGCCTCACCGCGCTCGCGGTACACCTGCACGTGGGCATCCCGCACGCCGACAGCACCCAGATCGCCGAACTCGCGCAGACCGCGGTCGGAGGTGGCGGCCTGTTCGCCTTCTTCCAGGTCTCCAGCAGCCTGCTGCTCTTGGCCGCCGCCAGCTCCTCATTCCAGGCCGGTCCGGGGCTGCTCAAGGCACTCGCCCGCACCGGTCCCGCCGGGCAGCCCGGGCTGCTGCCGGCTCCGCTAGGGCGCACCAACCGCCACCACACCCCCGTCGCGGCGGTGGTCGTGTATGCCCTCATCTCCGCGGCGATCATCCTGCTCGCCAGCGGCCGGGAGCAGGAGCTGGTGCTCGTGTACGCGGTCGCGGTGTTCGTCAGCTTCCTCGCCGGGCTGCTCGCGATGGCGCGCTTTTCCCGCCGCCGTGGCTCGCGGCTGCTTACCGCCACCAACGTGCTCGGCGCTGTCGCGGTTGCCTTCACGCTCGTCGTCAACCTCGCCCGGGGGTATCCCCTGATCGCCATCGCCGGAACCGTGCTCGTGGCGGGTGTGCTGTATTGGCGCTGGGTGCGCGCGGGCCGGCCGCGCGGGATCGACACAGTCGAGCGGGAAGCCGAGGCCGAGGAAGACTCCTGACACCGCCGCGCCACGCGCGGAAGGTGACGGTTGGGATGCGCGCGGTGGTGCGTGCAGTTGTATGGCCTTCGTAACTGCGAGCGAGTCGCAGTTAAACAGGCCAATTTCGGCATTTTCCGTGTTACTCTCGCCCGCAATTGGCTAGCGCCAACATTCGAACGCGATTGGAGACACGCAATGAAGAAATTGACTCCGGCAGCGAGCGGAGGACCCGCCGCAGCGGCGAGTGAGGGCACCAGCCGGCGCGAGTTCCTCGCGGGCGGCGCTGGTGCAGCAGCTGGCGCGGCCATGATCCTCGGGGCGCCCAAGGTGGCGTCGGTTCTGAACAACCCGGGTGGCGGTGTGGCGAACGAGCCCAAGGCCGTCGTCACCAAGCCCTCCGGCCCCTCACCGCGCGAGCCGGTCACCGCCTACGTGCGCAACGAGCAGCGCGGCGAGGTCACCGTCATGTCCGGCACGCGGGAGACCACATACAGGGACCCGGCGCTCGTGAAGCGGCTGCTCGACGCGGCCAAGTGAACGGATAAGGAAAGGAAGGTCAGCTTCACATGTCATCGCACCGCGAGGCGCCGGAGATCAGCCAAGACCCCGTCGCCGACAACACCGATACGTACGCGTTCGTAAGTCCCGACAACCCGAAGACGGTCACGATCATCACCAATTACCTCCCCGCGGAGGTGCCCGCGGGTGGTCCGACGTTCTTCGAGTTCGGCAACGACGTCCAGTACAGCATCTACATCGACAACGACCGTGACGGGCTGCCCGAGATCGAGTACGAGTTCACGTTTGAGTCGCGCATCTTCAACCCGAACACGTTCCTGTACAACAACGGGCAGATCCTCTCGCTGACGGATAAAAACTGGAGCAAACGCCAGTTCTTCGACGTCACGCGGAGCGACGGCGATGGCACCAAGCGGCTCGGCGAGGACCTCGCCTGCCCGCCGTGCAACATCGGCCCGCGCTCGACACCGAACTACGAAAAACTCGAACAGGAAGCGATTCACGAACTCTCGGGCGGGCACAAGGTGTTCGCCGGGCAGCGCAGGGACCCGTTCTTCGTGGACATCGGCTCGATCTTCGACCTCGCCGACCTGCGCCCGATCGAGGAACTGCACCTGATCAAAACGATGAAAGCGCCCGGCGTAGACACGCTGCAGACGCTCAACTGCCACTCGATCGTGCTGCAGGTGCCGATCAGCGCGCTGACGGCCAATGGGTCCACGCCCAAAGACATGTCGGACCGCAACGCCGTGCTCGGCATCTGGGGCGCGGCCAACCGCCGCAAGACGCGCATCCGGGACGACGCCAACGACGAGCGCGGCGAGGCCGGTCCGTGGGTGCAAGTCTCGCGGCTCGGCAACCCGCTGTTCAACGAGGTGCTCGTGCCGATGGCCCGCAAGGACGAATGGAACGCCCGCGATCCCCACGGCGACAAGGCATTCCTGGCGGGCGTGCAGCACCCCGAGCTGGCCAAGCTGCTGGCCTTCTTGTACCCGAAACAGTTCGAAAACCTCGAAGGCCTCACCGCGCCGCGCGAAGACCTGGTCGCGGTGTTCCTCAGCGGCTTCCCGGCCGGCGTCGTGGACGGCTTCCAGAGCGCCTCAAAGAAAGGCGTGCTCGCCGACATGCTGCGACTCAACGTCGCGGTCCCGCCGGCGAAAAGCCCGAAGCCGCTCGGGTTCCTGGAAGGCGACCTCGCGGGCTTCCCCAACGGGCGCCGGGTCGCCGACGACGTCACCAACATCGAGCTGAAAGCCGTCGCCGGTGCCACCTACCCGCTGGTGGAACCCAAATACAAACCCGATGCCGCCGTGGGGGCGGTCGAACAGGGCATCTCGCCCGGGGCAGGCCGCAGCCAGGAAACGTTCCCGTACGTCACCACCCCGCACGACGGGTTCGACTTCCCGTCGGCGACCAAATAGGGAGACACGTGCCGTGGAAGCCGCGCCACACACCCGCCGGGGCAGATCCGCCACGACGGGCCATCGGCGGAGTCGGCGGGGGCAGTCGACGACCAGGCTGTCGGGGACCCCGTCACGGTGTGGCCGCGTGGGCGGCATCGCGCACGGATGCGCGGCGTCGTTCCCACGGTTCTCGCTCGCCGCGTGCGCAGCGCCGGTGTGGCGATCGATCAGCGCCCGTGGTCGGCGCCCACCGCCGCGGCGCAGCCGGCGCACAAGCCCACGATCGGAAAATGTGTAAAGCGCGCTCGATAGCCGAAGCGGCGCTCGATCAGATCGCGCACCTCATCGAGCTCCGCCGGCTGCACCGCCCGGTAGTCGGCGCAGCGCTCGCACGTGAGGTACTCGCGCTCGCCCGCCATCGCGAGCGCGTGCAGCCCCGGGCCGTGGCCGAGGTGCACGTGGCGAACGAGGCCGATGTCCTCGAAGGCCTGGAGGTTGCGGTACACCGAGCCGATGTCCGACGACGGCACGCGCCCGCCGATCCCTTCCGCGATCTGCTCCGCGGACATCGGCCCGTCGGCGGCCAGCAGCGCCTCCACCACCAGCCGGCGCGCCGCCGACACGCGCAGGCCCCGCTCGCGCATCAGCGCGATCGCGGAGCCGATGTCGGTGATCGGGCGCGCCGGAGCGCCATTGGATGGCGCCCGGGTGCCGTTGCGTGGGGCGTGCGCGCCGTTATGCGCCGAGGTCCCGTTGCGTGCGCCCGGCGCCGAGGCAGCCCCGTACTGCACGGCAAGGTCCATCTCCCGCTCGCTCATTGACTCCTCCACTCCATGGATCGCCGAAGCGGCTTGTCCGTTGTGCTCTCGTGTGCAATATACGCGCCGTCGTGGCATGCGGATCACCGCGGCAGCGATGATCCGCCGGACGGCGGCGTGCGTATCCACGGAATCAGCCTTCGCAGGGGCACGCGAACCTACTCCAGGAGTTGATCTCAATGATGGGTCTTGACAATCCAATCCACATCGCCTTCCTGCTCGTCGTGGTGCTGCTCGTGTTCGGCGCGAAGCGCCTGCCCGAGATAGGTCGCTCGCTCGGCGCGGGCATGAGGGGCTTCAAGGACTCGCTCACCGGCGAGGGCGCCCAGCCGTCGCCGAGCGCTTCGCCGTCCGAGCCCGCCGCGCCGGCGCTCAGCGCCGCGGTCGCCACGCCGGTGCTCGCGCCCGTGCCAACACCCTCCTCGCCCGTCGCCACGGCCGTCGCGGAGGCCGTTCCCGTCGCCGTCGCGGGACCCACGGAGGAGCCCGGCCCGCCGAGCGCCGCCTGAGAGGCCGACCGCGGCGCCTCGCCGGGAGGGCCGGCGTGGCGCGCGGTGCGTAAAAGCGCTCTGTCGGCAGGTGCCGATCGTGGCAGCGGCCGATAGCGTTTGAGGGGAGCGTTGCTCCCCGGCTATGAGCCCCTCGAAAAGGAGTTGACATGCCCCGCAGGGTCCTCACGCGCGCGCTGGTCGGCGCATCGGCCTGGACGCTCGTGCTGGCGGCCGTACTCGCCCCGGCGGACGCGACGCGGACGGTGACGATCGCCTCCCACGTGACGATCAAAGGCAAGGCACTCACGTTCAGCGGCACCGTGACGTCCAACAAGGGGGCGTGCAAGCGCGGCCGCACCGTGACCCTCTACCGCACGCCCTCGCTCGCGCTCGGGTCGACGACCACGAACCGCGCCGGGCGCTGGAAGATCAGTCCGAGCGGATTCGCGGGCATCACGCTGGGCCACTTCTACGCCAAGGTCAAGAAGCGCAGCGAAGGCACCGCCGGCACGATCTACGTGTGCAAGGCCGCCACCTCGAAGACGATCCCGTACACGCCGTAAGGCGGGCGCTGCCAGAGCCGTGCCCCGCGCGGAGCTTGCGCGCGGCAGCCTTGGCTGAGCGCGCCGCCATTCTGAGCAGCCGCGGAGCAGCCCCGATGGGGCGCCCGGGGGGGTGATTCGGCCGCACGCGATTCGTCCCTTCAGCGGGCGAGCCGCTAAGCGGGATGCAGCGGGCGGGCGATACGGAGCACAACGTATGTCCACCCCTGCCCGCAACGAGGCCGAGCCCTCGCGCGCCTCGCTAGCGCGGCGCGCCAAGCCGATGCGCCTTGCCCCGCGTCGCGGGGAGGCGGGCCGCGCCGCGGTCCCACGTCTCGGCGCGCGGCGGCTGAGGGTGCCGGGGCGCAGCCGCACCAGCCTGTGGGCGGCGATCGCGGGGCTGCTCGTGCTGGCGGGGGCGCTCGCCTCGCTGTTCGGCGCGCGCGCCGTGGTTCGTTCGGATGTCAACAAGAACCGCCTCGCGTTCCACCTGGCCTCGGACGAGATCGCCGCAGCGCTGAAGCTCTCGTTGCAGCACGAGGAAGACCTCGTTGTGGGTGCGAGCGCCTTCTTCACCGGCAACCCGACCGCGTCGCCCGCCGACTTCGACAGGTGGGCGGAATCGGTGCACGCCATGCAGCGCTACCCCGAGCTGCAGAACATCGGCCTGGTGGTGCGCGTGCCGGCGTCTCGCCTGGACGCGTTCAAGGCGCGACTGGCCGCCAATCCCGTGCGACCGCTGGGGCCGGAATCGGTCGCACCGGCGGGCGGCCTGCAGATCGAACCGCCGGGCCGGCGGCCCTACTACTGCCTGGCGGTGGCCGGACTGGCCAGGGACGCCGCGACCTACCTGCCCGCGGGCACCGA
>Ga0066680_10001188_pt1 | contig 10313 bp, 10 predicted proteins | sample GraSoiAngelo_129_FD_62297 | JGI IMG/M metagenome (GOLD analysis project Ga0066680, IMG submission 62297) | Grasslands soil microbial communities from the Angelo Coastal Reserve, California, USA - 14_0927_12_40cm | ecosystem: Environmental > Terrestrial > Soil > Grasslands | place: USA... | reverse complement strand
ATTTCCCCTCGTATTTACGCATTTTGGGCGTTTCGCCTCAGTGTTCCCGTGGGAAATTCTGCCGGGGAGCCACCCAATATCGCCCCGAATTCGAAGAGCGATTCCCCCCGGGATCAGCATCTGTGGCGATTGTGTAACACTGTTAACAAGTTGCTATGGACAAGAAATGCGCGCAGCTGTGGCAGCGATTATCCGCTGCCCTCAAGCCACAGGTCAGCCCGGATAGTTTCAAACGTTGGTTTTCTGCCGCCGAGTTAGTCGAAGCCAGCGATAAATCGCTCACTCTTCGTGTCCCAAATAACATCTATCAGTTCTGGATCGAGAGTAACTATATGACGGCATTGCAGGCCGCCATCGTCACCGCATTTGGCGCCCCACGCGCCGTGAGGTTTTCCTCTCCTTCTGGAACCGCGGGGCAAACGCCTCTGGAGGATGCGGTCCTCCTAAAAGAGATTTTGCCAGCGTCACAAGGCGACACGAAAGCAGGCGCAAGCGTGCTCGGGCTCAACCCACGAAACACGTTCGAATCTTTTGTGGTCGGCCCGAACAACGAGATCGCGCATGCTGCCAGCCTCGCGGTCGCGCAGTCACCAGCGCGTACTTACAACCCGCTCTTTATTTACGGGGGCGTCGGCCTCGGGAAGACCCATCTGATGCAGGCCATTGGCCAGGAGGTCTGGGCGAAGAAAAAAAACATGAAGGTGATGTATCTCTCCAGCGAACTCTTCATCAACGAGTTCATCGATGCGATCCAGCACAGCAATCTGGTCAAGTTCCGAAAGCGATATCGGCAAGCCGATCTTCTTTTGATTGACGACATCCAATTTCTCGGTGGCAAGGAGCGTTCGCAGGAAGAATTTTTTCACACGTTCAACACGCTGTTCGATGGACATAAACAAATCGTGCTCTCCAGCGACCGGCCAGCTTCCGAGATCGCCAACCTGGAGCACCGCCTGGTTTCCCGCTTTGAGTGGGGACTTACCGCCGAGCTTCAGCCACCGGACATCGAGACGCGCCTGGCGATCTTGCGGAAAAAAGCGCGCACGATGCAGATCAAATTACACGATGACATTTTTCAATTTCTCGCCAGTCGCATTCGCACAAATGTGCGTCGTCTGGAGGGTGCGCTCATGCGCGTGGCATCGTTTGCTTCACTTAGCGGAAAGGAGCTGACGCAGGAAGTCGTCGAGCATCTGCTGAAGGATATCTTGCAGGAAGAAGGGCGGCATTCCATTACGATCGAACAAATTCAGCGGCGCGTGGCCGAACACTTTGATGTGCGTGTGGCGGATATGACCAGCAAACGGCGTCCCGCGAGCATTGCCTTTCCACGACAGGTTGCGATGTATCTGGCGCGGGAGCTTACCAAGGCGTCCCTAAATGAAATTGGAGATGCATTTGGAGGACGCGATCACGGCACCGTCCTGCATGCTTGCAAACTGGTAAAGAAGCGCATGACCGAGCAGGACAACCTTCGTCAGACAATCTCCTTTATCGACAGTTCGCTACAGCGTTGATGCTCGCGCGGAACATAGACTTCTCCGCCGCAGGACAGATTCGATGCGGCGAACAGTCTGTGCCGCCAGCCCCGAAAGCTTTCGAGGCTGTTGCGGCACGAGATTGCGGTTGCCGAATAAAATCGAAAGCCTTACATCTTAAGCGCTCCTTTGCATCATGAAATTCAGTGTTACGAAAGAAAACCTGCTTGAGGGCCTGCAACAGGTCCAAAACGTAGTCAGCACACGAACGACTCTGCCTATTCTTTCCAACGTCCTGTTGCAGGCCAACGGCAGCGAAGTTCACCTAACCACAACCGATCTTGATGTCGGAGTGCGCGGCAGTTGCGAAGCGCAAGTGGAAAAGGCAGGCGCGACCACGCTCCCGGCACGTCGTCTTTTCAATATCGTTCGTGAACTGCCCTCCAGCGAAATTCAGATCGATGTCGATGGAAAGAACGCCGCATCGATCCGGAGCGGACAAAGCTTTTTCAAAATTCTGGGATTGCCTGAGGAAGAGTTTCCGCCGCTGCCGAAATTTGAGGATGCGAAAGTCGTCACGATTCGACAAAAAGATTTGCGAGACGGGTTACGCAAAACTTCGTATGCCATATCGACGGACGAGACCCGTTACGTACTTAACGGAGTCCTTTTCAGTTTCAAGGATAACAAGCTCACGCTGGTGGCAACGGATGGCCGGCGACTTGCCATGGCCGAAATCGAACTGGAATTCCCGCGCAGCCATGAAACCGACATTATTATTCCCACGAAAGCTGTCACTGAATTGCAACGCCTGCTTACCGATGACGGCGAGGTGAAAGTGAACATGGGCAGCGGCCAGATCGCATTCGATCTGAACAAGACGCTGCTTGTCTCGAAATTGATCGAAGGCAATTATCCAAACTATCGCCAGGTCATTCCGGCTGAAGCAAAGGAGCGAATAAAACTCGAGCGCGAAACATTCTTAAATTCATTGCGCCGCGTTTCGCTGCTGGCGAGCGACAAATCAAATTCGATCAAGCTGAAATTCAGCAAGAACAACATCGACATCACAGCCAACACGCCGGAAGTCGGCGAAGCAAAGGAATCGCTGCCCGTCCAGTACAAAGGACGCGATTTTTCTATCGCGTTTAATCCGGAATTTCTCATGGCTCCACTGCGCGCCCTGGCCGAGGACGAAGTCTTTCTCGATCTCATCGACGAGATGAGTCCGGGCGTTTTGAAGATTCAGACGCCGTTTCTCTATGTCCTGATGCCGATGCGCATCAGCTCATAACGGTTAAGCGGCAGCTGTAGTCGCCTCGCTCTGTCGAGGCGCTTTATTGCATCGATTCACCGCGGCAGAGCGCCGTGGCTACAGCCGCCTCGACGTCGACGATTCCCAGGTCGGTAAGCCTCCCGCTCGCTGCACGGAGGACTTTTGCATTTTTATTCATCGGCGCCCAGACAGCCGGATCGGTCGGACCGAAGAGCAAGACGCATCTTGCTCCCGCGGCCGCGGCAAGATGCGAGACTCCGCTATCGTGTCCGATGAAAATCGCATGTACGAACAGCGCCGCCAACTCCGGTAACGGCAGATTTCTCGCAACCTGGACGCGATCGTTTCTCCAAACCGTTTGCAATTGCCTCACCCGATCTTCGTCGGCTTCGCCAGATGCCAAGATGAACGATCCGTGAAAATCATCCGAGCCAAGCAAATGATTCCCGAGATCGATCCAATTCTCTAACGGCCAATTTTTCCTTTCACTTCCGCTGGCGGGATGAAAGACAACGATCGGCTTGGGGGACTGACCCAGAAATTTCTCGACCGCAATTACGTCGGCTCGTGACGGAAAGATTCTCGCAGCGAGATCATCAACTCGAAGCCCCAATTCTTCGAGAGGTCGCGCAAGCTGGCGCGCGGCATGGTCATGATGGCCGACCTTCGCCGGTCCGTGGATTAGATTTTCTACGCCGCATCGGCGCAGGTTGTTCTCAAAGATTCCATCCGGGTCGTAAAGATAGCTAATGATCAAGTCAAAACTCGCGAAATAATCTGCGAGTTCTGCAGACAATTTTGAGTCTTTCGCGAAGAAGCTGGAAAGCGGTCCGTATTCAATCGACCGGACTGCTTGAGCGTAAAAGCGATTTTCTGCCAGCACTGCAATATGTTTGTAACCGAGGATCTCAAGGTGAGCGTGGGGATATGCCTCACGCAATGCCTTCAGTGCTGGCAAAGTCAGAATAAAATCACCAATCGCACCGCCGCGGATCGCGAGAATGCGGTTCATATCTTTCTGCAGAGACCGCTGTCCTCAGCGGCAAACTTTGACCCCAGCCGCCGACACGGCGGCCACTACAGTTTAATATCGCGTCAACGCGAATGTGAGAATCACGCCGCCATAAATGAACGCGATTGCATGCAGGAAACGCCAGCGGAAAACGCTGCGCGTGCTCCAGTTGATTTCATCGCGAAGCAAGTACGGGACCGCAACCCAAAACAGACCGGCAATGATCAATAAATAAGCGAACACGGTTACGAGCAGCCGGCTCGTTTCGTAACGCAAAAAGGCCGCATCGAGTAGCGGTTCGGCGGCCAGCAAGCAAAGAATTCCAAGCGCGCGAACTGCGAGAAATTCATCGACGAAACGTAGGGCGAGCCCGTAACCGATCGGCAGGGCAATGAGGAGCGGCCGCCGGAAAGCTGAGAATTCGCCCATCTGGATCGTGGCGACCAGCCAAAATGTCCAGATAAAACAGATAGTCAGCAGAACGACTCCGGCGACATGAGAACGCGGAAACCGTTGCGCGACACCGATGAGGTCGGGTTTCACCAACCCGGGCAAACTAATCAAAATGAGGAAGGCGCCCGCGATGATTCCCGCGGTTTGTAGAGAGAGATGGTAAATCACTGGTGGCGCAAGTTTTCAACTTGCGATGAACCGCGCGCAACTCAAAAAAGACACGAATTTCACGAATGCACACGAATTAACCGAAACGGATTGACTCAAACGTTACGAAATTCGTGAAAATTCGTGCAATTCGTGTCGTGTCTCCAAAATTGGCGTGCCGTACAAGCTGAACCCATTGGCGCGCTTGATTCGGACATCCACAAGCTCTCCCACAAGTTCGTCGCCGCCTTCGAATACCACAATCTTGTTCGTGCGCGTGCGGCCCATTAAGCGCGCTGGGTTCGTTTTGCTCGGTCCCTCACAAAGGACTTCCACGTTACGGCCGATCAGCCGCTCGCCGGCGCGTCGCATCGATTCATTCACGATCCGGAGCAAATCCTGGTTGCGCTCTTCTTTAACGCCCTCATCGATTTGATCCGTCATCTCCGCAGCTGGCGTACCGCGCCGCGGTGAATAGCGAAACACAAACGCGTTATCAAACTGGATTTCCGCGACCAAGTCGCGCGTCTGCCTGTACTCGTCTTCGGTCTCGCCCGGGAATCCCACGATAATGTCGGTGGTAATCGCAATGCCGTCGCGCGTCTGCCGAATTCGCCGGACAAGATCGAGATATTTCTCCGCGGTGTAAGTGCGGTGCATTGCCTTAAGAAGTTTGTTGGAACCAGATTGCAAGGGCAGATGAACGTGCTCGGCCAGTTTCGACAGGCGCGAGATCGCGTCGATTAAGTCGTCGCGGAATCCGATCGGATGCGGCGAAGTAAAACGGAGTCGTTTAAGCCCGTCGATTTCGTGCACGGCCTCCAATAATTGTACAAACGGACTCTTCCCATCGCGTTTCGGAAATTCATGGCGACCGTAAAGATTCACGATTTGTCCGAGTAACGTGACCTCTTTAACGCCGCGTGCGACCAAGTCGCGCACCTCGCACACAACCTCATCAATTGAACGGCTGCGTTCCGTGCCTCGCGTCTGCGGGACGATGCAGAATGTGCAGTGCATGTTGCATCCCTGCATGATCGAAACGAAAGCCGCCGCCTGCCTCGGCGCAAGTTGCTGTTCCCGGATCGTCGATTGCGAGCCTGGTTCCTCTGCAACATCGACAATCGAAAAACGCGGATCGTCCATTCTGCTGTAGCCGGGAACGGTGATCCCGGCCGGGCGCGCCATCTTCTTCACAAGCAATTCCTCGACATAATCGGCGACGTGATGGAATTTTTGTGTCCCAACGACAAGATCGACATGCGGCAGATTCTTGAGGAGAGATTCGCCGCGCGCCTGCGCCATGCAGCCAAGGAAACCAAAAACCACGTGCGGCCGCTCTTTCGCAGTGCGGCCGAGCATTCCCATTTTCCCCAGCGCCTTTTGATCCGCCATATCGCGCACACTGCATGTATTCAAGAGGACGACGTCCGCTTCGGTTTCATTGGCCGCCGGTTCGTAACCGCGTGCGATGAGTGAATGCGCAACCTGCTCCGAGTCGCGCTCGTTCATCTGGCAACCGTAAGTCTTGATAAAAAATTTCGGCATGGACGGGCGAAAATAATACAGGATGCGTGGTAGTGGCTCAGTTTGAGCTATGCTTTAGTTTCTCATCTGCGCTGTTTTCAATCTGGCGAACGCGCTCGCGTGAAAGACCAAATCTTTTTGCGACCTCTTCCAGTGATCTTACGGGCGGCCCAATCCGCTCTTGAATAACCCTCTTTTCTCGTTCATCAAGAATATCAAGCGATCCGAGATCGATCTGTAGCAATTGCGATTTTGTCATAAGATAATTGGGTAGCTCGTAACAAGTTTGACTAGGGCGGGCTGATCGGTGTCGCCTGACCTGTCCAACGATCTAGCACGTACGGCTGATTATACATAGCCGTGCGAGTTTGCACGACCTCGTATCGAGTTGAGCACGCGTAGATTATCGCAGCGACTACGATTGCTGCTGCGAGAATAATTACCGAGAGATTCATTTTCACGAGGCAAGCAAAGCAATAATTTCTGCGAGAGTCCAGACATGATCGGTCACGTCTGCTTCCATTGCTGGCGTGACGCGAGACGATTGATGGGATACGAGCGAAGTTGTAATACACGCAACGAATCGCCACCGCATGCTCGTGGTTTTCAAGCTTCTTTGAAAACTTTTGGTCAGCCGCGTGAACCGGCGCATCGACATAGGCATTGTGAGGTTTTGTCGCTCGATGTAGCTCGTCGAAACATGGTTGCGGTCGGGATTGCCACTGATAATAGCAGGCCGTGGTTCCATGCACTGAGCTGGCGAATATCGCGTTTGCGAATCTTCGTGCGCGCCTCGCCACGCCTGATGATTCGGTGGCGTGCTAATTTGCTTTTTTGAGCAGGCAAATCGACGTGCTAGAAAACGGAGCGAGATTCCACGGAGTGATGCTTTTATTCTCTCATGATAGCGCTTGATCAAGGCACGCTCTTTTTCGCGTTCCCGGAAATTCGCGAGCAGCTGCGGTTGCTTGTTGATCGCCACGTTCAAAGCGTTCTCACTTCGTATGTTTTGCCTGGGGACCGCGATGAGCTCGTCGATGAACTCGGTTCTATGCGTCCATTTTGGAGTCTCACGAGAAGGAAACAGGAACATTTGATTAGGAAAGCGCGTTCAGTGACGGACGCAGAGATTGAAGTGTTGTTGCGGAAAGCCGCGACGGTAGCTGCTGGATTGAACACCGCTTCGCCGCCACAATTGACAGTTAAATTTCAACACCCGCCCCGCCCTCCAGACGACGCAAAGATATATGTGTTCCCTGCGGGATTGGAGGAGCTTCCGCTTTGTCCCACGACCGATTTTCCCGACACGCTTCCGACCTCATGGCTCAAACAAACCGCATTTCTCATGCTGATGAATCCAGGGGATCCGTTCTTGGTGAGGTTTACTGCGAATTACCCTTTTGCTGTGAAAGTCGCCGTTGCAAATGTTGATCGGGTCACGGGAGAACCGCCGCTTTCCAGTTTGCAAAAGGAACCGCGGAATTACCTTGTCGTTTCCGGTGAGTCAAAGGCCAACGGAGTCAAAGAGCGCTCCTTTGTCCTGTCGCTAGACGCGGGCTGCGCCGTGAATGAGCAGGCCCTAGCAGACCAGAAGATCGGCAGGATCGACTTTCAAATCTGCCCGCTTCGTGTGGAATCTTACTTCAGCGAAGAAGTTGCTCACTCAATACCAAAGACATTACGAGAGTTTTTTGCATGATTTGTTTATGGGCCGAGTATTAGCGCAAAACAGGCCGAGATGGAGCGCGAGCATCAGGCATGGCAAAGTGATCCTTTGACCGATGAATCCGGGGCAATTGTCTTGGGCCGGAAATTCGAAGACGAATTTGATCCTCAATACATTGACGAGCTTCTCGATTTGCGAGAGGTCGCGGATTGGGATCAGACACAAAGCCGATACTGCTCTATCCACCTTTGCGATTCATCGGTCTGGCGGCAAATCACCGGCACTAATCCTCCGCAACCACGATTGACCGCACACACCGCGCAGCGCCTTCCGAAGAGCTTATTCATCATACGGGAGCCGTTTTTCCTATAGAGGGGGATTACGCTTTCGTGCGGAGACATTCGCTCCTTTGTGGACACTGCATGAATCGGGAAAATCGCGACCGACATAACTTGATCCTATCGCACCACTGACACCCATGCCCCGTTACAAATACCAACATTTCGTCCCGCGCGGCTATCTCAAGCACTTCTCCATTGATGGGCGAAATGCTCGCAGGGAGTCGCTCGTTTGGCGACTCAATGGTGATCAAAGCGAGCTAGTTCCCGTACAATCTGAATGTGCCGCCGACTGGCACAATACCGTGGAGGATGCCGCCAAAGTGGAACGTATGTTTGGCGTGCTCGAAAACAACTATAGCCGCATAGCTAATAGAATTTGGTCAAACAAAGGGTTGAGTGAAAAGCAGAAGCTTCGGCTACTCGTGATGATGTTTGAGTTGCATTGTCGAAACCCGGCATATGAAAACCTAATGGGAAAAGCAAACATACAGGCTTACGAAGCTCTTACTCATTGCTTGCGGATTTTGATTGGCGGTAATGGCGCGTCCATTTCCGATACGCAGCTTCGGAAGCAGTTGCAAGCTGCATGGCGAGTCGGGCTGCTCCATACATCTTGCGAACCTGGGTTGATCACGAGCGATAACCCTGCTTTATGGTTTACGTTTGACGACGCTCAAGACACGCAGCGATTACACTTCATGCTCTTACCCGTCACCCCTTTTTGCTGTGCTGTTGCATGGGACAACCGACTTGTCCGAGTGACCCGTGGTGATCTACGCGAGAAGGACCAAATCAGACTTAACCATAATCAACTGCAGCACTGCACCAACTTTATCTACGGATCCTCGGAGCCAAGTCCGGATGAAGTGGCATTCTGTCGTAATGAATGGGCCAGGCGAGAGCCGCCTGTCGGTGAGGTCACTTTAAGCTATTGTGTCATCAACTTCCTCAAACTGAAGGAGGGAACAGAGTTCAGCGTTTTGAGCAGAGTTTAATGGACGTCCGAGTCTTGCTTAATGATACCGCCTTCGCCCAACTAGCGTAGCGATGAACATAGAAAATCTCGAAGATTCTTTGGGCCGACTTGAACGAGATTGCGACCTGCCGAGCGGCTTTTGTCTTGGCCTTCTACATGACGCGAGCGATTGGTCGTTTGTGATCAAGCTTCACGCTCTGCTTGAGACGGCCGTCTCACAACTCTTGGTGCATTCACTTGCCCGCAAGGAGCTAGCAGACGTCTTTGCCAGTCTGGAAATGAGCCATACGAAGACCGGGAAGCTAGCCTTTGTGAAAGCCCTCGATCTCCTCCCAAAAGCCCATCTCGACTTCATCCGAGCGCTTTCAGAGCTGAGAAATCAATTAGCTCATCGGGTCAAGAACGTTAGCTTCAACCTCACCGAATACTTTTCAGCGGAGCGAAAGAAGCGCTCGACTGCTGATGCCCGCAAGCTCGCTGACAAGTGGGGCTTCGGTTTTCACGACGGAGATAAGCGTCCCGAGCCTGTGGCACGCAACCCTTTCCAAGTAACAGACAAAACGTCTGGAGTTTTGCAGACTAGGGAAACAATTTTCGTCTTGATTCCAAAAATCGTGATCTTGACCTCAGCGATCGCAATTCTCGATGCAATCTCCATACCTAATCGCTATGGCCATCATATTTGGACATTTCTAATGGAAAGCGAAGATCGAGCAGAGTTCATCAAGAAAGCTGAGGAGATCTTCGCAAAAGCGAAAGTCGGTAATCCTGAGCGTCCGTTTGAGATCAAAGACATACTCGAACACAACAACCCCGGTTTGAAGGTGAAGATCGATGATGACGGCCAACCCATATTGGAAGGCCTCGCTGGAGCCTTGTATACGGAATACAAACGGCGCTATAAAGAATTCATGGAGGATCCGCACGGTTTTATTTTACGGCAAGGTTAGACGAGCCTCGACTTCCGCAAGGAAGAACATGCCGCTCGACGGGGGAAACTTTTGGGAAGTTTAGAGAGGGAGATTCTCAGTGTTTTTGGAAGCGACAAATCAACTGCGTGAGAGTCCCGAATTCGAGCTTTACGAACTCACGGCAAAGAACGCCGAAATGTTCGAGGAGGTTGTAAGTAAGCAGACGGCGCTTCTCGAAAAGCAAATAATCGATCTAACAAACGAAGCGGATCAATTATCCAAGGAAATTGGGAAATTGACCACACAAGGTGAGCGGGCGAAGAGATCGTTACCTAAGCTATCGCAAGTATTTTCCGGATACGCTGGCCGGGACATGGGATTGGGCGGGGCGGGCTGGTGCGTTAGCCTTTAGTCATGAGCACGGTTGCAGAAATCAAAGCCGCCATTTCCCGGCTCCCGTTACAGCAGGCCGAAGAGGTGAGCGAGTGGCTGGAGCAGTGGCTGGAGGATCAGCGGGAATTGTCGC
>Ga0066680_10001183_pt1 | contig 10326 bp, 9 predicted proteins | sample GraSoiAngelo_129_FD_62297 | JGI IMG/M metagenome (GOLD analysis project Ga0066680, IMG submission 62297) | Grasslands soil microbial communities from the Angelo Coastal Reserve, California, USA - 14_0927_12_40cm | ecosystem: Environmental > Terrestrial > Soil > Grasslands | place: USA... | reverse complement strand
TACGGGGGGTTAAGTAAGTTGTGTGCGTAGGTGATCGCGGTCGGCAGGTTCTTCGCGTCGGTCTGGTGGACTTCGACATAATTCATCCCATAGAGGATCCCTCGATCGACCGCAGCCATCAAGGCGAGCGCAGGGTCAATCGGAACTCCGCAGTTCACGGTGTAGTTGGGGTCGCCGAAGCAGAAATAAAGCATCTGCCCGGCCACGTCCGGTTGACTAATCCACAAGAGATTCCAGACGGAAAATTCGTCCCCGGGTGGTAGGGGAATACAGAGATCCGCGCACCGATCCGTCATCAGGGCAGTTCGCGGGCGAGTTGCAGGAGGTGTACGCAGTGATCAACATTTTTGGCCAATCGTTGAAGCTCCTCCACGAAGCAGGAAATTGGCTGGCGGACTCTTGAATCATGCGGCTGCTCTATCCTCCTGACTCCTCACTAAGCCGCTCAATCACAGAGCGACGCGCCCTTGCATTTTCACAGGTGGCATCTAGCTATGTTGCGGTATGAAAACTGTACTCTGTTCGCTGATCCTGAGCGTTTCTTTCATTCTTCCTGTACGCGCCGATCTCACGATTGTCTACGCCTCAACCGTGCGACCGGCGTCGCAAACGCCAAAGGACCAGGCAGCTCAGGAATCTGGAGCCGCCACGAATATCACGATCAAGATTAAGGGCGACAGAGCGCGCATTGATGCTTCCCCACAAGTCACTACAATTTTCGACGGGAAAACGGGCGAGGTGATCACTCTGTTGAACGACCAAAAGACGATCGTCCGTATTTCATCCGACAAAATGAAGGCCGTCACCGATATGTTAAACAAGTTTGGTAGCAAGAAAGCGGCTCCTGAAAAACCCAAGCTGACGCCGACGGGTCAGAAGGAAACAGTGAACGGTTACGAAACCGAGCAATACACTTACGACGCGCCGGATTTCAAAGCGATCTACTGGATCGCGCCTCATTATCCCAACGGCGCTGCCATTCTGGCGCAACTTCAATCTATCAAATCCGAATTCTGGGATGCGGCCAATACAAGAATGCCTGACTTTCGCGATTTCCCCGGGCTGCCGATTCGCACACGCATGATCATCGGTAAAGAAGCTCAGGCAGACAAGTCCAGCTCGAGCTCTTCCGATCACGCTACGGAAATCACGAGCACCATCACCTCCGTGAGCCAGGAGCCGATCAGCGATAGCGAGTTTATCGTGCCAAATGGTTTTAAAGAAACGAAGCTGCCGGACATTTTTAACAAAAGGAGTGCGGCTCCGTTCGGTTCGCCGAATCCGTAACGCTAGCCTCTGACTGTTGTGCGCCCGGGCGCTTCACTAGTGCTGGCATCGTGCTTGCCAAGACGGGTCGCATTGCTCTCCGAAGCCGCCTTTGAATTTGAAACCGTTACGCCGTATTGCCATCGCTACTTGCGCGCCGAGGCTGGCAGGATGGCCCGGGTGATAACAGGTGGTGGCTGTGGCTGGCGGGGTGGCGATTTTATCGCCTTTGGTCTTGCTCGCAGTCAACATCCTGCACGACTGGACGCATGATGCTACGAGTCACAATCTGTTCCTTTTGAGTTTTTGATGTACGTGTTCATCAGTTTATCGGCTCTGCTCGGAGTTTTGCTCGGCTTTTTGTCCCGGCGTTTGTTGTAGTGACTATGAACAACCTAACAAGTGCGCTGCAGACAACGGCTCTGAAGAGCGACGCGCCTTTCGAGACCTCAGGCTATTTCACTGTTCACCAGCCCGTTCGCGGTTCCGCAGGAGCAGCGGTGCAATAGCCTTAAAGTAATGGCCAATGTAGATGAGATAGCCAATAAATGAAGCGAGCTGAACGTTGATCAGCCAAACGTGACGGGCACGAGAGATGAACAAATCAGGTTGGCTGCGAATGGCAAAGGCGCAGCCGAGATTCAGAAGAAAAAGCAGGGGAACAAGGATCCAAATGTTGAGCAACTGATCAGCCCTGGCCCGGGCGTAAAGGGTCTGATCGGCAAGGCTGGTCGATTCGGTGATGCGCGCGCGGATCAGCCGCATGTCGTAGATGAAAAGCAGCCAAACGACTGCTGCATAAGCGGCGCTCAGTTGAAACCACGCCAGAGGACTGTCGAGCCGGCTGAAAAGAATCGCCTCGCCAAGTGCGCAAGCGATGTAAAAAAAGTTGTGCCCAAACTCGAGAGGCCATTTGATCAAAGTAAGCGTGTGAATGATTGACCGTGACCAAAAGACAAAGATCACGCACAGACCGGCGGCAACATAGAGAAAATTCTCCCAATGCCGCACCGACATTGACGCGCGGGCATTGTCAGTTAAGAAAAAGAGCGCAACACCTTGGATGATGCTGACGAGCGTGAGCTCAATGTTTATCACCGTCGAATCGAGTTCACGGCGGCTCTCGCTTGACGGATTCACGAGGGGATTGCTAATCGCTCGATAATCAAGGTGTCAAGCTGTCGGTCAGAAGCCAACCAAATCGCTTCAGGGGCCATAGCGGCCACAGGCTGGTTGCTACACGAGGCTATGACCCCGTTGCTGCCCGCTGCGCAGGAGCTGCGCGAAGTGCGGTGCGACGTTCGCCTCAGCGGGCCAGAACGACGTCTTTTTTTGTCCAGCTGTGGACCTGGCGGCAATGGGGGCAGGTGAATTTAGGCGTCTTGACTTTGGCTGCGGCCCAGAGTTGTTCTTCGATGGTTTGACCGGTCGCGGTGAGTTTCGCGGTGGAAGGACACCGCACGAGCAGCCGTTTAATGACCGGTCCGTTTTTTACTTTCCGTGGCGAAGCGGTTGCGAAAAATTTCATCTTAATTTCTTTCTATGCGAGTCGATAAACGATGCGCGCCTTGTCGATATCGTAAGGAGACATTTCGAGTTTCACGCGGTCGCCAATCGTAAGGCGAATAAAACGTTTGCGCATTTTTCCCGAAATATGCGCGAGCACGAGATGTTCGTTCGCCAGCGCGACGCGAAACATTGTGCCTGGAAGAACGGACAGGATTGTCCCTTCCACTTCGATAGCTTTTTCTAGACCCATGTTTGATTGGGCAAGCCGGCCCTCGAAATGTTTCCGGGGGCCGGCTGGACCATGCTTTACCGGCGAAAACTGGCGTACGGCCGACGGTTATTGCCGGACGGGCGCGGGCGCTCTTCGCGCGGGCGCGCTTCGTTGACCGCCAAAGCGCGGCCGCCGAGTTCCTTGCCGTTGATTGCCGCCTTGGCGGCATTGGCTTCAGCCGTGTCGTTCATCGTGACGAATGCGAAGCCGCGGGACTTGCCCGTCATGCGATCCATCATCAGCGCTACTTCGGCGACTTTGCCGTGTTGTTCGAAAAGATCCTGAAGATCGTTCTCGGTGGTCTCAAAGGAGAGATTTCCTACATATAGTTTCATTGTGACTTGGTTTTGGAAAATAACTGCCAGCTACAGAGCCGTTCCCGAGAATCGGGTTTCAAATCACCACTGAGAAAATCTCAACTGACGATCTACCACGCTACGAACAGAACAGAACTTGATCCAATAGGTCGCTATTGTCGCCTGCTTTTCGCGAAACACAAGTGATAATTTCTCCGGTTAGATCGTGCCTGGAGGGACTCGAACCCACAACCTTCTGATCCGAAGTCAGATGCTCTATCCGATTGAGCTACAGACACAGCGACATTTTAGGTTTTAGATTGTCGATTTTAGATTTGAAGGACGAATCCACATACAAAATCGGCAATCGGGAATCGAAAATCGATGTGGGGTGGCCGACGGGACTCGAACCCGCAACAACCAGAACCACAATCTGGGGCTCTACCATTGAGCTACGGCCACCATCGATTCGCTGCCCAAGGGCAAGTTTAAGATTCGCATCTCGTTTTGCAAAGAAAAGGGCTCGCTTTTTTGATTTGCTTCCCTCATTCTCGGGGCACGTGCAAGGCCGGATTGCAAGTTCCCCCAGCTCGATTATCATTGCGCCTCGTCGTCGCATGAAGGAAATCGGTTCGGTTTTACTCGCCGGTTTCTTTTTTCTCCTGGCGGCGGGTTATCTTCGAGGGCAGCAGGACGATCCGAGCGAAATTTTTCTTAAAGCCTACCTGTCGGCCCAGCAGGGCGAAAAACTGGAGCACGAGAACCGGCTTAAGACGGCCTTGGCCAAATATCGATTTGCGGGAAGCTTGATCGAGGAAATGCGCAAATCGCACGCTGACTGGCAGCCTGCCATCGTCGAGTATCGCGGCCGTAAAATCAGCGAGGGCATCCTGCGAATTCAGGATAGGATGTCGAGGCAAAATGATTTGGCGACGGACGCAAGTCGTTTGCCGGAAGTTGCCCCCTCGCTGCCCGAGAGTGACGCATGGTCCGAGCCCGGCCCCGAAGTTGTGGCGCCGCAGGGAGCCGAACGGATTGCTCAAGTCCCCAGTGACGCCGCGATCAGGGAGGCAACCAGGAAAATGCGTAGCAAGGTCGATCAACTACAGACAGCGCTGGAAAAATCGCGCGCCGATCTCGAGACCGCGCGAAAGGAAAAGGAACTCGTAAACACTCGCTTGAAGGAAACCGCTTCCAAGCTGGAGAAAGCACAAAACGAAATCGAGACATCCAAGAAATCAGAGGGGCAGGTTCGCGATCAACTCGCGCAGGTTCAAGAGTCGTTAAAAGCGCTCCAATCGTCGCGAGACAGTAGTACCAAAGAGCAACAGCAATTGCGTGCAGAGGTCGCCCGCTTGAAAGATGCCGTTGCCGCCGCTGAAGAGGCTCGCGTTACGACGGAAAAGCAAAGGGATCAGGCCAACACAAAATTCGCCGAGGCAAATAAGCAAATCGCAACGCTGATGCAGGAACGGGATGAGGCGCTCGCTCAGTTGAAAGGGATGAAGGAAGCGGAGCAACGGGTTCAGGCGCTTCTGAGCGAGAATAGCGATTTGAAACAACGACTCGCAAATGCAGAGAGAGACGTGCGGGAACTTGGCGAGGATGCACCGAAAAACGCGGAGGAATTTGCCAAGGTGAAGCAGCAAGTGACGGAACTTCAACAGCAATTAGCTGAAACTCAGAAACAAAATCAATATTTCGAGGCGCGGGTTGCGGAGCTTGGCGTCCAACTGGATGAGGCTAGCTCAGCGGTGCAGAACGCCAAGCTCATGGGCGCAAACAGAGAGGACACCGCGCAGCTGGCCAAAGAAAACGAACTCCTGCGAAACGTCATTGTTCGGGAACGCCAGGAGGAAGCGCATCGTTACCAGGCAAAGAAATTGATGCTTGCGGAGCTGGATAAACTAAAGATCAAGTCTGATGCTTTAAACAAGCAGATCGAATTCCTTGCGCAGCCGGTCACAAAATTAAGCAGCGAGGAGCTCGCTTTACTGCGGCAGCCAGTGGTCTCCATTTCAGACGAGAACTCTGGTACGTTGAAAGCGAGTTTTATTTTTGCCAAGAAATCGCCGGCAGACTCGGTCGAGCTCGCTGAGCCAGATGCCAAAGAAAAATCGCCGTCTGACAGCGCTGGAGCGACAACCGATAACTCCAACGACGCCCCACCCAGCGACGTCAAACCGGAAGTGCCAGATGATCTGCAAAATGTTGCCCGCGCCGCCAAAGAGAACTTTGAGCAGGGCGAATATGGGACGGCCGAAGAACAATATCAGGAGATCCTAACCAAAAGCCCTAATAACCTTTATGCGCTTTCCAATCTCGGCGTGGTCTATCTTCGCAGCGGCAAGTTTCGGTCGGCCGAATCGACCCTGATGAAGGCTCTGAAGATTTCGCCCAACGAAGAGTTTTTGCACACCACACTCGGAATTGTCTATTATCGGCAATCCAAATTCGACAATGCGCTGGCCGAATTAGGCCAGGCGGTCGAGATCAATCCCAAGAGCGCCACTGCTCATAATTATCTCGGCATTACCGCGAGCCAAAAAGGGCGGCAGAAAGAAGCAGAGAAGGAAATACTTCAGGCCATCGCGAACAATCCTGATTACGCGGACGCCCACTTTAATCTGGCGGTGATTCTCGTCACGACACAACCTGCTTCAAAAGAGTTAGCCAAGCGGCACTACACCAAGGCCACTGCGCTCGGCACCCGGCCCGATCCGTCACTTGAGAAATTGCTGCAGTGACCACAGGATCGACAATCGATCTTGCGTTGGTAACAAACGAATTTAGTCTCTCGGCCAACGTGCGCTTTCTCCGCGCTTCTTTCATTGCGCTATGCACGGCTCTTGTCGGCTGCATTCTTGCATTTTTTTGTCGGCGATTATTTGGCGCGGCTCGCCCATGTCCCGGAAATGGAAGGGCAGCGGGGGATGACCATCATTTTTCTGTGCGTGCCGCTTGGCATCCTGGCGGGTTTGGTTATCGGAATCGCCTCGGCCATCTTAGTTCGGCGGGAGGGGTTTTCCGGCTTTCTCATTGCGCAGGGTTGGTCGCTTCGGTCGTCTGCAGCCTCGCTGGTCTGTTGTTTGGCGTTCCGTACCTGTTATCGGACAAAACTCCACGCATCGATGGCAAACAACTTGAGTTGCAGTTCGAATTTCGCGCGCCATCGACTGTTAAGATTCCGGATCAGCCTGATGGTTACAGCATTCGGGCAAGTCTGTACCTCGACAATCGGCAATCCGAATTCGCATTCATCGACTGGGACGCCATCACAGAAAATGCCGAACAGGTCACAATCCCGGGACGTATTGCCTTACTCACGCATAGCAAGAGCCGATCGCTCCTCGCATCGATCGGTAATGCGGAGGAAGCGTCGCAGTTCATCGAGCTAAAACTTCCGCCCAGTCCGCGCAAGGAAGATGAAACATGGTCCGATTGGATAAGCGCAACTCAACGTGCCGATCTTACTCCCGTTCCCAAACTGGAACGGTTCGCAATCCGCTATCGCGTTCAACCGGTTGACCGTTGATTCTGTAGCGGCGCCTGTGAGCGCCGAATCCCATCGTGCAACCCTTTCTCACCGCCAACTGGCGTTATCTGGCCATGCTGAATTTCGTTGTTGATCCTCGTATTCTGACGCCGCTCGTCCCTCCGGGCACCGAGATCGATTACGAAAATGGCGAAACGTTTCTGAGTATCGTTGGCTTTCTCTTTCTTGACACGCGCTTGCTCGTCCTTCCGATTCCGCTGCATCGGAACTTCGAAGAAGTGAACTTGCGCTTCTATGTTCGGAAAAGATCTGCTGATACATGGCGGCGCGGCGTTGTTTTTATCCGTGAGCTTGTGCCGCGCCGCGCCATCGCTCTCGTCGCCCGCGCATTTTATGGTGAACGCTACGTCGCGTTACCGATGCGACATGCGATCATCGATGACGGCGCGCACGTCTCCGCGGAGTACAGCTGGCGACGCGGGAAGAAATGGGAATCGCTCGAGGTGAGCGCCACCGGAGAGCCGCAATCAATTCCGGCAGGTTCGCACGCCGAATTCATCACCGAACACTATTGGGGTTACACCTGCGCAGGGACGGGCTGTAGCGAATATCGAGTGGAACACCCGCGCTGGAAAGTTCGGAATGCAGCTACATCCGCGCTTCGCGCTGACGTGGCGACTCTTTACGGTGAGCAATTCGCTGAAACGTTGGCGCGCCCGCCGCGCTCTGCATTCATCGCCCAGGGTTCAGCAATCACGATCGAACGCCGATCGATCCTTCTGTAGCAGCCGCGGGTGTTTGAGAATCGCGGTTATTTATTTTTCGCCAGCAATTGTCTCAGCACAAATGGAAGAATTCCCCCGTGGAGGTAATAATCGATTTCAATCGGCGTATCGATCCGAAGTCTCACCGGCACAGAGCGCTTCTCGCTGTTTTTGCTTAGGATCTCGAGCCCTACATTTTTGCTAGGCTTTATTTCGCTAGACAATCCGGTAATCGAAAAGATTTCCGAACCGTCGAGTCCAAGCGATTGCGCAGTTGTTCCATCGGGAAATTGCAACGGCAACACGCCCATACCGACAAGGTTGGAGCGATGAATCCGTTCGAAACTCGCCGCGATCACCGCCTTAACGCCCAATAAACGCGTTCCTTTCGCCGCCCAGTCGCGTGATGAACCAGTGCCGTACTCGTGACCAGCCAGGATGATCAACGGCGTCTTTGTTTCAGCGTATTTCATCGCTGCGTCGAAGATTGACATCTGCTCGTCGCTTGGCTGATGCAGCGTGATTCCGCCTTCCGTTCCAGGCGCCATCAAATTCTTAATCCGCACATTCGCGAATGTCCCACGGGTCATCACCAAATCGTTCCCGCGCCGGCTGCCGTAGCTGTTAAAATCAGAGTGCTCGATCCCGCGCGAAATCAGATATTGCCCGGCTGGCGACGTAGCCTTGATTGCGCCGGCGGGCGAAATGTGATCGGTCGTGACGGAATCGCCGAAAATGCCCAAGGCGCGTGCGCCACGGATTTCCTCGATATGTCCGGGCTCCATCGAGAAATTCTCGAAAAAGGGCGGCTCGTGAATGTAATCGCTCTTCTCGTCCCACTGGTAGATGTCGCCCGTGCTCGATGGAATTTCGTTCCACTTCGGATTTTGATCCGCGAAGTCGCGATAAAGTTTGCGGAACGTCTCCGGCTTCAGCGCGGATTGCATCGTGTGGCGGATTTCACTGAGGTTCGGCCACAGATCACGCAGGAAAGTTTCTTTGCCCTGCTTGTCTTTTCCGAGCGGTTCGCGGGACAGATCGATATGTACTCGGCCAGCCAGCGCAAAGGCGACTACCAACGGCGGCGACATCAGGAAATTTGCCTTGATATGTTGATGCACGCGCGCTTCGAAGTTTCGGTTCCCCGAGAGCACGGAAGCTGCAACCAGGTCGAATTCATGGATCGCCTTCTCGATGTTTGGATGCAGTGGCCCGGAGTTGCCAATGCAGGTGGTGCAACCATATCCGACGAGATTAAATCCGAGCTGATCGAGATATTTTTGCAGTCCCGTTTTTTCCAGATAATCGGAAACGACGCGCGACCCGGGCGCGAGCGAAGTTTTCACCGCAGGATCGATGCGCAGCCCGCGCTCGACCGCTTTTTTTGCGAGTAAACCGGCTGCGATCATCACACTCGGGTTGCTGGTGTTCGTGCAGCTCGTAATTGCCGCGATCAGGACGCTGCCATGACCGATGCGGCTATGCCCATGTGCAAACACGTCGCTGGATTCAGCTTCAATTTCTCTCCCGGGATCGGGCGTCGGCCGATTCGCGATCATCTCGATCTTATTAAGCTCGTCACCCGGATTGATCCCCTGATCTTCTTTTTTATCGGTCGAAGCCATGTCGCCGTTGCGCGGCGCGCTCCCGTTCAGTTCCACGACATGTTTTTCGCGAAGATCGACATTTACTTTTCCGTAACCGCCGTCTCTTACCGGCTTCTCGAGCAACGCGCGAAATGTCTTCCCCAGCTCCGGCAAATTGATTCGGTCCTGCGGTCGTTTTGGACCGGCGACGCTCGGCTGCACCTCCGCGAGATCCAAATCAATATCGACGCCGTAAACGATTTCGCCTTTCCGGGGCATTCCGAACATTTCTTGTGCGCGAAAATAATTTTCGAACGCGAGGCACTGTTCATTGCTGCGTCCGGTAGCACGCAAGTAATCCACTGACTCCTGATCGATTGGAAAATAGCCCATGGTCGCGCCGTACTCGGGCGACATGTTTCCAATCGTCGCGCGATCGGGGACCGGCAGCGAGGCTGCACCTTCGCCATAAAATTCGACAAATTTACCCACGACTTTTTGTGCGCGCAGCAATTCCGTGATGCGTAAAACGAGATCCGTCGCGGTTACACCTTCGCGCAATTGTCCGCTCATGTGCACACCCACCACTTCCGGCGTGAGAAAATAAACCGGCTGTCCGAGCATGCCAGCTTCCGCTTCAATTCCACCCACGCCCCAGCCAACCACGCCGAGACCGTTGATCATCGTCGTGTGCGAATCAGTGCCGACCAGTGTGTCAGGATAGAATATTTCCGACCTTTGCCCTCTGACCTCTGACTTCTGACTCAGCACTCCTTTTGCCAGGTATTCCAGATTAACCTGGTGAACGATGCCGATGCCTGGCGGAATGAGCTGAAAAGTCTTAAACGCCTGCTGTCCCCACTTCAAAAACTGATAGCGCTCGCGATTGCGTTTGAATTCCATTTCCAAATTGAGTTGGAGCGCTTTCGCTGACCCAAAGAAATCCACTTGCACCGAGTGATCGACCACAAGGTCAACCGGCACCAGCGGCTCAATGATCTTCGGGTCGCCGCCAAGTCGTTTCACCGCGTTGCGCATCGCTGCAAGGTCGACAACCAGCGGCACGCCGGTGAAATCCTGAAGTACGATGCGCGCGACGACGAAGGGAATTTCCGCGTTCGCCGGCGATTTCGCGTTC
>Ga0066680_10001177_pt1 | contig 10351 bp, 12 predicted proteins | sample GraSoiAngelo_129_FD_62297 | JGI IMG/M metagenome (GOLD analysis project Ga0066680, IMG submission 62297) | Grasslands soil microbial communities from the Angelo Coastal Reserve, California, USA - 14_0927_12_40cm | ecosystem: Environmental > Terrestrial > Soil > Grasslands | place: USA... | reverse complement strand
ATTACAAAATATGAAAAAAAGATGCTTGAAAACACTAAATCGATAAGAGATGATGAGGAAATTTATAGGGTAAGACGAATGGGCGAAAATATTAGAAGAATTTCAGAATATGCAAGCGATATTGCAGAAATTGTCATGAATATGACTATAGAGAAAACTTTGCGAAAGCAATAAGACATGAATCGAACCCCTTTATGGTAATGAAAGAAACTGCAATCCTTATCACATATGACAGAGAGGACGATGTAAAGGAAGCACTTGCACTCTGTGACACTGCAGGATACCAGGTTATCAAAATAATCAAACAGAAATTTCTAAACAAATCCAAATATGGTTTGGGGGAGGGAAAGGTTGAAGAATTAAAGGAATTAGTTAATTCAACAAAACCTAATGTCATCATCTTTGATGAAATTCTCAAACCCAGTCAGAACTATAACCTTGCATCGAAGCTAAAGACAAACATTCTGGATAGAGAAGCTTTAATTCTCGAAATATTTGAACGCAATGCAACAAGTGCAGAATCAAAATTACAGATCAAGATGGCAGAATTAAGATATGAAATGTCAAGAGCAAAAGAAAAAGTACGATTAGCAAAGAAGGGCGAACAACCAGGATTCATGGGAATTGGTAAATTCGAAGTCGATGTCTATTTTAATGATATAAAAAATAGGATGACTAGTATTAAATCAAAGCTCGTAAAAGCTGGAAAACAACGTGCGCTACATAGACAAGGCAGAGACAGAATTGGATTTAAGACCATTTCTTTAGCAGGTTACACTTCAGCTGGAAAGACAACTCTATTTAATACGTTAACTGGTGAGACGCGAGAAGAAAATCCAAAACTTTTCACAACCCTTTCAACAACAACACGTAAAATTAAGATCTCAGAGACTGATGTTTTAATTTCAGATACGGTTGGATTTATAAGCAATCTTCCAGCCTACATGATAGAAGCTTTCAAGTCAACACTAGAGGAGCTTACCTATACTGATGCAGTAATACTTGTAATTGACATAAGCGACCCAATTATAGAGTTACAAAAGAAATTTCGAAGTTGCATGCGAGCATTAGAGGAGCTTGGAGTCGACTATAACAAGATAATTTTTGCTCTAAATAAATCCGATTTAATATCTAAAGATGAAACTCTTGCAAAAGTAGAAATCCTTGGATTAAAAGAAAGTAAGAAGTGTCTATCTATATCAGCAGTAACTGGTGAAAACATATCTAAATTAAAGGAACTCTTGTATGTTGTTTTAAAAAATGAACCGCTAATAAAAGAAAAAAATGATGTCACTAAAAGAGAAATTAAGATAAATTATGAAGATTGAAGTTCTAAGGATAGGTCAGAGACTTGTACGCGATGACCGAGTAACAACACATGTAGCTCTTGTTTCAAGATCTTTTGGAGCTTCAAAAATTATAATGCAAGAAGTCAACCCCGATATCAAGAATACAATATCAGAAGTAGATAGAGTTTGGGGAGGTAATTTTGAGGTAGAAATTACAGAAAACTGGAAAAAAATCCTAAAATCAAAAAAAAATGAATCCTTTAAAATTGTACATCTAACGATGTATGGCGAAAGCATCAATTCTGTCTTGGATGAGATTAGAAAAGAAAAAAAAATTCTTGTTGTTGTCGGAGCAGAAAAGGTACCAAGGGAAGTTTATGATATTGCAGACTATAACGTAGCAATCGGTAATCAACCCCATTCCGAAATAAGCGCACTAGCAGTTTTACTTGATAGGGTCTTAGAGGGCAGACAGTTCCTAAAAAAACACGCCGATGCGCAAAGGGAAATTGTTCCCACAAAAAAGGGAAAAAAAGTATTAGACAAAACAATTGATTAAATATAGAATCTAAATCAAGGACGGCAATGACTAATGAGCATGAGGATCCTTTTATAAAAATAGCTGCTTTAATTGGTGGTGATGAGTATCTAAAAGTAGCCCGTTCTCTTTTGAATACGGAAGATGCTACAGATGAAGAAATTGCTAGTTCCACGGGTCTAAGAATTAACATCGTAAGAAAGGTGTTATACGATCTTTTTGGGAAAGCTCTGATAACTGGTATTAGAGTCAAGGATGAAAAAAAAGGCTGGTTTGTCTATAGATGGAGAGCAAGAAAAGACGAGGTTGACAATTTTATTGGGAACCAAAAAAAGAAGATTGTTGAAAGATTGCAGCAAAGATTGGATTATGAGAACTCGGCTGAATTCTATCATTGTGGCAATGAAGATTGCCAAAAGCTGACATTTGAAAAAGCTTTAGATCTGTCTTTTAAATGCCCAACATGTGGAAAGCTTGTAAACGTTACCAAAAATGAAAAGCTCAAGAAAGCGTTGCAAGCTAAGATAGATCAGTTGCGAGATGATCTAAAGCATTAGATGGTATAGTGTAGTACTAGCTCGTTTTTCATTCTATTGATTTTCTTTAGTTTCAACAAAGGCGCTTGTGCAATTTTACCAAACCCTTCCCCGTGTACTAGAGAAATTGCAATGCTACCACCTAGAACATATGGAGTAATTGTGATTATCATCTCATCTACAAGTCCATCTTTTATGAAAGACCAATTAGTTGTTCCTCCGCCTTCTACAAGAAGCTTCTTTATGTTTTTCTTTCTTAAGATGTGTAATAGTTTTTTGAGATCTATTTTGTTTTGCCCACATTTTATTACTTCAAGCCCTTCTTTTTCTAGTCGAACAATATTTTTTTGAGTTATTTTTTTTGATACTGCTATTATTGTTGGAACCGTTTTACAAGTTTTAATTATTTGTGAAGTTGATTCTATTGAACCTACAGAATCTAAAATTATACGAGTGGGATTTTTTCCTTTCACATATTTGACTGTCAACGAAGGATCATCAATCATTTGAGTATGTTTTCCAATAAGTATTGCATCTACACTTGCTCTGAGTTTATGTACTCGCACCAGGTCTTTTCTTGATGAAAGTTCAGAGTTACCAGTTCGTGTTGCTATTTTACCATCTACACTCATAGCTGCGCTAAGTATTACATGTGGCCTAGATTTTACCATGGACTATTTCTCCTCCGAACATAACTGCTTTTATTGCTGTTTCAGAAGCTCGATGTACAATAGAAGCATATGGGTTATGCATTGGTTCTAAATCAATAGCGTGTTTATTGATAAAAATACAATCAGCCAAGCTATTAGATTGAATTATGCCTATATTCTTGTTATGAAGTATTTTTGACGCATTTACTGTAGCCATCTTAAGTATGAATTTTGGAGATAATCTGGTTTTTTGTAGTCCCATTGAGACTTTCCATAGATAATCCATTTCTCTGAACATGTCAGGCGAGTTTATCATTACATTATCTGTTCCTATTGTTAAATTACATCCGTTTTTCATCATAAGATTCACATCAGGAATTCCCTCTGCGAGTGCTGCGTTTGCACGTGGACATACAACGATACTAGTCTTGTTTTTTGATACAAGCATCAGATCTCTTTTTGATGCATATATCATATGAACCAGAAAATTTGGTTTCAGTAATAAAGCACGTTGAGTTTCCGTTTTTGTTGTTATCTTTTTAGAAATCTTACAGCCCTCTAATGTTTCAGCTGAATGAATTGCCTTCATTTTTGGTGCTTTGGAAAAAAAATTCAATACAGAATCACTGAACTCATTGGTACCACTTACCCCCAGCCCATCACATTTCTTTAAAATAACCTTAAGCTCCTTCTTTTTTGATTCAGGTAATGGAGTATTTTTTTTAATTGATTTTAAATCTTGATAGTAATCGATTCTACCAAGAATTATAGGTCTAATTGGGAGTCCTTTTGTTGCATTCCGTAAGAGTTCAATTCCATCTAATCCACCTTCTCTAAAATCAACAAAAGTTGTGATTCCTTTTTTTATCATTGAAAGACATGAATTTCTGATAAAACTTGTTAGATGTGATTTTTGCGAATTTCTTAGAATCTTTTGTTTGAGGCCTATAATTGGGTGAATTTTTTCTTCTACTTCATAATCTAGACCAATATCTTTTCCTATCGAGTCACCAAGATGAGTATGGGCATTAATAAAACCTGGAATCATGAGCAGTCCTTCGCAATCAAGAATGTCTTCTTTTTGGTTTGGTTTTAGATTCGTGCCTACTACCTTGACAAATTGGCCAGAAATACGAATATTTGTACTATTAATGTAATCTAGATCATTTCCGTAAAGGATACTGACATTTTTTATCAGCATGTTAGTTCAAGGATTCGCTGCTGATTTTTACCAGAATCTCTGAGCTCTCTAATAGTATCAAGAGATTTTGTTGCAAGTTTGGCAGCCTCTCGTGCAGTCTTTGCAGTTCCAATTCCACAGTTTAATGCGATGCCATGTTTTTCTTTCATCAAGTCCAAGAATTTTATTGAATGTTCCTTACCATTCCCTGATGTGACTATCATGAAGTTGTCTCCTCCCATAAAAAAAGTGAGGCAATTTTTTGTTAAGAAAAATTCTGACATTTCTGAATACAGTTTGAACATAAGTGATGAAATCTCATAGGGAGATTTTTTTGCCGATATTGATGTAGAATCGTCTACATCCATATGCATTATCTGAACTAATTGATCTGCCTTTCCATCAACATAACCAAAAATGTTATGCTTCTTTTCTAAAATTATTTTAGATTTCCTTGCTTTGTCTGCCTTAAGATTTGCTTCAAATGGCGAATCACCATATCCTATTGTCATGGAGAGTTGAAGATCAAATGATTCTGCTAATTTTTGTTGAATTTCTACATGATCATTTAGAGAAAGACCATTTGTGATTGCAAATAGTTCATCAAATCTATTAGAAAATACTAGACCATTTTTTTCTGAAAAGAGATTTTGTATTTCTTTATAAAGTGAAGATTGAAGCATCTGCAATTTGTGTTCTCTATCACTTCCTAAGGTTTGTGTCCAGTGTCCATACCCAGTGATTTTGATTATGGTAAGTTGGATCATCTCATATCTTCCTTAACTGGTCAACTATCTTTTCCGCAGATTCTATAGCTCTCTCTGCGACAGGTCTTATTCTTGCCTGTGCCTGTCTTTCTGACATGCCAGGACCTGTTATACCCAAGGTTACTGGTTTTTGATATTTTATAGAAAGATCGGTTATGACACGAACTATTGTATTCGTAATAAGTTCATCATGTTTTGTTTGTCCTTTTATTACTGCCCCAAGTGTAACTACTGCATCAATTTCCTTTTTTTTCAATAAGGAATCAATTACAATTGGCATGTCAAACACGCCAGGAACTTTACAGGTATATTTTATGTTTAGTTTAAGATTTTTTGCTTTTTCAAGTGCAACTTCAAGCATTTTTGAAGTAATTTCATTATTAAATTCCGAAACTACAATTGCAATGTTCAAAATTAATGCTCCTTAGCGAATTTTACCAGCTCGTTGCCATCAAAATAAGGAATGGTATTTTCTTTTGCATATTTTTTAGCCTTTTCAATTGAAAGAGCTGTATACGTTTCAGAATCAAGCATCTCACAGATTGCTGCAGTTGGACATAAGCCAGCAAGTCTAGTTAGATAGATTGACATTTCAGTATGACCTAACCTATCGGATAACAATCCCTCTGATGCAATCAAAAGAGGTACATGTCCTGGTGTTTTAAATGAAGAAACAAAAATTTCTTTCTTGTTTCCGTTTGTATTTTTGTAAAGACTAGCCATTTCGTTTATTGTTAGTGCCCTATCACGATCTGTAATGCCAGTATATGTTTGTGCATGATTTATAGAAATAGAAAAAGACGGTTTGTCACCATAAGGTGCTGTTCCCATGATCATTTTTTTTGATTGGTTATCAATAGTCTGCGCATTAGAGAGTATATCATGCATAAAGTGTAGTCCCAAGCTTTTGGCAAAAGAATGATTTATTGATAAACAGATCAATCCGCCAGCATCTTGACGCATCCTTGCAATATGCGCAGGAGTCACAAATTCTGCAGCAACTACCATATCTACCTCATTTTCACGCTTGTTTGCATCGTGAAGTAAAATGAACTCACCTTTACGTAGGAAGGAAATTGCCTCTTCTAAGGACACAATTAAGAAGCTTGTTGTAATGATTATAAATCTTACTACAAAAGTGGTTATTACTACAAAAGTAGTAAATGGTTAATTTTTAGAAATCACATATTTTCCCAGTATGTCGGTTTCAATATTAACTTTATCGCCAATTTTTTTTGAACCAAGATTTGTAATTTTCATTGTGTGTGGAATTATAGAAATGGAAATTTTATTTTTTATAACATCAACAAGTGTTAAACTTATTCCATCAACTGTAATCGATCCTTTTTTTACTACAAATCTAGCTAAGTCTTTAGAAAGTTCGATCCAGAATTTGATCTCTTTTGGCAATTTTTCTATTTTTACAATTTTGCCAGTTCCATCAATATGTCCAAGTACGAAATGGCCCTCCATTCTTTCACCAACTTTTAAGCTACGTTCAATGTTTACTTTATCCCCTGGTTTTATCATTCCGAGATTTGTTTTTTTCAAGGTTTCACCAATCATTTCAAATTCAGCCTGGTTTTTTGAGATATTTGTAGCAGTAAGGCACACTCCATTTATTGCAACACTGTCATCTATGTGGAGTCCTTTTGCAAGATTTCCTAAATCTACTTCCATTTTTGCCGCACTACGATTTTTTGTTTTAATATCAAATTTCTTAACTCTTCCTTGTCCTTCAATTATACCAGTAAACACTTGATACATTGTGGTTATTAGATATAAAATGATTTTGAAAAACTATTCAGTATAAGCCTAGCTATGCAGAAACAAAATGTAGTCAAATGTTTATTGTAAGATTCGTAGGTTTGTTGTAAACTTACACAGTTAAAACGTGTTGGTCTTTTGATTTCGAATGAAGTATAGTTACCTGTTTGTGCATCAGGTCTTTTGTTGGAATAATGATACTTTCATTTTTCTCGTTTGTTACTATGATGTGCAACACTTCTGATGCTGTGATGACCCCAGAGACATCTCCAATCTTGACTTTTTGGCCAACCTTGAACAGGGAACGCTGGTGAGATGCTCCTACTATTGCAGCAGGTAAGATGTCCTTTAGCGTAAATCCTAGTCCAACTGCAATTGCAGCTCCCAAGGCAACTGCAATGCTCCATGAAAATGCAGCTACCAGTGTTGGTATGACAGATTGTCCTATTCCAATTTGGGTAAGACCTACCGCAAAAACAATACTGTAAATTACTGCCTTTATACCTACGCCAATGTATCTCGTACCGCCGTAATGGTGTACCACAAGTTCATGATTTACCCATTTTATAATGTAGTTTGCTATAACAGAACCAATGATTACTATTAAAACAAAAGCCAGCACATTTGGTATCCAAAGCCAAAGTGATGTAAGTGCGTTTGTCAGCTGCGCTAGCTGGAGTGCATTTATTGCTGCTACGATGAAGAATAGGTATACAAACCACTTTACGGTTGAAGCAATAAGATGAGCTGAATCAAATTTTCCTACGGTCTCCTCAATCAAGTGAGATTCAGAGATATTTTTCAAGTTGGCCTTTTGCATAATTTTTTTTGCTGCTTTTTCAACTACTCTGGCAGTAACTTTTCCCGCTACAAGTCCAATTGCCAATAAAACTGCAGCAGCAATTATTTTTGGAGCAGCTACAGCCACTGAATCTACAAAAGTTGTCAGTGCTGCTGTTTCTGGTTCAATGAATGTATTAGATGTTTGTTGAGCATATACCAAGCTTGTACCAGATATAGCTAACAAAAATGCTGAAATTATCATACTGCTGTAAATTGATCCTGATTTCATTTGAGACACAATCCCATGTATTCTGATTGTATTTTTTCATTATTGTGACATTTTTTTGACAAGTAAAGTGAAACCTAGTTAACTAGAATTTTTGAGAGTCATACAAATTATGCACAATCTTTTAGTAGGATTATTTCTAGGCTAATAGTAACTATAAATATTTTGTTGTTTTTACCTATAAACATGCAATTTAAAGATAAAATTAGAGTTTTAGCCAGACAAAAAAATTCATTTAAGACATTTTTGACAATTTTTGTCCATAATTACAAGAAATTTTGATCTTATTCGCAAATCAAAAGGAATGAGCGCGTTCCTTTTACCTACGAAAAAATCCTCCGCATTGTGACTAATTCAATTTAGATTGAGATATTTATGGAATCAAGCAATGCCTTTGCTCTCTTAAAGTGAACTTCGTCAATCATTTTTCCTTCCACCTTAGTTGCGCCTTTGCTTTTCTTTGTGGATTCTATATATACCTGACATACCTTTTTTGCCCATTCTATCTCGGCTCGAGTGGGATAGAATATTTTGTGCACTGCTGGAATCTGATTAGGGTGAATAATGCTTTTTCCTGCATATCCAAGACTTCGCCCAATTATACAGTCTTCTTCTAGTCCATCTTCATCATTGAGATCTTGCCAGATTGCATCTATGACACATTTTCCTGCAGCTCTTGCATCCAAGGGGATTTTTGCTCTTGCATATTTTGCTCCCTCAGCCTGTTTTGTATATTCAATACCCAGATCGTTTAGCAGATCAAAGACGCCAAAAACAAGAGCTGATACTCTATTACTTGATGATGCTATAGCGTATGTATTTACCACGCCTTCAGCAGACTCTATTGATGGTATGATTTCAATTGATGTAAGTTTACGTTTTTTTTCTAGACTTGCAAGTGTTTTTATGATTTTTTTTAATTCTGTTATGTTGTTTACTTTGGGAATAACGATACCATCAATTCCTTTTTGAACTATTTTTGATAAATCCTCCGAGATCATTCCAGAAGCAAGTGAATTTGTCCTTACATAGACTTCAGCTTTATATTCCACACGATTGCTCAGAGCTTCTCTGATTAATTTTCTAGCAGCCTCTTTTTCCTCTTTAGGGACAGAGTCTTCTAAATCAAAACACACTATATCTGCTGAAAGAGTTTTGGCCTTTTCTAAAAATCTTGAATTATTTCCAGGAACAAAGATAAGACTGCGTAAGAGTCTTGCCATACAGATATTAGATTATGGTTTCATTAAGATTTTGCCAACAAGACCCTTACCTGTTACCATTTTTGTATGAGCATCGGCAGCATTTTCAAAGCTATATACAGAGTCTATAGTAGATTTAATTTTCTTTTTACCCATCCAGAATAGACCCTGTTCTAATTCCGCTTTGGTTCCTTGTGTGGAACCAAGTATATTGGTTCCCTTAAAGAATATGTGTCGCAAATCTGTCTTTGCATCATAACCAGTAGTTGCACCACATGTTACTAGTGTTCCACCATATTTTAGTAAGGTGAGCTGTGCATTCCAGTGCGTTTGACCAATGTGATCAAATGTTATATCAATACCACCTAATGGTTTTGCAATTTGTCTGACTTCTTTGCTCCAATCCTCTTTTCTGTGATCTACCGCATAATCCGCACCTATCTGCTTTAGTTTCTCTAATTTGTCTCCGCTTGCTGTAGAAATCACTGTACAATTGTAAAGTTTTGCAATTTGTATTCCAAAACTACCAACACCAGATCCACCACCCATGATTAGGACATTTTGTCCTGGTCGTATCTTTGCTCTTCCAACTAGCATGTGCCATGCTGTAAGTAATGTCATCGACGCAGCTGCTGCTTCATCAAAGTTTACGCTATCAGGAATTTTTGCAACATTTACTTCGGGAAGATGTGTTATTTCTGAAAAAGCTCCCCATAGCGGACCTGTTTGAAATCCCCAGATTGTTCTTTGAACACAATCAAATTCTCTCCCATCAGTACATGCCTCACATACTCGGCATGACATGTTAGAGTGTGAAACAACTCTATCCCCAGTTTTGAAATTCTTTACATCTTCTCCAACTGCAATTACTTCACCAGCAGCATCAGATCCTGAAATATGAGGTAATGGAACTGGAATCGGTTGACCTCTCATTCCCCAAATATCGTTATAATTTAATGCCGCAGCTTTTACTTTGAAAACAACTTCATTTGGTTTTGGTTTTGGGTCATCTACATCTTTAACTTTTAAAATTGATTTGTAATCATCGTTTGGAGCATATTTTTCATAAACTATTGCTTTCATAGATGGTTTCGCCTAATTTACCCCTAATATATTTTCGCTAGATCTATAAGCGATTTATTTTGAAATCACGTTTTGGTTGTTGTATTGATTGTAAGATTTGTTTTAATTGTTCGTCTGAGATTTGTGTGTTTAATTTACCCTGAGATGCCATGCCGATAAGATAGTTTTCAACCATAGATGCAAGTTCTGGTTTTACCATTCTTACATTGGTTAAGCGTAATCTTGCTTGTGGTGAGAGTAGGGTTCTAAGTGCTTGCTCCTTCATTGATG
>Ga0066680_10001176_pt1 | contig 10353 bp, 18 predicted proteins | sample GraSoiAngelo_129_FD_62297 | JGI IMG/M metagenome (GOLD analysis project Ga0066680, IMG submission 62297) | Grasslands soil microbial communities from the Angelo Coastal Reserve, California, USA - 14_0927_12_40cm | ecosystem: Environmental > Terrestrial > Soil > Grasslands | place: USA... | reverse complement strand
GTCGCCTGGCGCATGGTCTGTGGCTCCTGTGGACGGCCCTTGAGCCTGGCCAGGTCGTCGCGAATCGCCCCGGTCTCCGCCTGCCACTCCTGCTCAGTCATCTGGCCGGCGCGGAAGACGAGGCCGGTCCGCCGCAGCCGATCCTCCAGCATCTTCGTACGACGTCGGTCATCGAGCTCGCTGGCCGGAATGCGTCGTTGGCGTAGACCTCGCTCGAGCAACTCTCTGGCAGCACGCTCCAGCCGTTCATCGGGCCGGCAGGTCTCTAACCAGGCGGCGAAGGCGTCCTCCAGCTCTTGCGCGCGGACTGGCTTTTGCTCGCACGAGTGGTACCGGGCCTGGTTGCTGCAGACGTACCACCGCCGCTCCCGGTGTCGCCATACGGTGCGCCGTCCCCGCATGGTCGCGCCGCAGCTGCAATGGAGAACGCCGACCAGCGGGTGCGGCGAGTGGCGGTAGCGTGGTCGCGGCGCTGCTCCGGGTATGAAGCGCTGCCGCTGGCGGATCGCCTGGACGCGGGTCCACACGTCGGCCGTTACGACTGCGGGCTGCTCGCCGGGCCTCATGGAGCCATCTGGAAGGCGAATCAGGCATGGGCACCATGCTCGGGATGAGTTGTGCCACGACATTCCAGGCATCGACCCAGGGCCTGACGCCGGGCCATCACACGTTCTTCGCGCTGCTGGTCGACAACCAGCATGCCCCGCTCATGCCTGATGTCGCGGACAAGGTTGATCTGATCGTTCAGTGATTGTCCCCACCTCCATGGGCCGGCGGCCTGTAACCCCCCTCAGGTCGCCGGTCCATCTTTTCCGAACTGCGGCGTTGGTCGCGGCGCTGGCTCTCGCCGGGTGCTCCGGCCCTGGTGCCAGCCAGCAGCCCACCACCACGACGCTCCATCTCAGCGAGTACAAGATCACACCGGCGCAGCTTTCCCTGGACGCCGGCATCTACACCTTCACTGCCATCAACGACGGCACCATCAATCATGCGGTGGTGTTGACGGGCAACGGCGTCGAAGGGCATACGAAGGACCTCGCCTTTGGCCCCGGTCATTCCGAGGGCTTCACCGTCACGCTCAAGCCCGGGACCTACCAGTTCTTCTGCCCGGTCGACGGCCACCGGGGCCTGGGCATGCAGGGCACTCTGGTCGTGCATTAGCGGCATGCCGCCATCAGACAGTCAGTAGCAACGGTTGGCGCATCGGAGCCGCCAGACAAACGCGACGACTCGCCCGCTACGCCCCAGGATCCGGAGTACTGCCGATAGAGCTGGGGCGTGGCCCCGGGGCCTCGTCGGCGATGGGGAGCGTTGTGCAGCAGCAGTCGGCGCGACCGCAGACCTCAATCCGAATTCCGCCACGTGCGACCTTGCAACCACAATCGGCACACTCCATCTGTGACCTACTCTACCCGCGATTCGACCCGACCACTCATGGATGCTCGGCGTCGGCCGGGCTCGCGAGCATCGTGGAACACGGATGGACATGGCAGCCATGAGCTCTCCAGTGGAGGATCAAATCAGCGAAGTCCGACAATCCCATGGAGAGCGTTTCCGACAGGCCGGTCTGCGGGTCGGCGAGCCGGACCCGAAGCCAGGTCTGACCTCTCTCCTCAATGACGGGCGGGCAGGCTATTGTCGTGGATGATGGTCTCGAGTTCCGCAGTGCCTAACATCGCAATCCACCTCACTTTTCACCCCAAGCCCGACACTCTGTCGATCGAAAAACCGTGATCGCCGTCACATTCGTCTCGGTCGACCAGATGCGGGAGGTGGACCGGCTGATGACCGAAGAAGTCGGGATCAGCCTGCTGCAAATGATGGAGAACGCGGGCCGGTGCCTGGCAACGCATGCCCGCGGCATGTTGGGCGGCAGTGCCCGCGATCGGCAGGTTGTTGTCCTGGCAGGTCGAGGCGGCAATGGGGGAGGCGGCCTGGCCGCCGACCGGCGACTCTTCGGGTGGGGAGCAGCGGTCACGGTCGTGCTTGCCCAGTCCCGGGACGAGATGCGCGGTGTCCCGCGGCAACAGCTAGGGGTTCTTGAATGGATTGGGATTCCCGTTCGTGTGGTTGCCGATGGAGTCAGCGACCTATTCACCGGTGCTGACCTGGTCATCGACGCGCTCATCGGGTATAGCTTGCGAGGCGCGCCGACCGGTGTGGTAGCGGCGCTGATACATGCGGCCAATGCTTCGGGCCGTCCGATGCTCGCCCTCGACCTTCCGTCCGGGCTTGATGGGGACAGCGGCGAGGCGTCGGATCCCGCGATTCGCGCCGCGGAAACCCTGACCCTCGCGCTTCCCAAGCGCGGGCTGCTAGCTCCTGCTGCTCGGCCCTGGGTGGGCCAGCTCCACCTGGCCGACATCTCGGTCCCGGAGAAGGTCTATCGCCGCCTAGGCCTGACGGTGGGCCCGATCTTCGCTGAAAACGACATCATCCCGATCGACCGGACCTGAATCCGGCAGCGTTAGTATCGAGGGGAGGATGAACGGGAAGAGCAACCTTCAGCAGCGGTTGGCCGTGCTTCTCCGTGAGGCGGAGCGGGCGCACGGTGACTACGAGAAGTCACTTGGACATCGCGATGACGATTGGCCTGACTGGTACGCGGCCTATGTCGCAGAACGCCTGAGCAACGACGTGCGTTAGCGGCGCTGGGCTCCATCGTCGAATGCGCCTCGGTTCGCGGGAATCTTGTGATCGCCTTGCGTGTTTCGAAAGGTATGGCGACCACCCTCAGAGCCGGGACGGTGCTCCCCACCTTCGCCCTTCTGGCCCAGGATGGCTCGACCCGCTCACTGCCCGACACCTCAGGGCCGAATCTTCTCGTTTTTTACCGCGGCGACTGGTGACCCTATTGCAACGGGCAGCTGGTCAGCTTTGCCAGGAAGATCGAGACTTTTCAAAAATCCGGGATCCGAATCCATGGCATCTCGATCGATTCACCCGAGCAGAACCGAGCCATGATCGAGAAGCTTTTGCTGCCGTTTGATCTGCTCAGCGATCCTGAGGGAGAGGTCGCCATCAAGCCGTTCGGTTTCTGGGACGGCGCCGGACGAATTTCGAAGCCGGCCCTAGTCCTGACCGATCGCGATGGAATCGTTCGCTACATCTACGAGGGTCGCGACTTTGCCGATCGGCCAAAGGACGCTGAGATCCTGCAGGCGATTCAGCGTGGCTAGGGGCGATCCGCCCTTCAAGTTCGAGAACCTGCTCCCTTATTACAACGGGGCCTACTACGCATCGGTCGCGATCAAAGGCCGCCTCGCCGCCGCCGGTCAGGTTGAGGCAGCCCGCGAGGTCACCGCCTATCAGGAGATGGTCACCGAGTTTCGCGACGCCATCAGGGAGACCGCGAAACTTCGGAAGTTTCGGAATTTGTCGAGTTGAAGATGAATCCGGAAGGCGGTTGGAACGCATACTCGGCAATATGAGCAGTCCGGTCGTGTCGTTTGACGGGAGGGCTCGGGAGTGGCTGGCCGAGCATCCGAGCGAGGATGCGCTGGTGATCGCCTATCAGGACACCGCTGTCTCGTGGATATTGGCGAGGTAGTCGGTCGCCGGATCTTGCTCGACCGGCGAATCCTGCCCCGGATGCCCACCACCATCCTGGTGACGATCATTGGCATCGGACCGTTTCGCGGACTGCATCTCGGCTTCTCCGGCGAAGAATGGGCCAGGCTTCTCTACGAGCCCGCCCTGGAGTGAGAGGAGACAAGATGCCTGGCACAAGCTCGGGCGAGGACGCAAACGACCGGGTGCGCTATTGCGACAATTGCGGCAGAAAGCTGATCATGGCGCCCCCCGAGTACTGGGAATACGCCGGACGAATTCAGTTGTTCTGTTCGAAACGGTGCTACGACCGCTTCACGGCTGATCCGGCCCGACGGTTGATCGCCAGTCCACTCGGGGAGTCGTAGCCGCGCTCCCATGAATGATCCGACCAGAGGAGGTTTGGATGCCTACGGTAATTGACCGATCCCGCGTTCGCGAGATGCTCGAGGGCGGAGCGCAGTTGGTAGAGGTGCTGTCTCGTGCGGAGTATGACGAGGAGCATCTTCCCGGCGCCATCAGCATCCCGTTGCGCGAACTGGACCGCACGACCACCAGCCAGCTCGATAAGACCCGGCCGGTCATCTCCTACTGCTACGACTCTCAATGAGACATGGGCCCACGAGCCGCGTGGCGGCTCGAGAGTCTCGGTTTCACCAGCGTCTTCATTTACAAGCCTGGCAAACTCGATTGGGTCTCCGCCGGCCTCCCCGTCGAGGGGACGGCCGCGCGCATCCCCAATCTCGGCACGGTCGCCAGGCGTGACGTCGTAACCTGCCGACTGAGCGACCAGATCAGCGCTGTGAAGGCGCGCATTGCATTTGATCCGACCGGTCCCTGCCCGGTTGTGAACGATCAGCGCATTGTCCTGGGCCTGGTGAGAAGTGACGTCATCAAAGAGACCGGCACCAATACAGCCGAAGAGGTCATGATCGCAGGGCCGGTCACGTTTCGTCCCAACGTAGCGCTCGAAGAAATTGACCGTTATCTGACTGACCATAAGACTCGTCACGCTGTGGTGACGACACCGGAAGGGCAGCTGATCGGGCTGGCCAGCGCGGAAGATGTCCACCGTCGGCATGCCGATTTAGCCGTAAGCTGAGCTCGCTTCGACGCAGGGCGAGCGACTAGTGGAAGGCGCCAGCCTGGGTAAGCGCGGCCCGGACGTCACTGAGATCGGCCACGGTCACCTCCGCTCCAAGAACGCAACGTCCCGAGCGGCTCCTCGACGTACGGAGCCCAACCGGGTCGAGGTCGGACCGCGATCACGGCGGTCGGGCCATGTCGAAAAGGCCGCCTGCCATTCGATGTATTAGTGAGGCGTGGAATAGCTCAAGCCGCCAGAATGCGGATTAGAGGTTCCAAGGAGCCTCCGGTCCAGATCAAAGAGGAGGATTTAGAGATGCGTGTGCTGGTGCTAGCAAAGGAAGGCGAGCAGAACGGGTCGGCGACCCCCCCGACGCCGAAGGCGATGGCGGAGTTCCAGAAGTTCAACGAAGAACTGGTCAAGGCGGCGGTAGTAGTGGGAAGTGGCCGCCTCTACCCGAGCTCGCAGGGCAAGCGCGTTCGGTTCGACGGCGAGAGGCGCAGCGTCATCGACGGGCCGTTCGCGGAGGCCAAGGAGCTCGTGGGCGGGTACTGGTTGTGGCAGGTGCGCTCGCTCGACGAGGCCCTCGAGTGGCTCAAGCGGGCACCCTTCGATGGCGGGACATTCGAGATCCGTCAGATCATGGAATTCGAGGGAATGTGAGGGAGCTCTCGCCATAGAGGGAGCTTGAAACTCGTCTCCCCATGTCTAGACTACTGAGCATGGCTGCTAAGCAGCCGGTTGCTGAGCTGCACGAGCAGTTGAAGGGAGCCTAGCCCGATGATTTATGGGGCAACGCTCAGTCTTAGAAGGTAAACGACTTCGGGAGGGACGTGCATGACCACACCGATCACCGCGAAGACGGAAACCTTGAAAGTACCTGGCGCGAACATCTATTACGAGGTTCGCGGATCAGGTCCGGTGCTCCTGATGATCCCCGGCGGACCGGCCGATGCGGGCGCATTCCGGCGAATCGCGGGATACCTCGAGTCTGATTACACCGTGGTGACCTACGATCCGCGCGGCCTATCGCACAGCACGCTCGATGCCCCGGTCAATGACGAACGGATCGTGCAGATCTTTGCCGACGATGCCCACCGACTGTTGACGGCGACCGCGAAAGAGCCGGCCTTCGTGTTTGGCAGCAGCGGCGGTGCCGTCATCGCGCTCGAGCTTGCGGCTCGCCACCCCGAGCAGGTTCGCACGGTGGTGTCACACGAACCCCCTGCGCCAGCCCTGCAGCCAGATCCGGCGCGGGAGCGAGCGGCGATGGAAGAGATCGTGCGAACGTACCGCACGGCCGGAATTGGGCCGGCCATGCAGAAGTTCATGGTACAGACCCGCATCCCCAGCGGTCCGCCACCGCCGCCAGCGGGCGAGCCAACACCAGAGATGCGTGAAGGCATGGCTCAAATGACGCGGAACATGGACTTTTGGCTGGGGCATTACTTCCTGGCGATTTCGGCCTATGAACCCGACTTCGACGCGTTGAAGGCCGGTTCGTCCCGGATCGTGCCGGGAGTCGGAGAGGAGTCGCGCGGCGAGCTGGCGAATGAGGGCGGGCTCAATTTGGCAAAGCGGCTCGGCACGGAAGCGGTGGTATTTCCCGGCGCGCACGGAGGCTTCGAGAGCAATGCCGCCGAATTCGCAGCCAGGTTACGCGAGGTACTCGAAGGCTAACGGCATCTCCCAGCCCGCTGTTTGACCGCGAGGTGCGAATGGAGGTTGGCGCGCTGACCAAGGTTCAGGCCGTTGACTTCGCTGCCGACTGTGCCGAGCGCGTATTGCCCATCTTCGAGGGCGCCTATCCGACCGAGGACCGCCCCAGGAAGGCCATCGAGGCGGCGCGTTCGGTTGCCTCGGTCGCCGTGGCTCGCGCCGCGGCCCTCGCCGCCCATGCCGCCGCTCGCGCTGCGCTCGCCGACGGACAGGTCGCCGCTACCCATGCCGCGCGCGCCGCTGCACACGCCGTCGCCACGATCCACGTCGCCATGCACGCCGCGGCCGCTGCCGCCAACGCCGGCCGGGCCACCACCGATGCGGGCGAGCGCACGTGGCAACTCAGACGAGTTCGTACGTCGCAGAGATAAAAGGCCGATCGCACCGAACTACACTCAAGGCACAAAGGAGAGAAACCATGCTCAAAGCAAAGGCAGCGTTCAGCGGGTTTTCGGTGGACGACCTGGCGAAGGCGAAGGCGTTCTACACCGAGACCCTGGGTCTACAGGTCGATCCGGATGGGGTAGGGGTAAGGCTGCATCTGCCCGGTGGCGGGACGGTCTTTGCATATCCAAAAGAGGATCACCAGCCGGCCAGCTTCACGATTTTGAACTTCGTGGTTGACGACATCGATACGGCGGTCGACGAATTGACTGGTCGAGGGGTGCAGTTCGAGCACTACGACAACGAGCCAAAGACCGACAAGAAAGGCATCCTGCGTGGCCGGGCGCAGAATCGGGGCCCCGACATTGCCTGGTTCAAGGATCCCGCCGGCAACTTCCTATCCGTGATCCAAAACGGCAATTGAGGGCAAGCAAGATGACAGACGACATTCGCGGACTCAAAGGGCGAGTCGTGACGTTCGAGCTCCTGCCCGACGCGCCAGGCGCGCCATCAGTGACAGGTCGCGTGCTCGGAATGATCGAGGCTGCGGACGGTCTTGTGGTGACCGTTGAACCGAACGGCGCCCCGGGGAAGCGACTGACCGTACACCACCAACACATCGTTTCGGCGACGCCCGCCTAAGTCAGCCATCATCAAGCTGGTTTACTGCATTACCCGGCGACCCGGGATGTCCATCGAGGAGTTCTCACGGTATTGGCGCGAGGTGCATGGTCCCATCGGACGACGGATCCCGGGGCTCCGCCGTCTCGTCCAAAGCCACCCGGTGCCGCGCCCACCGGACATGGCCGCTCCCGATTTCGACGGCATGGCCGAGCTCTGGTTCGATGACATGACCGCGCTCGAGGCGGCCCGCCGCTCGCCGCAATGGCGCGCGTCGACCGAGGACGAGGCGAATTTCATCGACGAGTCACGGACCGCCGTCTTCGTCACCGAGGAGCGAGAGATTACCAGCTAGGCTGCAGGCGAAGTGCCATCATGGAGCTGGAGGTGATGCCAAATGGCAAGTCCGACAACGTCGGTCCTAACCCGCGAACAGATCGCCGAGCAGTTGCGCTCGATGCCCGGGTGGCAGGTGCAGGGCAACGAGCTGGTGAAGCCTTACCGGTTCAAGAATTTCCTCGAGGCCGTCGATTTCGTCGACAAGATCACGCCCGAGGCGGAGGCCGCGGGCCATCACCCCGACCTGCTCGTCCGCTGGGGCGAGGTCACGGTGCACCTGACCACCCACTCCGCCGGTGGCGTAACCGAGAAGGACGTCAAACTCGCGAACACGATCGATCAGATCTGAGCGGGTCGGCACGCTGTTTTACAGACGGACTCTGACGAACTAACCCTATATTCATCGGGATGCTCGGCAGTTCGTCGGCGTTAGTCCATGCCCAAATCAAATCGGTTCGCTACTACGCGGCGCCCGACACCGCCTTACGCGATGTCGAGCTGTCCATCATGCCGGGCGAGTTCGTGGTCATCACCGGCCCGGCCGCCAGTGGCAAGTCGACCCTCTGCTATTGCCTGACTGGGGTGATTCCCCACTCGATCAGTGCGGAAATGGAGGGTGACGTCCTGATAGCCGGCCAGCGGTTGCGGGATCTCCGGCTCCCCGAGGTCGCGCCCCTGCTCGGATTCGTGATGCAGGCCCCTGAGAACCAGCTGTTCAATCTCTCGGTCCGGGAGGACGTCAGTTTTGGTCCGGAGAATCTCTGCCTTCCGATCGAAGACATTCAACAGCGCGTGATGACGTCGCTGCGCTTCACCGGGATGGCCGAATATCTGGAGCGGGCTTCCGACCAGCTCTCCGGCGGGGAGGCGCAGCGGGTGGTGTTGAGCTGCCTGCTGGCGCTCGGCGCACCGTTGCTCGTTCTCGATCAGCCGGCCGCCGAGCTCGACCCCGAGGGCCGGCGACAGGTTTACTCGAATCTCCACCGGCTCAACCGGGAAGGGAAGACGATCGTGGTGGTCGAGGATCGCCTCGGCGACGTTGCCGGCTTTGCCAGCCGGATCGTCCTGATGCAGGCGGGCACCGTGGTCGCGGACGAACCGATCCGCGAATTCTTTGCCCGGCCGGACCTCGAGAGCTTCGGCGTCCGCGTGCCGGACACGGTCTTGCTGCACCACTATCTAAAGGAGCGCGGACTCAATTCCCGGATCGTGCCCCTGACGGTGGAGGAGGTGGTGGAGGATCTGGCCGGCATGGGACCGTCAGCTGCCGAGGTCGCCATCGTTGCTCCGACCGTCAGTACCTCGGCGAGCCCGCTGATCGCGATCTCGCACCTGTCGTTCAGCTATCCCAACGGCACCCGGGCGCTCGATGACGTCAGCCTGAGCTGCGACCGCGAAGAATGCCTCGCCATCATCGGCGAGAACGGCGCCGGCAAGACGACGCTGGCGAAGCATCTGATCGGCCTGTTGCCACCCTCACCCGGCACTGTGCTGCTGGCCGGCAAGGATATCGCCGGGCTCAGCGTGGCCCAGGCGTCCCGGCTGGTCGGGTACCTGTTCCAGGATCCCGACTACCAGATCTTCAACGGGTCGGTCTTCGACGAAGTCGCCTTCGGGTTGCGTGCCCGAAAGCTGCCGAGGCAGGAGGTGGAGGAGAAGGTCATGACGGCGTTGCGGCGGCTGAAGCTCGACCGTCTCCGCGGCGAGCACCCGTATACGCTCAGCCGCGGCCAGCGTCAGCGGCTGGCGCTGGCGTCGACCTGGGTCCTACAGCCGCCCATCCTGCTGGTCGACGAGCCTTCCACCGGCCTGGACTACCGGGAAGCCGCCGACCTGATGGGCCTCCTGGAAGAGTTCCGGGCCGGGGGAGGAACGGTCGTCATCATTACCCATGACTTGGAACTGGTTTTCGAGTACGCTCTGCGCGTGGTGGTGATGCGCAACGGCACCGTCCGGCTCGATCTGCCGACGTCCCGCGTGCAGGAGCGGTTCGCTGAGGTTTCGGCCGCCGGGGTGCACCTGCCGCAGTTCATGCACCTGGTGGACGCCCTTGCCCTGCCACCCAGCACCAACGGCGTCGCGGCCTTGGGGGAGGCCGTGCTGGCCGGGTTGAGGAGGTGATGGTCGGCGGCTAGCAGCCAACCGCCGTGCTTGACCGAGTTTTAGAGGGAAAGGGTGAATCACATGTCCGTAAAAACCGGCACGATTCAAGGCCTGGTCGGCGAAGAGCAGCCGCTCAGCCGTCACCAGCTGCAAATCTTTCGCTTCGACGCCAAGGCGCTGGTCGCCGGCGTCATCCTCGGCGTCGTGATGACGATCATCAACGCAGGCATCCTCGAACGGGTTGATACCGCGCTGACGGGTGGAACCTGGTTCCCGCTCGCTGGCGGAACCCATTCGACGCTCTCCGTCATCTCCGGCCTGTTCTTCCGTCTACCGGCCGGCTGGATCACCGGCGAGACGAACGCCCTCTTCGCCGTGATCACCGGCAGCACGCCGGTCTCGTGGGCCTTCTTGATCAACAACGCCATCTATCCCGTCATCGTGGTCCTCGTCTCGCGGGTTCTCAGCATGAAGAAGTGGTTTCACTTCGCGGTCCTGCTTGCCCCCGCCATCCTGATCGGGTACGCGCCCATGATTCCCGCGACCTACAG
>Ga0066680_10001174_pt1 | contig 10360 bp, 6 predicted proteins | sample GraSoiAngelo_129_FD_62297 | JGI IMG/M metagenome (GOLD analysis project Ga0066680, IMG submission 62297) | Grasslands soil microbial communities from the Angelo Coastal Reserve, California, USA - 14_0927_12_40cm | ecosystem: Environmental > Terrestrial > Soil > Grasslands | place: USA... | reverse complement strand
ACGTGCTGGTGGACGAGTTCCAGGACACCAACCACGCGCAGCTGGAGCTGGTGCGCCTCCTCGCCGGCCCCGACCGTCCGAACATCACCGTGGTGGGCGACGACGACCAGGCCATCTACCGCTGGCGCGGCGCCGCCGCCGCCAACCTGCTCGCCTTCCGCCGGCTGTATGCGGACGCGCGCGAGGTCGTGCTCACCGAGAACCACCGCTCGACCCAGGTCATCCTCGACGCCGCCAGCCGGCTCATCGCCTACAACAACCCCTACCGGCTGGAGGTGATCGCGGGGATCGACAAGCGGCTGCGCTCCGCGCGGCGCGCTGGCCCTCCCGTGCGCCACGTCCACCTCGACAGCGTCTCCGCGGAAGCGGACGCGGTGGCGGCCATGATCGAGGAGCGGCTCTCGCGCGGCTACCGGCCGCGCGACCTGGCCATCCTCGTGCGCAGCAACTCCGACGCCGACCCCTTCCTGCGCGCCCTGAACATGAAGGGCCTGCCCCACCGGTTCACGGGCAACCGCGGCCTGTACGCGCGCGAGGAGGTGCGGCTGCTGGTCTCGTTCCTGCGCGCGCTGGCCTCGCCCGACGACTCCGTGCCCATCTTCCACCTCGCGGGCGGCGAGCTGTACGCGATGCCGGAGCGCGACCTCATCCGGCTGAACCGGCACGCGGCCCGGAAGAACCGCCCGCTGCTCGACGTGCTGCGCGGCCTGCCGGAGGACGAGGAGCTCGAGGGCATCGGCGGGGCCGCGCGCGAGGCCGCGGCGCGCCTGCTGACCGACCTCGACGCCGCCACGGCCGATGTGCCCGGCCGCCGCACGGGCGAGGTCCTCTACCGCTACCTGCAGTCCTCGGGGCTGCTCGCGCGCCTGTCGCAGGACGCGAGCGCGGAAGCGGAGGCGCGCGTGAAGAACATCGCGCGCTTCTTCGAGATCGTGAAGGCCTACGGCGACGTGGCCGAGCACGACCGTGTGCCCGCCTTCGTCGCCCATCTGGACCTGCTGCGCGAGGCCGGAGACGACCCGGCCGTGGCGGAGGCGGACCCGGACGACGACGCCGTCCCCGTCCTCACCGTGCACAAGGCCAAGGGCCTCGAGTTCCCGGTGGTGTTCCTGGTCGGCTGCGTGGAGCAGCGCTTCCCGCTGCGCGCGCGGAGGGAGCCGCTGGAGCTGCCGGGTGAGCTCCTCCCGGAGACGCTACCCGGCGGCGACCCGCACCTGCACGAGGAGCGGCGTCTGTTCTACGTGGCCATGACCCGCGCCAAGGAGGAGCTGATCCTGACCTCCGCCGCCGACTACGGCACCGCCCGCGCGCGCAAGGTCTCGCGCTTCGCGGTGGAGGCGCTCGACCTGCCCTCGCCCGCGCCCGTGCCGCGCAAGAGCCAGGCCCTGGAGGCGCTGGCGCGGCACCAGCCCTCGCCCCCGGACGAGGCGCGGCCGGAGAGCCCGCTGCCGGAGAGCGAGACGCTCACGCTCTCGTTCCGCCAGATCGACGACTACCGGACCTGCCCGCTGAAGTACAAGTACATCCACCGCCTGAAGGTCCCGCTGCTCGTCCACCACCGCGTGGTCTACGGCAGCGCGGTGCACAAGGCGGTGCAGGCGCACTTCCGCGCGCGCGTGGAAGGGCGTCCGTCGTCGGAGGAGGACGTGCTGGCCGCCTTCCGCGCGGCCTGGGTGTCCGAAGGCTTCCTCTCCCGCGAGCACGAGGAGCAGCGGCTGCGCGCGGGCGAGGAGGCGCTGCGGCGCTTCGTGCGCGAGGAGGCCGCCGAGCCGCTCACGCCGACGGGCGTGGAGAAGGACTTCGCCTTCATGGTGGACCGCACGCGCGTGCAGGGCCGCTACGACCTCGTGGTCGAGCGTCCCAGCGGCGTCACCATCCTCGACTTCAAGACGGGCGCCGTGGACGACCTGGAGGAGGCGAAGAAGCGCGCGAAGGAGAGCCTCCAGCTCGACGTGTATGCGCTGGCCCACCTGCGCACCGCGGGCCGGCTGCCGGAGCGGGTCGAGCTGAGGTTCCTCGAATCCGGCCTCGCGGGCGGCAAGCGGCCGACGGCGGAGGAGGCGGCGCGCACGGAAGAGGTCGTGCGCGAGGTGTCGGCGCTCGTGCGGCAGCGCCAGTTCGAGGCCCGGCCGTCCTACATGGCCTGCGGCCAGTGCGCCTTCCGCGACATCTGCCCGCACACGGCGCGCAACCCCGAATCGGAGGGCTGAGGGCCCACGGCGTCCCTTGACCGCCGGCCGCCGCGCCCGGTAGGGTTTGGCCATGGGACAGGAGGCGACCTGCCGGGCGCGCCTGGACGGCCGCGCCTCGGAAGGCCAGGAGTCCGATCTCATCTTCGTAGGCATCGACGACCGGGATGACCTTCCACGGCTGGAGAAGCTCCAGCGGGCCATAAAGAGAGACGGCGCGGTGTGGGTGGTGTGGCCGAAGGGCCGCAAGGAGTTCCGCGAGGACGACGTGCGCGCCTATGGCCCGCGCGCGAAGCTCGTGGATGTCAAGGTGGTCCGCTTCTCGGATGCGCTGAGCGCCCTCAAGATGATGATCCCGCGCGCGCAGCGTCGACTTCAAGGAGGCATCTCATGGCGCAGCGCATCGGATTCGCCGGGCTCGGTCTCATGGGCAGCCGCATGGCCCGCCAGTTCCTCGACAAGGGATTCCCGCTCACGGTGTGGAACCGCACGCCGGAGAAGGCCAGGCCGCTCGTCGACCGCGGCGCCAAGCTCGCGCGCACACCGAGGGAGCTGGCCGAGACGTCGGACGTCGTGGTCTCGTGCGTGGCCGATCCCAATGCCGTCAGCCGCCTCGTCTTCGCGGAGGACGGCGTCCGGCCCGCGGCGCGGCCCGGCTTCGCCTACGTCGAGACCTCCACCATCTCGCCGGGCCTCATGAAGCGAGTGGCGGAGGTGCTGGAGGCCAAGGGGGCCGAGGTGCTCGAGGCGCCCGTGACGGGATCGAAGACGGGCGCGGACAAGGGCACGCTCCTGCTCATGGTCGGGGGCAAGAAGGAGGTCCTCGACAAGCTCATGCCCGTGCTGATGGTGATGGGGACCAAGGCGGTCCATTGCGGGCCCATCGGGCACGGCTCGGTGGTGAAGCTGGCGGGGAACACGCTCATCACCTACATGCTCGAAGGCTTCTGCGAGTGCCTGGTGATGGCCAAGAAGGCGGGCGTCGATCCGGACAAGATGCTCGAGGTCGTGATGGCCTCGGGCTTCGCCTCGCCGTACTACACGTTCAAGGCCGCCGCCGTCGCCAAGCGCGATTTCGAGCAGCACTTCTCGGTGGACCTGCTGGTCAAGGACCAGACGCTGATGCTCGAGGAGGCGGCGTCGTTGAAGGTGCCCATGCCCGGCCTGGCCGTGCTGCGCGAGATGTTCCAGGCCGCCCGCGCCCAGGGCTGGGGCCAGGAAGACATCGCCGCGGTGTACAAGGTCATCGAGAAGAACGCGGGGCTGTAACCGCATCGCCGCGCGCCGTTCCGTGCGAACATACCGGCCCGTTTGAAGGACCCCGGCTCTCCCTCCCACATCGGCCGCTACGAGATCCGCAAGGAGCTCGGCCGCGGCACGATGGGCGTCGTCTACGAGGCGCACGATCCCGCGCTGGGGCGGACGGTTGCGCTCAAGACGATCCAGGTCCCGCTGGCGGCCTCCGCCGCCGAGCGCGGGGAGTACGAACGGCGCTTCCTGGCCGAGGCCCGCATCGCCGCGCGCCTGTCGCACTCCGGCATCGTGGTGGTGCACGACGTCTCGCGCGACGCCGAGCACGACATCCTCTACATCGCGCTCGAGCACCTGCACGGGCGCACGCTGGCCGAGGTGGCCGCGGAGGGCGCGCTGGACTGGCGCGAGGCCCTCCGCATCGTCGCCCGCGTGGCGGAGGCGCTGCACTACGCGCATACCCAGGGCGTGGTGCACCGCGACATCAAGCCCGCCAACATCATGGTCCTGGCCTCGGGCGACCCGAAGATCATGGACTTCGGCATCGCGAAGCTCGAGGCCGTCCAGCTCACCTCGACCGGGCAGTTCTTCGGCACGCCCTTGTTCATGTCGCCCGAGCAGGCGCTGGGCAAGACCGTGGACGCGCGGACGGACCTGTTCTCGCTGGGCTCGGTCGCGTACCTGCTCCTCACCGGCCGTCCGCCCTTCGAAGCCGACAGCGTGCCGGGGATCCTCGCGCGCGTGACCTACCAGCAGCCGCGGCCGCTGGGCGAGGTCGCGCCGGCGATGCCCGCGGACGTCGCCTACGTCGTCACACGCGCCATGGCCAAGGATCCCGCCGCTCGCTATGGCGACGGCCGCGCGATGGCGGACGACATCGAAGACGTCCTCGCCGGTCGCGAGCCGCGGCATGGCAAGGGCTGGACGCCGCCGGCCATGGGCACGGGGACGGTGGCTTCGGCCGGCTTGGGGGACCTGCCGGAGCTGAGGCTCGAGAGGGAGGAGGCGCGCCGCCCCGCGCGCCGCCGAAGGCCGCTGATGCGCCTGGTCCTGCTCCTGGCGGCGGTGGCGGCGGTGTACTTCTACCTGCACCCGGCCGACCGTCGTTTCTGGCGTGTCGCCTTCGCCGAAGCCCGACAGTCCGCGCTCGTACAGGAGGTGCGCGCCGGCCGGCTCTGGACGTTCGTGCTCGACCAGCCGGCGGCGTCTCCCGCGGAGGCGCCGGCGAGCACGCCCTCGCGCGCGCCGGTCGCCGCGCCGACCGCGGCGGCGAGCGCGGCCCCGGCGGCGCCGGTGACGCCGAGCCCGACGGCTCCGACGGAGGCGCCGCCCTCGCCCCCCGAGGCGCCAGTGGCCGAGAGCGCCCGGCGGACCGGGGAGATGCCATCACCCGCCGCCGCGCCGGCGCCCGACGACGCTCCGACCTCGCCGCCCGGCGTCGCCGCCACCGCGCCCGGCACGCTCGCGATCGAGTTCGAGCACCACCTCCGCCACGGCACCATCGAGGTGTGGGTGGACGGCGCGCCCGCCCTCGACGAGGACTTCGACGGCCGGGTGACGCGCAAGATCCTCGCCCTCACGCTGCACAAGGGCCTCGTGCAGCAGCAGCTCACGCTGCCGCCGGGACGGCACGAGGTGCGGGTCCAGGTGAGCTGGGACGACAACGTGAAGGCCGGACGCATCGCCGGCACGTTCAGGCCCGGCACCACGCGCCGCCTGGAAGTGCAGATCGGACGCCTGCGCGGGAACCTCAGCTTGGCCTGGAAGTAGGAGCCGGACCTACCGCGACTCCGGCCCGTGCGACGCTGGGCGCGTCCGGGGGTGTCGATGGACGTCGGGGGGCTCGCGATCGTGGCCGTGGCGCTGGTGGCCGCGGCAGCGCTGCTCGCGCGGCGCAGTCCGGATCCCGCGAGCGTGCAGGCGCTGGCGGCGCTCGCGCAGGGACTCACCCGCCTCCAATCCGACCTCGCGCGGCTGAGCAGGACGCAGGACGACCTGCGCCTCGAGATGACCCGCGGCCGCGAGGCCTCGCTGCTCCAGCTCTCCGACGTCGCCGAGGGCCTCCGCGGCGAGCTGGGCCAGGCGCATCGCGCGCTGGCGGAGGTGAAGGCGCTCGAGCAGGGCCGCGCCCGCCAGATGGAGCAGGCCTCGGACAGCCTGCGCCGGCTGGAAGCGGTGGTGGCGGGATCGTCCACGCGCGGCGTGGCGGGGGAGAACATCCTCGCCCGCGCGCTGGCGCAGCTCCCCGCCGACCTGCTCGAAGTGAACGTGGCCTTCGGCAGCAAGATCGTCGAATACGCGCTGCGCCTGCCCGGCGGGCGGTTCCTGCCCATCGACAGCAAGTGGACCAGCGTCGGGGTGCTGGAGCGCCTCGACGCCACGGATCAGCCCCAGGAGCGCAAGCGGCTGGTCGAGCAGGTCGCGCGCGACGTGCGCGGGCGGATCCGCGAGATGGGAAAGTACCTCGACCCGGAGCGCACGCTCTCGCTCGGCCTGCTGGCGGTGCCGGACGCGGTCTACGAGGCGGCCCCGGAGGCGCACGGCGAGGGCTATCGCGCGGGCGTGCTGGTGGTGCCGTACTCGCTGGCCCTGCCGTACGTGCTGGCCCTCTATCGGCTGACCGTCCGCTTCGGCTGCGCGGTCGACACCGACCAGCTCGTGGACCGGATCCGCGGGCTCGAGGAGACGCTGCGCCAGATCGACGAGGAGGTGGAAGGCCGGCTGTCGCGCGGCCTCGTGCAGGCCGGCAACGCGCGCGACGCGCTGCGCGACCACGTGGTGGAGGCCCGGCGCGCGGCGCAGAAGCTGCTGCTCACCGCGGAATCGGAGGCGCCGGTCGCGCTGCGCGCGATCGCGGCCGCGCCGCGGCCGCTCGCTCCCGTCCTCACCGGGACGGGGACGGAGGCCGACCTGACACTCGTTCCGGAGCGAGTCGATCGGTAACGCGCGCCCGGTCCGATGGCGTGCCGCCCGTCCGTCCGAGGCGCGTCCATTGACGCTGACCTCCCGGCGCGGATAGTCTCGCCGCGGTGTCCCTCGGCAGCATCGCGATCCTCGTGGCGGCCGGACGCGGAGAGCGCATGGGCGCCTCCCGCCCCAAGGCCTTCCTCGTCCTCGGCGGCCGGCCGCTGCTGCTGCGCGCCGCGCACGCCTTCGAGGCCACGCCCGAGGTGGCCGGCATCGTGGCGGTGGTTCCACCCGGCGAGGAGGCCTCCGCGCGCGATCTGTTGCGCCTGGTGCCGAAGCTGAAGGCGGTGGTCGCGGGCGGGGCCACGCGACAGGATTCGGTGCGGGCCGGCCTGGCTGCGCTGCCCGCCGCGTTCGACGGGATCGTGCTCGTCCATGACGCGGCGCGCGCGCTGGTCGAGCCCGCGCTCATCGCCGCCGTGGCCCGGGCCGCGTCCGAGACCGGCGCGGCCATCCCGGTGCTGCCGCTGGTCGACACCATCAAGCGCGTCCGAGGCGGCCAGGTGGCGGAGACGCTGGACCGGGCGGAGCTGGCCGCGGCCCAGACCCCGCAAGGCTTCCGCCGCGCGCTGCTGGCGGAGGCCTACGATCGCGCCGCGCGGGACGAGGCCGTGGTGACCGACGAGGCCATGGCCGTCGAGCGGCTCGGCCACGCGGTGGCGGCGGTGCCGGGCTCGGCGCGCAACCTCAAGATCACGACGCCGCAGGACCTCGCCTGGGCGGAGCAGCTCCTCGACGGCCGGGAGCAACGGCCGTGACGGGACCGCGCGTGGGGACGGGGTTCGATGCGCACCGGCTGGTGCCGGGCCGACCGCTGGTGCTGGGCGGCGTCCGCATCGAACACCCGCGCGGCCTGGAGGGGCACTCGGACGGCGACTGCCTGCTGCACGCGATCTGCGACGCGCTGCTGGGCGCGCTGGCCGCGGGCGACATGGGCGCGCACTTCCCCAGCGCGGACCCACGGTGGAAGGACGCGCCGAGCGCTGCCTTCATGGACGCGGTGGCGCGCTTCGTCATGCAGTCCGGATACGTGGTGGGCAACGTCGACGCCACGATCATCGCTCAGGAGCCCAGGCTCGCACCGTACCTCGAGGCGATGAGGACATGCATCGCGGAGACGCTGGGGGTGCCTGTCGAGGCCATCTCCGTAAAGGCCAAGACAACGGACGGCTTGGGCGCCATTGGACATGACGAGGGCATCGCGGCGCAGGCGGTGGTGCTGGTCATGCCGCGCCCATGAGCGGACGCCGGTTTTTGAGTCTCGCGGCGTTTGTGGTCAATTAGGGACAGCATGAACCTCATCTGCGGCATCAACCCCGTCCTGGAGGCCCTGGGCGCCGGTACCCGCCATTTCGATCGCCTCCTGGTGGTGAAGGGGCTGCGCAACCGCCGCATCTCGGAGGCCATCAGCCGGGCGGGACACCTGGGGATCCCGCTGCGCTTCGAGGCGCGCGACACGCTCGACCGCATGGCGGGCGGGATCCCGCACCAGGGGCTGATCGCCGTCGTCTCCGCCAAGCCCGTCATCTCGGTCGACACGCTCCTCGAGGAGGCGCGGACGCCGGCGCTGGTCGTCGTCCTGGACGGCGTGGAGGACCCGCGCAACCTGGGCGCGATCCTCCGCACCTGCGAGGCCGCGGGCGCGGACGGCGTGCTGCTGCCCGACCGCCACAGCGCGGGGCTCTCGGAGACGGTGGCCCGCGCCTCCGCGGGCGGGCTGGAGCACGTGCGCGTGGCCAGCATCGGCAACGTCGTGCAGGCGATCGAGGAGCTGAAGAAGCGCGGGCTGTGGATCGTCGGATTCGACGCCAGCGGCACGGAACGCTGGGACGCCATCGATTACCGCCGGCCCATCGCGATGGTGCTGGGCGGCGAGGGCCGCGGGATCCGGCGGCTGGTGCGCGAGCACTGCGATCACCTCGTGTCCATCCCGCTCTTCGGCCACGTGAACTCGCTCAACGTCTCCGTGGCCGCGGGCGTCGCGCTCTACGAGGTGGTGCGCCAGCGCGGAGCCATCCCCAGCCACGTGCGGCCGATTCCCGTCCGCGCGGCCGCCGGGCCGCGCGTGGTCGGGCCCGGCGCCGAGGACAGCGAGGTCGACCCGGGCCTGGTCGGGCGATCAGAGGACGCGGACATCGGCGACGAGGACGCGGCCGACGAGGATGGCCGGCATCATCCCGTCGGCCTCGGCGAGGACGAGGACCGTCCGGCGTGGTCGGCGGGTCCGACCGTCCTCAAGGCCGTCGGGCCGCGGCGCGAGCACGGCGGGAGAGGACACGGCCGCCACGGGCACGGTCGCGGCGGCCCACGCCGGCCGCAGCACGCGCCGCACGCAGGCGGCGAGGCGCCCCCCGCGCCGTCGAGCGGGCGCGCCGAAGGTCAGGCCGCGGGTCCGCCGCCGGAAGGCCGCCGCCGCAACCGTCGCCACCGCGGCCGCAACGCACAAGGCCCGCATGGTGGCCATCGCGGCGAGGCGCACGTGGCGCGTCCGGCGCCGCATCCTCGGCCGCCGGAGGCGCCGGGCGCGGAGGGTGGCCGGCGCGGCGAGCGCGATCACGGCGGCCGTGCCCAGGGCCAGGAGGGATGGTCGAACGGCCCGACGGAGCCCCGCGACGCCTCCGGCGCGCCGCCGCCCGGCGGGCCGGACGCGCCTCCACCGGCCGGCGAAGGCCACACTGAGGGCCCGCATCGCCGCCGCCGGAGGCGCCGGCGCCGCTAGGACGGGCCAAGAATCGGCTCCGGGGCGCTGGCGCTCGGCGAGGCGGGGAACTCCTGCGGTATCAGGCTTGCACGGGCCGTCAACCTTTGGTACAGTCGGGGTTTGTCGCTGGCGTAGCTCAGCGGTAGAGCGGCTGATTTGTAATCAGCGGGTCGGGGGTTCAATTCCCTCCGCCAGCTCCAACCGCGAAGGCAATCCCGGAAGCGCTTCTCACGGAGGGTGTTCGGGGCGGCGGACCGGCGGCTGCTAGTGGGGAGGTAGCGAAGCGGCCAAACGCATCAGACTGTAAATCTGACGCCCCTCGGGCTTCAAAGGTTCGAATCCTTTCCTCCCCACCATCGTGTGGTGACAGCAACAGCAGCGAGCGGAGCGGGATTCACTCCCGCGACGCGAGCGGGGGGTCTGGGGGACGCGACGCAGCGTCCCCCAGCTTGGTGAAGACGTGACAGGCGGGTGTAGCTCAGCTGGTAGAGCTCCAGCCTTCCAAGCTGGATGTCGCGGGTTCGAATCCCGTCGCCCGCTCCACGCGGAGAGACGGTGGGAAGGCGCGAGGGCGCAGTCGATGCTCGGGCGCGAGACGGACCAGGAACACGCCCACGTAGCTCAGTTGGCAGAGCGCGTCCTTGGTAAGGACGAGGTCATCAGTTCAATTCTGATCGTGGGCTCCAGGCTGACGAGGTAGAGACAAGACGATGGCGAAGGAGAAGTTCGACCGGAACAAACCCCACGTGAACATCGGGACCATCGGTCACGTGGACCACGGCAAGACGTCGCTGACGGCGGCCATCACCAAGGTGCTGTCCACGACCAACCCCAAGGTGATCTTCAAGGCCTACGACCAGATCGACAACGCGCCCGAGGAGAGGGAGCGCGGGGTCACCATCAACGCCTCGCACGTGGAGTACGAGACCACGAAGCGCCACTACGCGCACGTGGACTGCCCGGGCCACGCCGACTACATCAAGAACATGATCACGGGCGCGGCGCAGATGGACGGGTCGATCCTGGTGGTGAGCGCGGCGGACGGCCCCATGCCCCAGACGCGCGAGCACATCCTGCTCGCCCGCCAGGTGGGCGTGCCCTCGATCGTGGTGTTCCTGAACAAGGTCGACATGGTGGACGACCCCGAGCTGCTCGACCTGGTGGAGCTCGAGGTGCGGGACCTGCTCAAGACCTACAAGTTCCCGGGCGACGAGGTGCCCGTCATCCGCGGCTCGGCGACCAAGGCGCTGGA
>Ga0066680_10001173_pt1 | contig 10363 bp, 9 predicted proteins | sample GraSoiAngelo_129_FD_62297 | JGI IMG/M metagenome (GOLD analysis project Ga0066680, IMG submission 62297) | Grasslands soil microbial communities from the Angelo Coastal Reserve, California, USA - 14_0927_12_40cm | ecosystem: Environmental > Terrestrial > Soil > Grasslands | place: USA... | reverse complement strand
TCCATCGAAACGACCAAGAGGGATATCGAGAATCTCTCCTCCTACCAGAAACAGTTCATGACCACAGCAGCGGCTCTGGTCAAGGAGGGTGGAACGGTAGTTTACAGCGTCTGCACGGTTACCGGAGAGGAATGCGAAGAGGTAGCGACGTTTGCGGAAGAAAAGCTAGGACTCAACAAGGTCGCTGCAAGCCCGATTGTGGGACGTGCAGGTCTCGATTCGGAGAAACTGACTCAGAGATTCGATCCCGAGCTAGACGGGGCCGGCTATTTTATCGCCCGATTCGTCAAACGATAGCCAGCGCGAAATTTGGCACAACTCGACCTTTTTCTTAGACGACTAGTCCAAGCTAAGGAAACGATAGTACAGTCCGGATTGAAGGACGCCGTCATCCTCCATCACGATGAGGCTGACGGCCTCTGTTCCGCAGCCCTGACAAAGATCGCGATAAAGAGGCTAGGCATTGAGACGCGACTCATCTGTCTCGACAAGCTCTACCCTGAGGTCGTGAGAGATGTCGAAGGAGGTTCACACCATCTAGTCGTCTTCTCAGACTTAGGCTCCGGGCATATTAAATTGCTCGAAAATCAGAACCGTTCAAGGAGCATCCTTGTCATCTTGGACCATCATGACACATCCGAAAGCAGAGATCCGTTAGTTCACAACCTCAACCCTGAACTAAACGGATTCTCCGGGGAAAAAGACGCGTCTTCGTCAACAGTCGCATACTTGTTCGCCAAGACCGTAGACCCTTCACTCGCCACCTTTGCACCTCTAGCCATCATAGGTTCTACAGAGATACCTGGCGAAACTCAGGGCCTCAACAAGATTCCCATACAAGACGGCGAGAAAACGGGAGCAGTCAAACGGACCCCGAGGGGAGGCCTCAAGTTCGAGGGACCAGTGCCTTGGCTATCTCCATCACGAGCCTCTTCCATACTGAACGTTCTCGGGTCCGTGGGCTACTATCGCGGCGGTCCACAACTCGGCTTGTCTGCATGCATCAAAGGATTCGACAAACAGATCCTGGAAACAGCAAAAGGACTCGAGGAAGAGAGGAAAAATGCGAACCAGCGAATGATGGAAAAGATCCGTAAGGAGGGTCTTTCCCAGATGAAGAATATCCAGTGGTTTCATGCCAGGGAGAACTACAAGGGAATGAGCGGTAAGGTTGTGGGAAGCTTCTGTTCCTATCTCAGCTACCAGAGACTCGTCAATCCAGTCAAGTACCTCATAGGGATGATGAACATTCCACCGGACATCCCAGGATGGGGCCGACTCCCATCACCACTGGTGAAGGTCTCCGGACGGGTGCCCCAGCCACTCGCGAAGATGATAGAGACAGGCAAGCGGCCACCACTATCCAGGGTCCTGCCAGACTCTTGTGAGAAGGTAGGTGGATTCGGAGACGGCCACACAGTAGCCGCCTCAGGCGTCTTTCCAATCGGCACCGAGGAAGCTTTCCTAGATGCGCTGGACGCCCTTGTTACAACGGTGCCCGGCTAGTTCCGGAACGGATTCTCTTACGCCGAACGGTAACAGTCAGACCAATCAGGACTTTCCGTCAACGCAACTTCGCGGAGGTTTGTCTATCCTAAAGCAGATGCACATCTTCAGATTGCCATTAATACACGGCAAGTAGCGCTTTGACCGGATCTACTATGCCAGATGCCTCGATGATTTTCGACTGGCTTGGTATCTTGGCTATCGGACTGATGTCTGTAACGATCCCGACATATGCAATTTCTGTCGCGTTCATGGGGCGCGAACGTAAGAGAGCAATCTTTGCACGCGAAAGGCGGGCAGAAGAACTCGGGAAGAAAATAAGGGAACTTGGCAGCCGCCCCGCGACTGATCCAGTAGTAGTATCGCCCAGAGCGAGATTAACAGCTACAAGAAAGACATCAAGAAAATCAAGGGGAAAGTGGACAGCCTCTCTGTTTACTACGCGTGCTTCATCCCTCTCCTCTGTTTCATGGTCTCTTTGTTCGCCGCGGCTTATGGATTCCTGCTCGAAGCAGGAGTTGTGACATTACCAACTGTCTTGCCCTCATGGTTCGGTTCGTTTTACTTCGGAATCCTTTCCGTGGCGTTTCTTCTGCTCGGCGTTTTGTTCATCTCCAACACGCTGATCGCAGTCAACCAAGCTGCAACAAACCCCGAGACGCTAAGCGCTCTCAGATTGTCATTTGAATCTGGCTCAACCGCAGAAAAGTTCACCGCAGGACAACAGCAAGTGGTCAGGTTCATGCTACATAATTTCGGAAAGGAATTAGGGGAGAACATTGTCGCACAGATCTACTTTCCGAGCGACTTCGGGGTCTCGCCGACTTCCGTTACTCCCGCTGCGTACCCTACAACCGTATTTGCTCAGGCTGCAACCCCCATTACAACATATCCTAACAGATTAACGGCGGCGGTTACAATGGACGATCTTCATGAGGATATGGCAGTACCTATCGCAGTCAGCCTGACCATGCCTAAGTCGAAAGGAACATACAAAGTACCTGCTGATGTTTGGGAGCGAAGACTAGGTTTGAGCAGGCAAGAACTGACGTTTGAGATATCTTGACTATAACGTATGTCAGTAGGTCTGGAGTAGTGTGCGACCAAGATTACGGTTTCTTCTTTGACATGAATGAGAACAGCTTGTAAAAGAGGTAGATTAGCGCGGCGATCGAACCAAACAGGGCGAGAAGCCCGGCAGGGGGGTTACTCGGGTAGAATACGATGGATAGGTTGTATACTCCGATTATTGCAAGCAATACCGTGATGTAGATTAGAAGAGTTGTCAGCCATTCTAACTTGGTTGACGACTTGAGCAGTTGACTCGTTGTTGTTTGAAGCGAATTGATTGACGTATCGACTTGACTTGTCGTCGATGGAAGCGATTTGATCGAGTTGTCAAGGATTAGAAGCTCCAACGAGACTAGCTTCTGTCGAGCAAAATCAATCTTGTGAGTGAAGTCGTCCAGCTTATTGAACTCAGACCGATGTCTTACCTTGAACTCCTCTGCGATATCGGTGAGCAGACCCTGCCCTTCCATCCTCTTGAGATGTTGGTCACGCTGGTCCTCAAGTCTTTTGATTTCACCGATCAGCTCTGCAATCTGTTCGTTGAGAGGATTGGACACGACAACCACTAAAGCTTGTGACGATTCTAAATGTTCTGGTGTCGCTGATGTACCTGGATGTCGCGACCTAGGGACTAGCGAACGATCTCGGTGATCTTCCTCTACATCTCGCTACCCTGACTGGGGACAACTTCCAGACTTTCGAAAGCAACGCGTATAAGTTACGGTGTGGGGTCGCGCAAGGAGAGAATCTTGAGTGAAGACTCTGCCCCGGCTGAGCGTCGGATCTCTAGGCATCTCCTTATCGACATTTTCTTCTTCGTGCTTGGCGTACTAGCGAATACGATCCTTGATTCCTTGTTCAAAAAGGCCGGTCTCGGACTAAAGAGAGTTTGGTCCGAAGTTGGTAAACGGCTGATCTTGCCGTTCGTTATCGGGACCCTTCTCGGGCTTTCCCTCTGGCTGGGAACCACAGTTGATCCGACGACGCTGTGGAACGTTCCGCCATTCCTTCACATTCCGCATTTGTCGTTGTACGCGCAGGCTCTCCTCGCTAACTTCTCGACGACTTGGACTATCAGTTTGATGGCGTCCGTCGTCTACTGTTGCCAACGATATCTCAAACGATTCTGGTGGGGAGAAGGCGCAGGCGAGCTTTCCCGCCGCGTAATGATAGTGACGCTAGCGTCGTATGTTGCTATTGTCGCATGGTTTAGTGGTACAGCGGAGACCAGCTTCCTAATCCCGACTTGGGCGCAAGGGTTCCTTTGGCTGGGCTCAGCCTATCCCCTGAGCACTATCATCTTTCGATCTGCCGAAGTATTGATTGGAAGAAGGATCACGGGAAAGGGCGGATTGTTTTCAATAGCAGTAGGCTGGTTTCTAAGTTCAGGAGCGGTCGGAATGACAATGATCGGAGAGAACTTGTACGGCGGCTACCAAACCTTCTCTTCACGCGTAACCCGACGAACCCTGGAGCTGTCTCCCAATCCAAACTTACGACCCACGCTAATCGTCTTTCTGTCCACTGTCGCCCTTACCTCCTATGCCATCTCATGGAAACTCGGATGGACATCGCTCAACCAGTTATCCACTGCGATCTCCACACCCTTTTGGATCCTGATAGCGGCCTGTGTGATCTTAGGCATCCGCAAGTTGAAGAAAGACCGCGAGGCGGAGAAGGGGATTGTCCGGGTTCCAAAGCCTAATCGATCTAGATTCGAGAAACTATTCAGGCTGGGCGCCGTGATCAAGAAACCGTTCTTTCGATTGTTTAGCGTTTGACCCTGCACTTTCTCCGGTGTTCGTCAAACTGCCCAATCGCAGAACTTCTGACCGCAGCCCTTTGCACAGCGCTAAGAACGACGATCGGATCCCGACCTCGTAGGGAGGGTTCTAATCTGCGAGAACTGCCGACAAAGAGAACTCGAACCGCTGGGTCCAGGAACGTGCTGCAAGACTGTTGACAAACCTACAAGCAATATGGCTACTAGATATACGAGAACGCCCAAAAGAGAACTATCGCAGAAACGGGCGAGTCGATCGAGTCAAAAGGGTCCCTCCTAACTCTAAGGTTAGACTCAAGCCAAACGTATGTGTATTGAAATCGCCAAGATTCATGCCTTCTCAACGGGACACAATGGAGTGAGATAGGACCCCGCTCAGCAACAGACCCGCCCTAACGTCCCCCACAAGACACTGGAACGCGTCATAGATGCCTCTCCCGAATCATATCCTAGCCATAGTTAAATGGGCTAACCTCCAAGCCACTTGTGTTGGTTGGTGTGTCGCTGGCCGAGCCAGTTGCTATCGTCGCTTCGACTGTATTGATTCTCATGATTCCCCTACTCTTGTTAGAACTGAAACTAGCGAGGACAATCAGCTTCGTCGATGAGCGACTACAGTCAACTGAAAATCAGCTTTCCAGTTATCGGGATTTCAATAACTACTTGCAAGGGAAAGAAAGGGCTGCTGGACGAAGGAACTTAGAACATGTCTTCAGTTCGCTCCGCTTCCTAGGAAAGTACCGAGTATTTCTTCGAAAACGGCACCGCCCACTAGTTGGAGCCTATTCCAAGAGAGCCGAGGATCTGAAGACGTTCCTAGAACGGTTTGTTCATGACTATTCATTGAAAGCAGTTGAACGTTCCAATGATTTTTTCGAAGGCAGACTGTTTGACGGGGATCAGCTAGAAGCAATAGTCAAGAGAGAAACTTACAATCTTGTACTCGCGTCTGCCGGTTCCGGAAAAACACGGACGTTGACTGCTCGGGTAGCATACACGGTAAAACGCGGCGCCAACCAACATGACATACTGGCCCTCGCGTACACCAAACCTGCAGAAGAGGAAATGCGAAATCGCCTAAAAAATGAGTACGGTATCGTAGAAGCAAATGTTAGGACATTTCACTCGCTAGGTCGTGAGATCGCAAAACTATCTCCAAATTTCCGACCGGGTGTAGCCGACAACCAACAACAACCAGAAATTATCAGGAAATCTTGTGATCGACTTAGGTCCGACAGACTCTTCGCGAAGCTGTTACTTGACTTCGCACTAGAGTTGCAAACCTATGAAGTGGAGGAGAAGGAATTTGCCTCACGCGAGAAATACTACGAATTTCTACGCTATCAGAAGCACACGACCCTGGAAGGTAGGCCTGTCAAATCTGTTGGAGAGCGCGACATTGCAAACTTCCTCTTCCTGAACCGGGTGAAATTTGAGTACGAGGCGCCAGCAACATGGGCCGACAGGAACGTAGGGTATCGAATGTATCAGCCCGACTTCTTCCTGCCGGAGTACGGTATCTGGATAGAACACTGGGCAATTGACAGACAGGGTAACGTCCCAGCTTGGTTCTCTACTGGCCAATCAACCGACCCCTCGACACGATACAGGCAGGGAATGCAATGGAAACGATACCAGTTCCAGAAACACGGACGCAGACTAATCGAGACCTACAACCATCAATGGTCCGAAGAAACGCTGATTCCTGAACTCACTCGACAACTCAAGGAGAACCATGTTCGACTGAGAGAGCTGACGACTGAAGAAATCCTTGACCAAATCCAGATGCTAATTCCTCGTAGAGACACGCTGAACGAACTGATGTTCTCTTTCATCAGCAAGGCTAAGACCAATGGACTCACCATGGTAGATGTTACAGCTAGGCTGAGGCAAAGTAACTGGACTCACAAACAACGAGTCTTTGCATCCCTCATGATTCGGGTATGGCAAGAATACGAATCGATACTCAGAGAGAACAACATGATCGACTTCAACGACATGATCAACTACGCGCTACAAGTTGCGAAAAGCTCCAGCGGCAAACTCAGCAAATATTCTCACATCTTGATTGATGAGTATCAAGACATCACGGATCCACAACTTGAGCTCATCCAGAGCTTGCTAAGTGCAAGTGCTGGTAGCACCCTCTTTTGTGTGGGAGATGATAGGCAGAACATATTTTCGTTCGCTGGGTCCAATATCTACAATATACTCCAGTTCGAGAATAGATTCCCGTATGCCGAGCAGACGGTTCTATCGACCAATTACAGATGCCCCAAGAACATCGTAGAGGCCTCGAATTTCATAGCCAACTTAAACAAGTGTAAGGTAGAAAAGAACGTCGTTCCTGCCTCGAAAATTCAACAACCCATTCATCTATTCCAGAAACCGGGAAATGATAAAACATTGTACGACGACTGGCAGCAGGAGAAAGCAAAACAACTGGTGACGGACTTAATTCGCCAGAAGAAGCCCAATGAAGAGATTATGGTACTCTCACGATTCAATCGTCCGCTAAGACGGTTGGAGTTGGAGTTTCCCCAAAACGAAACGCAGGGACTCAGATTTCTATCGATTCATAGAGCAAAGGGGACGGAGGCGGACTATGTTCTTCTCCTCAGCTGTATAAGCGGTAAGAACGGATTCCCTTCGGAAATACTTGACAAGAGAGTATTGGACATTGTGCAGAACACTCGGGAAGATGAATCAGGTAAGCTGGAGGAAGAGCGTCGTCTCTTTTATGTCGCGCTCACACGCTGTAAGAATCAGCTCTATCTCTTCACGTCAAGCACACAAAGGTCCCAATTCATCTGGGAAACGCAGCAATATCTTTCGCCCTTGACTGAACCCAAACACACTGTAGTTCCAGCGTAGCATAGCTCTCGTCTAGCGCTACTATGTTGCAGACCACATTCAGAGGTCCATCGACCAGCAGTTTCGTTCTCGTGTCTGAGCAATAGCTGGACGGCGGCTCAATGTCAGAGATGTCGGATCAGCGGAGCGACTGGCGCGAACGCCTACACGCCAACCCCTCACGAATGGAACAAGAACTAGCGATCAAATTACAAGAAAACGGAATACACTACCGGACACAAGTCGAGATACCGGTAACAATAGCCGATTTCTACTTCCCATTGGAGTCTAGACCATTGTTCGTGTTTGTCGATGGCCCGGCCCATCTTGGAAAGTCTCAATCGGTGAAAGATGAAGAGTTACGGAGCCTGTTGAGGAAGAAAGGATACAGGGTCCTTGAGTTATACTACAACACCTATTCTGACAAGAAGAAAGACATACTATACAACGAGATCCTGAGCAATTTGGGGAAGGAATAGCCCGAAATTTGATGAGCTAATGCGGCGGAATAGAGGGTGCTCCGATGAATTTCTTTACTAAATCCTCAAACTCACCGAGCTTTTCGCCTTTCTCAATAGTACTGATTAGTTCTCCAATGTGACCAAGCTGCTTGTAATACTCGATATCAGAACCGCGGATAAGCCAACCCATGTAAAATATCCCGGCAGTGAACGCGATTCCGAAAGCAGAAAACTCGAATCTATCACCCACTACTTGTAACAACACAGCGATGGCTCCCACAGCGAGTGCGACGTAGAAGGAGAAGTAGAACCCTATCCTTGTGAATGCTCGCGTCCTCAGATCCTCCGACAACAATGTGATTTTTAATATCTCGATCTCTGGGTTGAACTTCGCGTCGGACTTCTCGAGCAAATTTGTCACAGGATCTCAAATGATCAAGGGTATCAAGAATTACTTATCGCCTCTGGTTGAGAAGCCATTCGGTCCGGCACTCTACGCATTCCTCACCATTCTAATTCCCAGTGGTGTGTTACTGGTCTTGACATCTCTTGAGCCATCGTTGTATGACATACTCTCGGCTTCGCGGAATACTCCGTGGGGGATTTTCACGTCGATCTTCGTTCACAGCGGGGTGGCTCATTTCGGAGGAAACATAGTGGTACTGTTGGCGTTTCTCTTTCTGTTCGTGAAGCTAGAAGAAACCCTGCCCCAGGAACATCAATACAGGGATTCTCGATTCTTAGGCCTAAGTATGTTTCTCTGTGGAATGATAGCTAACTCTCTATTCCTTGTCGTCTCTATCGGTTCATCTGCGGGTGCCTCTGGAGTTGTATACGCCTGCGAAGGCGTGATCACGGGATTTGCGTTTCTGATAGCGCTCTCCGGAAGGCTTAGCCTCGACCACCTAAAACGCCACCAGTTAGACACCCAAGAGCGACAGACGATTCGTGGCATTGTAGTTTTCATAGGGCTTTTCGGATTCTTTCTACTCTTTCGAGGTGCTTTTCTCTCGTCGGGGCAAGGAGTCAACACATTTGTCCATCTCTTGGGATATATCCTCGGCTTCGCTTCCGTTGGCGTAACCGAGCTCTACTACATCTTCCGGAGGACTCAGTCTTCCAACACTGGGAAATTATAGCTTAGCATACTGAAGCTCCTGGCGACCTTGGACCCCGCGAATATCCCTCGTTGACAGTTGTTTGAGGAACCATTGTTTCGGGGCTGTGCATGACACTCTATCTCGAAGAGAACTTTTTGGCTTTTCTCAGTCCTTTCCGTGGGCCGTCGCTGAGACGTTCTCGTATGTCTAATAGCCACCATTGCGTGTAAGCTTGTCAACAGTCTCGGCAGCACGTTCCTGGACCCAGCGGTTCGAGTTTTCTCTGTCCGCAGTTCTCACAGACTAGGACTCTACCTACGAAGTCGGGGTCTGATCGGTATCGGATCTGGTGTTGGGTGGGTTTCTGGCGTGGCTGGCAGAAGGTGGGGCGTTCTATGTTCTGCATGATTCTTGGGTGATTGTGTCTAAGTAGAAACGTGGGAGAGGGAGGGAAATTATCGCGGAAACTATTGTTACCATTCGAGCTGAAATTGGTACCAGACCTACAATCCTGCTTCATCAAATGTTACCATTTACGGTTACCAAATCCGTTACCACTCAGGAATCTGAAAAGCAGTTGCTTCTCGCGACGCCGGAGTGCTCTTTGTAGAGGAAACAGAGTGATGTTCGTCTGTTGCATTCCGGATTTGTTCGGTTGTGTTGGCTATGGGGCATAGGAGTGGGGTTGTGCCCCGAAGTTGTTGGATAGGGATCTGTGACTAGTGTGGAATTGGAATGCTGCGTAGCATGTAGTTGACGAAGAAGGTCACGAAGAGGAAGGTCCCGGCGAGGATGGTCAGCAGTATGAGGAGGTAGGCTGTGCCATGACTTCTCTTCTTCTCCTTTTCAAAGGATACGATCGGAGAGGTCGTCAGGATCACACCGTACAACTATTACTGCTTGGAACGAGAAGAAGAAGACGGCGTAACCTGACCTGACATAAGCATTCGAAACGGTTCGTCCATACGACAGTCCACTCTCCGACACGGTTCAGCGTGCGGGTTCGCGTAGAATATTGTTCTAGAAACTTGGGAGTATGACCGCGCGGTATCGGTTTGGAGATAGGAGGGATCACGGTATTAGCTAGATTGAGGAAACTTGTCCGCGAGGAATCGCGATGCGGTAACTCCTCACTACAGGCTTGAACCCGATAGCACGGCCCACCTCTCAAACCTTGTTCAGTGTAAGCAGTGCAAGGGTTTCAATCTACCATGGGCATCCAGCTGCCGCCACTGCGGCGCAAAATTGTCCTAGAGGCTTCGCTGGCTCCACATCTGCAGGTTAGGAAGGGACGTCCCCGACGCTAGAGAGTCGGGAGAGCATAGTGGATTAACGTTCGAAAGCCATCGTTCATCCCGTGGCCATGATGCGCCAGCGGTTGGGGAGGATAATCACATGGGCCTTCATCATCGTGGATTCGGTCATGGTCACACTGGGGGTTCTCTATGCTGCGGGTCTCTTGGCCCAGAATACCGCGCTTCTGTCTCTGGTCGAACCTTGGGCTTTGTTCCTCTCATCTTGGCTTCTAACTCTCATCCTCGTTCAACTGTTCCTTACGATAGTGATGGGGCTTGTCGGGGCAAGGAGTC
>Ga0066680_10001171_pt1 | contig 10366 bp, 10 predicted proteins | sample GraSoiAngelo_129_FD_62297 | JGI IMG/M metagenome (GOLD analysis project Ga0066680, IMG submission 62297) | Grasslands soil microbial communities from the Angelo Coastal Reserve, California, USA - 14_0927_12_40cm | ecosystem: Environmental > Terrestrial > Soil > Grasslands | place: USA... | reverse complement strand
ACCTCGACGGCCGCTTCTGGCTCCGCGCAGAGAACCTCGCCGACCGCTGGCTCGCGCTGCCTCGTGGTGCCCACACGCTCGTCGTCCGCGCGGAGGGTGCCGAGCCGGTCGAGCGGCGCGTCGAGATCGCGTCCGGGAAGACGCAGGTCGTACGGTTCGCGACACCCGCCCGTCGGCCGAGCTGAATCCGTCCTTCCGTCACCTGTAGCCCTTTGCTATCCTCCCCCGCAGGAGGACGCATGGCCAGTGTGACGGCAGTTGGCGACGATTCGTTCGAGCAAGAGGTGCTGCAGAGCAGCACGCCCGTGCTCATCGACTTCTGGGCTCCGTGGTGCGGGCCGTGCCGGGCCATCGCGCCGGTGGTCCAGGAGATCGCCCAGGACTACGCAGGCAAGCTGAAGGTCCTGAAGATGAACGTCGATGACAACCCCCGCACCCCGTCCCGGTACGGCGTGCGCGGTATCCCGAACCTCATCATCTTCCATGGCGGCCAGGTGAAGGAGCAGATCGTCGGCGCCGTCCCCAAGGCGCAGCTCGTGAAGGCGATCGATCAGGTCGTCAACGGGAACGCGTAGACCTGCTGCGGCGTCCGTCGCGGAGGTGGGGGCGACATCTCCGCTTCGGTTCGGCGCCGGGTGCCGGCCGATGGCTCGACCGTGCGGGCCGGCGGCGCCTCACAGGCGCTCCGATGGCGCCCCCACCTCCGCGTACCATCACCGTTAGAAGTAGTAGCGTCTCATCGAGACGTTCATCGCCAGCCCGGTGCCCACGAGCAGGCAGAGGAGCGACGAACCGCCGTAGCTGAAGAAGGGCAAGGGGATGCCCACCACCGGCATGAGCCCGGTCGTCATCCCGACGTTGATGACCGCCTGCCAGAAGATGATGCCCGCCATCCCCAGCACGAGCAGAACGCCGAAGCGATCCCGCGCGTGGGACGCGATCAAGAGGCACCGGAGAATGATCGCGAGGTAGAGGGTCATCAAGACCATCGTGCCCACGAACCCCCACTCCTCCGCGAACACCGAGAAGATGAAGTCCGTGTGCTGCTCGGGAAGGAAGTTCAGGTGGTTCTGGGTGCCCTGCAGGAAGCCCTTGCCCCACAACATTCCCGATCCGACCGCGATCTTCGACTGGATGACGTGGTAGCCGGCCCCGAGCGGGTCCATGTCCGGATTGAGAAAGGTGAGGATGCGTCGCTGCTGGTACGCCTTCAGGTGGCGCCACATGATCGGCGCCAGCACGATGACCGGCGCGCCGAGGGCTGCGAACCACCGGAGCCGCACGCCGCCCACGAGGAGCATCGTGAACGCCACGATGCCGACGATCGCGGCCGATCCGAGGTCTGGCTGAGCCAGAATGGCGGCCGCGGGAATCGCCATCAGCACGAGGGGGACGATGGCCTCGCGGAGACCCAGCGGGCCGGGCCGGGTGCGAGAGAAGTGGCCCGCAAGCGCGAGCACGAGGGCGAGCTTCATGAACTCCGACGGCTGGAGCGAGAGGGGTCCGAGGGGAATCCACCGCCGAGAGCCGCCCCCGATGCGCCCGATGAAGGGAACGGCGATCACCCCGACCAGCACGACGAGGTAGACGAGCAGAGCCACCGGCTCGAGCCGGCGATAGTCGAAGAGCAGTACCGCGAACATTCCGAGGCACCCGGCACCGAGCCAGAAACCCTGTCGCGTGGTGAGGGTCGACGGCCCGTGCTCGCCGGTCGCCTGCGTCGCGCTGTAGACCGTCATGGTCCCGAGCACGCACACGGCAAGCACGAGAAGCGGCAGGAGCCACTCGAAGTGCGTGATCAAGCGCCGGTCAAAACGCATGCGGTGTCTCCCTGCCCGGGGCCGCGGCCTGCTGCGGCGGCGCGGCGGGCGGCCCCTGCGACCGCGAGAAGTAGTGCGCCAGGATCTGCTGGACGATCGGCGCCGCGATCGCGCCGCCTCCGCCCCCCGCGTGCTCGACGATGCAGGCGATGGCGATCTCGGGCGCCTCGACCGGCGCGAACGCGATGAACCATGCGTGGTCGCGCGTCGCCTCGGCCCCCTTGTTGGATCGTTCGCGGTCCTGCCCCATCGTGACCACCTGCGAGGTGCCCGTCTTGCCCGCGACCTCTATGCCGACGACGCGGGCCTTCTTCCCCGTGCCGCTGTCGTTCATCACGACGTCGCGCATGGCGGAGTGGAGCTGCGCCAGGGTGGACGCCTTCAGGTCGGCCTGACCCAGGATCTCCGGCGCGGTCTCCGTCCGGTTGGTGCCGTCGGGCGCGTCGATCCGCTTCAAGTAGCGTGGACGATAGCGGGTGCCGCCATTCGCGACCGTCGCGACGAAGTTCGCCATCTGGAGCGGGGTCGCCGTCACGTATCCCTGGCCGATGGCGACCGAGAGCGTTTCGCCGGAGAACCACGGCTGGTCGAAGCGACGGCGCTTCCACTGCGTGTCGGGGATGGTCCCGGTCTTCTCGTGCTCGAGACCGATGCCGGTCGGCAACCCGAGCCCGAGACGGCGGGCGTACTCGGCGATCGGGTCCACGCCCAGCCGCTGACCCATCGTGTAGAAGAACACGTCGCACGACTGCACGATCGCCGTGTGGAAGCTCACCGTCCCATGTCCACCCTTCCGCCAGCACCGGAAGAAGTGGTTCCCGAACGGGATGCCGCCGCTGCAGGAGACGCTCGTCGACGGCGTGGCCACCCCCCGTTCGAGCGCCGCGGCCGCCACCGCGATCTTGAACGTCGATCCGGGCGGGAACTGCCCTTGCACGGCGCGGTTGTTCAGGGGGTGCTTGGGATCCTGAACCAGCGCGCGCCACTCGTCGCGGCGGATGCCGCGCGCGAAGATGTTCGCGTCGTAGGCGGGATGGGACACCATGACGAGCACCTCGCCGTTCCGCGGATCGAGCGCGACGATCGCCCCGTCGGACGTACCGAGGGCGTTCTCGGCCGTCTCCTGGAGGTCGCGGTCGAGCGTGAGGGTGAGCGTGTTTCCGGGCATGTCGGGGACCTGCTGTAGCACCCGCACGCGGCGGCCGAGCGCGTCGACCTCGACCTCCTCGCCACCCGCGGTCCCGTGGAGATCGTTGTCCCAGGACTTCTCGAGACCCGCCTTGCCGGCGAGGTCGCCGAGCCGATAGCTGCTCACCCCATCGCGGAGCTCCCCCTCGTTCACCTCGCCGACGTAGCCGAGGAGGTGGGCGGCGAGCGGGCCGTACGGATAGAATCGCCGCGGGACGACCTGGAGCGAGACGCCGGGCAGGTCGAGCTGGTGGGTCTCGAGCGCCACCACGCCTTCCCAGTCGACGTCGCGCCGGAGCACGATGCCCTCGTACGGCGGGCGCTTGCTCGGGGCGCGCACCGCCTGGTGGATCGAGGGCTCGGTATCGCCGAGGTAGTGCGCCAGGTTCTGCAGCGTCTTGCGACGGTCGCGGGTGTCCTCCGGCACGAAGACCACGTCGAAGGAGGGTCGGTTGTCGATCAGGATATCGCCGTGGCGGTCGTAGACCACGCCGCGCGAGCCGGGCAGGCGGACGAGGCGAATGCGGTTGTGCTCCGAGAGCGAGCGCATCTCGGCGCCCCGCTCGAGCTGCAGGTACCAGAGCCGGACCCCCACCAGGCTGAAGGCGAGATAGGCAACGGCCACGGCAACCACGATGCGGATCTGTAGATCGGGCGGGATCTCCCGGGAGATGACGGGCGGGTGTCGCCCCGGCACGTCACCCGAGGCCCAGGAGGCGCTTCTCCCAGGTGACACACCGGAATACCGCTGGCGCCACGAGCGCCGCTGCCGCTGCCTCCAGAAAGCCGTAGCGTACCACGTGTTGCCAGACTGGCGCCCGAGTTGCCACCAGGGCGGCGACCGCGACCGCGGCGAGCCCCTGGACGCAGCCGCCGACGAACACCGTCGCCATGAGGGGCAGGCCGCGCTCCATCCAGAGGTGGCGGGCCATGATGGTCATCGCCACGTACGCCGCGCTGATCGCGAAGGTCTGCATCCCGAGGATCGTGCCGGAGAACGTGTCCAGGAAATAGCCGAGGGTGAACGCTCCCAAGGCGCCGCCCGCATTGTGGTGGCGGACGCCCAGGTAGCCGGCGAGCACGAGGATCAGGTCTGGCCGGACCGGCAGGTACGGTAGCGCCGGGAAGACTCCCGTCTGGAGGAGCATGGCGACAACCCCGGCCGCGGCAAGCGCCAGAAAGCTCCGCACCGAGTCACTCCTCCGGCGGGGCCGGCGCCTCCTCTATCAGCGTGAACGACCCGCGCGCCACCAGAACTTCCTCGAGCCGGTCGAAGTCCACCCGTGGCGCCACCTCGGCGGACTGGAAGAGACCCTGACCTCGCTTGTCGACCGTCACCACCCGGCCGATCGGCAACCCCTTGGGGAAGATGCCGTCGAGCCCCGACGTGACGATCGTGTCTCCGACCTGCACGTCCTCGGTGCGCTTCACGTACTTGAGCCCGCACCCGCTGTCGATCGTGCCCTGCACGATGCCCCGCGCCCGCGTCCGCTGCACGATTGCGTCGACCCCGCTGTTGTGATCGGAGACCAGGAGGATGCGCGCGGCGTGCCGGCTGGCGAGGAAGATCTGACCCACGATCCCCTCGGGCGCCACCGCCGCCGCCCCCTTCACGACACCGTCCTCCTCGCCGCGATCAATGACGAGCGTCCGCGCCAGGCCGGTGGCATCGCGGCCGACGACCCGGGCGGTGAGGATGTCCCCTTGCAGCGTCCGGCGGAAATCGAGAAGGCCGCGGAGCCGGGTGTTCTCGATCTCGAGCTCCGACTGCCGGTCGCCCGCCTCCTCGAGCTGCTGGACACGAGCCCGCAGCGTCACGTTCTCGTTCCGCGCTCGCACGAGATCGACGGCGCGCCGCCAGGCGGAGACGACGGCGAGGTCGACGGCAGCAGTCGATGCCTGGATGGGGGCCATGACCTCGAGGAAGAACCGCCCGAGCCGGTCGGCGCGAGTGCGCTGCCGGCCCGTCCTGACCGCGAGGCCCGCGGCCAGCAGCAGGCAGAGCGCCGAGGTCAGGAAGACGCGGTTGCGGCGGATGAAGTCCAACGCTACCGGGGGCCCGTCCGGTGCTCGCGCTCGGGCGCTCCGCTCCTCCGTTGCCCCCGGACCCCGTCGGCAGGCATGAGCGCTTTCGCGCTCGGCCTCCCACAGTTTCGGGAGCGTCTAGGAAATGGCGACGTCCTTGAGCAGGGAGAGCTCATCCAGCACCTTGCCGGCTCCCATGACCACGGCAGTGAGCGGATCGTCGGCGAGCATGACCGGCAGACCGGTCTCTTCGCGCAGCAGCGTATCGAGGTTGCGGAGCAGCGCACCGCCGCCGGCGAGCACGATGCCCTTGTCGACGATGTCCGAGGCGAGCTCGGGCGGGGTGCGCTCGAGACCGATGCGCACGGCTTCCACGATCTGGTTGATCGGTTCCAGCAAGGAATCACGGATCTCCTCGTCGGTGATCTCGACCGTCTTCGGCACCCCGCCGACGAGGTCACGACCTTTGATCTCCATCATCTGGAGCTCGTTGCCCGGGTACGCGGACCCGATGGTGATCTTCACGAGCTCGGCCGTCCGCTCGCCCACCAGGAGGTTATACTTCCGCTTGATGTACTGCACGATCGCCTCGTCCATCTTGTCCCCGCCGACGCGCACCGACTTCGAGAAGACGATACCCGACAGCGAGATGACCGCCACCTCCGTCGTTCCCCCGCCGATGTCGACGATCATGTTGCCCGTCGGCTCGGTGATCGGCAGGCCCGCGCCGATGGCGGCCGCCATCGGTTCCTCGATCAGGTAGACCTCGCGCGCTCCGGCCGACTCGGCCGACTCGCGCACCGCCCGCTTCTCCACCTCGGTGATGCCGAAGGGGACACAGATGATGATCCGCGGGCGGACGAGCGTCTTCCGGTTGTGGATCTTCTGGATGAAGTAGCGGAGCATCGCCTCGGTGATCTCGAAGTCGGCGATGACGCCGTCCTTGAGCGGTCGAATGGCGACGATGTTGCCGGGCGTGCGCCCGACCATCTTCTTCGCTTCCGCCCCCACCGCCAGCACCCGCTTGCCCCCGCGGTCTTCCTTCTGGACGGCGACCACCGAGGGCTCGTTGCAGACGATGCCCTCACCCTTCACGTAGATGAGGGTGTTCGCAGTGCCGAGATCGATCGCGAGGTCGTTGGAGAAGAGTCCGAGTATGGAGTCGAGAATCATCGCGCGCGCCGCCCCCTCCGCCGCCGGACCATCCGTTGGCGCAGCCTCGAGAGCTATCAGAAATGGGCAGCGGCAGCAACGCGAAACCCCAGGCGCTCCGCCGGTTTGCAAAGGGACAGGGGCTCCGCTAGCCTTTCGGCGTCAGGCTCGCGAATGCTCCGCTTTCTGCGTAAGTACTCGAGCTCGACCGGCATCAAGATCCTCTACGGCCTCCTGGCCGCCCTTTTCGTCATCTGGGGAGTCGGTGCGGTCGGGGGCCAGCGGGTCGACGTGGTCGCCAAGGTCCACGGCGAGACGATCAGCCGTCGGGATCTCGATCGGGCGGCGGCCCTCCTCCAGCGACGGTACCAGGAGGTCCTGAAGGGCCAGTTCTCGGCCGACCTGGCCCGCTCGCTCGACGTCCGGGGGCGCGCGCTCGACCAGCTGATCGACGACGCGCTCCTCCGCCACGAAGCGGATCGCCTCGGCATGGCGGTGGGCGAGGTCGAAGTGGTCGACGCGATCACCAGCATGCCCGAGCTGCAGGAGGACGGTCACTTCAGCCGCCAGCGCCTCGAGTACGTCCTCCAGGCGGAGCGCGACCGGGGTGAGTTCGAGGCGGAGGTGCGGCGGAACATCCTCTTCGAGCGGCTGCGGAACCTCGTCGTCGACGGCACACAGGTGAGCGACGGGGAGATCACGGAGCGCTACCGCCTCGACCACGAGCAGGTGGACCTCTCCTTCGTCCGCATCGCCGCCACTGACCTCGCGGCCGGGATTACCCTCACCGACGACGACCTCGAGCACTACCTCGCCGGCCATCCCGAGTCCTACCGGACACCGGCGCGCGTGCGGCTGCGGTACGTGGCGTACCGCGCGGCGGACTTCGAGCCGCAGGTGGAAGTCCAGGACGGCGGGATCACCGAGTACTACGAGCTGCACAAGACCGAGCGCTTCACGGCCCCCGAAGAGGTCCATGCCCGCCACATTCTCGTGACGGTTCCCGACGGGGCCACCGAAGCCGCGAAGTCCGCGGCGCGTACGAAGGCCGAAGAGCTGCTCACCAAGCTCCGGGGCGGAGGGGACTTCGCGGCGCTCGCGAAGCAGCACTCGGACGATCCTGGATCGGCCGCCAAGGGCGGTGACCTCGGCTTCTTCCCGCGCGGGCGGATGACCCCCGCGTTCGAGAGCGCGGCCTTCGCCCTCGAGCCGGGGAAGCTGAGCGACCTCGTCGAGACGCCCTTCGGCTTCCACATCATCAAGGTCGAGGAGCACCGAGAAGGCGGCCCGAAGCCGCTCGAGGCGGTGCATGACGAAGTGGTCCAGGCGCTCCGTCGCGAGCACGCGCTGGCGCTGGCCCGGCAGCAGGGGGAAGAGGACCGCGAGCGGGTGGTGCGCGGGCGATCCCTCAGCGAAGCGCTCGCCGGACGGACGCTGCTGACAACGGCGCCCTTCGCGGCGAATGGAGAGATCCCCGGGCTCGGGCGCGTGCCGGCGCTCTCCGACGCCGCATTCGCGTTGCACGAAGGCGAGGTGAGCGACCTCGTCGAGACCGCCGATGCGTACTATCTGCTCTCACCCTTCGAGCACACGGAGGCGCACGTGCCTCCGCTCGCCGAGGTGCGGGACCGCGTGCTCGCCGACGCCCGTCGGGAACGGGCTGCGACGGCCGCCAAGGAGCGGGGGACGACGCTCCGCGCCCGCGCCGCCGAGATCGGTCTGGGGGCCGCCGCGGCCGAGCTCGGGCTCGCGGTCAAGGACACGGGCCTCTTCGACCGGCGGGTGGGCTCGATCCCTACGATCGGAGCAGCGCCGGACCTCCATGCCGATGCCTTCACGCTGACGCCCGAGGCCCCACTCGCCCCCAAGGTCTACAGCGTGAGCGGCGATGCCATCGTGGCGGCGCTCGTGAAGCGCATCCCGGCCGACATGGCGGGGCTCGCCGCCGAGAGGGACCGTATCCTGGACAGCCTCCTCCAGCAGAAGCGACCGGCCCTCCTCGCGGCCTACGTCAACTACCTGAAGGAGCGTGCGGCCCGCGAGGGTGCGCTCGAGGTGCGCAGCGACTCTCCCCCCCGCGGCTAGGAGCGCGTGAGCCCGGAGGCGCGCGGCGGCTTCACGCTGAGCGGCTCTCGCCCCCTCGGCTGCCTCCTCGTCCACGGCCTGACCGCCACGGCCGAGGAGATGCGTCCGCTCGGCGAGGCCCTCGCGGCGCGCGGTTTTCCCGTGCACGCCGTCTGCCTCGCCGGCCACGGGACCGACCTCGCAAGCCTCGCCCGCGCCCGCTGGGCCGACTGGTTCGCATCGGTCAGCGAGGGCCTCGCGCGTCTCCGGCCCGAGGCGCCGCGCATCGCCATCGCCGGCATGTCGCTCGGCGGGCTCCTCGCCCTCCACCTTGCGGCCACCCACCCGGCCGCGGTGGCCGCGCTCGTCCTCTGCGGCACGCCCATCCAGCTGAGCGGCGCACGGATTCGCTGGCTGCCCATCCTGGCGCGGCTTCCGTTCGTCGCGCGCCACTACGCCACCATTCCCAAGGTGAACGGAAAGCCCGACATCGCCGACCCCGTGATGCGCGCCGCGAGCCAGAGCTACCCGGCCGTGCCCCTCCCGGCCGTGCTCGAGCTCCTCCGCCTGCAGGCGCTGGTGCGCCGGGAGCTACCGAGCGTGACGCAGCCCGCGCTTCTCCTCCACGGGCGCCACGATCACAGCGTCCCGGTGGCGAACCTCGAGCTCCTCCGGAGCGAGCTCGGCTCCCGCTCGATCGAGACGCACGTTCTCGAGCGGAGCTGGCACGTGGTCACGCTCGACTACGATCGCGACGAGGTGGCCCGGCTCGCGGCCGCGTTCCTCGACCGGGTCGCGGCGGAAGCAGCGCCGGCCGGCCGACCGGCGTGAGCGGCATCCACTTGGAGTCGCACTAGCCCACGAGGCGCCGGATGCTGAGCTCGATGCCGCGCTCCACGAGGCGGCCAAACCACTCGTGGACCGTCGCCAGGGTCGCGTCGTCGGTGGCCGCGGGTAGCGTCAGCTCGAGGCGCGCCCCGCGGCCGGCGCGCAGGGCGTCCTCGAGGATGAGCTCGCGCGCGTAGGGCGTGAACGGGCCGGCACGCCGGAGGTCGCCCTCCCGGGCCGCGGCGGGGATGACACGCGCCCAGAGGAACTCCGGGGCGATCCCGTCTGCCGGACGCCGATGGTCGAGCAGCGCCCTCACCAAGGCCACGAGATCCCCGTACGTCCGCACCTGATCGATCGTGCGGAGCGGAACGACGATTCCGAAGGACGCTTCCAGCACGACCCCGAGCTCGAGGAGATCGAGCGAGTCGGCCGCCAGGTCGTCGGTGAGCGAGACGTCACGGGCGAGCGTCTCCCGATCGACTCCGAGGTGCTCCGCGACGAGCGCGCGCACGCGCTCCTCCACCGCGCTTCCGACTGGCGCTGCCTCACCGCTCCGGAGCGCAGCGCTACCCATCTCCGCGGACCCCTTCGGCCGTGCTGGTGAGATGCGCGACCACCTGCGCGAGCTCCGAGGGTGCGAGAACTTTCGGAAGGTGCACCTGGAAGCCGGCGCGCAACGCCCGCTCGCGGTCGTCGGCGTGGCTCGACGCCGTGAGAGCAACCGCCGGCACGTTGACGCCTACCTCGCGCTCGACGGCGCGGATCGTCCGGACGAGAGCGTAGCCATCCTCGCCCGGCAGATCGACGTCGGTCACCAGCACATCCGGACGGAAGCGCGCGAGAGCGGCGCGCGCCTCGCCGGCCGACGCGACGGCGGTCACGCCCGCGCCCCAGCGCCGCAGGACGCCCGTGAGCCATTCGCGCGTATCCGCCTCGGGGTCGACCAGCAGGACCCGGATGCCCGACAGCTCGGCGCGCCGGGTGTTCTCGATGTTCGTGCGGCGACGCACGCGCCGCGGTCTTTCCAATCGCATGAAACGTCCTTCCCGGTGGGCCATATCCATCCGTCCGAAACTGCCAGTGCATGCCGCGTGCCGCACGCTGGCACCACGTGGGCGGGGGGGAATGTGAAGATCTTCGCGTGGCTGGAGGTCTCGCCCGAGCAGGAGCGCTGTGGCCGAATGTCCCGGCGAACTCGCCCGGTCACTTGCGGCCTACGGCAATTCGCGGCCCGGCGGGCCGGCACCTGGCTTGCTCACCCGGCGCATGGATGGCATGCCGGTCGA
>Ga0066680_10001162_pt1:5000-10389 | contig 10389 bp, 5 predicted proteins | sample GraSoiAngelo_129_FD_62297 | JGI IMG/M metagenome (GOLD analysis project Ga0066680, IMG submission 62297) | Grasslands soil microbial communities from the Angelo Coastal Reserve, California, USA - 14_0927_12_40cm | ecosystem: Environmental > Terrestrial > Soil > Grasslands | place... | reverse complement strand
AAAGCCGAACCGAGCTCAGCAAGCCTGCAAGGTCGGCGATTATTCGGTTGCGGAATATGAGCGTCTGGGCCCGGGCCAACAGGCCGAGTTTGTCGAGACCTATCGACAAAAACACTCATCGGCCTGGAAGCAGGCTTTGGAGGCGCTGCGGGCCGCCCACGGAAATCCGCCGTTTCAGGTGATCGGACGTCTGAAAGCTGCGGCAAGCATTCAGGAAAAGATTGCTCGCAAGAAATACTTCTGCTTCTCACAGCTGACAGATATTGCCGGGACCCGGCTCATTATCCCGAACTACGCCGCCTTGCCGCTTGTCACCCAAAACATCGAAAATCAATTTGTGATCCGCGAGAAGGAAGATCTCCTTAGGGATGTGCGTGAAAGTCGCTATCGCGCACTTCACTATCTTGCATGGGTGGAGGACCGGCCAGTCGAAATTCAGATTCATACCTATCGAGGCACATTATGGGCCGATGCCTCGCATCAGCTCGTCTACAAAGGGCCATTTGGTGACAATCAAACCCTGATTTCATATCTCTATCGGCTAAGCGACGTTATATTCCTTCTTGATTCCGGCCTCCCTGGACAGATTCCCGAGGTTCCCGAGACGCTTCCACCCCAGGCCAAGGCGATTTTGAAAAAGACAGTTGCGGACATAAGGGATGTGAGCCGCCGGGATCTGACGGATCTCTACCGGCAGATCCAAGAAAATATGCTTAAGGATGATTTCTTTGCACTCGATGAGTTTGAAAATCTCCCGATGGCAAGGACCAAGCCATGAAGATTGAGAGTCGCTTGATAGCCTCTCCGTGCCCGGCATTCAGATAACTGAAGACTGCGGTCGTCTGTTGGCAAAAGATGATTCTGGTATCGCAAATCCAAAATCTAAAATAGGTGAGCCTATGTCCAACAAAATTCTGATCGTCGACGACGAACCGTTTAATCTGGATCTTTTGGAGCAGGAATTATCGGATCAGGGTTACGTGATCGAAAAGGCTAATGATGGTACGGAGGCATTGGCGAAAGTTCCGTCGTTTCAGCCGGACTTAATCCTGCTCGACTACATGATGCCCAAGATGAACGGGCTGGAAGTTCTCAAACGGCTCCGGGGAGACGATCAACACAAGGGCATTCCGGTGATTCTTCTCACGGCGAAAGCGACTCAGGAAGACAAGGTCCGGGGCCTCGACGCCGGCGCCGACGATTACGTGATCAAACCGTTTGATTCCATCGAGCTTCTGGCGCGCGTCCGGGCCATGATGCGCATCAAAGAGATGCATGACACGCTGGAGGAATGGAATCGCAATCTCGCCGACACGGTGAAGCAGCAGGTCGAAGAAATCCAGCGCATGAATCGGCTCAAACGCTACCTGTCACCGCAAATCGCCGAAACTATATTGGGAGACGACAAGAATCTCTTTAAGAGTCACCGGCGCGAAATCACCGTCGTTTTTCTCGACCTGCGAGGCTTCACGGCTTTCTCAGATAGTACGGAGCCCGAGGAAGTGATGGAAGTCTTGCGCGGCTATCATGCGGAAATGGGCAGGTTGATATTCCAGTTCGACGGAACCCTGGTGCGGTTTGCCGGCGATGGGATCATGATTTTCTTTAACGATCCGATTCCCTGTGCCGATCACACTGAGAAGGGTGTGCGGATGGCCATCGAGATGCAAGATCGAGTGCAAGAATTGCGGAAGGGTTGGCTTAAGAACGGCTACGATCTGGATTTGGGTATCGGCTTGGCCGCGGGTTACGCTACCATCGGCAATATCGGGTTCGAGGGCCGAATGGATTATGACGCCATCGGCAACGTCACTAATCTTGCCGCCCGGCTCTGCGGCGAAGCCAAGGGCGGACAAATTCTCATCGATCGAAAAACTTTGAGCAAGATCGAAGAGCTTGTCGACGTTGAGACGCTGGGAGAATTCCAGCTAAAAGGTTTTTCACGACCGTTGCCGGCGTTTAATATCGTAAAATCAAGATAAGTTGCCCACCTCTACACCACTCTCCGATGGGCTCGTTGCACTAGCGGAAGGTCTAAAAAAGATGTATGGGTGATGCAAAATTTCATTGAGATCAGTTGCGAGCTAAAGCGATGACCAGAAAAATCTTCATCATGTTTTTTGCGGCGGCGACGTCATACTGCGCGATTCCATCAGGACTTTATGCAGAGGCGGCGTCGCCCATTTCTCGGATCGGAATTCTCATTCCGGAGTCCGCACCGGGTGAGTCTCAGACCATCAAAGGACTCAAAGACGGGCTTAAAGATCTCGGCTACATAGAGGGAAACAATCTCGTGGTGGAGCTGCGGGATGCGAAGGGAGACCGCAGCGCGTTGAAGACAGGGGCCGCGGATCTTGTAAGCAAGAAGGTCGACGTCATCTTCACGACGGGCAGCCGAGCGACGGAAGCAGCCAAGGCAGCGACCAGACAGATTCCGATTGTGTTTCGCCATCCCGCCGACCCCGTGGCGATGGGCCTACTCAAAAACATGAAGCGCCCGGACGAAAATGTCACTGGCGTGGCGGCTTTCTCGTCCGATAAGAGCGAGAAACGCCTGGAGATTTTGAAAGAGATCGTGCCAAATCTCCGCAGGGTCCATATCTTCTACGACTCCAATAGCAAATACTCAATGGACAATTTACTCGCGGTTCAGAAGGCAGCGACCAAAATTCAGCTAACAGTAGCCGACCATGGGGTTAAAACTGACGACGAACTCAAGAGTTCTTTGGACAAAATACAAGCCCGAGATGGCGGGGCGATCTTTCAGATTCCCGACGACTTGATCGAGAGCCAGGCAAACTTAATTTTCGACGGGGCAAAAAAACTTAAATTGGCGACGATGTTTGATCAAGAGAATTGGGCAACCAAAGGTAGCCTGGCTACTTACGGCCCCAACTACGCTCAGATGGGGCGCCAGGCTGCAGCGCTCATTGACAAGCTGCTTAAAGGGGCAAAGCCAAAGGATGTTCCGGTGCGATCGGCGAGCAAATTTGATCTTGTGATCAATCTCAGAATCGCCAATATTATCGGGCTCAATATCGCTCCCGAAACGCTCAATAAGGCGGATAGAGTCATTCGCTAGCCTATGGCCGATCTTGCGGATACGCTAAGGACAATTCCACTTTTCTCCGGCCTCTCACGCGAGGACATAGCGAAGATATTAGGGAAGCTGGAAGAAAAATCCTTTCCGGCCGGCGCCACAGTCTTCTCTCAGGGAGATCAAGGGGATTCTTTTTACTTCATCCAATCCGGAGCCGTTCAGGTGGTGCTTGAAAGCGCCGGCGGCCGCAAAGAAACCATTGCGGTTTTTGGTCCGCAGGACTGGTTTGGCGAAATGGCGCTACTATCAGGAGAGCCGCGTGCCGCAACCGTGATTACAGTGAAAGAGACCACGGTGTGGCGGCTGAACCGGGCCGCGTGGGACGAACTCATAGAAAAACACCCCACCTGGCTGCTCCACTTTTGCGCAACTTTGAGCAAAAGACTCGCGCGCCTAGACCACCAGTATTCCCAGGGGCAGGAGGCCTTCACCGCTTTGGCCAAAGAGTTTTACAGTTCCAGGAGCGCTGAGCAGCAGCGGTTTTTTCGCCGCTCGTCGCTGCTGAACAGCGTTGATCCGCAAACCGCCGATCGACTCCTCCAGACCGAAGGGGCGACAATTTTTCTGGCCGATTTGGAAAAAAGCTTGATCCCCTTCGTTCGGATTCTGGACGGAAACAAATACGAGCTCCGCGACTTTTTCCGTGAATTCCTTAGAGAGAAACTATTTGAGGTCGAAGGCAAGGAAACGGCGCGGCAACTGCATTCTCAAATCGCGGCGCACTACGAAGCTTTGGGCGACTTCGAGCAAGCCGTTGACCACTCGCTGGAGGCACAAGATTGGAGCCACGCGACTGAGCTACTCCTCGCCCAGCAAGAGAAACTGCTCGATGGCGCCGCCCTGTTCGTCAAAAACGCGATCGATCGGATGCCGACCGAACATTGGTTCGCAGACCCGCAACTGATCCACATCAAAGTAACCGCGCTCGCCCATCTCGGCGACCTACGCGGAGCGGTAGGGGTATACAGAGAGGTCCTGGCTCAAAGAATCTCCGGAGCTGTGAGTGCCGAAGCTATCACCCGCTACCAATCTATGGCGGACTCCCTGGTGCGAAAAGGAGAGTACGAGCAGGCGCTCCATTGCCTGCGCAGCGCGCTGAATCTCGCGGAGCAGGAAGCCTCCGATACGGCGGGCAGGATTGACGAGCCGCACGGACCGGATCAGCCCTCTGAAACAAATCAGATCGGCTCGAGTCTGGCCTCTTTGCTTTCGCACTTCTATCAAAAATCGTCCATTAGCCGTTGGTTTGGGGGCATTTTGGGTGTTGCCGTCTGGGCTTACCTCTGGTTTCGACAGCCGGACATCGGTCTCGAGCCGCAAGGTACCCAGCTGCTCGGTCTGCTTTGTCTGACGCTCATTTATTGGGTTTTTTGGGTCTTCCCGGATTACGGCGTCGCGCTCATGTTTGCGTTGGGATTGATTCTTTCTGACTTGGCGAAACCCGACGTGGTTTTCGGCGGATTTGCCAGCACGACATGGTTCATGACATTGGGCGTGTTGGGTTTGGGCGCGGCGATCACCGGCTCTGGTCTCTTTTACCGCCTCTCGCTTCAGCTCGTCCGTTTTTTTCCCTTGAACTATTATTGGCAGCTCGTCGCTTTGGGCTTCATGGGAATTATCGTCATGGCTTTGATCCCACAGCAAAGCGCGCGAACCGCGATCATTAGCCAGATGCTACTCAACCTCTCCGATAGCTTGGGTTACAAAAATCCGTCTAAAGCATCGACCGGACTTTTTGTGGCGAGCTTCTTGGGCTTGGGCCAGCTTGGTTTCCTCTTCCTCACGGGTTCCACCACCAGCCTGATCGCGTGGGGCCTTTTGCCGCCCGACGTGCGCGACCAGTTTACCTGGGGCTACTGGTTTCTGGCGGCTCTCCCTCCCACCCTGATTGTCACCGCAATCGTTTTGTTTAGCGCCATCATCCTCTATCAGCCCGAGACCCAGGCTCGTATCTCCTACAAAATGGTTCAGAATCAACTCGACGTGCTCGGCCCGCTGTCTCGTAACGAGTGGATTACGCTGGGGGTGCTCTGTTTCACGTTGGGTGGCTGGTTGACCGTTTCCTACCACCGTATCGATGGCGCGTGGATCTCGCTGATTTCGCTTTGCGTTTTGATCAACACCGGCGTGTTGGGCTGGGGAACGTTAAAGAAAGGAATCGATTGGGAGCTGCTGATCTACATGGGTGCGACACTGAGTATTCCGACGCTTTTGACCCAGTTAAAAATCGACGGATGGATGGTGAGTTTGATTTCGCCGCTGATTCTCCCGTTGTTGCATAGCCCTGCG
>Ga0066680_10001158_pt1 | contig 10397 bp, 6 predicted proteins | sample GraSoiAngelo_129_FD_62297 | JGI IMG/M metagenome (GOLD analysis project Ga0066680, IMG submission 62297) | Grasslands soil microbial communities from the Angelo Coastal Reserve, California, USA - 14_0927_12_40cm | ecosystem: Environmental > Terrestrial > Soil > Grasslands | place: USA... | reverse complement strand
TGCTCGCGATGCTCGTGTTCTTCCTGCCGTCGGCGGTCGCGGTGCGCGAGCTCGCCGACATCGATCCCGGCGCCGGCGGCATCTACCGCTGGGTGCGACGCGCGTTCGGGCCGCTGCACGGCTTCGTGGCGGGGTGGGGATACTGGGTGAACAACCTGTTTTACTTTCCCTCGCTGCTCGTCGCGACCGCCGCGATCGCCGCCTACGCGGCCGGCCCCCGCTTCGTCCAACTGGGCGAGGACACGGTGTTCATCGCGCTGCTGTCGCTCGCCGGCCTGTGGCTCGCCGTCGCGATGAACCTCGTCGGCTTGCGGGTGGGGAAGCGGCTCCAAAATCTCGGCGGCTACGGCACCTGGCTCCCCGCCCTGATCTTTGTGCTGCTCGCCCTGTGGTCGCTGGTCGCGCGCGGGAGCGCCACGGCCTGGAGCGTCCGCGCCCTGGTGCCCGCGCGCTTCGATCTTCCGTCGATCAACTTGTTCGCGACGATGACGTTCGCATTTGCGGGGCTCGAGCTGGCGCCCACCCTGGGCGACGAGATCCACGATGCCGCGGCCACGCTGCGGCGCGGCGTCGTCGTCTCGGGCCTCGCGGTCGTCGCGATGTACGTACTCGGCACCGCGGCGATGCTCGTCGCGCTGCCGCACGAGACCGTGAGCATCACCAACGGCGTGCCGCAGGCCACGGCAGCGCTGGTCCAGCGCCTGGGCGCCTCGTGGCTCGGGCCGGTCGCCGCGGTCGTCGCCCTGCTCTTGGTCCTCGGCAACCTGGGTGGCGTCGGCGCGTGGCTCGCGGGCTCGGCGCGGCTGCCGTTCGTGGCGGGGGTCGACGGCGCGTTGCCACCGGCGTTCGGCCGCATCCACCCGCGGTGGCAGACGCCGCATCTCGCGATCCTGGTCCAGGGTGTCATCGCGACCGTGTTCCTCGTCGCGAGCCTCGTCGGGGCCACCGTCCAGAACGCGTACCTCGTGCTCACCCAGACGACGCTGATCCTCTTCTTCATCCCCTACCTCTATCTCTTTGCCGCGTACCTACGGCTGCACCGCCGCCGCACCGCCGGCACCGCGCTCGTGGGTGTCGCCGGGCTCGCGGCCGTCGCGTTCTCGATCGTGCTCGGCTTCGTCCCGCCGGCCGACGAAGCGCGCCCGTTGCTATACGAGACAAAGGTGGTGGGGGGCGTGATCGGCTTCATGGCCCTCGGTGTGCTGCTGGCGCGGCGAGGGGCGCGCGGTGTGAGGGGGCGCACAGCCTCCACCGCACCGCCAGCCTAGGCTAGACTCGGCCGTGACTCAGTCTCGTACGCTCGCCGTGGCGCTCGCCGCCGCGCTCGCTCTCCCCGGATCGATCCGGGCGCAGGAGCCGGCGCGCCGGGAAATCCCACGCCTCGAGTTCCGCAAGGACGGCGTGTGGCGCCGTCAGGCACGCAGCGTGCGCGCTCAGCGCGCCCGCTTGCTCGCGGGGCACCGCTTCGGCGCTCTCAACGCGCCCCTGGCAGCGGGCGCGGGGGGCCGCGCTGCCGGCGCTCCGCTCTCCGGCGCGGCCGCCGTTTCGGGCGTGCTCGGCGTGCCCGCGGTGCTGTTCAAGTTCAAGAACACCCCGGCCACCCAGCTGCGGAACACCACGGAATACAATGACGTGCTGTTCGCGCCCGCCCCGACGGGAGCCTCGGCCGGTCGCCCATACACGTACGCCTCGTGGTACGCGCAGCTGTCGAACAACCTGCTGAACATTCAGGGCGCGACCTACGGCTACGCGGCGCTCGACTCGAACGAAGTCACCTACACCGGCGCGTCGGGGACCTGCTCAGGCAGCCCCATCGGCGGCTCCGACTGCAACGGCTTGTTCTCGAACGACGCCTTCACGCGGATGCAGAACGGGCTCAGGCTGGCACTCAAGAAGATCGACGCCCAGGTGGACTGGACGCAGTACGACAGCGACGGCGACGGCTATGTGGACCTGGTGGCGTTCATCCCCCCGCCGCTCGACGGCGCGTGCGGTCCCGCGGGCAACAATCATTTGTGGTCGCACCGCTCCTACCTCCAGGACCTCCTTGGCGCTGTGGTGCCGTACACGACGCACTCCGTGAACGGCAGCGGCGTCCATATCAAGGTCGCGGACTACATCCTCGAGAGCGGCGTCGGCGGCGAGAGCGGCTGCGACACCAGCCAGATCATGCCGATCGGCACCGTGGCGCACGAGACCGGCCACGGGCTGGGGCTCCCCGACCTGTATGATGTCAACTACCTCACCGCGGGGATCGGGCGCTACAGCCTCATGGGATTCGGGCCGTACTTCTCCGGGATTAGCCCTGCGCGTATGGACGTGTGGTCGCTCAGCCAATTGGGTTGGGTCACGGTCGTACCCCTCCTGAACGCCGGGACGTACAGCTTCGGCCCTGCGCCGATCTCGGACACCGCGTTCTATCTGCCGGTGGCTGGATCGAACCCCCGGGGCGAGTACTTCCTGCTCGAGAACCGGGAGGGCGCGCAGTCCGACACCCCCATGATCCGGCGTAACTGCGAGGTCTGGTACCAACCGGCCCCGCCGCCTTCCAATTGCGGCGGTGGGCTCCTCGTGTACCACATCGACTCGGCCCAGATCGCCCAGCACGGGCTCGACATGGATAACACGGTCAACAGCGGCTCGATCCACGGCGTCGAGGTCGTCCAGGGGGACGGATTCGGCAATCTCGACGCGAGTCTCAACGGCTGTGCCGGCCCGTTTTCGGGATGCTACGATTACGGCGACGCAGGCGATCCTTACCCAGGCGTGGACGGCAGCACGCGGCTCGCGATCTCGACGCTACCCAGCAACGTCCTCAACACCGGCGCGTGCTCCGGGTTCAGAGTCGATACGATCAGCCAGCTCGGCACCAACGGCCCGGTGCGCTTCGTGCTGATCTTGGGGGATTCGCTCTCAGTGACCACGGCGCCGCGGTTGCCCGGCGGCAAGTGGGGATACTCCTACTCCACAGGCCTCAACGCCGCCTGCGGTGCCCGCTCGTATACTTGGGTTGTCGATTCCGCCGCGCCGCCGCCCGGCATGGTTCTCTCGAGCGCGGGCGTATTGAGTGGCCCGCCGACCGACACCGGAACGTACCTGTTCCGGGTGAGCGCGACCGATGGAGCTCAGACGTCGCAGCGCACGATGACGCTGCGGGTCGCCGAGCCGTCGCTCACCCTGCGACAGGTGCTGAACGTCGCCTTTCCCGGGCCCCTCCCGGCGAGCGACGACCAGCGGCGCTATCTCGACCTGCAGGGGAACGGCAACGGCGTCCTCGACATCGGGGACGTGCTCCGCTGGCTGCAGCGCACCGGCAACGTCGGTGCGGTCGCCCGCCTGCGATTGACAGGAGGGCGACCATGACCCCCCCCGGGCGCGCGCTTCCGGTCGCGCTGCTTCTGGCGCTGGGCGCATGCAGCGAGACGACGGGGCTGGCGTCCGCTCATCTCACTGTGCAATTGCTGAACGCCGGGAGCAGCGATCGAGCGATGCTGCTGCAACTCGCCGGTAGCGACACGAGCGCCGCGATCGATACGGTGGTCGCGGCGCCGAGTGCCGCATATCAGCTGTTCGTCCAGCGCCGGGGGTCCAACGTGTGGCGCGTGATCGTCACGGGGAACTTGGTGAACGGTGCCGTGGTGGAGCTCGTTGTCCCGAGCACAGCGAGCGCGGGCCGCTACGCCGGCACCGTCCTCGACGTCGCGGACTCCTCGTTCGCCGAGCTGGCTCCCGGGACCCGCGCGCTCATGGTGGCCCCCTAGGGCCGGCCGGCGCGGCGCAGTCTCCCGCTCGGGCGACGAACGCCGGCGTGCCGTCCGGGAGGTGAATGCCGAGGATCGCGGTCCGCCCGGTGTGGACGGCCCACGCGGCGAAGTCCCGCGCCGCGGGGCGGGGCACTGGCTGACGCACCACGTACAGAGTGTACGGGTTCGTGAGCGCCGTGTCGCTCGCGAACAGGACGCGCAGACCCAGGTCGGGGAGCTTCGCGTAGGTGGGCAAGTCGGCGAGCGCGTACGCGGCGCGCTCGTCGGCGAGGTGGAGCGTCGTCACCTGATCCGCCCCGGACTCGATGTACCAGTCGCGCGCCGGCACCAGGCCGGCCGCCCGCCACAACGCCAGCTCTTTCACGTTGGTCCCCGACGAGTCGCCGCGCGACACGAACGGGCCGCCGGCGCGCGCGATGCGGCGAAACGCTTCGGCGGCCGTCGCGGCGCGGGCGACCTGCGCCGGATCGCTGGTGGGTCCCACGATCGCGAATCGGCTGGCGGCGAGCGGGCAGGCGAGTAGCGCCCGCCCCGGCGCGACGAGCAGCCGCTGCTCGAGCGCGGGGGCGTGGGTGATCACGACGTCCAAGTCGCCGTTCGCGGCGGCGTGGAGGATGTGGCCGGAAGGGCCGATCACGGTCGCGAGGCGCGGCGCGGAGACGCTGGTCCAGAGCGACTCGAGCACGGCGAGGGCACCCGACTGCTGGACGGTGTAGGTCGCGCCGAGGCGCAGGGGCGGGGAGGATGGGGCACCGGTGTGGCAGGCGGCCGCGAGAGCGCCGATAACTGTAAGTCGTCGCATCGGTGAAACCTAGGGTGCGAACGTCGGCTCCGGCGTCCGCACCCTTGCTGCATTCAACCTTACGGCCGGAATTGCGTCAGCTTGACGGCGTAGTTGTAGCTGGTTGAGCCGCTCCCACCGCCCATGGTGACCGCCAGCGGGAAGCCGACGTTCGGTGATACGCACAGATCCATGATAATCTTGTCGTTCTGCCGCATCACGCCGCGCAGTCCCTGCACGCCGGCGTACTGACACGTCGACTCCGCTTTGAACGAGAAGCTCTGGCCCCCGTAGCTGCTCGACCAGCCTTCGCCAACCACCCAGGGGTGCCCCATGAACATCCCGCCATAGGCCTGCGAGAACAGCGCGACGGCTGCCGGGCCGAGGCGGGCCATCTGCGCCGGAGGGACGCCTTCATTCGGGGCCAGCGTGGTCGTCGAAGAGAACGTGTCCTTGCCCATCTGGCCCTGAACCCGCAGCTGAATGCGATCGCCTCCGACCGGCGTTGCGTCGAGCTCGTAGAACCCCGACTGCGAATAGCCCGCGACACTCACGAACGCGTCATAGCGGAAGTGCTCCGTGCCCTTGAACGCATACGCCGTCCACGTGAACTGCCCGGAGACGGGACCCGTATAGAGCGCGGGGAGCGCGACAGCACCCCCGCCGGAGGGTGCCGGCGGGGCAGGAGCCGGAGCCTGTCCCTGCTTCTGCGGCGCCGGCGGTGCGGGGGCCGGCGCGAGCGGACAGGTGCCGACGCAATCGCCCACGTGTGCGGCGTCGCCGGTCAGCGTTCCCGTCGCCGAGGCCTCATCCGCCGAGGTGATCTTCATCTTCCCGACCGGCGTGGTCGCGCGGCGCAGCACGTTGCCCGTTGCGGGATCCTTGATCTCCCGACCCGGGCGCGCGACGGGGTACTCCGTGCCCACCCGCACCCCGCCTGCCGTCCCGACGTTGATGATCAACTCGATCCCGGACACGTCGGCGACGAGCGCCGCGATCGCCACCACCGTTTCGGGAATCTTGGGCGCCGCCGCCGCCAGCTCGGTGACGAGGTTGGTCACCGCCGACCGCGTCGCCTCGCCGAGGATGGTGCCGGCGAAGTTCGAGCTGGACATGTCGAACACGCCACCCGCCACGCCCTGGCCGGCGGGGAGCGCGGCGGCGAGGGTCAGCCCGGAGCGCTTCGACTCGCCCGTTCCCTGCGCCACGCCGAGAATTTCCCCGGTCCCGATCTGCACGATGCGCGCGTCGATCGCCACCGTGGCCTTGGACGACTTTTTGCCGAGGCCGCCGAGCCCGATTCCTCCGAGACTGAACTTTCCCCCGCCCACGCCGAGCTTCTTGTCGTCGCGCCCGAACTGGGTGACGGACCCGATGATGATGGCGTCCACGCCGAGCAGCCGGCCGAGCTTCGCCGCGGTAGAAGCGTCCGCTCGCCCGTCCTGCTGGAAGTTCTGCTCGTTCAGGACGCGGTCGACCTGCGTGCGCTCGATAACCGAATAGGTGCCGTTCCGCACCAGCTCGGTCACGAGCATGTTGACGATGCCCTTGCCGATGTCCACGTCGGATCCAAAGGCTTCGGTCACGTAGCTGTGCACCGTGCCGTAGTCGAAATCGAGCACCGCCACCCGCTTTCGGGCGGTGGGGGTGGGAGCGGGGGCGGGGGCGGGCGCGTTCTGGGCGTCCAGCGCGGGCGCAGCCAGCGCGGCGAGACAGCATAGCAACGTGATGCGTTTCATAGGGCAGCTCCTTTAACCATTCGTTACAGGTAGAAGAAGGCCGGATAGAACAGCTCGTTCACCGCAACGAAGAGGTCGGTCGCCGCCAGGAACACCTGCGTGATAGCGTCCTGTTCGGCGGACGTCAGCTGCTTCGCGTACGTGGTCGTCGCGCCGGATTGGTCAGACTGCCAACTCGCGATGAGCTCCCCGTTCAGCCTTAGCTCCCCAGTCCCGGTGGTCGTATAGGGGCTCTGCAGCAACACCGTATAGTGGTCCTTCCACACCAACGTCTCCTGGCCGATCGCGATGCTGAAGGTCCCGTCGCTCGTCGCCGTGGTGGGCGCGGTGGGCGAGTCCTCGGTATATGTATCGCTGAAGGCGACGTGAACCCCGGAGGAAGCCATGTCGGCCGTGAAGTCGAACGAGTACGTCGTGCCGGTGCCGCCGAAGGCGAGCGAGAAATCGACCCGCCTCGTGGCGTCGCTGACGTAGCCCGCGAGTGCCGCGCTGAAGGACGTGGTGCTGAACGACATGCTGACCGTGTAGTCGGCGTACGTCACCGCAGAAGTGCCCGTCGTCGCCACGAGGGTGACCCCGAGGATGGTGCTGGAGGCGGTGCTGCGGTCGGTGAAGTCGACGTACCCGATGGCGTTCAGCGGGACGGCAGGTAGACCGTTGCTCAGCGTGTAGATGATGAACCGGATCCCGTTGGATGGCGCGCCGGTGCGGGACGACGCCACGTAACCGCCCGAGCTAGGGTCCCACACGTAGGTCTTCCCTAAAGCGGTGGACGGGAAGATGGACGCCACGATCGGGTTCGCGAGCAGCGCCTTCGCCAGCGCACGAGCGCGCAACACGCTCTTGGTGTAGGGCTGCGCGTCGGCCGTGGGCCCGCGCGGCAGCGTGGCTTGGATGAGGGTGGCGACTGCTGGCGACGCCGCCGGCGGGACGAAGTACAGACTCAACCCTGCGAAGCTTTCAAACGCCGGGGTCGCGAACGGGGCGGCCACGGCTTCCAGCTGTGCTTTGGTGTTGGCGGGATTGGAGAACGTGCCCTTACTGGGCCCGGTGCCCTTGTCGCCGCCACACGCCGCGACACCGAGCGCCACACAACACGCGACGAACCAACTCTGTTTCCGCACGATAGACATGGCCCACCTCCACGAAGGGTTGGGAGACCGGGCACACTCAGCGCACGAGGTGGTCGTTCTCGCTAGAAAAAAAGAGAAACCGGCCACGTGGGTGTCCCCACTCAGCCGGTTTCGCGATTCGCTCCCCCCGAGGCATAGGCGAGCCGCACGACATCGCGCCTTGGGGATCACAGCGTCTGAGTTGTGTTTCAATATGGACTACGTGTACCAATATGCTGCCCGGACCACCGCCCGCCAGACCCCCCGCCGATCGGGAAGGCCCTCGTCCAGCTGGCCGGCGCGCGCCTGGGCCGGTGGGTGCTTGGCGCCGTGGCGCTGGTCGCACCCGAGCCTCCCCAGCCTATAGCGTTAGAGGTTGGAGCGTTACGGTCCCTGCCCGCGCGCCGGAACGCGCGTGGGGCGTCCATCCTGCGTTCGCGAGTCCCCAAAGCCCTATCTTCGCTGTCGGGGCGGTACCTCAGCTGGGAGAGCACTTGGTTTGCAGGAGACCTGGAGTGCATATCGTGATACTTCGCCTGGCACTCTTCATCCTTGATCTTGCCGGTGACAGGATATCCGACGCTCGGGGCGACTCAACAGGCTCCGCCGAGCCTCCTCTTTGTCGATCGGATGTACGGCTGGTCCGTCTCCTACCCTTCGACGTGGGAGGTCGCCTCACTCGATCCGGCGTTCGTGAGGATCCAGCAACCACCTGCTCTGCCGTTCGGAGTGGTCGGCATCCACTCGGCGGTCGGATTGAGGGGTCAGTCACTCGACGCCTTCTCCGACCGGATGATGGCGGTGGAGGCCGGGAAGGCGGGGTTTCAGGTACTATCGCGCCGGCGCACGGCGCTGTCCGACGCCACCCCCGCACTCGAAGTGGTGAACGTGCTGGGAGTCGGGATCGCGGGAAAGTCACACAAGGTGTTCGTGCTGGACGGGGACCGAGGGCTCTCGATCAACGCCGAGACGTACCTCGACTCGTTTCCCACACTCGAGCCCTACTTCGACCGGATCATCAAGTCTTTCACGATTCGTGGCACGACGGCTGCTACCCCACGTCCCTCCGGAGTGCAAGCGCAGCCCGTTCACCCGCTCCCGAGCCACGCGCTAATCGCAGGCGTCCCGTTTATCAGCTGGGGCGAAGCCGCGAAGCTCGACTATCATGACAAACAGATTCTGAACCCCTCTGTCGCGGCGTCCCAAGGGATGGTCTTGGAGTACTGGGGGCAAGACCGTCGCCGGCTGGCGAAGACCTCCGACACACTTCAGGGGTGGACCAGTGCTGGCGGAGAGGGTGGGAAGCTGGACTCGATCAGGTCATATGTGGCGCGCGGGATTCCGATCGTGGTGAACCTGGCCATGACGCCCGCGGCTCATCCAGCTGAGCCCAACGCGGCGGCCTTGGCCACACTCATCGGCTCCGGGGAGCTCAGGGCCGGGTCCAATCTGACTCAGCAGCAGTGGGAACATGCCCAACAGCTCCTGACGCAGTATGCCGGGATCTCGTCCGGCGTCCTGGGGAAGATGGCCGACCTCGATACGCTGCGGCGCTGGGGCGACCTGCTCGGCCAGAAGATCTGGCAGGAGAGCGTGCTGCTGACTAGCCGCGTCGTCGTCGGCTATGATGATGAGCGCAAGGTCGTCGTCCTGCATGATCCTTCGTTCGGCCCCGCGTGGGAGGTCAGCTACGGTGACTTCGAGAGGATGTGGGGGCTGTTCGACCATGCCTCCATGCTCATGTATCCGCCGGACTACGCCAAGGTGCTCGCGAGCCGTTCCGCGGTCCCGTCCTACGCCCAGCGAACCGCCGCTCAGAGAGCGGCCGAAAGCTTCGTATTCGGCTATGCGCTCGCCTCAACAGGCCGTCTGGCGGAGGCCAACGTTCGGCTGAACGCAGGACTCGCGGTGCAGACGTCCCGCCGGGATACCGCCACCTGCTCCTTCTCGAGCTGGCACGGGTGGCCGAAGCGACCGGCGACACGGCAGGCGCAATTTCCGGATACGAGCAAGCGGGAGCCTTGCTGCCGCAGCATCATCGCCCGTGGCTCTTCTTGTCGCGGCTCTACGAGCGCAGCGGCCGGGCTGAGTGGCGCGGGAAAGCCGCAGAGCTGCGGCGCAAGGCCGAGAAGTTGTGCGGCGATGCGAAGGCGCAGGCGGCGGTGCAGCGTGCCCTCCCGCACGACTTCACTATGATGGGGTGCGCGGGGCTGCTGCCGTTGTGAGCACCCGTTCACGCGTCCAGCACGCTCGTCGTCCTTATTACTTGGTTTGTCGTCGTGGTGCGGCTACTTCCTGTCCAAACCCCGCTCACCAATGCTCCAGGCGCGCACGCGGCGCAAGCCGTTATCTTGTAGCCTGTTCGGGGCGGTAGCTCAGCTGGGAGAGCACCTGGTTTGCAACCAGGGGGTCGTGGGTTCGAATCCCATCCGCTCCATGTAGTTAGCATTTCCAGTTGAAGAAACCTTCGAGAAATCGGGAAGCGAGTTCAACCCGAACCGAACGGCCTACTCCTCTAACGGACGCCGGTTCGCGAGGGCGTCGTACTTCACGGCACGGGGGACCTTCGTGTAGCGCTTGAGCATGGTGCCGATGTCCTTCCGTCCGGTGGTACTGGCAGCGATGGTGGGGCTCAGGTGAGCCAACTCTGAGTCGTGTTTCCTCCGGTAGGGATGGAAGATTCCTCCGGACAGATGAGGCAGCTTAGCCGCGGCCTCGGCTCGCGCGTGGAGCACGTTGGCGAAGTCCTCATGCATGTGACACTGAGGATAGGTCGGGGACCGGAAGAGCCAACCGGGATCATCAGCAGCGTGTGACCGCAAGAGATGCTCCACCACGAGTCGATCCACGGTCGGCCGACTTTCGCTGGTCAAGATGGCCTCCCAGTCCGTCGCGTTCTTGTTCTTCCGTCCGCTGCCCGGAAACGTGATGTACCCGAACGGCGCTCCTGGGACCGCCTCCAAGTGGAGGGCGGTAAAGCGAAGCTGGCAGACCGCAGCGA
>Ga0066680_10001157_pt1 | contig 10400 bp, 10 predicted proteins | sample GraSoiAngelo_129_FD_62297 | JGI IMG/M metagenome (GOLD analysis project Ga0066680, IMG submission 62297) | Grasslands soil microbial communities from the Angelo Coastal Reserve, California, USA - 14_0927_12_40cm | ecosystem: Environmental > Terrestrial > Soil > Grasslands | place: USA... | reverse complement strand
ACCGCCGCCGAGAAGGCTCGGCCGTACCCGGTGCTGCCGCGGGGATTGGTGAACAGCACCGCGTAGCCGTGGGCAACCAGGAGCTGGAATTCGAAGAAGAAGCTCCAGCCGTACATGGCCATCGGCCCGCCATGGATCTCGAGGATGGCCGGAGGCTTCTCTCCCTCCCTCGCTTGCGGGGGAGGGCCGGGGTGGGGGCCTGGTCGCATGATCCACCCCTGGATGTCCCAACCATCCGCGCCCTTGTAGCTGAACTCCTCGGGGGCCGCCAGGTTGACATCGCGAAATAGCGCCGTGTTCAGTTCCGTGAGCCGCACATCCCGGCGGCCGCCGGCCATTTCCTGAACGAAGAGGTCGCCCGGCGTTGCCGGGTCGGAGCTGGCGAACGCAATCCGCCGGCGGTCGCGGTCCATGCTCAAGGCGTAGACCCGTCGCCGCCCGTCGACGACGGCGCGCGGCGTCCCGCCCTGTGATGGGATGGCGTAGATGAGCGTCGAGCCGCGCCCGGCAGCCTGCGAATAGATCTCCTTGCCATCGGTCGACCAGGTCAGGCGCCCGCCGTGGCCCACGCGTTGGTCGTCGATCGCGCTGTCGGAAAATGTCGGCGCGAAATCGTCGGTGAGGTTGCGCGCCGTACCGGGCGCGTCGACGTCGGCGACCATCAGATCCGTGTAGCCGTCGTCGTGGCGGCGTTTCGACGCCGCGAAGGCGACCTGACGTCCATCCGGCGACCAGGCCGGCGGCCCCGCGTAGACCGTCTCGTCCGTCAGGCGGCTGAGTCGTTTCGATGGCAGATCGAGAAACCAGACATCGTTGGCTGGCCAGCTCCATCGCTCAGCGGTCCGGTCCGAGGTGAAGGCGATCCGTCGGCCGTCCGGCGAGACGTCGGGCGAGCTGTCGTCCCAGTCGCCGTCGGTCAGCTGCTCAGGATCGCCGCCGCTGCTGGGAATCCGAAAGAGATGCGACCGGCGCTCGTAGATCCAGCCCCTGCCATCGAGCCGATTCCAGAGCTGGTCGATGGTCCGCACCGCCGGCACTCGTTTCTCATCGAGCTGGGCATCCGCCGACTCCGCATCGTCCGGCCGACCGACCTCCGCGGTGAAGATGATCGTCGCGCCATCCGGTGACCAGGTGGGCTCACCGGCGCCGTCCCGGAGCCAGGTCAGCTGATGGGCTTCGCCGCCATCGGCCGGCAGGACCCACAGTTGCGGCTTCCCGACGCCGCGGTCACGTTCCTCCTTGTTCTTTGGTTTGACCTCGCCCACCGGACCCCGCACGAAGGCCAGCGCCCGGCCGTCCGGTGACCACCGCGGGCTGGAGTCGTTGTCGCCGCCGGTGTAGCGGCGGGGCTCGCCGCCACCACTTGCGGCGGCCACCCAGATCGAGCGGTGATATTCATACGTCCCGCGGTCGATCTCGGCGACCACGTAGGCGATCCGCTCGCCATCCGGCGTGATCTGCGGGTCCTCCACCAGCTTGATGGCATAGAGATCTTGCGGCTCCAGTCGGCGTGTCATTGGCTCCCTCCCGAATTGGTGGCGACGAGATTTCAGGCTAGCAGGCCCGGTAGGGAAGGGACGTTGTACCGGGGTGATCCGTCGCCACGGCGAGACCCTGCTCCTTGTTCTTTTGGGCATCCCCTCGGCTGCCGTCGGCTGGCAGATCGCGCGCACCTGGGGCTTGCCCGGGTGGCTTCCGGCGCTGCTTGCCGGGCTGCTCGCGGTTCTCGTCGTGGCCGCCGTGGCCAAGCCGCGCCTCACGGAGCTCGCCGCCACGGGGGCGGTGGTCGTGCTCTACGCGCTGCCGATCGCGGGCGCGATCGTGCGGTGGCGAATGGTCCAGGGTCCGACGGCGCTGATCGGCGACGGCGCCTACCAGATCCAGCTGGCGCGCAACCTGCTGATGGCCGGCATCGACCCCTACGGACACGACTACACCGGGAGCGGGCTCGAACAGGCGCCCTGGGGCCAGCCCTTCCCCAATCCAGCCCTCCACCATCTCGACTACTGGCCGGGGACGATCGTGTTGCCGCTGCCGATTCAGGCGGCCTTCCAGAACGTGACCGGCTGGTGGGATGAACGGATCTGGCTGCTGCTCGCCGGCGTCGCCGTCTTCATCCTGCTGCGGTGGCTGCTCCCCGGCTCCGCCGGCCGTATGGCCGCGGTCGCCTTCTTCTTGATCCCTGGCCACAGCCTGCTCGCGGTGCTGGGCGACAACGACCTGCCCATGATCGGGCTGCTCCTGGCCGCTACCCTGGCCATCGCGCGGCGGCGCTTCGTGCCGGCGGCGATCATCATCGGGCTCGCGATCGCGACCAAGCAGACGGCGCTGATCGCGCTCCCGGTGCTGGTAGGGTGGGGCTTCGCCAACGGCATCACCTGGCGATCGCTGCCCCGGTACGCCGGCCTTGCGGCCATCCCTGTGGCAGTGCTGATCGTCCCCTTCGTCGCCTGGAATGCGTCCGCGTTCGTTCGCGACACGGTCCTCTACAACGTCGGCAGCGGCGGCGAGGCCTACCCAATCCAGGGCATCGGGCTGTCGAGCTGGCTGCTCCAGGCGGGCATCATCCACGGGGCGCGCGACGCCTTCCCCTTCCTGCTGATCCAGCTGCCTCTGGTGATCGCCGCCTGGGTCCTGGGGTGGCGCTGGCTGCGCCACCACCGCCTCGCCGCCGACGCCATGCTCTGGATGGGTCTCGCCTTCTTTGTCTTCCTGTTCGCCAATCGCTTCGCCCAGCCGACCTACCTTCTGCTTGGCGTCGAGCTCATGACGGTCGGCGGGATCTCGCGCCTGGTGGCCGTCCGAGGCGAGCCGGCCGAGCTCGAAGTCGCCGCCTCCGCCGCCTGAGTTCCGCCGCCGGTCTGATCGGGTAGAGTCGGGGTCGTGCCCCTTCGCTGGCAGAACATCGTGGTCGATTGCCACGACCCCGAGCGGGTCGCCCGCTTCTGGAGCGAGGCGCTCGGGCTACCGCTGCAGGGCCCCCACGACGGCGAATGGTGGTTGGAACCGGGCGGCGACCATCCGGACCTCCTGTTTCTCGAGGTTCCCGAAGCCAAGGCCGTCAAAAACCGCGTCCACCTCGATCTGCGGCCAGACGACCAGGCCGCCGAGGTGCAGCGGCTCCTCGCCCTGGGGGCGCGCCACGTCGACATCGGGCAGGGGGAGGTGAGCTGGGTGGTCCTGGCTGACCCGGAGGGCAACGAGTTCTGCGTGCTGCAGCCCCGTCCCGCACCAGCGGGTTGACACCGGCGCTCCAGCAGCCGTAGAATAGCGCTTCGCGCCCGAAAACTCGGGCGAGGTTATGGCATGCCCACCATCTCACAGTTGATCCGCTCCGGCCGCAAGCCGCTGGTGAAGAAGACGAAGGCACCGGCGCTGCAAGGCTCCCCGCAGAGGCGGGGCGTCTGCGTGCGCGTCTATACCACCACGCCCAAGAAGCCGAACTCGGCGCTTCGGAAGGTCGCGCGTGTGCGCCTGACCTCCCGCCAGGAGGTCACCGCCTATATTCCCGGGATCGGGCACAACCTCCAGGAGCACTCGGTGGTGCTGATCCGCGGCGGTCGCGTCAAGGACCTCCCCGGTGTCCGCTACCACGTGGTCCGCGGCACCCTCGACACGGCCGGCGCCAAGGGGCGCAAGCAGGGCCGTTCGAAGTACGGCGCCAAGCGCGAAAAGGCAAAGAAGGCCTAGCATGCCGCGGCGGCCGCGAATTCACAAACATGTCATCCTGCCCGACCCCGTGTACACACACGAGGGCGTAGCGAAGTTCGTCAACGTCGTGATGCAGCGGGGTAAGCGGAGCACGGCCGAGAAGGTCGTCTACGGCTCCCTGGACCGCATCCGAAAGGTGGCCAAGAAGGACCCGATCGAGGTCTTCGACGCGGCGCTCAAGAACGCCACCCCGGTGCTGGAGGTCAAGCCCCGCCGGATCGGGGGCGCCACCTACCAGGTTCCGGTCGAGATCCGGCCCGACCGGCGCTCGGCGCTGGCCCGTCGCTGGATCGTGCGTTACGCCAGGGCCAGATCTGGGAAGAGTATGCAGGAGAAGCTCGCCGGCGAGCTGATGGACGCCGCTAACGGGGTGGGGGCGACGATCAAGCGGCGGGAAGAGACGCACAAGATGGCTGAAAGCAACAAGGCCTTCAGCCACTTCAGGTATTAGGAATTGGCAGAAACAAAAATGGCTCGGACTTACGCACTCGACAAGGTACGGAACATCGGCATCATGGCCCACATCGATGCCGGGAAGACGACCACGACCGAACGCATCCTCTTCTATGCGGGACGGATCCACAAGATGGGTGAGGTGCACGACGGCGCCGCCACCATGGACTGGATGGTCCAGGAGCAGGAGCGAGGGATCACGATCACCTCGGCGGCCACGGTCGCCAACTGGCGTGGCCACCGGATCAACATTATCGACACACCCGGACACGTAGACTTTACGGTCGAGGTCGAGCGCAGCCTGCGCGTCCTCGACGGTGCGGTCGCGGTCTTCGACGCCGTCGCCGGGGTCGAGCCCCAGTCCGAGACGGTCTGGCGTCAGGCCGACCGCTACGAGGTGCCGCGGATCGCCTTCATCAACAAGATGGACCGCATGGGGGCCGACTTCTTCGCCGCCTGGAAGTCGATCCGGGAGCGGCTGGGCGCCAACGCCGTCCCGATCCAGCTGCCGATCGGCAGCGAGGAGAAGTTCGAGGGCGTTGTCGACCTTATTAATAAGGTCGCGATCACCTATACGGACGACCTGGGCACCACGATCGAGACCGAAGAGGTCCCGGCCGAGATGCGGGAGCAGGTCGAGCTCTACCACAAGCAACTGGTCGAGGCGGTCGCCGAGTTCGACGACGTCCTGCTGCAGAAGTACCTGGACGACAAGCCGATCGCCGGCCCCGAGATCGTGGCCGCCATCCGTAAGGGCACCATCGCGAACCGCTTCGTGCCGGTGCTCGCCGGCGCCGCGCTGCGCAACCGCGGGGTCCAGCCGATGCTGGACGCTATCGTGGACTTCCTGCCCTCGCCGCTGGACAAGCTCGGCGTGGAGGGGATCAACCCCAAGAGCAACGTCACCGAACGGCGCAAGCCGGCCGACAACCAGCCCTTCGCCGGGCTCGCGTTCAAGATCGCGACCGATCCCTACGTTGGCAAGCTGACCTTCTTCCGCGTCTACGCGGGCACCCTGAAGTCCGGCTCATACGTCTGGAACGCGACCCGCGGCACCAAGGAGCGGGTCGGCCGCATCCTGCAAATGCACGCCAACCATCGCGAGGAGATCCCCGAGGTCTACGCCGGCGATATCGCGGCGGCCATCGGGCTGAAGCAGACCACGACCGGCGACACCCTGGCGGACGAGAACAATCCCATCCTGCTCGAGTCGATCGTCTTCCCAGACCCGGTCATCAGCGTGGCGATCGAGCCGCGCACCAAGGTGGACCAGGAGAAGATGGGCCAGGCGCTGGCCAAGCTCGCCGAGGAAGACCCGACCTTCAAGGTGCGCACCGACGAGGAGACCGCCCAGACCATCATCTCCGGGATGGGCGAGCTGCACCTCGAGATCATCGTCGACCGCATGCTGCGCGAGTTTGCGGTCGACGCCAACGTCGGCAAGCCGCAGGTCGCCTACCGCGAGACCATCAAGCGCAAGGCGCACGGCGTCGGTCGCTTCATCCGGCAGTCGGGTGGTCGCGGCCAGTACGGCCACGCGGAGATCAACATCGAGCCGAACGAGGCCGGCAAGGGCTTCGAGTTCGTCGACAAGATCGTGGGCGGATCGATCCCCAAGGAGTACCACTCCGCGGTCGAGAAGGGCATCATCGAAGCCCTCAACAGCGGCGTGCTGGCTGGCTATCCCGTCGTCGACGTCAAGGCCACCCTGGTCGATGGCTCGTATCACGAGGTCGACTCCAACGAGATGGCATTCACCATCGCGGGTTCGATGGCGGCCAAGGACGGCATGCAGAAAGGCCAACCCACGCTGCTCGAGCCGATCATGAAGGTCGAGGTCGTCATGCCCGAGGAGTTCATGGGCGAGATCCTCGGCGACCTGTCGTCGCGGCGTGGTCAGATCCTCGGGATGGAAGGCCGGGCCACCATGCAGGTGGTGCGCGCCTACGTGCCGCTGGGCAACATGTTCGGGTACGCCACCGACCTGCGGTCCAAGACCCAGGGTCGCGCCGTCTACAGCATGGAATTTCATCACTACCAGGAAGTCCCGAAGTCAATCGCGGAAGAGATCGTCGCAAAGTCAAGAGCCTAGAGGAGGACGTTAAGAAGGAGTAACAATGGCGAAGAAGAAGTACGAGCGCACCAAGCCGCACGTGAACGTGGGAACCATCGGTCACATCGACCATGGCAAGACCACCCTGACCGCGGCCATCACCAAGATCCTGTCAAAGAAGGGATTCGCTGAATTCCGCTCCTTCGACTCGATCGACAACGCCCCCGAAGAGAAGGCCCGCGGCATCACGATCGCGACCGCGCATGTCGAGTACGAGACGGAGAAGCGTCACTACGCGCACGTCGACTGCCCGGGGCATGCCGACTACATCAAGAACATGATCACCGGCGCCGCCCAGATGGACGGTGCCATCCTGGTCGTCGCCGCGACTGACGGGCCGATGCCGCAGACACGCGAGCACATCCTGCTGGCGCGCCAGGTCGGCGTGCCGCGGATCGTCGTCGCCCTCAATAAGGTCGATGCGGTCGACGATCCCGAGATCCTGGAGCTGGTCGAGCTTGAGGTCCGCGAGCTGCTCTCCAAGTACGAGTTCCCTGGCGAAGACATCCCGGTCGTCAAGGTCTCGGCGCTCAAGGCGCTCGAGGGCGACCCCCAGTGGGAAGACTCGATCACGAAGTTGATGGACGCGGTCGACAGCTACATCCCGGTTCCGGAGCGCGCCCTCGACAAGCCGTTCATGATGCCGATCGAGGACGTGTTCTCGATCGAAGGTCGTGGCACGGTGGTCACCGGTCGCATCGAGCGCGGCCAGGTCAAGGTCAACGAGGAGGTCGAGATGGTCGGCATCAACGACACTCGCAAGACGGTCGTGACCGGCGTCGAGATGTTCCACAAGCTGCTGGATTCCGGCCAGGCCGGCGACAACGTCGGCTGCCTGCTGCGCGGCATCAAACGCGAGGAGGTCGAGCGCGGCCAGGTGCTGGCCAAGCCCGGCTCGATCAAGCCGCACACCGAGTTCGAGTCGCAGGTCTACGTCCTGACCAAGGAGGAGGGCGGCCGGCACACGCCGTTCTTCAAGGGCTACCGTCCGCAGTTCTACGTGCGGACCACCGACGTGACCGGTGAGATCGAGCTACCCGAGGGCACCGAGATGGTGATGCCGGGCGACAACATCGCCATGAAGATCAAGCTCATCACCCCGATTGCCGTCGAAGAACAAATGCGCTTCGCCATCCGCGAGGGGGGCCGCACGGTCGGCTCGGGCGTGGCAACCAAGGTGATCAAGTAAGTCGTGGCCCAGAAGATCCGCATCCGGCTGAAGGCCTACGATCACCGCGTCCTCGACCAGGCCGCGGACAAGATCGTGGATACCGCGCGGCGTACCAACGCGTCGACGGCCGGTCCCATCCCGCTGCCGACCGAGATCAACAAGTGGACCGTGATTCGGTCGCCGTTCATCGACAAGGACTCGCGTGAGCAGTTCGAGATGCGGACCCACAAGCGGATCATCGACATCCTCGACCCGAATCCAAAAGTCGTGGACGCGCTGATGCGGCTCAACCTGCCGTCGGGCGTCAACATCGAAATCAAGCTCTAGCGATGGCGACGAAAGGGCTGCTGGCCAAGAAGATCGGGATGACCCAGGTGTTCACCGACAAGGGTGAGCTCCTGCCAGTCACCGTGCTCGAGGCCGGCCCCTGCGTCGTGATCGCGCTGCGAGCCATTCAAAAAGATGGCTACGGCGCGGTCCAGCTCGGCTTCGGCGAGGCCAAGGAAAAGCAGCTCAACAAGCCGGCCGCGGGCCACTTCAAGAAGGCCGGGGTCGCGGCCCATCGCCACGTGCGCGAGATCCGCCTCAAGGCCGACGCCAGCTATGAAATCGGCCAGGCGCTAAGGGCCGACCTCTTTTCGGCTGGTGAGTGGGTCGACGTCACCGGCACCACCAAAGGCAAAGGCTTCTCGGGACAGCACAAGCGGCACCACTTCGGCCGCGGCCCGGTGACGCACGGCTCCCACAACATCAAGCAACCCGGCTCGATCGGCTCATCCTCGACACCGTCGCGCGTGTACAAGGGGATGCGGATGGCCGGTCAGCTGGGGAATTCGCAGCGCACCACCAAGCACCTGAAAGTGGTGCGGGTGGACCTCGACCGCAACCTGCTGCTGGTCAACGGCGACGTGCCCGGCCACAAGAACAGCGTCGTCCTGGTTTCGGACTCGACGCGCCAGCCCAAGGGGAAGAAATAGTGGCAGCCACTGAGAAGGCATCGGCCACGGTTTACGACCGCGAGGGGAAGGAGAGCGGCCACCTGGATCTGCCAGAGGGCATCTTCAACGCCCCGGTCAACGCCGCCGTGCTCCACCAGGCGGTGAAGCGCCAGCAGGCGAACGATCGCCAGGGTACGCACCAGACCAAGACCCGCGGCGACGTCTCCGGCGGTGGCAAGAAGCCCTGGAAGCAGAAGGGCACCGGGCGCGCCCGCCAGGGCAGCACGCGTGCCCCCCAGTGGCGCCACGGCGGCGTCGTCTTTGGTCCCCACCCGCGCAGCTACGAGGAAAAGATGCCGCGCAAGCAGCGACGAATGGCCTTGCGCGTCGCGCTCTCCGTGAAGTCGCAGGAAGGTGCGGTGCGGGTGGTCGAGGAGATCGCGCTGGAAGCCCCCAAGACCAGCGTGGTCGCCAATCTCTTCGATCAGCTCGGCGCCGGGGCCCGGACGCTCTTCGTCATCCCCGAGCACGACCTGATGCTGGAGAAGTCGGCGCGCAACCTGGCCGGCGTCAAGACCATCCTGGCCACCAACCTCAATCCCACCGACGTGCTGATCGCGGACACGCTGATCTTCACCCGCTCCGCGCTCATCCAGATCGAGGAGTGGTTGTCGTGAGAGCCCCCGTACAGGTGGTCCAGCGTCCGCTCATCAGTGAGAAGAGTTACGCCGCGATGGCGACCGGCAAGTATCTGTTCCGCGTCCATCCCAAAGCGACCAAGACGGAGATCGCGCTGGCGGTCGCCGACGCTTTCAAGGTAGAGGTGGTCGCCGTCAACACCATGCATGTCCGCGGCAAGGAGCGCCGGCGGGGAAAGACGCACGGCTTTCAGTCGAACTGGAAGAAGGCCGTCGTCACGCTCGCCGAGGGTCAAAAGATCGAAAGCATGTTCCAGGGTGTCTGATCCATGCCACTGAAGAAATACAAGCCCACCTCGCCCGGCCGCCGCTTCATGTCGGTCAGCGCCTTCGACGACCTGACCAAGGGCAAGAAGGCGGAGAAGCGGCTGCTGGTCTCGATGAAGACCGATGCCGGCCGCAACGCCCAGGGCAAGATCACGGTTCGTCACCAGGGTGGCGGGCACCGCAAGTTGTACCGGATCATCGATTTCAAGCGCAACAAGCTGGGCATCCCGGCGACCGTCGCCGCGGTGGAGTACGACCCCAATCGCAGCGCGCGGATCGCGCTGCTGCACTACGCCGATGGCGAGAAGCGCTACATCCTGGCGCCGGTGGGCCTGACCGTCGGTGACAAGGTGGTGAGCGGACCGGAGGCGGACATCCGGCCCGGCAACGCGCTGCCGCTGGCCGACATCCCGCTGGGCAGCACGGTGCACAACATCGAGCTCAAGCCCGGGCGCGGTGGCCAGGTGGTGCGCTCTGCCGGCATGTCGGCGCAGCTGCTCGCCCGTGAGGGCGATTACGCGCAGATCAGGATGCCGTCCGGTGAAGTCCGGCGGATCGCCGTGATCTGCTACGCCACCATCGGCCAGATCGGCAACGTCGAGCACGAGAACGAGAACGTCGGCAAGGCGGGCAAGAGTCGCTGGCGGGGCAAGCGCCCGTCAGTACGTGGCATGTCGATGAACCCCTTCGACCATCCGCACGGTGGTGGCGAGGGACGCTCCGGCGCCGGCGGCCATCCGCAGACGCCCTGGGGCAAGCCGACGCTCGGTTACCGGACGCGGCGCAACAAGAAGACGGCGAACATGATCGTCCGACGCAGACCACCCAAGCGGAAGAGTAAGGGCTAAAACATGTCACGTTCAACCAAGAAGGGACCGTTCGTTCATCCGTCACTGATGAAAAAAGTCGTGGCGATGAACCAGCAAAAAGAAAAGAAAGTGATCAAGACCTGGTCGCGGGACTCGAGCGTCTTCCCCGAGATGGTGGGACACACGCTCGCGATCCACGACGGGAAGAAGCACGTGCCGATCTTCATCACCGAGAACATG
>Ga0066680_10001151_pt1 | contig 10406 bp, 11 predicted proteins | sample GraSoiAngelo_129_FD_62297 | JGI IMG/M metagenome (GOLD analysis project Ga0066680, IMG submission 62297) | Grasslands soil microbial communities from the Angelo Coastal Reserve, California, USA - 14_0927_12_40cm | ecosystem: Environmental > Terrestrial > Soil > Grasslands | place: USA... | reverse complement strand
GCTCGCGCTGATCGGCTCGTCGCCCGAGACGCTCGTCAAGGCCGAAGGCAGGCGCGCGAGCCTGAATCCGATCGCGGGAACAACCGAGCGCGGGCCCGGCGATGCCGAGCGGCTGCTCACGTCCGAGAAGGATCGCGCCGAGCACGTGATGCTCGTCGACCTCGGGCGGAACGACCTCTCGCGCGTGTGCGTCCCGGGGACCGTGCGCGTCCAGCGCTTCCTCGAGCCGGAGCGCTACTCGCACGTGACCCACCTCGTTTCCCAGGTCGAGGGCGACCTGCGGGACGGCGTGTCGCACTTCGATCTCCTGCGCGCGTGCTTCCCGGCGGGCACGGTCTCCGGAGCGCCGAAAGTGCGGGCGATGCAGATCATCTCCGAGCTAGAAGGCCGGCGCCGCGGCGCGTACGCGGGCGCCGTCGGTTACGCGCTGCCGGACGACACGCTCGACACGTGCATCGCGATCAGGACGATCGTGCTCCGCGACGGCGTCGCGCACCTGCAGGCGGGCGCGGGCATCGTTGCCGACTCCGACCCCGCCGCCGAGCACGAGGAGTGCCTCCGCAAGCTGGCGGCCGTGGAAACCGCGATCGAGCTGGCAGAAAACGAACAACCGTGATCCTGTTGATCGACAACTACGACTCGTTCACGTACAACCTCGCGCACCTGTTCGGCGAGCTCGGCGCAGAGGTGATCGTGCGCCGCAACGACGCCGTCGACGCGGACGAGGCACAGCGGCTCGCGCCGTCGCAGCTCGTCGTCTCACCGGGGCCCGGGCTCCCGGGAGCCGCGGGAAACACCGAGGAGATCGTCCGGCGACTCGCGCCGTCGACGCCGACGCTCGGCGTCTGCCTCGGCCACCAGGCGATCGTCGAGGTCTTCGGCGGCGCGGTCGGCCCCGCCCGCGAGCTCGTCCACGGGAAGGCCTGCAGCGTGCGCCACGACGGCCGCGGCCTGTTTGCCGGCCTGCCGGACGAGCTCGAGGTCGGCCGCTACCACTCGCTGGCCGCGACGCGCGTGCCGGACGAGCTCGAGGTGTCCGCGCGGGCGGAGGACGGCGAGGTGATGGCGGTTCGCCACCGGGAGCTGCCGGTGGACGGCGTCCAGTTCCATCCCGAGTCCGTGCTCACGCCCCAAGGTGGGCAGATCGCGCGAAACTTCCTGGAGCGCAGGTGATCCAGAAGGCGTTGCAGCAGCTGCTCGACGGCCGCGACCTCTCGCGGGAGGAGGCGCGCGAGGTGATGGGCGCGATCATGAGCGGTGAGACGACACCCGCACAGATCGGCGGCTTCCTGATCGCGCTGCGCCTGAAGGGAGAGACGCCGGACGAGATCGCGGGCTGCGCGGAGGCGATGCGCGATCACGTGCTGGCGGTGCGGCCGCAGCGCGAGGACCTCGTCGACACCGCCGGAACCGGCGGCGACGGCGCTCGCACGATCAACATCTCGACCGCGGCCGCCCTCGTTGCCGCCGCCGCCGGAGCGGCGGTCGCCAAGCACGGAAACCGCGCGGTCTCGTCGGCGTCCGGCTCGGCCGACGTGCTGGAAGCGCTCGGCTTCACGCTCGAGCAGGAGCCGGCGCGGATCGCGCGCTCGATCGACGATCTCGGCTTCGGCTTCCTGTTCGCGCCGACGCACCATCCTGCGATGCGGCACGCGGCGCCAGTGCGGCGCGAGCTCGCCACCCGCACCGTCTTCAACGTGCTCGGGCCGCTGACAAACCCGGCCGGCGCACGTGCACAGGTCGTCGGCGTCTACTCGCCCGCGCTCGTACGCACCATCGCCGAGGTGCTCGCGCGCCTCGGTGCGCGGCGTGCCTTCGTCGTCCACGGCGCCGGCGGAATCGACGAGCTGTCCCCGGCAGGGCCGAACCTCGTCTGCGAGGTCGTCGACGGCGATATTCGCGAGCGCGAGCTCGATCCCGAGAGTGAGCTCGGCGTTCCGCGCTGTTCGGTCGAGGAGCTGCGCGGCGGTACCCCGGAGGACAACGCGCGGGCGATCCGCGAGGTTTTTGCCGGCGCCGACGGCGGCCGGCGCAGCGCGATCCTGCTCAACGCGGCGGGCGCGATCGCCGCAGGCGGTCACGCGGGCGACCTAGGCGAAGGCCTCGAGCTCGCGCGCGAGGCGGTCGACTCCGGCGCGGCGGCGACGCGCCTCGACGAGCTGATCGCGTTCTCGCGCGCGCAGGTGACCGTGTAATGGGGCGCTTCCGTGACGCGCTCGCCGGGCCGGGCCTCAGCGCGATTGCTGAGGTCAAGCGCCGCTCCCCGTCGGCAGGCGATCTTCGCCCCGACGCGGATCCGGCTCGCCTCGCGGCGCAGTTCGCGAATGCTGGCGCGGCGGCGGTCTCGGTGCTGGTGGACGAACGCTTCGGGGGATCGCTGGCCGACCTGCAAGCCGCGCGCGCGGCGACGACCGTCCCATTGCTGGCGAAAGGGTTCTTCCGCGAAGAGCTCCAGCTGCTGCAGCTCAAGCTCGCGGGTGCTGACGCCGTCCTGCTGCTGCTCCGGGATCTCGACGACCAGTCCGCCGGCGGACTGGCGGCGTATGCACGCGAGCTCGGAATGGACGCCCTGGTCGAAGCTCACGACGCCGACGAGCTCCACCGAGCCGTCGCGCTCGGGGCCCAAGTGGTCGGCGTGAACGCGCGCGACCTCTCGACGTTCGAGATCGACCGCGACGTGCAGCTCGAGCTCGTCGCGCGCATGAGGCGGCACGACGCCGTCGTCGTCGCGGAGAGCGGCATCCAGACGCGCGCACAGGGCGCGGCCGCCGAGCTCGCCGGCGCAGACGCCGTCCTCGTCGGATCGGCGCTCATGCGCGCAGACGATCCCGCCGCGAAGCTCGGCGAGATCCTGTCGCGTCCGCTCGTCAAGGTCTGCGGCCTGACGCGACAAGAGGACGTCGATCTCGCGGTCGAGGCCGGCGCGGATCTGCTCGGCTTCATCCTCGCCGAGGCAAGTCCGCGGCGGGCACCGGCCTTGCTCGACGTGCCCGTCGACCGACTCAGCGTCGCCGTCTTCGTCGGCGAGGCCCAGGACGCCGGCGCCGATCTCATCCAGCTGTACGACCGCGAGGAGGGACGTGTGCGCGGGCGCGAGGCGACGCTGTTCTTCAACGGCGAACCGGTCGCGCAGGTGATCGACCTGCCGTGGGAAGAGAGCGATCCACTGCACCTGCAGCGAGCAGCGGCGGTGGAAGGGCGCGTGATGCTCGCCGGACGGCTCGGCCCCGAGAACGTCCGCGACGCGATCCGCGCGGTGCGGCCGTGGGCGGTCGACGCGGCATCGCAGCTCGAGTCGAAGCCCGGGATCAAGGATCACGACAAGGTGCGCGCGTTCGTGGCGGCGGCACGATGAGCGCCACGGGGCTGTACGGAACCTACGGCGGCCGGTACGTCCCGGAGACCCTGATCCCGGCGCTCGACGAGCTCGACGCGGGCTGGCGCGCAGCCGAGGCCGATCCCGCATTCCACGCGGAGCTGGATGAGCTGGGCCGCACGTTCGGCGGCCGCCCGACACCGCTGATGCGTGCTGAGCGGTTCGCGCCGGACAAACGGCTGTACCTGAAGCGCGAGGACCTCCTCCATACCGGCGCACACAAGCTCAACAACGCGCTCGGGCAGGCGGTGCTCGCGCGACGGCTCGGCAAGCGCCGCATCGTGGCCGAGACGGGCGCGGGACAGCACGGCGTCGCGACGGCGACCGTGTGCGCTCGGTTCGGCTACGACTGCGTCGTCTACATGGGCGAAGAGGACATGCGCCGTCAGCGTCCCAACGTCGAGCGAATGGAGCTCCTCGGCGCTGAAGTTCGTCCAGTCGAGTTCGGCACGCGCACGCTGAAGGAGGCGACGAGCGAGGCGATCCGCGACTGGATCACGAACGTCGAGACCACCCATTACCTGATCGGTTCATGCGTCGGGCCGGCGCCGTATCCGGAGATCGTGCGCGAGCTGCAATCCGTGATCGGGCGAGAGGCGCGCGCGCAGTTCGAGGTGGCCGAGGGACGGCTGCCCGAGGTCGTCGTCGCATGCGTTGGCGGCGGCTCGAATGCGATCGGGATGTTCACCGCGTTCGTGGACAATGCCGAGGTGCGGCTCGTCGGCGTCGAGGCGGCGGGCGCGGCGTCGCTCGGCACCGGTCATCCAGGCGTTCTGCACGGGGCGCGCTCGTCCGTCCTCGCGGACGAAGACGGGCAGATCGTCGACGCACATTCCATCTCTGCGGGCCTCGACTATCCCGGTGTCGGGCCGGAGCACGCGTTCCTGCGAGATACGGGACGCGCGGAGTACGTCGGCGCGACGGACGAGGAAGCGCTGGCCGCCTTCCGGGAGCTGACGCGGTGCGAAGGGATCATTCCTGCGCTCGAGCCCGCCCATGCACTCGCGCGCGCGCGGGACCTCGGAGAAGAATTCGTGCTCGTGTGCCTGAGCGGCCGCGGCGACAAGGACCTGGCGGAGGTCCTCGCCCATTAAAGGTTCACGCGCACGCGCGCGTCCCCACCCGGGTGGGGACCGACGCCACCCGCCACCCGCGATCGACGATACCGGAACAGGTCGCACCCGTCTGTGCCGACTCTGGAACAAGACTCCGCAGTGATGAACGACGACGCCCCGCGCGGCGCCAAGAAGCTCGTCGTCTATCTGATGGCCGGACACGATGCGCCCGCGCTCGCCGAGGCGGCCGTCGCGGGCGGCGCCGACGTGGTCGAGCTCGGGTTCCCGTTCTCCGATCCGCTTGCGGACGGCCCCGTCATCCGGCGCGCGGGAGAAAAAGCACTCGCCGAGGGGATGCGCACGCGGGCGTGTCTCGACTGCCTCGCGCGCACACGTGCGTCGCTTCCCGATACGCCGCTGATCCCGATGACGTATTCGTCGCTCCTCGAGGCGTACGGGTGGGAGCGGTTCGCCGACGATGCGCGCTCGGCCGGCGCTACGTCGCTGATCGTGGCCGACCTCCCGGCCGGCGAGCGGCCCGAGCTCCGTCGCGTCCAACTCGTGGCGCCGACGTCGACCGACGAGCGTCTCCGCCTCGCCGCCGAGCAAACGGACGGCTGGCTCTACCTCGTCACGGTCACGGGCACCACCGGCGCGCGCGACGACCTCTCCCCTGCGCTCGCCGGCCTCGTCGCGCGCGTACGCGCGCTCGGGAACGGCGTCGCGCTGTACGCCGGCTTCGGCATCTCGACGCCGGAACACGCACACGCCGCCGCGTCGCTCGCGGACGGGATCGTTGTCGGCTCGCGCGCAGTCCAGGTCGCGGAGCAAGGCCCAGACGCGCTCCGCAAGTACGTGAGCTCGCTGCGGGGCGCGCTCCACGCGTGAGTCTCCTCGTTCTCTTCGACGTCGACGGAACGCTTCTGCTCACGCACGACGAGATCTACGTTGAGGCGAACCGCGACGCGCTGCAGGCCGTGTGGGGATCCGCGCCCGACGGCCCCGACGTCCCCGGCGACACGGCACTCGCGCACACACGGCGGGCGCTCCAGGGCGCCGGCTTCGGGGACGACGAGATCGACTCAGGGCTCGACCGTTGGTGCGCGATTTTCTCGAACCGCTACGAGCAGCTGCTGCGCGACGCGGACACGAGTCACTGGGAGACGCCGCAGGATGCGGCGCACACGCTCACGCAGGTGGAACACCGAGCGCTGCTGACCGGCAACCCGGAGAAGGTCGCACGCGCGCGCCTCCGCCGGCTCGATCTCGACGGCCTCTTCCCGGACAATCAGGGCGCGTTCGGCTGCGAGCGCGAGGATCGGGTCGAGCTGTTCCCGCTCGCGCGAGGACGGGCGGGCGGCTGGCCCGCTGCGCGGACGGTCGCGGTCGGCGACACACCCCTCGACATCCGGTCGGCGCACAGCGCCGGCGCACGTTGCGTCGCGCTGACGACCGGTGCCTACAACCGGGAAGAGCTGGCAGACGCCGAGATCGTGATCGGAAGCCTGGCCGACCTTCCCGAAGCGCTCTCCTCGCTCGCCTGATACCCCTTCCGGGGGATGAGAGGCGAACGACTCCGGCCGACACGGACCTCGGAACTGCCCGCCGCTCGCGCCGCTCGCGCCGCCTTGCCGCAGCCGCCGCCGGACTCGTGTTTCTCGTCCTCGCCGGCTCGGCAGGCGCGCACTCGTCCAGCCCCCCGCCGCCGGCCGCGCGAGAGTTAGCGCGCCCGCTCCAGGCCCCAGCCGGTCGCGCCCCAGGTAATACCCCGCCCGGCTGCATACGCGAACGGGTGGTTGAACGCCTCGAGCGCCTCCTCGCGGGCAACCGGAAGCTCGAAGCTCTCCCCGGTCATCGTGTCCGCCACGGACACGACCAGCTTGCCCGCACCTCGGCTCCAGAGCAATGTGACCTCCAGGCCGGCACTCGCACGCCGGTGCAGTTCCTCGAAGAAACCCCGTGAGCTTTCGACGAACGGGCTCATTGTTGCTCCTTCCCTTTGACTGCTCGTACCGAGGCTAGGGCGGGAGCGGTCGCTTGTCGTTCGCGGGTGCGACGCTCGCTGTGTCAACGTCGTGACACTCGTTGTGTCGCGAGCACGAACGACGGCGACCGTTCAGCCGCTTAACGTTCTCAGCACCGCGCTGCAAGGCCGGTTGCCGGGGGCGCCTATGCGGCGGGCGCCCTCGGCCAGTCGCCGGCAGCGCGAGACCGCGACAGAAGAGGAGTACGCTCAACTTGATGCACTGGGAACTCTTCGGTGATCTCCCGCCCGAGGAAATCCGTCGGGTGCTCGCGATGGCGCGTCGCCGCACGTTCAGCCGCGGCGAGGTCGTGTTCCACGAAGGCGACCCCGCGGACTCGCTCCACCTGATCGCCAAGGGTCGCTTCGCGGTCCGCGTCACGACGCCTCTCGGGGAGACCGCCACACTCGCCATCCGGGGCCTCGGCGAAGCCTTCGGGGAGCTGGCGCTCGTCTCCGACGCCCCGCGGTCGGCGACCGTCGCCGCCCTCGAGTCCGCCGAGACGCATTCGCTGTACCGACGAGAGTTCGACGAGCTCCGCCGCGACCACCCGTACGTCAACCGGATGTTGGTCGCAGTGCTCGCGGCCTCAGTGCAGCGCATGGACGTGCTGATCGTGGAGGCGTTCTACGTCGGCGCCGAGAAGCGGGTTCTACGGCGGTTGCGGGATCTGGCGGCCGTCTACGGCAACGGCTCCGGTCCGATCACGGTCCCGCTCACGCAGGAGGACCTCGCCGGGCTCGCCGGCACATCACGCGCGACGGTGAACCGCGTGCTACGAGACGAGGAGACCCGCGGCACGGTCACGCTGGGCCGCGGTAAGACGGTCGTTCTCGACCTGGAGAAGCTGAGCCGCCGCGCGCAGTAGACGTCGGTTACGCGTGCACGACGAGGATGAACGTCCTCGTCGACGCTGCGCCGAGCGTGTCCCGGGCAGCGACGGTGAACCGGAACGTGCCGGCGTGACGCGCGGTCCCCAGCAGTGCGCCACTCCGGCGATCGATCCGGATTCCGCGCGGAAGCGCGCCGCGCACGACGCGCCACGTCACGGCGCCGACACCGCCCCGCACCGTTACCTTCGCCGCGTACGCGCGGCCGACGATCGGGCGGGCGAGCTTGGTCGTCGCGATCGCGAGCCTAGACGCCACCTCGACAGTGAGCGCCTGAGGCGTCAGTCCACCGCGGTCGTTCGACACAGCGAACCCGAGTGGGAACCGCCCGGCCGTCGCAGGAACGCCGGTGATCGTTCCCTGCACGGAGTCGATGGCGAGCCCGGCGGGAAGCGTTCCGCTCGCGACCGACCACCGGTACGGCGCCGTGCCCTCGGTTGGCGTGATCGGGGCACTGAACGGCCTGCCGACCTCGCCCAAGGGAACCGGAACCCGCACGGGCTTGGTGTCGGCGATCGTGATCGAGATCAAGCGCTCCGAATGATCGTGGCAGACGTTGGTCACGTCGCCCCAGAAGCTCCAGGTGCCCGCGGCGGCGGCCGTGCCGCTGATCTGGCCCGACGGCGCCATCGACAGCCCCGGCGGCAGGTTGCCGGAGTCGATCAGGAACATGTAGGGCGGGCAGCCGTTCCGTGCATTGAGCTTGAAGCTGTACGAGTGTCCGACCAGCCCGTTCGGCGGCAGGAGCGACTCGTCGGTGAAGCCGAACGCCGCCGCGCTGGGAACGATCCCCGCGGCCAGCACGACGGCGAGACAGAACAGCTGGAGAAAACGCATCACGACCCCATTGCCCGTTTGTCCGCGCGGCAGGGTAGCACCTCAAATGGCCAGTCGAGCGCGCGCGGCCCGGGCTGCGACCACGTCCTCGCGGGCTCGCAGGACCACGACGCGCGCAGGCGCACCTTGCGCTGCGATCTCGGCGTCGGGCCGCGCGGACTCGTTGCGATCGGGATCGAGCTCGACGCCGAGGAAGCCGAGCCGGCCGCAGACGTCGGCGCGAACGGGAGCTGAGTTCTCGCCGATCCCCGCCGTGAAGACCAGCGCGTCGAGGCCGCCCAGGGATGCCGCCATCGCCGCGACCGCGCCGGCGACGCGATGCGAGAAAACCGCGAGCGCGAGGCGGGACAACGGATCGTCCGATCCCTGGAGCTCTTCGACGCTCCCCGACACTCCTGAGAGCCCGAGTAGACCTGACTCGTGCTCGAGCGCGTGTTCGAGCTCCTCCAGACGAAGCAGCTGCGCGCGCAGCAGATGAAGCGGTATCTCCGGGTCGATCGACCCGGAGCGAGTCGCCATCGGCACGCCGTCCAGCGGGCTGTAGCCCATCGTCGTGTCGACCGAGCGACCGTCGCGGACAGCAGTCACCGAGCAGCCGCCGCCCAGATGACAGACCACTAGCCGCGGCTCGACGACCTGCTCGGCCGCCCACTGCACCGAGAGGCCGTGGAAGCCGTAACGGCGGATTCCCCACTCCTCGCGCCAGCGACGAGGCACCGCGTACGCCCAGGCCTCGGCCGGGAGCGTCGCGTGGAAGGCAGTGTCGAACACGGCGACGTGCGGCACCGCAGGAAGCAGCCTGCGGGCATCGTCCATCGCCGCGATTGCGGGCCCGTTGTGGAGCGGCGCAAGCTCGGCGAGCGCACGCAACTCTCTCTCGATCGCGTCGTCGACGACGACCGGCTCGCGGAACCTCGATCCCCCGTGGACGACGCGATGGGCGACGGCGTCGACATCGTGCGCGACATCGGCGATCGACCCGACGGGGTCGCTCGACCCGTCTTCGCTCACGACGGAGAGCTTCAGGCTCGTCGAGCCCGCGTTGACGACGAGGACACGTTGCTCTACTGCTGTCTGCACGCGGGTCGGAGTCTGTCAGGGGGCAAAGCCGTGCGGTTCGCAACCCATCACTCGTTCGAGTGATCCTGCGGACAAAAGTGAAAGTTCCGCTCGGTGTGCAGGTCTCTGGTGCGAACGCCTTCGACGCGCCAAAGGAGACAGCAAATGCCTTCCCCGTGCCGCACCCGCAGCCACTGCCGCTTCCTGATTCTCGTTCTGTCGCTCGCGTCGGTCGCGCTGTTGGCGCCGTCCGTCTCGAGATCCGACATCGATCCGCCCCCGATTCCGGTCCCGGTCACCTTGCCTCCTCCGGTCGGTCCAGCTCCCCAGCAGTCGGGATCCGCCTCATCGCAGGCCACGGAGGCCGCAGCGCCTACCAGCGCGAAGAAGACCACTGTCGCGGCGACACCGTCGTTCAGCTCTTCGATCGTGGCCGAGATCAACAGGACGCGTCGAGCGCACGGGCTGCGGGCGCTGCGTGCTTCGGCCGCCCTCGTCCGCGCAGGAACGGAACATGCGCGTGTTCTCGCCACCGCAGGCCTCTTCACACACAGTTGGTCAGACGGGAAGCTGTTCGGCGCGTGGATCCGAGGCTTCTACTCTCCGAGTACGTATCGCGTGTGGAGTGCAGGCGAGAACCTCCTCTGGTCGGCGTCGGCACTCACGGCTCGGAATGCCGTGTCGCAATGGCTCGCGAGCCCATCGCACCGGCGCATCATGCTCTTGCCGTCCTGGCGCGAGATTGGCGTCGGCACGGTTCGAGCCCTCGCCGCGCCGGGTGCATACGGCGGGCGGGACGTCGACATTGCCGCAGCGGAGTTCGGTACGCGCACGAAATGATCCGCATCGCCGTCGCAACCGCGCTTGCAGCCGTTGCACTCGTCGCCGTCCCGACGGCTCGCGGCGGCGGCGGGCACTACGTCCTCGACGGCGGGACGCCCGCGGAACGACACGCGGTCGTCGCCGCACTCGAGGCGAGCTCGTTCGACTGGAACCTCGTGCCGGCGGTGATCACATTCCACATCGTGCGGGGCGCCGATGCGTTCGCGATCCAGGGTGAGATCTGGCTGGACGCTGATCTCCTCGACGCGGGCCGCTTCGCCTGGGGCGTCGTGCAGCACGAGTACGCGCATCAGGTCGACTACTTCAGCTTCGACGACCGCCT
>Ga0066680_10001149_pt1 | contig 10408 bp, 12 predicted proteins | sample GraSoiAngelo_129_FD_62297 | JGI IMG/M metagenome (GOLD analysis project Ga0066680, IMG submission 62297) | Grasslands soil microbial communities from the Angelo Coastal Reserve, California, USA - 14_0927_12_40cm | ecosystem: Environmental > Terrestrial > Soil > Grasslands | place: USA... | reverse complement strand
CAACCTTCTTTTTTTGTTCGTCAATTTCCCTTTGAGCCTTTTCCTCGTCTTCCTTAATCTGCTTAAGAGAATGCGCGTATTTTTCTGAGGTTGACATCTCATACTCCTAGAAGGTGCTTGCTTGCATACAATGCAAGAGCGATGGTAGCAAAAATATTTCCTAGCTTAAATGCCCTCATTATCAAGAAGAGCTTTCTCTGTTGCGGATTTGCAAAATTAGGCAACTATCTCCTTCTCCTTTTTGATTATGGCTTCCTGTTCTCTTTCTCCCATCTTGCGTTTTACAGTCTTTAGCATAATGAAAGTGTCCCTTTCCATCTCATCTAATCTGAAAGTGATGAATTTAACTGCAGCCAATAATCTTGGTATAAACACATTTTCAATGGCGTTGGACTTTCGCTTTGTCTTTTCTATTTCCAATAGGAGCTTTCGCAGTGTTGTTTCTTTTTCGGCTACATCTAGGACCATCCTGTGAACATTCTGGAACGCCTTGATTGCTTCGTTGATAGACGGTGGAAGCTCCAAGAGATGTTCGGTCAATGCTTGGTTGCCTTGACCTCCAACTATTTTTGGAATTCGAACACCCATGACGTTCTTTGGAGTAATTTGTAACTTGCTTAACTGAGGAATCTTCATAGCCTCATTTTCTAATCTCATCGAACCTGCCAGCATCTCAGCCATTCGAATGCTTTGATATCCTTTTATTAGCTCAGCCTGCAGACCGCTTCGCAAAGATGCCGCGCTTTTGCTTGTGTTAAAGAATTCAAGAATCAATGCTTGTCTTTTAAGTTTTAATAGTTTGAGACCTTTTTTTGCGATTATTATTCTTCTTTTTGTGCGGATGTATTCAAGACGAGTTGGTCTGATGTTAATTGCTGATGGCAATTCTATACACCTGTACTAGATCTCTTTCTGTATTTCTCAATAAATTCTGGTTTAATGCGATTGAGTTCAGAATCCGAGAGTTCACTTAGCAATTCCCATCCAATATCCAGAGTTTGTTCAATTGAACGATTTTCATCCATTCCTTGGTTTACAAACTTTCGCTCAAAGTTATTAGCAACTTTTAGGAACTTCCTATCAAGATCACTTAGTGCTTCTTCACCTACAATTGCTGACAGTGCTCTTGCGTCTTTACCCTGTGCATATGTTGAATAGAGTTGGTCGGCGAGGTTTCTGTGATCCTCTCTTGTTCTACCCTTTCCAATACCTTGGTTCATCAAACGAGATAGGCTGGTTAATACATCAACAGGGGGATGAATGTCTCCCCTATGTAGATCTCTACTCATGACTATCTGACCTTCCGTAATGTAACCAGTAAGGTCAGGAATTGGGTGCGTGATATCATCTGCTGGCATTGTAAGGATAGGAATTTGGGTAACGGAACCATGTCTGCCTTTGATCTTTCCAGCTCTTTCATAAAGTGATGCCAAGTCAGTGTACATATAACCTGGATATCCTCTTCGTCCAGGAACCTCTTCTCTTGCAGCAGAAATTTCTCTTAATGCTTCACAGTAATTAGTCATATCAGTCATAATTACAAGAACGTGCATATCTCTTTCATAAGCAAGATACTCAGCAGTTGTCAGTGCTAGTCTTGGGGTAAGTAGACGTTCCATCGAAGGATCAGATGACAAGTTTAGAAAGAGAACGGTTCTTCCAAGTGCTCCGCTTTCCTCAAATTGTTTTACGAAAAAGTTTGCTTCTTCACTTGTGATACCCATTGCAGAAAAAACTACAGAGAAGCTTTCAGATGCGCTGAGGACTTTGGCCTGTCTTGCAATCTGTGATGCAAGCAAGTTATGAGGAAGGCCAGCGCCTGAAAATATCGGAAGCTTCTGACCTCTGACAAGAGTATTCATCCCATCTATGTTTGACATACCAGTCTGAATGAATTCAGATGGCTCTTCTCTTGAATATGGGTTAATACCAGAACCCACTAGATCGACTTTATTTTTTGATACAATCTTTGGACCGTTATCTTTTGGATTTCCAAGTCCGTCAAAGACACGCCCAAGCATCTCATCAGAAACTGAAATCTGTGCTGTTTCGCCTAGAAATTTTATTGAAGTACCACTTGTATTCAATCCCATGGTTGGACCGAAGACCTGTACTATTGCAAGACCCTGTCTAGTATCAAGAACTTGTCCTTGTCTTCTTTCACCATTAATTAGCTTTATCTCTACCATTTCTCCATAGGCCGCGTTCTCAACTCCCTCTACGAACATCAACGGACCTGCAATCTTTGAAATTGTCTTATATGATATACTGGACATTTACCGTGAAGCCTCCGTTAACAAATTAGCAAACTCTTGTTGCATTGCGCTCTTTATCTCCTTAACTAGTTGTTCAACCTGATCCTCCTTTGTCCATTTAATTTTTGATATCAGTTTTCTTGATTCTAGCGAACCTATCTTTGCTGATGAAATTCCTTTCTTTATTGTATCAGCCTCCATCTTGCCAAACTCTAGAATTGCTGATAACATTAAGAACTGTTTTCTAATAGATGTGTAAGTATCTACTTCATCATAAGCACTCTGTTGCAGATAGTCTTCTCTGATAGAACGAGCCGTATCCAAGACACCCTTTTCTGGTTCTGGTAATGCGTCATAACCTACAAGCTGAACAATTTCTTGTAACTCAGATTCTTTTTGTAAAATCTCAAGTGCCTCTTTTCTTAGTGCGATCCATCCGGCTGCAACATTCGTCTTGTACCATTCGCTCATGCCATCTGCATAAAGCGAGTAACTTGTAAGCCAGTTAATTGATGGAAAGTGTCTTCTGGATGCCAAGCTTGCGTCAAGTGCCCAAAAGACTCTGGTTACTCTTAACGTGTTTTGAGAGACTGGTTCTGAAAAGTCGCCGCCAGGAGGTGAGACTGCACCTACAAGGGTAAGAGAACCAACACGTCCTTCGGGAGAGATAACAACTGCCTTACCGCCTCTTTCATAGAATTCTGCCAATCTTCTACCAAGATAGGCTGGATATCCTTCTTCGCCTGGCATCTCTTCCAATCTTCCTGAAATCTCTCTTAATGCTTCTGCCCATCTTGATGTACTGTCGGCCATTAGTGCAACACCATAACCCATATCACGATAGTATTCTCCCATTGTGATTCCAGTGTAGATACTTGCTTCGCGTGCGGCTACTGGCATGTTTGAAGTATTTGCAACAAGAATCGTACGTTCCATCAATGGTCGCTTGGACTTTGGATCCTCAAGCTTTGGAAATGTTGAAAGAACTTCTGTCATTTCATTTCCGCGTTCACCACAACCTACGTAAACGATAACATTACTGTCTGCCCACTTTGCAAGCTGTTGCTGAGTTACTGTCTTTCCACTTCCAAATGGACCTGGAATCGCGGCAGTTCCACCTTTTGCAACTGGAAAGAATGTGTCAAGTACTCTTTGACCAGTAAGTAGTGGCTCTTCTGGTGGGAGCTTGCGAAGAACTGGTCTTGGGGTTCTGACAGTCCACCAGCTTGACAGACCGATATCTGTCTTGACACCATTTTGTACGGTTGCAACAATATCGTTAACAGTAAACTTTCCTTCAGAAATCTCGGTTAGGTCGCCCTCAACGTTGTAAGGAACCATAATTTTATGCATGATCAGTTCTGTTTCTTGAACCTCGCCAATAATTTCGCCCTGAGAAACATGATCACCTTTTTTCTTAAGTGGAACAAATTCCCATTTCTTTGTTTGATCTAGCGCAGGAATGACCTTTCCTCGGCTAATAAAGTCACCACTTTGCTCTCTTAGGACATCCAGTGGCCTTTGAATACCATCATAGATTGAGGTGAGTAGACCAGGACCAAGCTGCATTGACAGCGGCCTTTTCGTATTGATTACCTTTTCACCCGGACGCAGACCAGTAGTATCTTCGTAGACCTGAACCGTTGCCTTGTTTCCTTCTAGACGAATTATCTCTCCAACTAGTCCCATCTCACCTATACGAACCACATCATACATTTGTGCACCCTCTAGGCCACTTGCAATTACTACCGGACCTGAAATTCTTGAGATTATTCCATCAGTCATTTATCATCATCAACCTGTTGGGATACTTATTCCTAACACTCTCTTTGCTAAAGCAGCAATTGATTCTTCTTGAATATTTCCTTCCATAGCAGGCATGAATATTACCAGAGGTTCGATCGATGACTCGATCTTCTTTCTAAAGACCGCTGGAATAGAATTTCGAACAGAATCACTTGCTATAATAAGACTAAACTTACCTGATACAAAAAGTTCTTGAATAGTTTTGCTTGCTTCTTCTCCACCTACGATGAAGGTGTCGTCGATCCCAAGAAGCCTGTATCCGATCACAAGCTCACGCTCGCCAACTACCGCAATCCTTCCACCTGCATCGGTTTTTTGTTTTGACATTTTTATCACTCGATTAGTAACAAAGAGCTGATGTATTCATTGGAGAGGTTGTATCGTTTTCCGTATGCAATTCTCTTTATGTTTTCACGCTCATGCTCTGTATTAACCATAAAATAGAATATCGTTCCAACTGAGAGTGCAATATTTTTCAACCTTCTGACGTACTCAGAATTTATGAATTTATCCAAGGCAACTTCAAAGTCGATAAGGCTCTTTGATTTTTTATATTGAGCTAGTGCATTGACAAGCATAAAACGGTTCTCTACTCTACCAACAATTTCTGCAACATCTTTTGCGCCATAGATCTCAAGTAATTCATTTTTGGGAATCTTTCCACCGTCGATAAGATGTTTGCTTAAAAGATCTTTGTCCAAATTAGATTCCTTGGCTTTAAGAAGACTTAGGAGATTTTTCTTGTCAATCTCAGCTCTGAAGAGATCCCTTATTGTTCCCTCGTCACCTTGGAAGAACTTGAGAGATTCAAGAAGGTTCTGATAATAAAAGGCTTGAAGCGCCGACATCATAGGTCCAAGATTCCCTGTCTTTTGGTATGTTTCCAAGTGCTGCATCAAAATGGTTCCATAGTTGTATTTTACTAGTTGATTTACCACGCCGTCTACTCCTGTTTGAGATAGAATTACCTTCATTTCATCATGAGGGATATTTCCGGCTGAAATTCCTGCTGGAACATTTCTGCTTGAAACCAGAAATGATTCTGTTTCAGTAATTGGTCTTCCCATGCTTTTTGCAGAAAGTATAAGCTCAATATTGTAAATGTCCCACTTTGAAAGATATGCCCTTACAGCAGACTTGCCATTAAACGGTGTAGCCTCCAAGGCTATTTTGTTGACTTCGACTAGATGTCTGTTGAGTGCAACCTCCAAGAGTTCGGATTCTTTGAATATTGAAGCGGCTCTCTCTATTTCTGGTTTGTACCATGTTGATTCAAGCATCTTTACCATCTCGTTTTCATCCTTTGCTTTCAGGAGGTTCTGCATTACATCTTTTGACAGAAGATTGAGCGATATTGCCTGTAATCTACCAAATGATGAAGCATATTGTGATGTTGGCATCACATTCTCTCCGAGAGAAAGTTCTTAATTTGATCCTCGTGAGTCCTAAGTAATTCTTCAAAAGTAAGATCTAGTTCTTTTGTTCCTTCTTTGTTTTCAGCAATTATACCACCAAGAGTCTTAATTGATTTACCTGTTGTGACGCCAAGATCCTTTAGGATTGTTTTGTCTTCTTCACGGCAGTGAACCACAATGGTTTTACCAAGTTTCTTCTTTGAAGTGTCTACCATAGTTTCAAGCGCCTTTTTGTACTGAGGACTTTTTGCGTAGGTTTCTATTTCCTGCTTGATTACGTTAAACGCGGATTGCATGTTAGAGTTTATCGCATCAAATATGATCTTTTTTGCTTGAAGCTTGGCAGCTTCAATTATTCTTGAGTGTTCCCTTTCGGCCTTAACCCTTGCCTCATTTGCGAAACGTTCCTGAATCTCCTTAACAGTATGATTCATCTCTTTCTGAAGCTTTGCTTTTTTTTCTCCCAGATCCTTTTCAAGACTTTCAATCTCCCTTTTTTTTCTATTCTCTATCTCAAGGAGGAAAGTCTCTATACTCATATTACTGAAACCACTAAAGTATGCCCAGTAACAATATGATTCCCAATACGAATCCGATGATCCACAGTGTTTCCGGAATGACGAAGAAGAATAGTACTTGACCAAACTTCTCTGGCTTTTCAGCTATAATACCCATACCGGCTGCTCCTATACCTTGTTGCGCATTGCCAGTACCTATCAAACCACCAGCAATTGCAATAGCCGCAGCAATAGCAAGAAGTGGTTTTGTTAAGTTGCTACCACTTGGGCTTGTTTCTGCGGCAAATACCGGTGTTGTAAAAAAGGTTGACAGTGCAATTGTCAACCCCGCCGTTATGATAATAAGCGATAACTTGGAACGCTTGTTCAGCACCATTACGTATGGCTCATTTAAAGAGGTTATATTAATCTAATTTTTATAAACAACAATTCCATTTTTTCAAAAAATAGGAAATAGTGTTGTGCGATCATCGAACATTGTTTTTTGCGGGATAGTTTTCTAACAGAACGCTAGGATTGCTCCACTGGGAGATCTAACTTGTTTCCCCACTCTCCCCAGGAACCCAGATAAACTTTGACATCTTTGAAACCAAGTTTTTTGAGTGCCAAAAATGAATTAGCTGCACGGTATCCTCCCTGACAATAGGTTACTATTTCGTCATTTCTTGAAAACTTGTACAGCTTTGAGAGCTCTTCTTTTGATTTCATAGTTCCATCCTCGTTTATGTTCAGATTCCAATCAATGCTAACAGCAGTTGGTATATGCCCTCTTCTTCCGGCGCGTATAACAGTTCCATCATATTCGTCCTTGGTTCTGGCATCAACAAGCTTTACCTTGCCAATTTTTTCCTTAATGTATTCGTAACCTACGATGATTTCTTTGTTGATTTTACCTGTGAACTTTGCAGGTTTGAAACCATTTGTTTTGGTTTCTGTTAGAAGACCAAGGGTCTTCCATTTTTTGAATCCACCATCTAGCATAAAGGCTTGTGGATGTGAAAAATATATCAAAAGCCAAACACCTCTAGCAGCACTCATGCCTGATACCTCATCGTAAAATACAACCATCTTGTCTTTTGTTACGCCTACAAATGAAAGAAGATTTTTCATCTGTTTTTCAAATGCCTTGATGCCATCTTTTGAGGTATCAGACCAATGATAATAAAAAAGGTCAAGATTGACCGCTCCTGGAACGTGTCCTTCTGAATATTCTTTGTATGATCTTGAATCAATTACAATCAGATTTGGTTTTTCAAGCTTTTCCATTAACTCAGTTGGCGATATGAACATATGATAACTCTAATCTAGGTAATGTAAATTCATTTCATACTAGTGCATAATTAGACTGGGTTTGGAACTAAAGTTTGTTGAAATTTTTTTCCAACGAAAACTGTGTATTGTATTTCAAACCTACATAATTTGTTATAATTCGTGCAAACTCATAAATTCTTATATCTTACTGCAATATGATAATAACATAAAATGCGAATTCTAGGTCATCAATTTGTGAAAAACTGGCTCTTATCCACAGTTTTAGATTTTACCGAGGGGTACAATAAATCATGATGTTAAAGGCAAAGAAAACAACTCCAAAGCTACCGGTTTTTCAGACATTCAAGACCAAGGGAAAAGAGTTTACTGGAGAGGCGATGCGTCAACAAGGAATAATTACACATCTTATTACGGAGACGCTCCCAACAAGAAGGACACGAACAGCGATAGCGCACAGACTTGCGGAAAAAAACAACACAACTTGGCAAAACATCTACTCCGGGATTTTCAGAGACCTCGATGAGATACTCCTTCCACTTGGAATTGTTGAAGAGGGAGGAAGGCTTCCAATAAAGCGCGGCCCAAAAGCACTACAAGACCAAGGAGTACCATACTATCAGTTAACCGATTCTGGCTTGCTAGTTGCAGCGTCTTTATCAGAAATAAACAAAGAACGAATTAAAATTATGGCAGATTTTTTCGAGAGAAATTCTATCTCAAAAGACAAAGATCTAAAAAAATCAATTCTCACGTTGCTTGATGTAGCACCAAACTTTGTTTCATCGTTGTTAAAAAAATATGTTGAATCCTATAGTGAGGGAAAGATTACTCACTTGATTCCATTTGATATGGACAGTGTGAAGAAGGCGTTTGACGAAACACTGATGGTTCAAAAAGAACTCCTTGAGGGATTTTCCTCTCTTTCTAACGTAGACAGAGAACCGATCATCAGCTTCCTCAAGAGGGTGGGCTAGCCTCACAGAGAATTAAAATCCCTTTCCAAAAGAGCTTGATAATATTGATAGATTTATCTAAAACGGTTCAAGGGATTCATGTCGTATTGAATCTAAGAGGTGGTTGAGATGTCAGATGAGCTAATCGAGTATGTAATGTACCTGATAAATTCGAAGAAAGGAGATATTGGAAGACTCAACTATATTCTGACTGCGCTTCAAGATGGCAAGCAACTCTATTCATCTGACAAGAGATACCTAGAGTCCTTAATCACCACGTATATAGGATCTTCAAGAAGAAAGAGCAGTGAACAACGGACCAATGAAGAACTACGCGCTGAATTGGCAGTAGTTAAGGAAAAGCTTCAGAGAATAGAAAGAAGAGGGTATAAAAGGCCAGTTGGTAGAAAGGCAGTTTTCTTTTTTGTGACGTTTTTCTTTGGCTGGCATGCAGTAGCACAATTAGTAAATGACAGGTTTCTTCACGATGTTCAGAGCATTAACCCGTATCTCTTTCCTCTGTTTCAGCTTCAAGTGACAATGCCATCACAGATTGGTCTTACTATAGAACAGATTGTTCTTTTGGTCTGGGGAGCAATGATGCTTACCTGGGTTATTCTTGGTCTCATCTATCTAGTAAAGTTCATTCGTTCAAGATACAATCCCACGTATCCGTAAATTAATATATTATTTTGTAAAGTTGAAATCTGAAGAGAGATTCTGACCACTAAATGCGGTATTAGTTCCATAGTAGACAGTACCTGAAACAGTTATCTTAGCAGTCCCTTTTTGGAGCGCAGACCAGACTTCAGGATTATTACCATCATTATGTAGTTGTGCCTTGTTAGTTACTACTTCCGAGTTATGTTCAACAAGTGGTAAATAGTTTGAGCTTTCCAAGCTTCCTTCATATCTCTGCCCGAACTCTCCATGACCTACAAGTACACTATTGACGTAGATGCCATAATTTATCATCTCAACTAGTACTGTCGTGTTATTTGGATTTGTAACAGAGAACTTTGTCTCTATTGTTGCATCTCTGTCTGTAATTGACAAGACCGAACTACCGTTATACTCCAAATCAAGTGGTTTGATCTCAGTGGAAATTGCTGTCAATGCAGACGGTATATTCTTATTTTGAGGAATAATATTCTTGATAATTCCAGAGCCTGGAAGAACGGCTATTACAGCTATGATTGCCACTATTATGCCTATAGCTGCATAAACCACAACTTTTGATTCCAAGTATATTGATACAATTAGTTCTTCTCTTAAATGTTAAGGGGGATATAGACATGAAAAGTTTTGTAGCCCATACTACCACTCTTACGAAAATATCGATGAAACTCTTCACTGTTTTCTAAACGTCAAGTGTTTTGAAGGCAACATTAAGATCTCTGCCTTTGCATTTCGGGCATCGTTCACTTCTACCTCTCACTGCCCAATAAACAATACCACCAATCAAGGTCAAAGCAGTCCACCAAAATTGTATTCCAACTGAAGCATGATATCCAGTTACAAATATCTCGCCACAATTCTTGCATGTTTTGACAGGTACGTTAAAGCTGTGTCAATGAATTACTAATCGTCAAGTTTGAATTAAAGATGATCACTTCCGATTGGTAATGATATCACGCGGATCATGTTTTTAAGATAAAATGTGCATACTCAATTATGAATAACGAGGAGATGACAAGATTGGTTAACGACGAACTAACACATATTCCGGAAGTATATGACGATATAATTCAGGCTGGGCTTAGATCAAGCTACGATGCAAGTAGAAGGCATGCTCTTAAGATAGGAAAAACAAAGGAAGAAACACTATCACTTTGTATAGAATGGTTGAAGAAAGATAATCCAAATTGGAAACCAACCTATGATGCTAGTTTTTTTAAATTAACTACATAAGTTCGGTTGGCTACTTTTGATCGATGAAATAATTTGAAAGTCTTCATTAGTTATTCATCTGCTGACGAAGATATAATGGAAATGATGAAAAAGAGTTTGAAAAAACAAGGAATTGAGTCTTTCACAGCAAAACATGACATAAAATATGGAAGTTCACAATCCGAGTCCATTAAGGATGCAATAAAGAATTCTAATGCCTTTGTCGTAATAATTACTAGAGATAATCCATCGTTATCAGCCGCTCAAGAAGTTGGATTTGCATTAAATGAAGATATTTC
>Ga0066680_10001148_pt1 | contig 10410 bp, 13 predicted proteins | sample GraSoiAngelo_129_FD_62297 | JGI IMG/M metagenome (GOLD analysis project Ga0066680, IMG submission 62297) | Grasslands soil microbial communities from the Angelo Coastal Reserve, California, USA - 14_0927_12_40cm | ecosystem: Environmental > Terrestrial > Soil > Grasslands | place: USA... | reverse complement strand
ATATTTTTACGCACAAGAGGAATTACTTTTTTCGTTATAATTTCATGAAAATTATCTGCATCCGAATCAAATGAAAGCAACAATACATGAGAAAGCCTGCTGTTTTCATCGGCAATAGGTATTGTAGCTCTTATCAACTTGGTATAGTGGGAGCTTGCGTACGAGATTTTGCCAAGCAGATATTCCCATCTTAATCTAGTGTATTGTCTTGTAGCTGCGGTTATGGCATATTGTGCCCTTTCTTCTGGAGTTAACAGCGGCTTGAGGCCAGTTCTTTCGGCTGTACCTTCAAGCTTACCGTCCCCATCAGCTATTCCTGCGAACCTTATCTTAGGGTCTAAGGCGGTGACACTTTTACAAAAGTCTTCAAAGAACTTTTTCATTCAATAGGGGTAAAATTCGAAGCTATATTTGTTTTCTGGATATGTGAGTCATTTGCAAACTATTTTGATTATATGGTTATCTATTGATGCGACATAACGATCTTTAAGTGTCCTGAGATGCACGTCGTGGTTTTGTCTTTTGAAATAGAAAATTGCATAACAACATGAAGGCAACCCATATTCCGAGAAATAAAACGGGAGTCAAGTAGCCAAAACATTCATGGCATATGAATTTGTTAACAAGAAATACTATAACTCCTCCAACAAAAACTCCTATAGCGTATTCAAGAAACCTCCACCAAAAATATTTCATTGAGTGGGTTTACCATGTCCGAAATATAAGACTGATTCTTATCTGTACTAGACTTAAAGCTGGAGATTCATAAAACAAGATTCAATGAACAGAGAAAAAACAACTCATAAATGCACGTTTGAATTGATGACAAGATTATGGTTCTAAAACCAAAGAGTCCAGAGGAATCAAAGGCAGAGATGACAGTCAGAATGTTTCCGTCTGAGGCCAACCCTGCTGGCAACGTATTTGGTGGGGAGATTCTAAAGCAAATTGACCTCATTTCAGGACTCGTGGCACAAAGACATGCAAGAACCAATACAGTAACAGCTTCCATTGACAGAGTTAACTTCCTCAAGCCCGTTTATGTCGGAAATGCTTTGATTCTCAGCGCAAGGCTAACCTATGTTCATAGGTCATCGATGGAGATTGAGATTCGAGTAGAAGCAGAGGACCTGATTACTGGGATTAAAACTCTCACAAATACTGCGTATGTGACAGCAGTAGCACTTGATAATGACGGAAAAACTGCCGGAGTACCACCACTGCTTATTGAAACAGAAGACGACAAAGCAAGATTTACGGAAGGAGAGCAGCGAATGATCCAAAGACTGAAAGAACGAAAAAAGAATTAGTGATTTTTATCTGCAGTCGTAAGAACCAGGAGGACCTTCTTTTACAATTCGTTGGAAATCTTGTACTGAATATTCTTTGTTAACTGAATAGGGAATGATTCCAAAGATTGGTGCATTTACTTTCGTGGCTATGCTAGCTTGAGTTGGGTCAAACGTAGTATTCTCATTGCGAAACTTGGCAAGGGCATCTCTGTTTAGGCTAAAGACTCCATCTAGTATCATAGATGACTTTGGAGAGATAGTGCTGCCGGAAATGGTAGCCTTTTCTATAGTGTCAGACTTGTAAAACGCAGTTATTTCGTATGTGTTAAAACTTACAGGAAAATATGATGGGTTACATGCGTCAGCTTTGATGCCAAGCTCGGTATCAGAAATTATAGTTTGACTACCACTGTGAGGTCTGAACTGGAGCGCATTTACTGCGTACACATCCAGTCCCAAATATGCTACTACTACCACTGCAACAACGATTGCAGCTATGGCAATTCTCTTAGATTTGGCTCTTGTTTCTGGGTAGGTTTCTGACTTGTTTTGTGAATTATCAAAACTTGGGCTGGTTGGTAAAATGGAATTGTCTGCAGACTCTGCAATAATGGCATCTATCCGTTCTGTGTTAGCTGGAGTAAGGCTACCAATATACTCCTGGTCAGAGGAATCAAGTGGATTTCCACTTTGTAATCTCTCAAGAATTTGCCTAAGTCTTCCCTCATCGCCTTTTCCAGAATTAATAAGATCCTGTATCTGTTTTATTAGATCCTCTGACATTCTCTTGAAGACAGTCTAACTTAATTTAAAGTAACTCTAGCATGATACAATTTTAATCCTTGAGAGATACCAAAAAATCTGGAAAGCGAAAACTTATGGGATTTATGGCAACGGGAAAGATAGGAAAGAGAATATAGATGAAGTAAAGGAGTTTGCCAAAGTAGTAGAGAGCTCTTGATTAAGTTCTAACCAATCCATATTTAGCTCTATGCAGTTAGTTACCATATGACCTCAATCAAATCTATTGTCAAAGCATTTGCTCTTGTAGTAAGTGGTGTGGCAATAGTAGTAGTAGGAGGTTTTATGATGGGCGCCATAGCAAGATTGTGGTTGCCAAAAGAGCAAAAAAATCAGGGAAAGCTCAGATCTGAAGATGACGCAGACGATAGCGGAAAAACAGATTAATATAAAACTCGTAAGTTTTGTATAATGAAAAATGTCTCATTCAAATGAAACGTTTTCTGTATTGGATCCCCATGCAAAACTAAAGTCAATCAAGTATTTTACGCCTGCAAGAACCATTGAAGAAGCAAACTCCTTGATTTCCAAAGTCGATGAAATTATTGAAAACTATATCAAAACTCTTATTCCATGGAAAAAAGAAAATGATACAATTCAACATGCAAGCGATTCTCTCTGGGATCTGGCAAGAATTGCTGCAACAAAGGAAGGTAAGAACAATACTTGGGATTTTGCATGGGATCTTGCTTGGAAAGAAGCAAGCAATTCTACTCGTGATAACTATGGTTGGTACGGTGGAAGTTACATATCAGGAGAGAGCGCACGGGATGCTGCAAGGGACGCGGCAAAATATGCGGCAAGATACATGGCATTTGAGAGCGCAAAGAACAAGCTTAACAATATCAATCCGTTTGAGCATGTCATAGAACTTTATTGGATGGGACTCAAACCAACATATTTTAGAAAGGTAGACGAACAAGAAAAATTCGTGATAGACTTTCCAATTAAAATGGGAGCCAAATTGTCACTTGGCTGTTATGTTCATGGTGATAAACAGATTTTATTCACGCATGAATGGAAGGAATACTGCACGAATCTAAAGCCAGTTACAGAGAAAGAAACACAGTCAAGAACTCTAGGATAATCTGCACAGAACTTAAGTATCAGAATTTGCTATTGATTAGCCATGTGCGAATTGATTGATGAGATAGAAATTGAGCATCTTCGAATGGCATTGGCTAGAGCAAGAAAAGAACAGCGAGAAGAGCCAGTAAAAGAAGAAGAACCGCTAGTCGCCGCAGCTCAATGATCTAGTACTTCCACTCATCAGTAACGTTGTTCCACCAGGAACGATAAGATTTGGCGTCCTTCTGAATTTCTTCTCTTATCCTATTTTCTATAGAAAAATACATGTTTTCCATCGCATCTACTCCACCGTCAGAGTAAAGTTCCCTGCCTATCTCAGCAACTCTTTGTCTCTGGCTCTCATAATCTTGAGAGTTTGGTCCATTTTGGATACAATATGTCAACAGATCATACAATTCTTCTTCAAGATATGCGTCCAATCTATCGTAGAAAATATTTAGAAGCTATAAAAATATTCAACTACATTTTACAAAATCTGGATGTAAACTAGTACAAAAACCAGTCTATTCTGGGAGTAGACAAGAAATTGGGCATTTTTCTATTTTAATGCTTGGTAAATTAGTTTGTGTCTTATCTGCACACATTGAATTCCTTAACCTACAGTCTAGTCACTCCTTAACGTGTTATTCTAAGAAATCTTTCTTCAACTTCGGACCAATTAACCACATTCCACCACGCGCTCACATAATCAACTCGTCTGTTTTGGTATTTGAGATAATATGCATGCTCCCAGACATCGAGCCCTAACAACGGTATCAGTCTTTGAGTCAATGGACTTGTCTGATTTTGAGTTGTAGTAAATTCCAATCTAGCATATGTGTGGTTATACACAAGCCAGGCCCAGCCACTTCCCTGTATTGAAATAGCTCCTTTTGCAAATTTTTCCTTGAGCTCGTTGAAGCTTCCAAAATAAACTCCAATCTCATCTGCCAATCTTCCACCAGGTTCTCCTCCGCCATTTGGTTTCATGCTTTCCCAAAACATTCTGTGATTCTCGTATCCTCCACCATAGAAATTGATTGCGTCTCTTGCGATTTCTGGAACAGAATTTAGATCAGATAAAATGCCAATAATGTAGTTTTTGTGTGATAACGCGTTTATCTGGATGAGAGTTTCGTTTAATCCATCTGTGTAGGCTTGATGATGCTTTTCATGATGTATCTTCATTGTAGTTTCGTCAATGTATGGCTCCAGCGCATCATACGAGTACGGCAAAGGTGGAAGCACGTATTTTCCCATGTTTACATTTCAAAAAATTCTCTTTATATCCTATAGGAATGGTCACTATAACAGAAAAAGGGGTGTGATATTATTTATCAAGAAGTCTCTTCAAGTTGAGATATTCATTTGATGTAATTTCTCCCTTGGCAAGTCTTTCTTGTAGGATCTCAATGGAGCGGTTATTTGTTTGGGTTTCCTCATCAACAATTACCTCCTGTCCCTTTATTTCCATGGATGGCTCAAACGTTGTGTTATTTTCTTGCTGGATAGTTGCAACCTGTTTTGCTTTTGGTTTGCCCTTTTTGCCTAATATGCCAAAGACTATAGCTCCCAATCCGCCCAACATCAATGCTAGGGAGGAATATTGTGTCATCTTGCCCATTTCCTCAGGTGTCGGTATGCCCATCATTCTATAGGGATCTATGCTAGGGCCTGTGTTATGCGCCACAACCCCGCCCGTGAAAGAGTCCATCATCTGGCTTATCGCAGCTGGTCCTGCCATGTAGCCGATAAGAGAAATGACGAATACGAACAGTCCAATAGCTAAAACTTTGCCTTTCATTAGATGAATGTAAAAAGAGCATGTAATTAGGATCTGTTTGTACTTTTCAAAGACAGACCCTACTATTCTTCCTTCATTCTCATTCACATAATGTGTTTTTATCCCTTGAATTAACGTCGATTCCTTTTCCTAATGTATATAGCAAAATGCCACTTTTTGAGACATATTTTGATCTGTTTATCTAATAATTTCGAACACCCAAATTAAACTCGTAAAGAGGCAATTAAACGAGTGGCGTTATAGTTGCAACAGGGGATTGTATGGAAGTGATGGTGCACATTGGATGACAATCTGATAGCAAAGATACAAAGAGAAATCGACTTGGGATATGGTGATAGCAGACTGCGATTCATATTAAATTGGGTCAAGTCTGGAAGACCTCTTTTTGAATGTGACAAAAGATATCTTGCACGGCATCTTGTTCATTACGCTGAAAATGAAACAAAACGTTATGAAAAATTTGACGCGCCACTAACAAAGGTAGAACACCACGTAAAAAATATACAAGAAAGCATGGAAGACAGCGACGTCAGTCGAGTTCCCAAACCTCAGAGGTCCTTAATTTCCGACGTGCCAGAATCTGACGATACTGCAATACGTCAGGTTAACGTAATAGTGGAGATGAGAAAAGATCTACATCACATCTTGGTAAGACTTGATCAGCTTGAAGAAAAGTTTCGAGAAGAAGCTCAACGTGAGAAACCAAAATATGAAGTAGCACATCGCGAAAGACCAACATATGAAGTAGCACAGCGCGAAAGACCAACACATTCCTATGATACACCACGAGAAAGACACTCTACCGTTTTGGAAAGACCAAGAGAAAAACCCAAAGAAAAAAAAGAGGAAGTATTTCAGAGTGCCAGAGAAATTCCAAAGGATAAACCAGGACTTGTCGCATTTGCCATTGTTCTATCTGTTATAACAGTAGTTACAATCGGATTTTTGTTTGCAGCCATGGTAATTTTTAGTATCCCCGCATTGAGCGAAAAATTCCAAGGATACGGAATAACTTATGATAAAGCCAAACAAATGCTTAACTGGTTTATGCCCGTACTGATCATTTATTTGGGCGCATGGGCCTCGTTTGGATTGCTTTATCTTCAGTCAACCAAGAAAGCAAAAAAGCGTTGATAAGATATCATTTATTGACTGACTTGTAGTCAAGTAATTAAAAAAATCTAATGCTTTATCAGGTCCGAATCAAAGAATTATAATGACTCTGCAAACAATACAGAAAGCATCGTGAAATTTACTCAATTAAAGGAGCCAAGCATAGGCAAGCCACTCATGATCGCTGCAATGCAAGATATGGGCGATGTTGGCAGTATCGTTATCGATTTTATTAACACAAATCTGAATACCGCAGTCTTCCGAGAAGTTCTTCCATCGTATCCTGCTTATGTAATAGATAACGGCGGATACATCGACCTTCCTGAGGAAAAGTGGGAATACAGGTATGCCAAAGACATGATAGTTTTCGGCGGCGGATCTGGCCAACCATCTTCAACTGAAGAACTAAACATCTTGTGCCAAGATGTCATCAGTACTGCAAAAAAATACTCGACCAGATTCATTTACACTCTAGGCGGGTTTCACACAGCAAGACCAACTGAGAGAAACCCAAAGACCTTTGTCACTACGACTTCAATGGAATTAACAGATCAGGTGAGAAAACTTGGAATTGAGACCACCCCTGAAGCATCTTTAATCACAGGCTTTAACGGACTCATACTTGGATTTGCTAAAATGAATGGCATTCAGGGAATTGGTCTGTATGCGGAGCTTAACGAACCGAAGATACCTCAATATCGCTCAGCCAAAAGTATCATCAAGACTCTTGAAAAACTAACATATCAAAAGTTTGGTAATACCTCAGAGCTTGACTTGATGGCAGAACAGGTGGAGTCAAAGACCCAGAGTGGAAATTTAGATTAATATTATAATTATTTTTTAATCAGATTGGTTGTCTTGAAGTATGAAAGATCATGATTTTTCAGGCAAAGTGGTATTGGTAACGGGTGGTACCGGAGCGCTGGGAAGAGAAGTTTGTCACGCCTTTCTAAAGGCAGGTGCCTTGGTTGCCACCACCTATGTTATTGATGAAGAGATTCCAGCGCTAGAGTCCAAGATTGGGGATCTCAAGAAAAACATTTTCTTGATAAAAAAAGATTTGGGCAACGAAAAGGATGTCCAGGCTCTTGTATCAGAGATTGTTAAAAAATATGGAAGAATCGATGTATTGGCAAATGTAGTAGGAGGTTACATGGCAGGAAAGCCAGTAACAGAAATTGACGAAAAGGATTGGGATACCATGATGAATCTCAACCTCAAAACAGCCTTTCTTTTAAGCAAACATGTTGTTGCACAAATGATTCGTCAGTCCAGCGGAAAAGTGATTCATACTGCTGCAAGGCCTGGACTTAAGGGAGGAGGAAACGATGCGGCATATGTTGCCTCAAAAAGCGGAGTGATAAGACTGGTTGAATCTCTAGCAGAAGAAGTAAAATCAAAAGGCATCAATGTTAACTGCATTCTTCCTAGCATTATAGATACAGAACCAAACAGAAGGGCGATGCCTAATGCAGATTTTTCAAAGTGGGTAAAACCATCGGAGATTGCAAGAATTATTCTTTTCTTAGCGACTGAAGACTCTAGACCAATTAACGGCGCAGCTATCCCAGTCTTTGGATTGGCCTAAATCTTGCAAAGACCACTATTACAATTATTGAGATTGCAAGAACTATACCAGCAACCGGCCCAAACTCAGGCACTACTCGTGCTCCCGCAATACCGACTTTTTCAGTGAGTGGTGCGATAGTAATCTTGACTTCGTTAACCTCAGCTTCTTCAGTTATGGTAAAGTTTCTTGTCTGTTGATTGTCAACCCATACTCCAAGAAATGGTCCGCTAATGAGAGCTTTGGGTAATCTTAACACAAGCTCACTATCAGTGTCAGCCTTTCCCACCAAGACAAAATTAACAGACCTGTCCTTTGTATTTACTGAAGAGCTAACGATGTCTTTCACAGATGAATACTGCACATTATAAGTCGTCTTTCCATCACCGGCGTCTTGACCAACATTAGATACAACTTTGTATCCTGGAAGAGACGCTTGAACAAAGACCTTTCCTGTCATCCAAGGATAGTCTTTGTCATAGTAATGTAACACACCAATATCGGCCTGCCTTAGAGTATATGTAAAATATTGTCCAACAGCAAGTGGACCGCTATCGAACTTTCCGTCAGGGCCGTTGTCGGGAGTTCCAGAAGTGACAGAGTGTTCAACGGTATCGCTGTTGCCTATCTGAAGTTTATCGCCAACATATCCAGTGATAGTGGGTGGATAGAATGTAAGAGAGGCATATGGACTAGTAGAACCTGTGTGGATTCTAACATCTAAAATAGCGGCAAACGATGAAGCTGCCAGGGGAACCAGCAAAACAAGAGCTATTGCTAAAATTGCTATCTTGTACACGACAAGAAAGTGTAAGATCATAAGTTAATAAATTTGGCTGTTTAATTCATCGAAGCTGAGAATCTATTTGAAGTTTCAATTAGATCCTTTACATCAGATTCAGAGTGGGCAAATGATATAGCTCCAAGCTTTCCTGGGAGGAAGAATATGCCATCTTTTGCTATCATCTCAAAGTGATACCTATGGAGAAGTTCTGTATTACACCTTGAGGCGTCTGAGGCATTTTTTATCTCAGTAACACCATTTGCAAGAAAATGAGGCATAAACAAAGAGCCCATTCCAGTTATTGCTACCTTTCCATCAAAGGTCTTGGCTAATTCTTTTCTCGCCTTTTCTCCAAGTTTGCCAATCTTTCTATATGCTGGACCTGAATTTTTCTTGAGAAACTCAAGCATTGCCCTACCAGCAGTCATTGTAACAGGATTTGCAGAAAATGTTCCTCCACCAACGTAAGATCTGTCAGTTTTTTTATGAGTACTGGTATCTACAATTTTCATAATCTCTTCTTTTCCACAAATTACTCCTATTGGAAACCCACCACCAACAATTTTTCCTAATGTGACAATATCAGGATCCAAATTCATATTCTTGTAAATACAGCCAAATGAAAATCTAAATCCTGTTACAATTTCGTCAAGCAAAAAAAGCGCGTTATTTTTGTGAACATATTCTTGGATTCCAGCCAAGTATTCTTTTGTTGCGGGAATGCAACCGCCGCCACCCAGGACTGGCTCTATTATCACTGCAGCAAGATCATTTTTTACCGATTCAAGTATTTGTAGTGATTTTTCAAGATCATTATACGGTAGGGATACGATACATGACTCGTCTACCAGTCCTGCACTTTCTGACTCTTCAAATGGCCAGTTAACAGACTTGAGCAAGTCTGTAGTGTATCCATGCCAGCCGCCATCTATCTTTGCAACTGTTTTCTTGCCTGTAAGAGCACGCGCAATTCTAACTGCATACATGGTCGCTTCAGTTCCAGTGGAAACATACCTGATCTTTTCAGCTACTGGAACTGCTTTCTGAATTATTTCGGAAAATGATATTGTCATATCATTTACAGTACCGTGTAGCCAACAAGCCTGTAGTTGTTTTTTTACAAATGTTGTCACTTGAGGTGCAGCATGGCCCAAGATCAAACTCCAATGGCCCATCCAATAATCAGTATACTTGTTGCAATCAACATCGACAAGATTTTTTCCCTTTGCGGATTTTGTAACAAATGGATACGGCTCAAAGAATCTGATGTTATGACTTACTCCATTGATGTGATACTTTTTTGATTTCTCAAATAATTTGGCAGACGTTCTAGTTTTTTTCTTGTATATTTCTACAGCTAAAGACAATGCAAAAACTAGTAATCCAGATTAATATTAGTGATCGCAAAAAATTTAGTAAAGAAACCTGTTTTAGGCATGGTTTATATTATTTCTTTTTGATTAAGTTTTTGCATACGTAACAGCAAGGCGGCGCTTGTGATGACACTTGGTGTTGTACCATCGCATGATTCACAGGCCTCCAGTTACGCATACAATATGTGGGTTTGACCCCAATGGTCTTATCCGAAGTTTGAAGAAATTGTGCAATCCACCAATTCCCAATAAAAATATGTTCATAATTCGACCAAGTACGAATAAACGAATCCGGTTGATCCTGCCGGACCTGACTGCTATCGGATTGGTACTAAGCCATGCGAGTCATTGCAGCAATGCAAGGCGGACGGCTCAGTAACACGTAGTCAATCTACCTTATGGACGTGGATAACCTCGGGAAACTGAGAATAAACCACGATAGATCATTATGCCTGGAATGGCTTATGGTCGAAACAGTTTACTGCCATAGGATGGGACTGCGGCCTATCAGCTTGTTGGTGAGGTAATGGCTCACCAAGGCTATAACAGGTACGGGCTCTGAGAGGAGAAGCCCGGAGATGGGTACTGAGACACGGACCCAGGCCCTA